>Ga0222714_10006117_pt1 | contig 11303 bp, 10 predicted proteins | sample C33_3DmetaG_FD_165048 | JGI IMG/M metagenome (GOLD analysis project Ga0222714, IMG submission 165048) | Estuarine water microbial communities from San Francisco Bay, California, United States - C33_3D | ecosystem: Environmental > Aquatic > Marine > Unclassified | place: USA: California... | reverse complement strand
TGGGCGAGGATGCCCGAACCCCAGCGGGTGAAGCGGCAGACTGGGGCAATGCACTGGAGCCAGCCATCATTGCTGAGATGGCAAAGCGCCTCGGCATTGACCGATATGAGATGCCAGACAAGGCATTTCAGCACCCTGAACTTGCCCTTGCCGCTAGCGCAGATGCCATTGCCCTGATCGACAAGCCCATTGTGATCAACCATGACCCCAGTAAAGGGATCTATGTGGTAGATGGCGACAGCATTGAGTTGACTGGCAATGGTGTGCTGGAATCCAAGCTTACCCGTGGTCATCCAGAAGATGTACTGCCTTTGTACCGTGGGCCAATTCAAGTCCAAGGCGTGATGATGTGTACTGGGTTGGACTGGGCAGCCATTGGTTGCTTGTACTCAGGCGTGGAACTGCGGATCTTCTTGTTCAAACCCCATGCTGAAACCATGGCACAGATTGAGAACTACGCCATCGACTTCCAAGGCAGACTGACCACCTTTGAAGAGACTGGTGAAGCTCAGTACTACCCAGCCGCTGACAGCAAAGATGCCAACCGCATCTGGCCTACCGCAAGGGAAGAAGAGATCGAACTGGACATTGATGCCGAAGACTTGGTTGCCAACATTGTGCTTGCCAAGAACAAGATTGCCAGCATTCAAGAAGACATTGATCTTTGGGAGAAGGATCTCAAAGAGATGATGAAGAATTATTCCAGTGCCAAGGTCGGACATTGGACTCTCAAATGGCCTATGCGTCACTACAAAGCCACGCCTGAGAAGATCACACCAGCCAAAGAAGCCTACTCAATCCGTCAATCAACGATCACCATCAAGGAAACCAAATGAAACAAATTGCATCATCCCTCGTTAAAGCCCAACGAGCCTTTGGCCCAGCATTGAAGACCAGTACAAACCCTCACTTCCGCAGTCGGTATGCAGATCTGTCTGCTTGCGTGGAAGCAGTCATCGATGCCCTCAATGAGAACGGTATCTATTTACTGCAAAAAAATTACGACTGCAATGATGGCATCATGTGCGAGACAGTCTTTGTTCATGAGTCTGGCGAGATGCTGGAGTGCGGTATTGTCCACTTCCCTGCTGTCAAACAAGATCCGCAAGGGTACGCCAGTGCCTTGACCTATGCCCGTAGGTACAGTCTCATGTCTGCCTGTGGCATTGCTCCAGAGGATGATGATGGCAATGCTGGCAGTCGCAAAGTAGCGCCAGCAGTCAACCCACTGGATGCCATCAAGCCAGCAGCGCCAGAAAATTTGCCATTTACGCTGACCATACCAGGCAAAGATTCACGCCAGTATGAGACATCAGAAGCCTACACCAATGGAACCATTGAACTGCGTGAAAAGGTAGAGAAATCAACATTGACACCACGCACAAAAATGACCAAACTTAGGGAACTGCGTGAGGCAAACGAGGATCAGGTAAACAAGATCAACCCTGAGCATAAGGCCAAGCTGCTTGGGGATTACCAACTGCGTCGCAAGAGATTGGGCGCACAGCTTGAGGAGAAAGAAGATGAATCCAGCGGACTGGGAGAAGCTTGATCAGGAATACAGAGAGTACTGCCGAAGATGTCAGTCTATCGGCATACCCCCTGTCGATTTCCACACTTGGCTCTTAGGCCAAGATTAAGCCATCAGGGAATCCAAGGCGTGTTGAGTACGAGCAATCCGATCATCAATGCCATGGGTTCCCCCATTGATCCGCTTGGTCAAGGTTGTCATATCGTTGGCATCAGCATACTGATTCAACTTATTCTTATCCCAGAACCAACCTGCTGACAAGGCAGCATACTTAGGACTGGATACCTGATCTGGATCTTCTACCAGGTCAACACCCAAAGCCTCACCACACGCACGGTAGTTGTCTTTGCCAGTCAACTGGATCAAGCCACGACCACGGTACTTGAACCCTTCACCAGAGTCCTCATCACCATTGCCCATGCGGTCGGCATAGACCTTGTTGGCGATCTTCTCTGGGTTGCGGTGGTAAGGTTGGGCAGCGTCCAAAGATGGGAACCGCTTAGGCCAGACCTTGGTCAATCCTTCTGCTGAGTAGTTGAGGTTTTCTTTGAGCGCAGTGAACCCAGCAGATTCGTGAGCGCATTGCCCCAAGAAACAAGCTTGTCTCTCAGGCGTGTTAATGTCGAACCGATCAAAAGTTTCATTGATTGCATCTATCCACTCCTCTGCCTTGGCAGGCGTTAATTTCAAAGCATGGGCAAGTTGTTCAGCGTTCATCAGTTTCCTTTCATGGTTTGGTAGATGGAGGTGTAGGCATCGATGCAGGCGTTGAGCTGTCTGATTGCTTTGTCTCCATCGTCTGTGATGGTGATAAGAGCTTTAGCAGTCTCTCGCTCAAGTTCGGCTCCTGTTTGAATGCTATCTCTGGGGGCAGGGGTGGGATCTGCGGTGGTTTGTATGGGGCAGGCGGTGGTTTTAACAGGGATCCGCAGCCGCAAAGTACCAGAGTCAATGTCAGCATTGCGCTTTTGAATAACAGTTTTTGCATTGTTGTTTGCCTTTACAAGTTCAGTTGCTTGTTTCTGCACAGCAGTAACCAGAGCTTGCTCCTTAACCCGTGCCTGCTCGTTTAACCTGGCTATCTCCAACTGCTGGCGCTTGCTTTCATCAGATCCACCTTTGATGTATCCAGTTGTGCCAGCGCCAATCACAGCCATCAAGATGCCAAGCAGCACCCATGGATTGAATAAGCTCATTCCTTTGGTTCCATCTTTGGTTCGCTGTCAGCATCAGCATCTGCCTTGGCAACAGCTTTTGCAACAGCTTTGACACCAGATCTGCCAGCTACACCACCAAGCACACCAGTGATGAAGACCATGATGGTAGAGATCTGGCTGGTGTATACCTTGTCAATGGGAGCCATGCCAGCCATTGGCTGAGTGACATAGGTTACAGAATACAGAAACGCAAACATTGCACCGAAAAGAATTGCCACCAAGATGACAATCACAAAAGCCCAGACACGGATCTCTATCTCTTCAGCAGTCATTCGATTGGGTTTGTTCATTACGACAGTAGGCATTATTTTTTCTCCTTTTCAGATGTGGTGATCAACATTTCAGGACAAGTGCCAGTGGCACTACAGACTGGAGGTTTGCATTGATCAAGTTCCCAGTTCTTTGGATCTTGGCATGGATACCTGAATCTATCTTCGCAGCCAGTCAACAAGACCAGCAGAATAGACAGACCCCAAATGCAATAGATGTTCATTTTTCTTTCTCCCTTTCCTTTTGCTCAACCTGTCTTCTCAGCCGTTCAACCTTTTCTACTTGAGCTTTGGCTTCATTCTTTGTTTCAAGTATGTCAAGATAAAGAATCCCCATGATTGGCAACAGCAAGGCAATCAACACACAAGCAGCAATCCAGCCCACTATTTCTTCCCCCACTGATTTACGAACAGGAGCCACAGCCAGAGGTATAGGAGGAATATAGAAGTCGCTACTAGGTATCCTAGTTTTAGCTGGAAGTTTCTTTGGTCTTCCTTGCGTTGCCATGCCTCTTGCCTTTTGATTGCTTCTTGCTTGAGTCTTGCCTGAGTCTGTTCCTCCTGAATGATCTCTCTCATGTTGAACACTTCGGAGTACAGCGCCCCCATCTCAGGCGGGGACTGATACACCATGCATTCACGAATCTGAACCACCAACTCAGCCATCTGCTGCTGTGCCATCACACGCTTTAGTGCCGCCTCCATGTGGTTTTGATCTGGGTCATAGACAGTTCTGGACTTTTCTTCTTCTTCTCTTATGTGTGCTTCAAGCTGTTCCTGAATTTTGAAGAACTCAGTAAGCTGTTTGACAATGTTGACCTTGACTTGTGTCTCGTCAACGGCAACGAACTTCTCCTTCTTTTTCGCCACAGACTTGGGCGCTGGGGCTGATTGTGCTGACTTATTCTTGGGCTTAAAAAAGTTACCAAGTTTATTCCAAAATCCAGTAACTTCCTTATATACGCCAGCAACCTCATCGACAGTCGCCTTGACCTCCATGAAAGATTCTTTGGCCTGCTTGAAAAGCTCACACCCTTCCTTAATTGCCGCCACGCAGGCGTTGGCAGCGAACAGCAAGGATATGGGATCCACATTGTTACAACCCTAAGAGTTTCTTGACAAACTCACCAGCCACACCTGGGCCAAACAATACACACAACATGACTGCATACAACAAGTATTCAATCTTGGTCATGCGCTTATCGCCTTCATGCAAAGAATTCTGAATTGCCTCATATCTCTGAGCGCAGATAGCCTCATGCACAGCAAAGTTCTTTTCAAGATCAGACATTTACAGGCCATCCTTGTGCAGTTACAACCGCAACCAAAGCAGGCACATCAGCACAGCTTTGGATGGCAGTCACCAACCTTGTGCATTCTGCAATCACTGCGGCTCGGTAGGTGACAGTCTCAGCGGGTATGTCCACATTGCGCTCCATCTTGCGAATCACCATCCAGTCAGACTGAGCCAACAATTTGTTGGCGGTGTCTTTGACCTGTGCTGTCCATTGTGACTTCAGTCCTTTGGTGACAAGTCGCTCAGATGAATCAACCATTGCTGGTTTGCCATCAACTGTACCTAAGACTTGCACATACATGGGGTTGCCATCCTCGTCAGATTCTTCTCTGTCGTTCAACAGCTTGGGATTGTCTGCGCCCCAGAAAAATCTGTCGTCATACGACACTGTTACATCAGGTACTTCTGTGATGCCAACAGCATTCTTCTCAGCAATAGAAGTCAAGCGTAGCCAGTTGGCTGGATATGAAGTGCCATCAATGGTGAATGGTGTGTCAAGTGGGAGTGGGTTGCCGTTGAGTAAAAACATGAGTTACCTCGCAAGTGCGTTTTGATTAAAAATAGAAGTCATCATCGCCCCAAAGCATATTTAAAGCCGACCTCACTGAAGGCCGCATAAATGTATATGCCACCAGAGGCATTCATTGCGGCAGATGTGTTTCTAACTTTAAAGCCATTGGCGGTGTAATCGGTATCCCGTGCTGTGCTTGTACCTTCTGCGTTAGATTGGTTTGCTTCCAAAAAACTGTTGACTACATTCACTGTATTTCGGGCTGTATCAAGAATTTGCCAGCCCTCCGCAACATCCGTTCTCTTAAACATAATCCACCTTGGCCTGAATCCAAGGTACACAAAAGGCCCGTCAGTACTACCATTGCCTGTGTAGCTACCAAATGCAGAGTAGCCAGCTACTGCGGCAAAACAGTAGGCTACATAAGTTGCTGTGTTGGCATTTACATCACTGTCTGTTCCCACGCTAAATGTAGAAGAAGATGGTGCGCTTCCACGAGTGTTTGGGTCACTAGCTTGTGCGTTGGTAACATTTAAATATAAAGAATATGTATAACTAGTCAGGTTTGCATGGTAAACAGACCAATTACCTGTTGTACTCCGTTTCTTGATAATAATCATTCTTGGCGCAACACCCAACCCATGACCAACAGTAGCGTTTGCACCTGTGCCTGTATATGTCACCACGCTAAAGCCAGCAGTTGCATTTGCTCTTACTTGTGCTGAGATTGTCCCGCTGGTGTTGGTTACTGTTGAGCCGCCAGCGTTCCATTGCCATGCCACAAATGATGCACCAGAATCATTGATTGACGCGTCACCAATACTAAATCCATTAGAGTTAAATGATGTTAATCCATTGGAATTTGTATCTTCTGAATTTGTAAGACTAGGATACAAAATCTTAGAAGTCCCGCGAACAGAATCAAATGCTCGGTGATTTGAGCCTGATGTTGTTCTATTCTTTGCCCATATAAAGTCTGGTTGAAATGATGTTGAACCAACAGTATTTACTATTGTCTGTGTTGATCCATTACCCGTATACAGCGTAGCCGCCATATAAGCCGCACCATTGCTAATCGTAGGCGTAGGCAGGTTCTGCGTGTTCAGTGCAACAAACCCTGTGGGTGGCGTGTAGGTGAAAGGGCGTTGACCAAAGTTGAAATCAACAGTCGATGTTCCTCCGTTAAAAAATCCAACGACAGGATACAACGCAACATTAGCAGTAATAGTAATTGTTGGATTTGCTCCTGTTGCTGGATTTCCAGTAGTGCCAGCAGAACTGTCATACCAAACATTTGCTTTACCCAGCCATAGCTTGACACTTGCTGGATTAGTTGCATCTATTGCAACATTGACAACTGTGCCATTTGAAATGGTGTTTCCTGTCCATGTTGTAGTTGTGGCATTATTTACTAAAGTAATCGTTGGATTGACATACCATCCATACCAATTTCCAATAACAGTTCCAAAATCAGATTGCAAATTTCTTGCGTCAGTTGCAAGACCAACAGCACAACCTACGATTGTGGTTAATGTTGCTTCAAAATAATAAGTTCCAGAAGGAATTGCCATTGAACCAGTGCAACCACCAGATGTAGCCCCTGAATAACGCAAATTTGCGTTGGTTAACTGAGCCGAAACAGCAGTCGAAGTTCCGTTTCCAAGAGGACTCAACACCGCATAATTCCCCCGCCCATTGCCGCCATCAGCGTAAGGTGTAGGCACATCCAGCATGGAGTCGTATGTTGCACCAGCAGTGATGCTGATGTTGTTGGGAGTCCAGTTGTTGCCGTTGCCTGAGTAGTCCTTGCCTATGGTGGTTGCTGTTACTCCGCTGTTGTCAGAGAAGTTCAGATAGAAACCGTTTGTGCCGTATGTTCCAGCATAGCGTTTAGGTTGCCATACACCTGTCAGGGCGTTAGTTTCTCCGAAACTAGAAGGCGTTAACGCCTGTCCGTCGATGAAGTTGACTTCTGCCATGTAGCCGTCGAAGTAAAGGCTTGCACCCGAAATATATCTAGCCATGTTGTGGGCTATTGCACTATTGAAAGATGGTGTTGCATTGAGTGCAACAGTGCTGTTGAGTGCCCAATCTGTTACTTCTGCCCCATTGATGTACAAACGAAGGCGATTTTGTGCAGTTGCATTGCTAGTATTTAACACAACAACTATATGATACCAAGCCGAAGGGTCACGAAATACTTGTGTTGTTCTTCGGTAGGTTACATTGTCAAGGTTAAGCAAGATTTGATTGGTTGAACCTTGAAAATAAATAACAGAATCTGTTGCGCCAGACCCGCAACTAAGCAATGTTCTATCAGTACCCAAAGTGCCGAGTTTTACCCAAGCAGAAAATGTCCAAGTAGTTTGGCTACCTGCGCCAAAAGTCCTATTAAAATAAGCACTCGCACTTGAACGCAGACGCACACTGCGGCTGATTTGATAGCCACCGTCAGCGCCAGCGCCAGCAAGTAAAGGTATTGCGTCAATCATGCTCATTTGACATCCGCAATCAAACGTGCAGTAATGCGTGTTGCACTTTCCACATAATAAGCAATGACATCAACAGCATTTGCAGTGGTAGTCAATGTCGGAGCAGTACCGCCAGCAAACTTCCAATTGCTTCCATAAGCCAATGTGCGTGACCCAGTGCCATCTTGTGTCACCACAATTGCACCAGACTGACCAGCAGTTTGATTGGTTGGATTCGCCAATGTACGATTACCACCAAGCGTCACACTGAAATTGTTTGACAATGCAAAGTTGGCAGTAATGCTTGCGCCATCAGTTAATGCTGTAATAGATCCACGTTGTGCCGCTGTAAAAGATTGAGCAGTATTTGTCTTGGCATAATTTGCATCATATGCCTGAACATCAGTGCCAATTGCAAGACCAAGATTTGTACGAGCATTGGCAGCAGTTGATGCTCCAGTACCACCATCAGCAATCGCTAAGTCTGTAATGCCAGCAATACTGCCGCCAGTGATTGCAACATTGTTTGCATTCTGTGATGACATTGTGCCAAGTGATGGAGACTCAGAAGTGCCAGCAGTCGCCACAGGATTGCCATTGACATCAAACGCCAAATACTTACTTGCCCGACTTGCCTTACTTGGCAAGATCATATTGATGTCTGTTGGATCAGTCACAGGCGCTTTGAGTCCACGCTCTGCTTTTTCATCAACTTGCTGGCTGAAGATGACCAGGCTGTCAAACTCATCATTGAGTGAGTTGGCAAACAAGTCACCACCAGTCACAAAGTCTGTTGCCCTCGCAATTGCTCTGTCACCAACCAAAGTGATGTTGTTACCTGCTGTTGCCGCAACAACCAAGGTCACCGAGCCAGTACCATTGGCATTGATCGTCACAGTGTAATCAGTAGTCAGCGTCAACAGTGTGCTGTCTTTGTATACGGCAATGTCAGTGTTTGTCAGAATCTCAAAGCTGAAGCTGTATGGCCCCACTCCAGCAGAGCCAGTGTATACAACACGCCTTGTTACATCAGATATCGGGTATGCCATTATCTAGCTCCTTTGCCAAGTTGTTCTATTCTTGCTGCTTTATTAGCAATGCGCTCTTGTATTTCGTTTTTGTATTTACTTTCTGTAACTAGATATTGCTTAGAAATTTCAAATACATCACTGATTGTTTTGCTTATCATGTTTTGATAAACAACTGGTGGCGTCTTTTTATTCACAGCTTGATCTTCTCTAATCGCTTGCACAGTCGCTTTTATTTTATCTTCTAAACCAAATTTTTCATTTCCAATACGAAGCATTTCGTTATACTCTTCAGTTGTTAATTTTGTGTTTGTAGAAATGCCAGTCTTTTCATCTTTCATTGAAAGCTGTCTGGAAGGCATACTGATGTTGGCATTCAATTGGATCAACGCCTGATCAGTCTCAGACAGCTTGCCTTTCTTCATACGCAAAGGCGACCATGTGTACTCATGTGGAACGACTTCTGCATAAAGATTCAACAGTGGTGGCAAATCGTCAGACAAGCCAGGTGTCTGAGATCTCCATTTGTTTAAAGCTTCCATCAAGCCTTTTAATCCAGCAGGCAAATTGGGGTCTGCTTTGTAATCTCTACGAAGAGGATCAACCTTTTCTTCGGCACTCGTTATAAAACCAGACAAAGGTTGAATTGATTTAAGAACAGTTGTTGTCCCCATCTCTGCAAGACCATTAACTATTTGCACCATGTGTTCACGGCTATTAGGAACATTACCACCAATAAGAGTGGCAATGTTGCTTACGCCAGTAAGAAGTGGATGCTCAAGCATATAGTTGGCAACACCAAATACCATTCCTCCAGCATAAGCATTTATACGACTATCATCATCTTCATACCTAGCATAGTCAACATAGTCAGCCGCAATACCCATCAAAGCGCCAACAGGCTCCATACCTTGATAGCTTAAAAATACTTTACCTGAGTAATCACCTGAACCATATTTAACACTGCCAGGGAATTTTGAAAACTCTTGGCGCATATCTTCTGTCAGGTTGCTGATGTCAAATACAAAGCTGTATGCTTGCCAACCTTGACGCTCCATGGCTTGCCGTGTGCCTTTGTCGCCAGGGCCAGATCCTGTGATAACTCCATTCACTGCCATTTGACTAAAGCCATACATAGCCGCACTACCAAGCCCAACCTTGGTCATTGCCATGTCTGCCTCTTTGCCGCCTTGTTTCATGGCAGACCAAAAAGAACTGGTAAATGGAGCCAATTCTGTACGAGATACTGCTTCACCTATCACATTGACTGGTGTTGAGATAAATGGCGCCTGAGTGCGTAAAGCAAATCCAATTGCGGTATTAGGTGTCAAAGCTTGTTGTAAATTCCCAGCAACGCCTTCAAGCTTTTGAGTAAATGTTCCAACCTCCGCTAAACCAGCAATGTGTTCTGGAGGATCTAGCAAGAATTTATCAATGGCATCAGACTGAGCTTTGAGCGCATCATCAACAGTACCGCCACCTTTTAAGACATCATCAAATGTTTTTATGCCAAGGCGTGTTGTTTCAGCAGACAATTCATAGGTATAGTTAATGCCTTTAAAAAATTCATCTGCTGACATCAATGATCGACCAGGCAATGTTGTCACAAAATTTATTGACTTAATACCAGTAGAAAGCAATGATCCATCTGCCTTGTGATTGAACAACTCTAATCGAGACTGCTGTCTGGCAATCTTGGTTGGGTCATTCCAACCTTTTGGTACGCCATTGACAAATGCATGAGACATCAACTCCCAGCCATTACGAATTGCTGTAGATGTTGAATTTAATATGGCTGGCACTTCCAATAATTGATATCTGTCATCACCGCCAAGACCAATGCCTTGTCGCACTGTGCCAATGGTTGCAGCAACACCACGTTCAGTCATTCGCCATGGCAAAAATATAGTATTGCTTAAAGCATTTTTTATTTGTGTGCCAGGTCGAGACAAAATGCCATTCACATATACAGTAAACATTTTCTCCCAAGGATTGCCTTGAGCCACACTCTTGATGAGATTTGCTTTACCCTCTGGAGTCTTGACATCCAAATAGGCTTGAGCAAACTTCACAATATCAGTCTCATTGCCAAAGTTCTCAATGATGGTTGAAATGTCAACAGCACCATCTCTTGGCATACGCATCACTGCCAAAGACTGAGCAACATTGGTCTGATAGTTTTTGACGCTTTGTTGAAGCAAATTGTGGAAGTGAATGGTCTGAGCCATCTCTGCCAACTGAGTTGGAGTAGCAGATCCGTCAGCAACCTTTGCTGCCAGTCCATCTAAGTGCTTGGCACTAAAAATCATGGCATTAAATGCCTTGTGAGTATTTTCTGGGTTGACTTCCAGCTTGCCACTAGTGAGGTCATCAATAAATTTGGGGCCAATACCAGAATTTCTAGCTGATGTAAGCACATCATCAAATGTAATTTTCTCTGTCTTAATGCCAGCCATCTTGTTCATGGTTTCAATGGTTGACTTGATGTCTTCCGTTGTCTCATGCTTTGGCAGATTGAATACTGTTGTTGGCGGTACTTCTGTGGCTGGATCTGTGACAGAACGGATCTTTTGCACTTCAGCACGTTGGCTGGCAAATGCTTCTGGCGTGATCGCTGGCTGTGCATTGGCTTGCACCTTGGCAGCAATCTTGGCTTCTGTCTTGCTGGTAGTAACCCCAGCGTTGATTGCGGCTTTTGTGGTGTCTTCCACCGCAGCGGCAGTAGCGGCTTGTGGTGTCAACGGTGCAGCAGGAGGTTTGCGAATTTCAACCTTTTTAACTTTGCCAAGAATTTCCCGCAACACCTCTCCACGACCGCCAGCCACCTGAATGCCTTCATCTTGCAATTCTGTTTGTGCAGGAGTCATAGTGCCATACGCTACTGTTTCTGGCATTGGTACAGAGGCAATTTCCTTTCGTTGTTGCTGATCAACAAGCTCCTCATTCATCTGATCAAGTTTAAGATTTAGTTGCTGGATC
>Ga0222714_10006116_pt1 | contig 11304 bp, 10 predicted proteins | sample C33_3DmetaG_FD_165048 | JGI IMG/M metagenome (GOLD analysis project Ga0222714, IMG submission 165048) | Estuarine water microbial communities from San Francisco Bay, California, United States - C33_3D | ecosystem: Environmental > Aquatic > Marine > Unclassified | place: USA: California... | reverse complement strand
ATGCCGCCGGTGACCACCAGAGAGATCGCCTTGGCCCGGAACGAGGGCTGGTACTTGTCGGCCACATCGGCTGCGGCAAAGCGCAAGCTGGCGCCAAAGGCGTTGTACAGGCCCAGCACGAAGGTGGCGAAACACAGCAGGCCCAGGCTCTTTTGCGTCATCGCATACCAGGCCAGCAGCGAGCCGATCATTGCAACCAGCGATCCGACGGTGTAGCCGATGCGACGCCCGAAGCGGTTCATCACCGCCGCCGCCGGCATCGCCCAGAGCGCGCCCCCGAGCACATAGCCGGTGACCGGCAGCGTCGCCATCAGCTTGTTGTCCGCGATCGCCAGCCCGGCCAGACCGTTGACCACGATCAGCGTCGTGTTGTTCGTGAACAGCAGCGCCTGCAACGCGGTCAACAGCGTCAGCTGACTTCGAAGTGAGGAGAGCATAGGGGTCTAGCCTGCCTGGAAGCGGACGCCCGGCCGCTGGCCAGGCAAGTTCGCGAGTATAGGACCTGTGGCCGCCCGCCGGCCGGCCGGAGCGCCGCCTGCCGGCCGACGCCATTCAGTCCGTGGACGAAATCGGACCTACGGCCCCCGACGTCCGCCGCGCATTGGATAGAATCGCGCTCTGGATCCGAAATTCACGCAACATCACTCATTTCCCGGGAGTTTCCTATGTCGATGGCCGACCGCGACGGTTTGATCTGGTTCGACGGCAAGATGGTCGATTGGCGCGACGCCAAGCTGCACGTGCTGACCCACACCCTGCACTACGGCATGGGCGTGTTCGAGGGCGTCCGTGCATACAAGACCGGCACCGGCACCGCAATCTTCAGGCTCAAGGAACACACGACCCGACTGTTCAACTCGGCCAAGATCTTCCAGATGACGATCCCGTACGCGTTCGACGAGATCCTGCAGGCGCAACTGGACACGGTCCGCCAGAACAAGCTCGAGTCCTGCTACATCCGTCCGCTCGCCTGGATCGGCTCGGAGAAAATGGGCGTCTCGCCGAAGGGCAACACGATCCATGTCGCGATCGCGGTGTGGCCCTGGGGCGCCTATCTTGGCGAGGACGGCATCGCCAAGGGCATTCGCATCAAGACGTCTTCGTACAGCCGGCACCATGTCAATGTCTCGCTGGTGCGCGCCAAAGCCAGCGGCTATTACATCAACTCGATTCTGGCCAACCAGGAAGTCACCGCAAACGGTTACGACGAGGCGCTGCTGCTCGATACGGATGGCTACGTCTCCGAGGGTGCCGGCGAGAACGTGTTCATCGTCAAGAACGGCAAGCTGTACACCCCGGATCTTGCGTCCTGCCTGGACGGCATCACGCGCGATTCGGTCATCACGATGGCGCGCGACCTGGGTATCGAAGTCATCGAAAAGCGCATCACGCGTGACGAGATGTATTGCGCCGACGAAGCATTTTTCACCGGCACTGCGGCCGAAATCACCCCGATCCGCGAACTCGATGACCGAACCATCGGTGCTGGCAGCCGCGGCCCGGTCACCGAAAAGCTGCAGTCGCTGTTCTTCGACGTGGTTGCCGGCAAGAGCGAAAAGTACGCTCATTGGCTAAGCGCGGTCTGATCGCCATGCAAGCCAGCGACAAGAGCGCCGCAGCCGTCGAACTCGACGGCTCCGACCTGCCGGCCTATTGCCCAAATCCGCGCATGCCGATCTGGAGCAGTCACCCGAAGGTGTTCATCGACGTCACGCACGACGGCGAAGGCCGCTGCCCATACTGCGGCACCGTGTATCGCTTGAAACCCGGCGCGGTCGTCAAAGGCCATCACTGAGCCGGGCGGCCCGGAGCAGATTCCGGGCCCATGCGCCTGGCTCACCGGCCTAGTCGCGACGGGCAGTCTTGGGGGAAAATAAGGCTCCCCCCTGCCCTGGTCGCATCACCTTGAACACCCTGATCGTTGCCCCGAACTGGATCGGTGACGCCGTGATGGCGCAGCCGCTGTTGGCGCTGCTCGCCCGCAACGATCCGCAGGCGCGCATCGAGGTGCTCGCACCGCCTCAGGTCGCGCCGGTGTTCGCCGCGATGGCCGAGGTGGCCGGGGTCATCGAGGCGCCGAACCTGCGGGGCAGGCTGCAGTTGCGCGAACGCTGGCAACTGGCGCGACAGCTTCGCGGCCGCTACCAGCGCTGCTATGTACTGCCCAATTCGCTGAAATCGGCGCTGATCCCGTTCATGGCCGGCATCGCGCAGCGCCACGGCCATCTGGGCGAGTCGCGCTACCTGCTGCTCAACCGCGCACACCGCAGCGGCAAAGCCAGACACCTGCCGATGGTCGAGCATTACGCAAGACTGGCGTTCCCTGCGCAAGAACCGATACCGGCCGGCGTGCCCGACCCGGTGCTGCGGGTTGCGCCGGCGCAAATCCAGGCCGCGCGTAGCCGGCTCAAGATCGAGGCCGACGCCCCCTTGTTCGTCTTGTGCCCGGGCGCCGAGTACGGTGCGGCCAAGCGATGGCCGGCCCGGCATTTCGGGGCCTTGGCAAGCATGATCGCCAACGAATGGCCGGAGGCGATCATCGCGCTGCTGGGCTCGGCCAAGGAACGCACCCTGGCGACCGAAATCGCCGCGCTGTCGGGCCAGGAGCTGCGCAACCTGTGCGGGGAAACCTCGCTGGCTGAAGCGCTTGCCCTGATCGCCGGCGCTGACGCCGTGGTCTCGAACGATTCCGGGCTGATGCACGTGGCCGCCGCCTTACGCCGACCGCAGGTCGCGGTATTCGGCTCCAGCGACCCGGGACACACGCCGCCGCGCTCGCCCCGCGCCCGCATCGAGTGGCTGCATTTAGAATGCAGCCCTTGCTTCGAGCGGGAGTGTCCGCTCGGCCACACCGACTGCCTGAACCGCATCGCCCCGGCAAGCGTGTTCCGGTCTCTTCTCGGTGCGATGCACTCGACCACCACCAGCGGCCCGCCCAGATGAGCTCCCAGCCCGAATACATCCTCACCCTGTCCTGCCCGGACGCGACCGGCATCGTCTATCACGTGTCCGGCTTTCTGTTCGAGCGCGGCTGCAACATCATCGACTCGGCGCAGTTTGGCGACGAGTCGACCGGCCTGTTCTTCATGCGGGTGCACTTCTCGGCTCCGGAGCCGCTCGACGGACGTACGCTCACGACGCAATTCGACATCGTCGCGAGTCGCTTCGCGATGCAGGCGCAGTTCCATGAGATGCGCGCCAAACCACGCGTACTGCTGATGGTGTCCAAGTTCGGCCACTGCCTGAACGACCTGCTGTTTCGCTGGTCCACCGGACAGCTTCCGATGGAGATTCCGGCGATCGTCTCCAACCACACCGATTTCCAGCCGCTCGCACACAGCTACCGCATTCCCTTCCTGTACCTGCCGGTCAGCGCGCAGAACAAGGCCGAGCAGGAAGCGAGGCTCACCGACCTGGTTGAGCGTGAGCGCATCGATCTGGTGGTGCTGGCGCGCTACATGCAGATCCTGTCGCCGCAGCTGTGCGAACAGTTGCACGGTCGCGTGATCAACATCCACCACAGCTTCCTGCCCAGCTTCAAGGGCGCCAAGCCCTACGCGCAGGCGCATGACCGCGGCGTCAAGCTGATCGGCGCTACCGCGCACTACGTTACTGCCGACCTGGACGAGGGCCCGATCATCGAGCAGGACGTCGAGCGGGTCGACCACGCGATGACGCCCGACGAACTTGCTGCGGTCGGCCATGATGTCGAGTCGGTGGTACTGGCCCGGGCGCTGAAGTGGCACATCGAGCACCGGGTGCTGATCAACGGTCATCGCACCGTCGTGTTCCGCTAACACCATGATGCGATCCGCCCCGGTATTCAGCACGGCGCAGGCGGCCGAAGAGGCGTTCTACGACGCGATGCAGCGCGGCGATCTGCCCGGGATGATGTCGCTGTGGGCCGATGACGACGAGGCGGTCTGCGTCCACCCAAACGGCGCACGCCTGGTCGGCGTGCAGGCGATCCGCGCCTCGTTCGAGGAGATCTTCGCGCAGGGCGGTGTCGACGTGCGGATTGCCGGTGCACATATCCAGCAAGGGGCCATGATCGCGGTCCACAACGTCATCGAGAAAATTCTGGTGAGCGGACGGATGGGTACCGAGGTCGTCGAATGCATCGCCACCAACGTCTATGTGAATAGTCCCGGTGGCTGGCATATCGTGCTGCATCATGCGTCGCCTGCCGGCGAACGCTCCGACCCGGAACTTCCGGTCGACACTTCCACGCTGCACTGATTCGCCAGATGTCATACGTCGCGCCCCGCTGGCTGCCGGGCCCCCACACGCAGACGATCTGGCCGGCGGTGATCGCGCCGCGCGCTCAGGTTCGATACCAACGGGTGCGATGGAGCACCCCGGACGGGGATTTCATCGATGTTGATTTCGCGCTCGGCCAGACCTCGGCCGACGCCATCCCGGGCACTGGCGCCGACGATCTCGCCACGCAGGCCCTGGGCAGCCGCGATGACGAGCGCCCGCTGCTGGTGCTGTTTCACGGACTGGAGGGCAACTCGTCGAGCCACTACGCGACCGCGATGATGGCCGCCGCGCTGCATCGCGGCTGGCGCGCCGCGGTGGTGCACTTTCGCGGCTGCAGTGGCGAGCCGAATCTCGCCCCGCGCGCCTACCATTCCGGCGACTCCGACGAGATCGACTGGGTGCTACGCCGCTTCAGTGACCAACTGGCACGTCGTGCACCGCTGTTCGCCGTCGGCGTCTCGCTTGGCGGCAATGCGCTGGCCAAGTGGCTCGGCGAACGCGGCTCTCAGCCGCGGTTCGTCACGGCGGCGGCGGCAATCTGTGCCCCGCATGATCTGCAGGCCGGGGCGCAGGCGTTATCGCACGGCTTCAATCGTGTCTACACCGCGAACTTCCTGAAGTCGCTAAAAACCAAGAGCCTGGAGAAGTTGACCCGCTACCCGCAATTGTTCGACCGCGAGCGCATGCTTGCGGCGCGCGACTTCTTCGACTTCGACGATGCGGTCACGGCACCGATGCACGGTTTTCGCAGCTGTTACGACTACTGGGAGCGCTCGTCATGCCGAAGCTTCCTGGCGGGTATCCGGATCCCGACCTTGCTGATCAATTCACGCAATGATCCCTTCGTTCCCGCCAATGTGCTGGCGCAGCCCCCTCAGGTCTCCGCACAAGTGCAACTCGAGTACCCCGATCAGGGTGGACACGTGGGCTTTGCCAGCGGCGGCTTTCCCGGGCGTTTCGAGTGGATTCCGGCGCGCGTGCTTGGCTTTCTTTCCGAGCAGCCACACACGAACTCGCAAGCACCAGGACCTCTGCATGGATGACGCGGTGCTGCGCGCAATGCAACGCTGGCCAAACGTGCCGGCGGTGTACGGTTGGCTGCGACTTGACCGGCGCGGACGCTGGCTGCTGATCGACCGTGGACAACCGGACTTCGACGAACGCCGTGATGGTGCCGGTAGCCCGATCACCAATCCGCAGATCCTGGAATTTATCGCCCGCAATTACCAGCCTGACGCGCAAGGCCGCTGGTATTGGCAGAACGGCCCGCAACGCGTGTTCGTCGACCTGGAGATCGCCCCGCTGATCCTGCGCGTGCTCGGCTGCGGCGCGCAGGCGCAGATGGTCACGCATACCGGCGTGCAGATCAGCCGTGTCGACTACGCCTGGCTCACGTCGCGGGGCGAGTTGTTGCTCGCCACCGACGCGGGTCCGGGTGCGGTCCACGACCTGGACCTTGGTCTGCTGGAATTTGGCGACGAAGCCCCCGCCGGTCTTCCGGGCTGCTTGCAGATCCTGGACAAACCGGTCACTATCGACCGGCTAGGGGATGACGCCCCGTTCTTTGATCTGCGTCCCCGACCCGCTGACTACCCCGTAGGCAGCCCGTCGGGCCCACCGCTTGCCTTCGTCAACAAGTCAACGCGGACTAGTTGAGGGATCCCGTGGACAGTTCAGATCACCGCCAAGGAAAGCCAGTCAGCACCATGCAGATGGCGTTGGCGCTGCTGGGCGTGGCGCTTGTGCATTACGGCCTGAGCCAGATCAGTCACTTCACGGTTGCCGTCCCATTCCCGGTATCGCTGCTCTGGTTACCGGCCGGTTTTGGTGTGGCCGCAATTGCGGCACTCGGCCCCAAAGCGACGCTCGCCGTGTTTGTGGCTGCGCTCGCAAACAGTCTTCACTACGACAGCGACACAGCCGTCGCGATCGCCACTTCGCTGGGGAGCAGCTTGCAGTGCGCGGCCATCGCGTATGGACTCGGTCACTGGTGCGGCCTGGGCCGCCTGGCGCACGCAGGCATCCACCCTGGTAGCACCGAATTTAGCGGCGCTCGCTTTTACATGACGCTCGCATCCGGAACCTTCATCGCCCCGACGTTCGGGGCGATGGCGCTTTGCGTTAGCGGGATCATTGCGTGGCCCCTGTTCGGCAATACCTGGATGGGCTGGTGGATCGGCGACCTGTTCGGCGTGATGATCGCAGCCCCGATCGCGTTTGAGGTAATCAGCCGCCTGATCGACAAGCCCGCATTGCCCAGCTGGCAAAGCGCGCTGACGATGTCGGCCATCCCCCTCGCGCTGTTACTGCTGATTCTTGAAGCCGCATTCGACTATCAAATGATCTTGGCGTATCCAGGGGGGCTGACTGCTCGGGTGTTGAACGCCATCCTGGGCTTGGCAAGTACCATCGCCGTCATTTCGATCGCCCTGCTGCACTTGCACGCTGAAAAACTCAGGCGGCACAGCGAGCACGCCAGGCTGGCTTTGAACGAATCAAACGAGCAGATCGCAGCGCAGGCCCGCCAACTCGCCGCGCTCAATAACGAGCTTTTTCTGCGTGCCCAGGATGCCGAGAAGGCAAACCGCGCCAAATCGGAGTTCCTGTCGACAATGAGTCATGAACTGCGCACGCCGCTCAATGCCGTCGTGGGCTACGCCTACTTGCTGCAGCGTGAGGCGCTCAGCCCGTCGGCGAAGGAGTACGCGGACCAGATCACATCCTCATCGCAGCACCTGCTTGCGATGATCTCCGACATCCTGGACATCGCGCGGTCCGAATCTGGTCTGCTGACCCTGACCAGTGAAGAGTTTTCTCTGCGCGCTCTGCTCTCCGACGTTCAGGACATCACACGCCAGCAGGCGAATCACAAAGGGCTGGCCCTGACGGTGGAGATCGACAGTGCCGCTGACCTGTTCCGTGGCGATCCGGTGCGATTGCACCAGTGTCTGCTGAACTACGTCGGCAATGCGATCAAGTTCACGGATCATGGGCAGATTGCCATCGACGTGCGTGCATGCCCGCACGCAGACGGGTCTGCTTTACTGCGCTTCCGGGTCAAAGACACCGGTATCGGCATTGAGGCTCAACAGCAATCGCGCATATTCGATGCGTTCCGCCAGGTCGACATGAGCTCGCAACGCAGGCACGGCGGTGCTGGGCTGGGCCTGGCGATCACGCGCAAACTGGCCGAGGCGATGGGTGGAGCCGCAGGCGTCCAGAGCGAGCCGGGAATCGGCAGCACATTCTGGTTTACCGCATCTGTCGAGACCCCGACCCTCGCCGATGGGTCGGATTCTGACCAGGCAGCGCCCGAATCTCCGGAAGACTTGTTGCGTGAGAAATACCCAGGCGTGCGGATTCTGATTGCGGAAGACGATTCGATCAGTCAGGCCTTCATGCGACTGCTGCTCGAACCTCTAGGCGCCTGCGTGGACCTCGTCGATGACGGGCAGCAGGCGATCGACAAGGCACGGACAACCGGCTACGACTGCGTGCTGATGGACGTGCAGATGCCGGGCCTGACCGGGGTGCAGGCAACCCGCGAGATTCGCCGCCTGCCCGGCTGGGCGCAGACTCCAATCATCGCCCTGACCGCGGATGCGCGCCCTGAAAACCGCCAGGAGTGTCTTGACGCCGGCATGAGTGGTTTTCTGACGAAACCGGTCAATCCGCAACAGTTACTGGCGGTTCTTGTTGCGGCGCTGCAGAGCTCGGACGCGCAATCTGGCGCCGGCGCGAACAATCCCGGTTGACGGATAGTCGCGGCTGAGCAGGTTGCGCTCAACGACGCGCGCGATCTTGCTGCTCGCGCGTGTAGATGGCCTGCAGTTCGCGAAGACGCGCGTCGACCTGCGACGCGGTGTAAAAGTCCATGCCACCGTCCCGCCGAGCGAGCTTGAGCTGCTCGATCGCCGCCAGCCAGCCGCCGAGCAACGCGTATTCCTCCGCCGACGCGCGATGCGCGAGCGCCTTGTTGCCGGTTCCGGCATGCGCACGCGAGAGCAGGCGCCAGAGAACCGGATCGGTGCGATACAACTCGACCTGGTCCTGCAAGAACTTCGCGGCCTGCTGATGGCGGCGCAGACGCAGCAGCGCTTCGGCCTGCAGATATCGCAGGCCGCGCGCACCCGGATGACGGGCCGAAGCCTCGAGCGCCTGTTTCAGCGCCCCCTCGGCATCGTCGGCGTCCAGCCGGATCTGCGCGGCCAGCCGATCCAGAAACGCATGGCCCTGCGGCAGTCTGCTGCGCGCCTGCGCGAGCGCCTGTTCAGCGGCAGAGAAATCGCGCTGCGCATTTGCCACCACCGCCAGACCGAACCAGCTCGCCGCTTCGTCCGGCGTGGTCTTGTCGCGTAACTGGCCTTCCAGACGGGTTCTGGCGGCACGCAGGCCGTCGACATTCGACTGGGTCAGGGCCTGCAGCTTTGCACGGGAAAGCCGAAAATCGATGCTGTCGGGCCGCTGCCGGTAGCGCCCGTCCTGAACGCGAGCCTGCATGTCGGCGATCCGCTCACTGGTCAGCGGATGGCTGCTCATGTAGGCCGGCGCCCCGCCCTCGTACAAACGCGTCGCCTGCTGAAGCCGGGAAAAGAATGCGACCATGCCGCCCGGATCGAAGTCCGCCTGGCGCAGGGTTTCGATGCCGACCCGGTCAGCCTCGCGCTCGGCATCGCGCGAGAAAGACAGCATTTTTTGCTGTTGCGCGCCCATCGCCATCGTCGCGATGCCCATCGCGCCTTGCGGACTGGAGCGCGCCGCCAACGCCGCAAGCACCATCGAGGCCATCATCGCGATCGATGACAGTTTTTGTTCGGACAGCATCCGGGCGATGTGCCTCTGCGTGACGTGGCCGATCTCATGCGCCAGCACCGAGGCAAGCTCGGACTCGGTCTGCGCCGCGGTGATCAGACCCGCGTGCACGCCGATGAAGCCACCCGGCAACGCGAACGCGTTCATTGTCGGGTCGAGCACCAGAAAGAGCTCGAAACTAAAACCGGCAGCACCCGGCACCGCAGTCAGGGTCGCGGCGAGCCGGTTCAGATAGTCGGCGATTTCGGCATCATCCGAGAACGCCGGATCGCTGCGAATCTGGTGCATGATCGCTTCGCCGATCCGGCGCTCAGCGGCTGGCGTCAGCTCCTCCGAACCTGCATCGCCCAGCCTTGGCAGGTTGTCCGATTGCGCCAGCGTGGCCGGCGCAGGCAGGCACAACGCGACCGCGATCGCGCACGCCAGCAGCCCTTGTCGGCGGTGATGCCAACCCGGTTGCAACTGCGTGGTCGAAGGGTGTTTCATCATGCGAACTCTTGCCAAGACAGTGCCGATCGGACGCGATCGGGCCGCAAACCCGCCCGGCTGAACTCTTGCCATGGTCTGTTGGCGCAACGCCAGCTTACGCGGTTGTTATGATAGACGCCGATCCCGAGGAATCCATGAGCAGCCCGCTAACCCACTTCGATGCCGCCGGACAGGCGCACATGGTCGACATCGCCGACAAGCAGTCGACCCACCGCATTGCGATCGCCACTGGTGCGATCCGCATGCTTCCCAAGACTCTGGCACTAATCACTCAGGGTTCGGCCAAAAAAGGCGACGTGCTCGGCATCGCGCGCATCGCCGCGATCATGGGCGCCAAGCGCACCTCCGAGCTGATCCCGCTATGCCATCCGATCTCGATCAGCCGCATCGCGGTCGACTTTGAGATCCTCCCGGACAGCGCCTCGGTGGCCTGCACCGCACGGGTTGAATGCAATGGCCAGACCGGCGTCGAAATGGAGGCGCTAACCGCCGTCCAGGTCGCCCTGCTGACCATCTACGACATGTGCAAAGCCGCCGACCGCGGCATGGTCATCGACGGCGTGCGGCTGATGGAAAAGCACGGCGGCAAGAGCGGGAGCTTTATTGCCGGTGATTGAGTGCTTACTTCGCAGTGACTGACGAAGCCTGATAGGAAGGCGCTGTCCAATCGCTGTCCCATCGCTGCCCCGCAACGAATCAGGGATGGCAAGGGTCAGACCACACGGTGTCCGGAGTTGCAACGCAATCCAAGGGCGCCGACGCCGCTATCGTCGAGGTGACCCCGCAAGCAGTTGCCGGCCTGAGCCTGGGGAATCCGCCCTGGAAAACCTCGGGCAGCGTGCCTCGTTTCGTAAATTTTGGTTATTCCCGACCTGATCAATTTGATTAGTTCGCACGCTTGGCTGCCACTACGATGCAGCATGAAAAAGATTCCTAGCCCGTTTTCCTTTTCTATCGCGCCGACGCCCCTCGAACTAGAGGAAAAGCGCATCAAGAAAAAACTCCAGAAGGACCGCGACTCTCGGCTTCACTGGGAACGTGTGCAGGGCGCAAAACCGAGAGGAACGGCAAAGCCGAAGTCCAACCGGCGTGAAACCTAAAAAACCCAGGGATCCGGAGGCAACATGAGCTACTTAAGTTTGTTCCAAATGGAATTAATGGCCACGTCGAAATCACCCGCGCAGTTGGGCTCTGACCGTTCAAGGCAAAAAATGGCACAAGAGCGGGAATCCCGGCTTTATTGGGAACGCGTGCAAGGCAGCAAGGGGCGAGGAAAGCCTGCAGCTAAACGGCCGAAAACTTGACACCAGTTCGGGCTTCTAGAGCACCGATCAGTCACACAAGGAATGGCCGAACCGAACCACGGCCGATCCGCATCTGGCGCAGCGCCGCACTAGGCCATTTGTCTTAGTCCTAGGACTTTTTTCCGATTTCATCGAAACACAGCGTCGACGATCATTCGGTCATGAAGTCCTTGACCGTCAGAATCGGCCGCTCGCGATCCCTGAGTCTGGCCGATCGCCCGCTTACCCCGCTTGAGGCTTCTCTCGCCTCGCGCAGTTCCCAGTTGGAAAGGCGCGAGCGGGCTCGCGCTTCCCGGTTGCAATGGGAGTCCATGCAGGGCAGCAAGACTCGCACGCGACGGCGCGAAGAGTAACTCCAGCCAAGCTTCTATTCCCGTGGCAAGGCGCCACGCGGCCATCCGCAGTTCCGTTACGCATACCAAGCCACTACCCGTCG
>Ga0222714_10006114_pt1 | contig 11307 bp, 21 predicted proteins | sample C33_3DmetaG_FD_165048 | JGI IMG/M metagenome (GOLD analysis project Ga0222714, IMG submission 165048) | Estuarine water microbial communities from San Francisco Bay, California, United States - C33_3D | ecosystem: Environmental > Aquatic > Marine > Unclassified | place: USA: California... | reverse complement strand
TTGGTTGGTAACTGTTTTAGTAGGTTGGAAAACTGGTATGGGTGCCTCTGGATTTAATCGTTCACATCTACCATAGATGAAAACATCTGTACAACTATCCCCTATAACTAAAATCTTCATCTTTTTTCTGTAACGTTTTTTTTAAATCATTAGTATAATCTTGAAGATATTTTACTTCTTGGCACATTTCGTACTTTTCTTCTTCAAGTGCCCATCCCATTATCTTTTCTAAAGTATCTTCTATACCATCGAACTTAACAACAAAATCATAAATCTTTGGTTTGCCTTTTAAAGAGAATTGTATTCTTGCTGCAAGTTTTTCTTCTTGGTTATTGTAAATAACTTCTTCACAAGTTTTCAACAGTACAGGCATCAAAACAGCTTTACCAATACCTTGAGTCCACTCAAATATATCAGTTTCTCCTATATGTACTATTAATACTTTTTCATCAGACATAGTAACAACCTTCTACTCTATATATATATTCATTTTTATTTATTTTCTTTTAATATATCATACATATGATGTTCGAAAAACATCAAATTATGAAATTTTTTGTTTAAAATTTCATCTTCATCAAAAATCTGATAAACAATATTTTTAAAATAATTATTCGATTTTTTTTGACTGCCTTCTGTGTTATAAAATAAAGTATTTTTTATAGTGTTATCATCAGATAAGTCTATTATTTTATAATCTAATTTACATAAAAGTATCATCTGATAAAACAAAATCATATAATGATTATTATGCTCTGTAAATACATTACATTCGTTTATGTATTTTTGTAAATAAAAAATAAAAAAATGCTTGACTATTTCATTAAAATTTGAATTTTCAAATTGAGTAAAATTTGGTGTTATTTTATTATCTAAGATAGTTTTCTTAAATAATTTTAGTTGGTTAGAATCTATTAGGTGTTCAAAATTATAATTTATTTCTTTGGTTAAATCTTTTTTAACTTGATGAAAAAAATCCTCAACAAAACCACTTACTGCTCTATCTATTGGATTTTTTATTACAAAATAAATTATTTTATTTGAAGTATTTTTTAGAAAATTATCTATTTCTAATTTTGTAAAATCTATTCTACTACTAGAATAATTGTGAATATCATCTGGTGTAGGATTAAAGTAAAAATCTGTTTTACTTTTAATTCTAAAATCAAAAGTTATACAAGGATTACCAAAGTAGTTTTCAATATATCGAGTACCATTTTTTCTTTGGGAAAATATTAAAAAAGTATCATCAGCGTAAACTCTTGCTTGTATATCTTTTGATATCATTTATAATTCTATTTCCAATACAACAGATGCGATTGTTACTCCTTCAACTTCTTTTCCTCTTTCTGGTGTGATAGATACTATCTTAAAATCTGTTCCAAGATATTTAACTTTACCACCAACATTTAAACAAGGTCCTCCTTCAAAATCAAACATTGTTTGGTTACCATCTTCATCTTGCGAACCTCTTGCTATAAGAGATTCTCCCATTACTCGAATTCGTGTAGAATCAATTTTTTCAATTACTCTATCTACACCATATCGGTTTTGTACTATTTCCATATTATATGAATTTTTCTTTTCTTGTCTTAAAATAAACTTCTATTAACCCTTTGTATTGAGTTCCATACATTTTGTAATATAATTCAATATACTTTCTAACAGCAGGAATCTGCTCGTAGCTATTCATTGAATCGATAACTTTTAAAAGTTTTCTCATTACCATTTCTAATAATCTGTTCATATGTTTATAAATATTATATTAAAAAAGTCTTTGTTTTTTTTGGAAATTTGAAATCATTTTTACTTATGATACATTTATCACCAATAATAAAATTATTATCAATACATGAGTTAAAAATATACTTAGCTATTAATTTATTTCCAGTAAAAGATGCGTGTAAATCAGTATATTTTTCTTCTGTTTCTGAAAAAATTAAAAGTTTGTTTTTATTAATAAATTCTATCATATTTTCGTATTCATCAAACAATATTCTTTTATTTTTAATGAAATCCATGTATCTTGATTTTTTATCTTTTATAAGATTTGGAAATTCTGCTATCAAGAAATTAAAACTATTTATTTCTAAAAAACTTAAAAACCCTAATAAATTATTATACAATAAATTAACTACTTCATTTCCATTTATTGTCTTATCAACTATTTTCTTATAAAAATGATAATCATCATCTAATATTTTTTTATCATTTTCATTTTCATACCAATACGTTTTAGCAATAGAAATATTATTTAAATTTGGTGTATCAAATATCTGATGAATCGTATTGTTCATATCCCTTTTGGTAATTGAATAATTTAATATAGTGTACCCATTTAAATCATTATTCCATATTTCTTTTCTTTCTATATCAGAAAATTCAAATACAAATAAACTATCCTTTATTTTAAAGTTTTTTTCATTAACTATATCATAAAATTTTCTATAAATCCGTTCATTGCCATATCCTTGCTTTGAAATATTAATGACTTCTACATCTATTTTTTTTTCAATTAATAGTTTTTTAAACTGACCTACAAATGAATAATTTTCTTGAGTTTGTTCTTCATCTGGAAATAATTCAGAATATATTTCTTTGATATATTCTCCTCGTGTTTTATCTAAATTTTTACTAATTTCATCACCAGGGTTTTGTTTTATCTTAGATTCAAATTCAAATCCTCCTCCTGCTGTGTGAGATGTTCCAAAAAAATATATTTTTTTTATCATATTACTTTCATTTCTTTCATTTTAAAAATAATATCATCTATTTGATTTGTCTTTGATATTTTACTTTTAGTAAATGATAAAAATTCTTTATTTTTAATGCTTAAAAACTCAAACATATTTGAAATCATGTAATTATAATTATTTTTTTCAAAAAAAGTACATAAAAGTAATGCCTGATTATTTAATCGAATTGATTCTGACTTATAACCGATAATATTCTTTTTAATTTTAGATATATAATCATTTTCTAATGTTTCATCCTCTAAATTATATTCTATATTTATGAATTTATTTTTATGAAAAATTTCATAATTTCCAAAATTTGAAAAATCTAGTATTACAAATATTTCATTTTTATTTTGAGGTATTATTTTATCATACACAATTCTATTCAATGAATTTTCAGTAAAACACTGTATCTGTATAGTATTATTTATTTCATGAATACGTTTAGTCAAAGTTTTATAATCAAACTTACCATCACTAATAAAATAAATATACTTAATCATATTGCAAGTAATTTATTTATATTTTTTGAAATCGTATTTAATATTTCGTTTTCATTTATTTCTTTTGTATTTAATTTTTTTTCTAAAATTATTTCATTTGAAATCAGATTATTGTAAATATTATATGCTATATATTTGTTACCTATTAAACCAAAATGATTATCTTTTATATAATTTTCCGTTTCATATGTAATATCAAAATTAGAAAATTTAAATATAGATTGTGAACCGACTTCGTTACCAAATCTCATTAAATTAGGAAATCCTATTCTATTTCCTATCAAAGAATGATGTTTCATATTATCCAAAACATAAAAGTTAATATTATTATATTTTAAAAAATCAATAAAATAAATTGTATTATATATTACAGAATCATATTGATTTTTTGAAAATAAACTATTTTTACAAAGTTTATCATAAAAATCAAAATCTATTAAAGATTCTTCATATTCTATTATATCTTTTGTTGTAAAATAATCCTTTATTAAGCTAATGTTATCTGTTTGATATCCATTCTCATTTAAAGTGTAGTTTACTAAAACATAATCGGATAATTGTTTAGAGAAATATTCTTTTCTACCTAAATCAGAAAATTCAAAAAAGAAAATATTTTCTTCCTTTTTAAAATTCGGTTCAGATATTTTATCAATTACCATTCTATATATCCGTTCGTTTCCCCAACCACTTTTAGCGTAATTATTTACTTTTAAAGAATCACCACACAATTTTTGTAGTTGACCAGGATAAGAAAAATTAAAAGTTGTTAAATCTTCATCAATATTTTCATAGACAGCTTTTGTTTTTGGTTTTAAATCAAATTCAAAACCACCACCCTCTGTAAAAGAAGTTCCATAAAAATTTAAAAATTTAATCAAATTTACAAATCTTTTAAAATCCTTTTATGAATACAATCAGAAACTATTTTAGCTCCATATAAACTCATATGTCCATCGTTACACTCTCCATTGGTTTCTCGTGTAATAGACCAACCTTGTTCTGAAAAGAAATTTACAAATCCCTGATTTTGAAATTTTATACCCTCATGTTCAAATTGAATTTGATTTGGGAATACTTCTTCTTTATACCATTCATTTAAATTCCACTTTCTAAAGTGATGTGGTTCTACTATGTAATAGTTTATCTTTCTATGATTTAAAAAATCAAATAAAAACTGTATTTGTCTATCAGTTTCATCTGTCCAATTATCATAAGAATGAAAATTTTCAAAAAAAGATTCCATAGCAGATAGTTGTGGTACTATTTTTTTATTTTTTTCAATATCTTCTTTTGAAGTTACGTTGTAATCAAATACCATTCCATGTGGTCTTGGAATACTATCTATATTTTTTGGTGGTATAAAGTGTGTTTCAAAATTATCTTCAGGACCTTTATGTAATTCATCCACTCTACGATAATGATAGTTTACAATAATATGGTCATTTATTTTATTACTAAAAAATTCTGCTCTACCACTATGTGCACATTCAATTAGTAATATGGAATTTTCTTTTTTAAAGGTTGTATCAGTAACTACATCAAATACACGTCTTACCATTGTATCATTTCCTGCTCCACTTTTTGCTAAATTTATTACCTTTATATCACTCCCTAATCTTTTTTGTAATTGACCAGGCCAAGAAAACCAAAACTTTTCAAGAGGCAAGTTTTCTTTTTTAGCTATTTCTCTATAAAACTCAGCTACGTTATGTTTTAAATCAAATTCAAAACCACCTCCTTCTGTGAAAGAAGTTCCAAATGTATATATTTTTTTCATATTATTTTTATATCACCTATTGATTTTATTATTTCTTCCGAAAATAATTCATGTCCTTGTTTTCCCATATGCCAATTATCATTTGCTTTGGGATTAGAATTTAATATATTTTCAAATTTACTTGAAAGTATTGGTATTTTATGAATATTATTATCGAACAACCTTATCATTGATTCTTCTACTATCATATGATAACACTTCTGTACTTTATTTTTTAAAAAAGAATCGGTTTGGTTTATTATCAATGTATTTTTTAAATAGTTATCATAATCAAAATGAAAATTTTCATACCATAGTTTTGCAATATTAGTATCACTCCAAGAATTTATAAAAATATGTTTACCAATTTCATCTCTAAAAAAATGAATTCTATCAGGATATGTCCATAATATAAATACAATATCAGTTTTTTTTAGAGTTGTGGTAACTAATTTTTGTTGAATAGAGTAATTACTAGCACCAGATAAAGAAAGATTTACAGATTCCATTCCCATCTTTTTTCCAAGAATGGTTGCCCAAGATAACTTACTTGGAAAGTTTTTTACTGTTTCATTTTTTTCAAAATCCCAATTATCATCTAATGCATCACCATAGGTATGACTACAACCAATGGTTATTATTCTATTCATATTTTGATTCCTCTTATCTGTAATTCAGATTTGGTATATAATATTCCTCTTTGTTTTTTGTACCACCAATACATATCTTCAGTAGTACCTTTTCCTCTTTGCTTTTCCAAACACTTATCCCAAAGGTCTTTACCAAATTCAGCAGTAAGTTCTTTTCTAAGTTGCCCAAGTCTTGTTTCTTCCTCTTCCAATCCCTTCTCCATTAACTTTTGAGAAGCAACTCTTCTAAGTTTTGCGTGTTGGTGTGCCTCCACTTGTTTTTCATTAATGTTTTGAATCTTTGAACTATTCATAAAATCATCATACTTTCTCTGATAATTCTTTTCTTCATCTACTGATTCTAATAAAAAAGGTGAATACTCAAAATCACCATTTTGAATTTTAAGTAGTAGGGGTTGATTTGATTTTAGTGGTTTTCTTCTGTAAGAACCTTTTGTGTACCATCTGTAAGGATTATATGCCATTCTTTTATGTTTTAATATTCATACAAATATACGAAAAATATTGTTAATAAACAACTTTTATTTGTAAAAATAGTTATCGTATTTTTTATTAAATAATATAGATGCTATAATATCGTAATTTTTTTGTATCTTATCTAAATTAGATAACCATAATTTTTGTATTTCATTAAATGGAGTATCGTTTACTTTATTTATTATTTCTACAAACTTATCTATTCTATGATTAGAATATGAAGTGTAATAATCTGCTTCATCAAATCCAAAGTAATCGTTAAATAATGTAAAACCAATCTCCTTTAAATCACTTATTAAATTTCTACTACCAAGTATTATAGGTAAATTTCCGTTTGCAAATGGAAACATAGTTTTTTCAGTAAAAGTTGATGTAAAATTTTGAGATGTATCTCCAATTTCAGTTTCAACAGCAAAAGCTACATAAGAATCCCTATATTCATTGTGTAATTCATATATGTTAGGAAATTGATTTACAGTACTCCTTAAAACATCATCTTCATAATCATAGCTAGATACCCATTTAGCATATCTGATTATACCATCAAATCTAATTGTATCTAAATTTTCAAAAAGATAGTCTCTTAAATGATTATGTTTCCTTACTGATAAAATTGATTTATTAGAACGAATACTATGATTTTTCCAGTTGTAATCCAAAGTGAACCTATCATCAAATGTTAATGCATTATCCGATAACCAATCTATTTCAAATCTACCTTTAGCATCTTTCCATGCTATGATATTTGTTAATGGATGTGTAGATAGTGGAAATTTACTTGCAGTTGCACATGATAATCTTATATCTTTCTTGGTTTTGGATTTTAAATAAATAATTTCATCATAAAATTTTTGACTCGCTAACGATTCATGAACGCTTACAACTATTAATCTGTTTCTATTTTCAAGAAACTTTTTTATTTTTTCTATATTACCAACTTCGAAGATGTTTATTTTTATAAAATCTCCTGTATTAAAAAAGTCTAATTCTTCTTCTACTATTTTAGGTAATTGGTACATCTAATATTTTCCAAAATAAGTTTGTAAAAAATGTTCTTTGAAATTTTGAAATCCTATTGCTGCATTCTCCTCCCATGTATCTATGTTTCCATCATCACTTACCCATTTGTAGGAATAGAAAGGAATATCTCTTTGTTTACAAACGTATGCAAGTGAATAACATTCCATATCTACAATATCACAAAACTCAATCATCTCTAAATACTTCTGAGCATAATCAATTCTTGTGTTATCATAAATCTGGTCTGTTGAGAAACATCTAATTCCACTATCTGAAAGTTTTATTTCACAAATATTGTTTTCTGGTGTACAACCATATTCTGCAAACGGTCTTACATCTATGTTATTGTAAACTTCACCAACTTCGATAATCTCACCAACTTTGTGTTTTTTAAGATTACCACACGAACCAAAGTTTATTACCATATCTGGTTCTTCGTTCCAAAGTATTTCAGTCATCATTGATGCTGCATTGGTTTTACCAATCCCTATTTGAAAGATTGGCACACCATTTATATCCTTCAACCCACCATGTTCTAAAGGTGTGGCTGATACTAAGATTATTTTACCCATCTACTTTAATCCACTTATCATTTGAATCTAATTTAAATGAACCAACAAATATCTGATTCCAAAACTCTGGTTCAATCAAAGAAAGAAACAAATCACCTTGTTCTTTTTGGTATAGGTGATAAGTATGTCCTTTAATTGGTGTGAATTTAAAGTTAGATTCGTAAACTAATTTATTCCATTCAAACTCTTCTATGAGCTTTCTGTATTCTTCTTTTATCTCTTCGTATCTTGTATGAAAGTACTGATTGGTTTTGTTTATCTTTTCATTTTTCCAAAGGGATACATCTTCTTGTTTGATTGCTGGTGCACCAACATTACTACCATAAGGAAGTAAGCCAGGATTATCCACTACATTATCAGGTTTTTTACTCATTGTAAGTTATTAAACAATTTACATCGTGGTCTGGTACAATTCCTATATCAATGAGTGCAATTTTACCTATAACTTCTAATCCTGCATCTTCACATAATCTTTCAGCACATTCCATAGTACCACCTGTTGCGAATACATCATCTACAATAACACAATCACCTCGTTCTCTATCGATATCCATTTCTAAATACCCTTTACCATATTCTAAATTGTAAGCTCTTTTAGATAATCTTTTGTTTGGTAATTTACCTGCTTTTCTAATCATCTTTATACCACCACCAAACTTCATTGAGAGTGCTGCTGCAAGTAGAAATCCACGAGATTCTATTCCTACCCAATATGCAGGTTGGTCATAAATTGAACCTAATTCATTTATTGCTTTAGTAAACACGAAATCATCCTCCAATAGTGGTTGGATATCTCTGTAAAGGATTCCTTCCTTTGGAAAATCAGGAATAGATTCTATGTAAGCTTCATAATCAATCATTTCTATTTATATTTAATTTTTTCAAGTATTTTTTTAGATAATTTATAATGACCATCTGATTCTAAATGAGTATCTTCTCCTATAAGTTTATTATCTAATGACCACTTTAACATTGAATATTCTCCATCTATATTAAAAAAATCATATTCTTTTAGTGAATCAATATATTCTGGAAAAACCTTTGGCCAGAATATTAATAGTAACTTATTATTATTTTTATTAACAAATGATTTTATTAAATCTATTTTAAACAAAAGTTCTTTAAATTCTAAGATATCATCATATTTATATTTTAAAATAAAAGAATTATAAAAAATTAACATTTGTTGCATTTCCACATCATTAGTTTTCAAATGATTATTTAAATCCGAATATGTTAATGAATCAAAATCATAATCAGATACAAGTGGGGCTCTAACACCACCAAGTTCATCGTAAATAAATCTTTTATACCCGATTTTGTATATATCTTTCTTATTTTCAATTCTTATATTACCTGGTTGAAAATTTAACCATTTATTATTAAAAGAGTAAAATCCACCATGTCTATGTAACATAGTGATTTGGAATATGAAAGTAGTATCCTTTGGATTATTTTTCTTTACATAGTAATATAGTTGTCTGATAGATGCATCATTTGAGTTACCACTTTTAGATAAGTTTTTACAATTGATACCATCTATATCATTAAGAAAATCAGAATAATTTTTAGGTTTAGTTCCATTAATTTTATCCGAATTCGATGGCCAAGCCTCTTCACTATAAGAACATCCAACGGTTACTACTTTCTGCTCCACCATTACTATTTTGAATATAAACTTAGATACTCTTCAATCTTTTCTGAAAATAGCATATCGTAAACTTCCTTACCAACCTCACTTGGGTCTATGGTAATTTGTTGAGATGCATATCGAGTTGCTCCCATGATATCTGATTCTGAGTATCTTGGTCTTGTGTTATCTATTTCACCATTAACATACTCTACAAACCCTTCAGTTTGTAACCATTCTTCGTACTCAAGCTGGTCTTGATATCGATTGTATAAATCCATTTCAATATCTTCTTGAGATAACTCGATTCCTTCCAATAAATCTTTAGTCCTTCCCATTTTTTAAATTTTTTAATTGTGTTTCTGATAGTATTCCTCTTTTTTCTGATTTATCACCTTTTGGTAACGAATACTTTTTTACCAATTTTTCTAACCAATCGTTTTCTTTACTCATTATTTTTAACTATTTTTATTGCTTCTTCTATATTATCTAAAGATGCTTCGATTTCAGTTCCATCTGAATAAGTTAAATCCCATGAACCATCTCGTAACATCTCAAAATCTTCTCTAAGAGTTTCTAAAATTTCTAATAATCGTTTATTCATATCTTTTTGGGTTTTGGATTTGGTTTATTACATCTACCACAGTTTTTAAGCCATGCTGCGTTTAAGGCACCACATCCACAATTCCAACTATTATCAACTAAATAGCCAGGTTTATAGTTCATAGATTTCCAGCATCCAATTTACCATTCTCAATATCTGTTATTAAGAACTTAATTCGTTCACTTGCCATTATTGGAGCATCTTCTTCCAATAGTTGTAAAATTTGTGAAAGGTTTTTAGTAACCAATCTTTTTGAACAAAGGGGATTATTAACTTTGATTTCTTTACCTTCTGTTAACCATTCCTTAACTGTGTCTCGTAAACTCATATCTTATATTTTATATTAACAAATATACGAAAAATATTTTAATTATCCAAATTTATAGAGAAAAACTTTCACCACATCCACAAGTTCTATTTGCGTTTGGATTTGACCATTCAAATCCTTTTCCATTTAGTCCTGATGAAAAGTTTAGTTGAGAACCCAATAAATAAAAGAAAGATTGTTTATCTACTACTACTTCTATTCCATTATAAGTTGTAACTTTATCAGTTTCATCTCTATCTTCTTTTTTGTGGATTTCCATATAGTATTGTAATCCACTACAACCACCACTTGCTACACCAACTCTTAGGTGGTGTGTATCGGTTGATTTACCTTCTTCTGTAAAGGTTTCTAATAATTTGTTTTCTGCTGATTCTGTAAGTGTTACTGCGTTTTCCATTAATCTACAAATGCTTTTTCTAATAAGAATGAACCTTTTTGTCTGTTACTTCCTTCAGTCCATCCTAAACTTGTTAATATATCTCTAATCTCTACGTTGAATTCCATGTTACCACATAACATAACTTTATCAGTTTCAGGTTTTGCTCCTTTTAAGATATCACCTCTTTGAATTAAGGTAGTGATTCTTGCGGTTTCACCTTCCCATGATTCATCTCTCGTAACTATTGGAGTGTAATCAATTGGTAAATCTGATAAAAATGAGTGGAATGCTTCTATCTCACCTCTTTCCCTTACTGACCAAAGTACATGAATGTTTTTAAATCTTTCGTAGGTGTAATCATCACACAACATGGATATAAAAGGTGCGATACCAGTACCAGTTGCTAATAACCATAAATCAGTTCCTTCATCTAAGTTTTCTACCACAAGGTTACCTGTTGATTTATCACTAACAGTTACAAAATCATTTACTTGAATGTTTTGTAGTTTACTTGTTAATGCACCATCAGGTACTTTGATACTGTAAAATTCTATGAAGTTATCTTGAGGAGCAGAAGTTAAACTATATGCTCTCTTTGGTGTATCATCTAAACCAATCATTGTGAATTGACCTGCTTTGAAATCAAATCC
>Ga0222714_10006113_pt1 | contig 11308 bp, 17 predicted proteins | sample C33_3DmetaG_FD_165048 | JGI IMG/M metagenome (GOLD analysis project Ga0222714, IMG submission 165048) | Estuarine water microbial communities from San Francisco Bay, California, United States - C33_3D | ecosystem: Environmental > Aquatic > Marine > Unclassified | place: USA: California... | reverse complement strand
TATGTAATGCTAGTACGCATAAGTCGCGAGACTATAGTGAAGCAGTGCGCAAGACTATGAAACAATCTGATGATCATCATGGTTGGGAACATGCACGCTGGAGAGATTTAAAACCCATGTATCAAGCGATGCCTGCCTTTGCTATTATACGTAATCCATGGGCTCGAGTAGCTTCGCGTTATATGTTTTGTAAAGCAGAATCACCTGAGGGTTACGCTGATGTATCTTCATTAGAAGCTTTTCTAGAAGAAAGACATAAATGGGGTGGTAAACAATATTATTGGCATAGAGCTATTCGTGGTTGGTATACTGCTTTAGATCATGTAACCGATGACTTAGGAGTAGTACGATGTGATATGTTAAGGTTAGAACATTTAAATGAAGATTTAAATAAGTATTTTAATTTACTGACCACTTATCCACAACGTAATATTACTCGCGTGGAATACTCTTATAAAGACTTATATACACCTCAAACTATACAAATAGTTGCTGATTGGTACGCACAAGATATCGACTATTGGGGCTTTGACTTTGATAGTGCTGCTACTAAAAATTATTGGAATAATCATGCACCCTTCTAGTTACACAAACATGGAAATAGCTTTAGGTATGATAGAGCTTGAAAATGATATAGATATTATTGATATTGGTGGTAGAGCTTTAAGACCAGATCAAGATAGATCGTATCAGAATCTATTAAAACATAAAGCAAAGCATTATTGGATTCCAGATATTGCTTCTGGTAAAGATGTAACGCATGTTATGCCGGGTCCATATACTTTACCGTTTGATGATAATTCTATTGACCTAGTATTATCAGGACAAGTATTAGAGCATGTGAATAATCCATTTAAATTTATTGCAGAATGTAAAAGAGTATTGAAGTTAGGATGTTGTATGATACATATTGCTCCTAGTGAAAGGGGCATATGGCATGATAATCCTGACAATTGGAGATTTGGTAGAGATGCTTGGAAAGCTATTACTCAAGATGTAGGTTTAACAATTATCGGTGATTGGATAGATACTTCAGCTTTAGATGAAAGATCTAGAAAATGGGCCGACCACGTAATGATAGGTAAAAAGATATGATGAATGGTATGAACAAAGACTCAAGCAATATTATTGCTCATATACCTCCTAATTCAGTAGGTATCGAGTTGGGAGTATGGAAAGGTAACTCTTCTGCTAAGTTTTTAACCAAAGATTTAAAACAATTATACTTAGTAGATGCTTGGTCTGTAGAACCTTATAGGCAAACTACTGAATGGACTTGGGAAGAATACATACAACGATATCAAAAGATTACTGGTGGTTTTACTGAACACGACTTTGCTAAATATTATCAACAAATCTATTCAGCTGTAGTAGATAGATTCAGCATTTATCCTAATGTAAAAATCTTTAGAATGTCTACTGATGATTTCTTTACTAATCATTGTTTAACACAGTCTTGGAAAGATACTGGTGGTAGGTTTAATCATGATAGTGATGTTATACATGATGTGGATTGGATCTATGTAGATGCTTCACATAGTTATGAAGGTGTATTAAAAGATTTAGAAAACTCTTGGCAAATTATTAAACCAGGCGGTAAAATGATTGGTGATGACTATGGTGATAACAAACCTGGTGTACAGCAAGCAGTAGACGCGTTTGTTAAAAAATATAATGTAACATTACACACGTTTGGGGCTCAACAATATATTATTGAAAAATGAATTTAAAAGATACTTTATCTGCTATTAATAATGTACCAGTAGCTGTAAAAAGAATCGATAATACTAACGATAGCTTTTACATTAAAGCATTTATTATTACTATTATTAACGATTCTGCTTCTATGATAGGTGCTCGTAAGTGTGTACAGTCTATCACTGATACTGGTTCTAAAATTATACCTTCTATCTTTCCTGCTTCTACTCCTATCACTATGCGCAATGATTTAATCTATGTGTACGGCCCTGAATTAGCACGCGACTTACAATATACCTATCCCATAGAAGATAAACATAATAAAACTGATATTAAATCAGGTATGTTTTTAAAAGCTTACAAGGCTGCTGATTATAAAAAGATTATGGCTTGTACGATTAGTCATTTAAGATTATGGAAGCTGTGCGCTGATCTAAAAGAACCTATTATGATATTAGAGCATGACGCATTACTAGATAAACATTTTAAATATCGATATCTAGAAGACGGAGGCTTTACTGGTGGAGCCATAGGTTTAAATCATCCTATAGGAGCTACTCGTAAAGCTAAAGTATTCCATGATAAAGCTATTGCGAATGGGATACCAGGATGTTATGAATGTCCAGCCGTAGATGATTTAGGAGCTATCAATGTACCGCAAGGTTTAGCTGGTAACTCTGCTTATATTATTAAACCATGGGCTGCTACTATGCTTATAGATAAAGTAAAAGAGATAGGTTTATGGCCTAATGACGCGGTAATGTGTAAACAATTTTTTCCTTGGTTACAAATAACATTACCTTTTTATACTAAACTACAAGGAATATCTTCGAGTACCACATTATGAGAGCTTACGTTATTACCATTAAAGGACTTAAACCATCAGAAACTATTGCTAAACGCTGTATAGAATCAGCAGAGTTAGTAGGCATTAAAGTAAAAAGCTTTCCTGCTTTTACACCTAAAGACGATCCAGTAGCGAGATTTAAAGATCGTCAATTACCTTTACATAACTTTGTAGCAGATAGTGAAAAGTATTCTAGGTATGAAAATGTATTAAGTTGTTTTCTATCACATTATACTTTATGGCAACAATGCGCGGCTTTTAATGAAGAGGTTATGATTTTAGAACACGATGCAGTGTTTACTAATAGCGTGCCAGCTTTTAACTATAATAAATGTATTACTATAGGGCAACCTAGTTATGGTAAATTTAATACACCAACTGGTTTAGGAGTACAACCTTTACAACATAAACCTTACTTTGGTGGAGCACATGCTTATCTATTAAAACCAGAAGGTGCTAATGAACTTATGGAACATGCTAAAATCTATGCTGCGCCAGTAGATATATTTTTAAGTCTTAAGAACTTTCCATGGTTACAAGAGTTATATCCTTGGCCTGTAGAATGTCGTGATTCTTTTACTACGGTGCAAAATGAAACAGGTTGTTTAGCTAAGCATAATTATAAGAATAGGAATTTTGATATTGTATCAGTTTGATAAAGTATTTTTAACAGGTTGTGATGCTGTTACCGAATGGCAATTGCCTTGGTTCATACATCATTACAAAAAATTTAATACTACCCCTTTGGTAGTAGCTGATTTTGGTATGACTGAAACAGCTAGATCTAAAGTAAATGAACTCATATTACCTATGCATACTATCAAAGAAAAGGCTTGGTTTTTAAAACCTCAATCTATGTTATTGGTTGATAGTGAATACACGTGTTGGTTAGATACCGATTGTCAAGTACTGGCTAATTTAGATGGTATATTTAAGTATGTAGAGGATGGTAAATTGTCTATGGTTGAAGATAAGCCATGGACTATTCGAAGAAGAGAGACTTGGCACAATAGTGGCGTAGTAGCTTTTAAAGATAAGCCTTCGATATTAAAACATTGGGCAGAAGAATGTAAGCGTAATCCTATTGTAGGTGATCAAGAGACTTTACATTTACTGATGACTAACCCTATACGAAGACTACAATATATAAATGATCTACCTAATAAATTCAATGTATTGCGAATACAATTAGATGATAACACTGCACCAGAGGAGAAAGCAGTGATGCATTGGACAGGCAGAAAAGGTAAAGATGTGATACGGAGTATGTTATATGAGTGATGTTATACATTTAATTGGTAACGGTGATCAAGCTGTCATGTATAAGCCAGCTAAAGGACTTAAAATCATTTGTAATATGCCTCCATTTGAAGTAGCTAATGTATACGCTACTTGTATGGTAGACTTTAAAATGATGAAGGCTCTACATGAGGGTTCTTTACAATTGGACATGTATCATTGGATATTAGGTACACGTCCTCGTAAATGGATGGAAATGCAACCTGGTTTCTATATGAAATATGCACATTGTGTTAAAGACTTTTATCCTATAATACCTAAGTATGCAGTCAATGCTACTAATTTTAATTGTGGTCATATGGCAGCTCATTATTGCGCTAATGTATTAAAAGGTAAAGAGATACACATGTATGGCTTTGATTCTTTATTTGATTTCAACATGAGATCTATCACTGATCTATATTTGAGTTCAGATCGTTCTCATGTAAACAATTATCGTTTGTTGAACAATTGGAGACCCATTTGGCCTAAACTGTTTGCTGAGTTTCCAGAGTCACAATTTATTTTACATCATCCACACACTGATTTAAAATTTAAATTAGAGTCTGAGAACGTCGAAGTAACAACGGCTTGACATTTCTTTTTAAATAAGCTATAATAAACATATGTTTAAACAACCTTTAGATTGGTATGTAAAATGGATCGGTTCTACTTACGTGCTGATTGCTATCGTGATACGAACATCTAATGTAATCTCTTACGAAGCACATGTGTTAGATTTATTATTTTCTTTTCTGGGTGCCTCTTGTTGGCTATGGGTATCTTTTCAATGGAAAGATCGTGCTATGATAGTCATGAATACTTGTGTATGGATTTTACTAAGTTCAGGTTTAATATCAGCATTGTTGGGAGGTGCTTCATGAATATATTTTATTTAGATACCGATGCAAGACGTGCAGCGCAAATGCATTGTGATAAACATGTAGTCAAGATGGTAGTAGAATATGCACAAATGTTATCTACTGCACATAGAGTATTAGATGGCGATACCGCACCTGATGCTTGTTATAAGATTGCACATAAGAATCATCCTTGTACTATTTGGACTCGTGCTTCCAAAGCTAACTATGCATGGCTATATTCTTTATTTGTTAACACTGCTTGGGAGTATCGGTATAGATATATTAGGGAACACGCTACTTGGAAGAAGTTGGGTGAGGTATTACGTAAAGTACCACAAAACATACCTGATGGTCCTTTAACAGAAGTACCACAAGCTATGCCAGATCATTGTAAAATGAATAATGCTGTAGATGCTTATCGTAACTATTATATTTTAGAAAAAGCTGGCTTTGCTAAATGGAGTAGTAGAAGTGTACCTGATTGGTTCGTAGAGGCAGTATGAAAGAATTTATAGTCACAGGTGGTAAGGGTTTTATTGGTGGACATCTAGTACAAAGGTTACTAGATGAAGGACACTTTGTTAAAGTAATTGATGATGAACGTATAGGCAAATATACTATTTCACATCCTAATGTATTATACATTCATGAAGATGTAGCTAATTATAAAGCAGTAGAAAGAGATAAGAAGGCTACAGCTATATTTCATTTAGCCAATAGTCCTAGAGTACGTAGAGCTTTAGACTATCCTGTAGATACTATGCGAAACAATATTGATTCTACTTTAAGTATTGTGCAGTTGGCTAAAGACATAGATTGCCCATTATATTTTTCTACTTCATCTTCTACTAAATATTCAGAAGCACATAAGAATCCATATACACTGTCTAAGAAAATATGTGAAGACATCTTAACCCTCTTTAAAGAACAGTATGGAGTACGGTCTACGTTGATGTATTACTATAACGTATTTGGCCCAGGAGAGGCCGATTATGGCAGTTATAGTACGGTTATAAGAAGGTTTAAGCAAAAGTATTTACAAAAAGAACCTCTAGTTATATTTGGTGACGGTACTAAGACACGAGCTTTTACACATGTGACTGATGTAGTAAACATGATGATAGATCTATTAGATGATACGATACTACCTGAAGTACATTTGGGTAATACAGTATCAGTTAGTATTAATGATATTGCTAAAGCATTTAAACATCCTATTGAATATGTGGATAATATACCAGGTGAGGCACAACATACACGATGTGAGCAACCTTATTCGTCTTGCGTGTACGGAGTATTAGACTATGTTGGTGCATGGCGTCAAAATAATTAAAGAAGGTTATTGGTGGGTACAAGCTAAAGATTGTATTAATACTAATCCAAAATTAAATGCAGCTGAATTACACCGTAGTCACAATTCTAGTGATTTTTCTGGTATCCCAACTTTGCTCAAAAAGACAGCAAAGCAAAACGGTATCTATTTAGACATAGGCGCTGCTTATGGTATGACTTCCATTCCTTTGCATAAGCATTTTAAAGATATCTATTGTTTTGAACCTATGCCAGTCACTTATACTTGTTTAACATTAAACAAAGAAGCTTATAGTAATATACATTGTTTTAATTATGCGGTTAGTGATAAACACGGTACAGTAGATGCTTTCTTTAACACTACACACGCTATGGTCAGCTGTTTAGCAGATACAGATGGTACTCCTTTATTAAAGAGAAATGATTTTCATGGTAAGAATTATACTAAACTTAAAGTACCTACTATTACTTTAGATGATTTCTTTCCGACTCTACATGTTGATTGTATTAAGATAGATGTAGAAAATCATGAGTTAGCTGTATTACAAGGAGCAGAGCAATTACTGCGAAGGAGTAAAGCCGTAGTGATTGTAGAATCTTTTAATGATGATATCAATAGCAAATATGATCATCCTGCTTTAGTAGATGAGTTTATGACTCACATAGGTTACCAAAGAAAAGGCCATCAAGGCAGAAACAATATGATATATAAAAACTAACTGGTGTATATATTTTGAATATGATCTTCGAATTGTTCTACTTTACCCAATCGATTAGGCCAGTAGATATAATCTTTCTCTGGATTCTTTTTTAAATTAGTTAATAGGGGTTGTATAGCATTGAATAGCTTATCTAGTTTATCTTGGACAGCGGCGGAACTAGCAGTAACGGTTTCTACTTCAGCAGTTACCTTTTGTACCGCTTCTAATTCGGTTTCATCCATGGCTGTAAAGCCAAAATCAAATATTTCCATATAAAATCCTCTAAGTCATTGATTTTTAACGAATTAATAAAAACGAATAATATCAACGAGTTACAAGATGTTATGCTAAGTCGTTGATTTTAAAAGAAATCTATTTGTTGATTTTACTCTGTTTTTACTATAATATATTTATATTAAATAGGAGATTATATTATGGCATATAAAGGTATAGACGGTAAAATGGTAATTGATAGTTTTGTGTATTCTTGTAGTGCAAGAGAAAAGAAATTTATCGAAAGATACTTAGATAAAGAAATTAGTATGCATCTTAAAAAACATGGTTTTGGAAAAGACATGGGTGATGAAGAAGCTACTATTAAAGATATCTTTATGAGAGGTTACTTTAAAGGTATGGTTAATGCTTTGGACATCATTAAAGCAAGTGTAACTAGTGAAGAAGAGCTAGTTGCTGAAGAAAAAACATATCGTTTAGACTTGTTATAAAATCATCAGGGCTTGACATTTTGTTCAAAAGAATATATAATTATTAATATCTGGTAAATTAGGAGAGATAATGGAACCATTTAATTTTTATTTTAACGGTAGATGGCCTCGACAAGATGAGGTACAAGACTTTGCTTATAATGTACTACAGCATTTTTTCAAATACAGATTGAAAAGAGAAGTAGATATTAATCTTACTATGCAAACTACGATACCTGGATTAACAGAAGCAACTTGCGTAGGTGATAGAGATAGTATAGATATCGTATTGTCTAGAAACTATGTAGCTGATGATGACAACATGTATGACTATGACTTTAAACAATTGTTACAGAATCTTGCTCATGAGCTAGTACATGCTGTACAGTTTATAAGAGGTGAGATTAATGGAGTGGATGATAAATATCGTAAACAAGATTTCTCTGATGCTTCTTATAGGAATCTACCTTGGGAACATGAAGCGTGGATGATGGAAGAATTTTTAGTTAAACTCTATTGGGACAATCGTGCTAAATTAGAGTTAACACAAATGGTATTTGGTATTATTAAGTAAACATGGCAAGAAAAATAAAACGTATAAGACGTAAGACTGGTTTGGCAGGAGTCGCGCCAGAGATGCTTACTAGCTTTGATAGATTAAAGTGGTACTTTAAAGACGAGCTAGAAAAGAAACACTTCGTAGAAGTCATGCGACCTTTTATCAAATCGTATTTTAAGAAAGACGCGGCAGCCATCTTAGCCCTACCAGATTATAAATGGGCTCTCTTCTCTCATGAGGCTGCCACGGTCTTTTGGTTAAACAAAGGTTTACCAGAGGATCAACAATACTTAGATTATAAGAATCATATGTTAAATAGATTAACGGATTTAATTGCTCTAGGTAAACAAGTTGTTAAAGAAAAAGCAAAAGAAGCAGAAGCTAAGAAGACACAACAGGTACTGACTATACAAGATCGTATACGTATGAAAGCTGAAAGAACTGTGCTAGTAGATATCGATGAAATGATAGATGAATGGATAGCTGGTGAAAAGACTGAGCGTAATGTATTTCAATTATTTAAAAAGCATGAGCTTACTGCTAATGCTGTTCCTTATGTAGCTAGTTTCTTAGAAGATGAAGCTAGTCTCTATAGAGACTCTTTGGATAAATCTTGTGAACAAGCTATGGAAGCTTTATCGCATTTAGATAGACCTGAACAAAAACGACGACTTAAAGTATTAAGTGATATGCAAGCTGATTTAGATAAGATTAAATCACATGCGATTCTGAATAGAAAAACTAGAACGCCTAAACCGATTACAGCAGATAAGCAAGTAGCTAAATTAAAGTTCTGTAAGACTAGTGAAGAGTTTAAATTGGATAGTATTAATCCATTACTCATAGTATCTGCTAAACGTTTGTATACGTTTAATATTAAGACTAGAGTGTTAAGTGTCTTTATATCTGAGTCTACTGAAGGACTTAAAGTTAAAGGTGCTACTATACTAAACTATGAACCTAAAAGATCACTTAGTGTTAAGCTAAGAAAACCTCAAGACATCATCACTGTCATTATGTCTCGAGCTGATAAAACCATTGATACTGCTATTGCAGAACTAAAGGCTAAGAAGTCTCCTGTCAAAGCACGTATTACTGAACAACATATAATATTAAGGGCCCTATGACCATTGAAAACTTTTTAACCAAGGTACGATTCTCTAAACTTATCGAAGCTACAGTATTAGAAAAGAAAATGTCTTATCTAGATGCTATTTTATTTGTCTGCGAAGAGAATCATATTGATGTAGAAGATGTAAAGAAATATATCTCTGTACCTTTAAAGCAAAGACTACAAGCAGAAGCTGTAGAGTTAAGATACATACAAGCGGATAGTTCACAATTACCTATTTAATATGCTTAATGAGCCATTATACACTCAGTGTCATATTGTAGATCCTAATTCATTAGATGATCTAAGATATCATGCAAGCCAAGTGGGTTCTTTTGATGCAGGTGTAAAACAAAAAGGTAATTCTAATGTGGATTACGGTGCAAGAAAAGCACGTATTAAAAATATACAACATACTGACTACCCTGATATATGTCAAAGTTTATTAGAGTTATTAGGGCTACATCGTAAAAGAATTAACCCTAATGAGTATGAGGTATTAGAATTTAATTACTTAAAGTATGAGATAGGTGGTCACTTTATTAAACATCATGATGTGATACCTGCTTCAACTGATAGTAATAATGGTAGACTTCGTATATATAGTACTATCACATTATTAGATAAGAGTGATAACTTAGAAGGTGGAGAACTATTATTGTTCTCTGATGAGCAATCTAACGAACCTACTATTATAACTTTGGAGAGAAACGAGACGGTATTATTTGCTAGCAAATTATTCCACATGGTGACTCCCATAACTCAAGGCACTAGAGATGTGTTAGTGTCTTGGATATATCAAAAGAATGCTTGACATTTCTTTTGATTTTTTATATAATAAAGCTTATATTATGAATAGCGTGGACAAGAAAAATATACAAGGAAAATATACATATGTCATTTAATAATCTAAAAAGAGATCGTACCAACATCTCAACCCTTCTTGAAGCAGCATCAGAAACCTCTGGTGGCGGTGGAGAGAAAAAATCCTATGTCGATGATAGACAATGGAAACCAACTGTGGACAAAGCTGGTAATGGATATGCCGTGCTAAGGTTCATGCCTGCATCCGATGGAAACAATCTACCTTGGGCCCGTTATTGGGATCATGGTTTTAAAGGTCCTACCGGTATGTGGTATATTGAAAAATCTTTAACTTCTATTGGTCAACAAGACCCAGTATCAGAAATGAATACTAAGCTTTGGAACACTGGTAGAGAAGAAGATAAAAATACTGTTAGAGAAAGAAAGCGTAGGTTACACTATGTCTCTAACGTATATGTGGTGCAAGATCCATCTGCTCCTCAGAACGAAGGTAAAGTATTTTTATTTACCTTTGGTAAAAAGATCTTTGATAAGATCATGGATGTTATGCAACCACAGTTCCCTGGTGAGAAACCAGTCAATCCATTTGACTTTTGGGAAGGGGCTGACTTTGAATTAAAGATTCGACAAGTGGAAGGCTATCGAAACTATGATAAGTCAGTATTTAAATCTCCATCAGCTTTTCTAGGTGGAGAGGATACTCAACTAGAAGGTATCTTCAATACTCTCCATGATTTGAATGAGTTTAGTGATCCTAAAAACTTTAAATCATACGAAGAACTTCGAGTTAAATTAGCTAACGTATTAGGTGAATCTATTCCTAAAACAGTAACTGAAACTGTTGCGTTAGATGCATCAGCAAAGGCTCCAGAGCCTAAATCAGCGCCAGCTCCTATGGATGATGACGATGATGATACTTTAAGTTACTTTGCTAAATTAGCTAACGACGAGTAAGAGAAAAGGTGCGAGGCCAGCCTTTAAATGGCCTCTTCTATTTTGGACCTCCAAACGATCCTACCATAGAGTATCTCATATCTAAAGGATTGATTCCTGAACTAGTATAAGATATGCTAGAACTACTATTATTAGTAGTGGTATTAGGTGCATTAACTATAGATCCACCGAGACCAAAGTCTTCAGGATTAACAACTCTAACACCTATAGCACCTTGTTGTTGTAGATCTTGTTGTGTTTGAGATACTACTCCTTGTACGTTATTAAGTACTTCACCAGTAGTTTGTTCATTCTCTCTAGCTGTATTAGATGCTATACTTACATCTCTAGCAATAAGAGCTGCATCTATACCTAATGATGCAGCAGTGCCTACTCCTGGAATAGTACTAGCTGCGCCTGATGCTAATTCCATAGCGGCACCAGTAGTATCACCAGCCATAGCTCTACTAGCTGCAAA
>Ga0222714_10006110_pt1 | contig 11313 bp, 10 predicted proteins | sample C33_3DmetaG_FD_165048 | JGI IMG/M metagenome (GOLD analysis project Ga0222714, IMG submission 165048) | Estuarine water microbial communities from San Francisco Bay, California, United States - C33_3D | ecosystem: Environmental > Aquatic > Marine > Unclassified | place: USA: California... | reverse complement strand
CGAAGGCCAGGCCCTGATCCTCCCAGCCCAGAAAGTGGGGCACCAGGATCAGGTGTCCCGAACTAGAGATGGGCAGGAATTCCGAGAGCCCCTGCACCACCGCCAGCACCACCGCCTGCATCAAGTCCATGCTCCGCTCCTAGAGGCTGCCCGCGAGGTCACGGAAGCCAAATCCCTGCACGGCGCTGTCCAGCCCGCGTCCCAGTCCAAGCACCTTGAACCGCTCGCCCATTTCACCGGGCAGCACCAGCGTCGCCGCCGCCTGGGTCAGCCGCCGCGCGGCCAGCGGCTCCAGTCCGCGCAGGTGACGATCCAGGGCAGCATCGAGACCGCAATCCACCAGGAAGTGCGCCTGGGTGGAGAAACCCGCCACCTCGAAACCGGCCGCCAACCCGGCCTCGGCCACAGTGGTGAAATCGACCCAGGCGGTCAGGTCCTGCAAGCCAGGCCGCGCCAGGACATCCTCCACCCGACGGTGCCGGAAGTATCCGCAAAGCGTGCCTCCCTGTCGCGACGGGTGATAGTACTGTGCACGCGGCAGCCCATAGTCCACGAATAGCGCGAGGCCGCGCTGCAGGCCGGTCAGCAATGCCTCAACCCAAGGGCCGCTCCAGAGGGCGATCTCGCTCACGTATCCCGCCGGCATGCGCCCGAGTCCGGCCAGGCGTCGGTTCACGAGTTCGGCAAGTGCGCCATCGGCTGGGCGGGTCTCGAAGGCGAAGCCGGGCGCGGACCGAACGACACCGATACAGCCAAGGCCCTCCTCGGCGAGCGCGAAGCGCTCGACCGGCAGCGCATCCAGGACCTCGTTGGCGATCAGCACACCGTCCCACGCCTCCGCCGGAGGGGCATCGAGCCACTCCACTTGCGCTGCCAAGTCGCCCAGCGGAGCGAGTGCCTGGCGCTGACGCTCGCGCAGCTCGCCGCTCACCTCCAGGATGCGATAGCGCCTCGGCAGGCGACCCAGCGCCCGCAGTTCGGGCAGCAAGCTGGCGGCCAGGACGCCGCTGCCGGCGCCCACCTCCAGCAGGTCGCCTCCGCCCGTGTCCGCCAGGACCCCGGCGATCGAGCGAGCCAGGCAAGCGCCGAACACCGGAGTCAACTCCGGTGCCGTGACGAAATCACCGTGAGCGCCGAACTTGCGCGCCCCGGCACTGTAGTAACCCAGGCCGGGCGCAAACAGCGCGAGCTCCATGAATCGCGCGAAGGATATCCAGCCACCCGCCGCGTCGATCTCCGAGACAATCAGCGCCTCGACCCTGGCGCAGTGGGCCAGTTCATCGGCCTCGAGTTCCGGCAGCGGCAGCGGCGTCAGCACGCGCAGGCCAGCCGGGTTTGGGTTAATGTTGATTGATGACTCAAGCCTCGGGCGCATTGACCGGCAAGGTGGCGCTGCTGACCGGTGCGGCGCGCCGGCTCGGCGCCGCCATGGCGAAGCGCCTCCACGCCGGCGGAGCCAAGGTCGCCATTCACTACCGCGGCTCGGCAGCGGATGCGGCCGCGCTGGTGGACGAACTCAACCAGGCAAGGCCCGGCTCGGCCATCGCCCTGCAGGCGGACCTGCTGGAACTGGCACAGCTCTCGCGACTGGTCGAAGACACGGTCGGGCAGCTGGGTCGGCTCGACATCCTGGTCAACAACGCCTCGACCTTCTACCCCACCCCGCTCACCGAGGTCACCGGCGCCCAGTTCGATGACCTGATCGGCACCAACCTGCGCGCTCCGCTGTTCCTGGCCCAGGCGGCCGTGGAGCAACTCCGCTTGCATGAGGGCCTGATCCTGAACCTGGTCGACATCCACGGTATGCGGCCGCTGAAGCGCCACCCCGCGTATTCCAGCGCCAAGGCCGGCCTGATCATGCTCACCCGCTCGCTGGCCCGGGAGCTGGCGCCCCACGTGAGGGTCAACGCGATCGCCCCTGGACCCGTGCTGTGGCCCGAGGGCGACCTCGACGCGGCCCTCAAACAGAACATCCTTTCCCGCACCCCGCTCGGTCGGGTGGGCTCGGCCGAGGACATCGCCAAGGCCGCATGGTTCTTCGCCGCGGAGGCGCCCTTCGTCACCGGACAGGTGCTGGCTATTGATGGTGGGCGCAGCCTTGGCCAGTAACCCGGCGATCACTCATCCTCCTTCAGGCTGACCGGTCGCAGGGTGTCATCGCCGCCCATGGCCTCCCATAGCTCGCGCATGCTGCGCCCCTCGGTGGGGTGAAGCAGTTCGGGCGCGAGTTCGGCCATCGGGCCCAGCATGTAAGGCTTGCGCAACAAGTCAGGCCGAGGCAAGACCGCGCCCGGAAACTCACCGACCAGCTCACCGCAGGTCAGGACGTCGAGGTCCATGCTGCGAGGCGCCCATTTGGGGGCGTCGCGGGGTCGGTCGCAAGCCTCTTCTATGGCGTGCAGGCGCGCCAGGATCTGCGGGAGCTGCCAGTCGGTTTCGAAGCCGGCCACCAGGTTGATGAAGTCCTCGCCCTCGAAACCGACGGCTGGGTTCTGGTACGCGGTGGACACCCGCAGTGCGGGCCAGGTCTCGCGCAGCATCTTCAAGGCCCGGCGCAGGTACTCACGGGGCCTGACGTTACTGCCGGCTGCGACGTAGACCTCAGGCATCAGGCGCGGGGGCGAGCCCCGCCCGGCTGCGCTCGATCATGACCCCCACGTCCTTGGAGAAACGGATCGCGCCCGGCTTGTGCAGGGTGACCTTCACCCACTCGACCTCGAACTCGGTCAAGACCAGGCGGGCAATCTCCTCTGCCAGTGTTTCCACGAGCTGATAGCGACTCTCCTGGATAAAGCCGAGCACGCGCTTGGCTACCGCCTTGTAGTTGAGGGTGGCGTCGATGTGGTCGCGGCTGGCGGCCCGGGCAATGTCCGCCGACATCTCCAGATCCACTGCGATGGTCTGCTTGACCTCCCGCTCCCAGTCGAAGATGCCGATGACGGTCTCGGTGGTCAGTTCCCTGAGAAAAATCTTGTCCAATGTCTCTTCCTTGCCCGCCTCAAGGCGGGGGTCGCAGTTCATCCAGTGGCCAGCGCGCGCAGGCCTCCAGCGGCAATTCGTGCCGCTCACCCGCCACCAGCCTGCAATGGCCCGCGTAGGCGATCATGGCGGCATTGTCGGTGCACAATCCCGGCCGCGGATAGTAAACGCTGGCACCCCGCGACGCCGAGGCTTCGGCGAGGCGCTGCCGCAGTCGCTGGTTGGCCCCCACGCCGCCGGCGATGACCAGCCGCTCCAGTCCGGTAGCCTCCAGTGCCCGCAGGGACTTGGCTACCAGGGTATCCACCACCGCCTCTTCGAAGCCCCGGGCAAGGTCGGCCCGGTCAGCCTCATCTGGCACACGGCCGCGGACCTCGGTCACGACGGCTGTCTTCAGGCCGCTGAAGCTGAAGTCGAGGCCCGGACGGTCGAGCATGGGGCGCGGAAAGCGGTAACGATCTGGCCGGCCCCGGGCGGCCAGGGCCGCCAACGCGGGCCCGCCGGGATAGCCGAGCCCCAGGAGCTTGGCGGTCTTGTCGAAGGCCTCGCCTGCTGCATCGTCCAGCGACTCGCCCAGGATCCGGTAACGCCCCACGCCATCCACCCGGACCAGCTGTGTGTGCCCCCCGGACACCAGCAGTGCCAGGTAAGGGAAGGCCGGGGCCTCGGGCTCGAGCATGGGGGCCAGCAGGTGGCCTTCGAGGTGGTGGATGCCCACCGCCGGCAGGCCCCGCGCGAAAGCCAGGGCCCCGGCCAGCGCACTGCCGACCAGCAGGGCGCCAATCAGCCCGGGGCCCGTGGTGCAGGCCACCCCCTCCACCGCCTCCAGGGGACAGCCAGCGGCCTCCAGTGTGGCGCCAACCATGGGGAGAAGCCGCTGCACGTGGTCCCGGGCGGCCAGCTCGGGCACTACCCCGCCCCAGGCCCGATGCAGCTCGAACTGACTGAAAACCTCGGCGGCCAGCATGGCCTCCCCGTCGTACAGGGCTACGGCCGTCTCGTCGCAGGAAGTTTCGATGCCCAGGACCTTCATGGGGGGTGGCTTTGCTCCGCCGGCAGTTTTCGCTTACAATCCGCGGCCCTTTGCTCCGGAGTGAGGTTCGAGGTCCGCATGCCCAGCGTTCGTATCCGCGAGAACGAGTATTTTGACGCCGCCCTGCGGCGCTTCAAGCGTGCCTGCGAGAAGGCCGGGGTGCTGACCGAGCTGCGCCGCCGCGAATTCTACGAGAAGCCCACCCAGGAACGGAAAAGAAAGAAGGCCGCTGCCGTCAAGCGCGCCATGAAGCGCACCGTCCGGGAGCCCTCTCGGGCCGCAGCCCGCTGATCGTGGCGGGGCCATGAGCCTCAAGGCCCGCATCACCGAAGACATGAAAGCCGCGATGCGCTCGGGCGAAAAAGATCGCCTCGGGCTCATCCGTATGCTGCAGGCCGGCATCAAGCAGCGTGAAGTGGACGAGCGCATCGAACTCGACGACACCCAGGTGCTGGCGGTCATCGAGAAAATGGTCAAGCAGCGCAAGGACTCCGTCGAACAGTTCAGGGCGGGCGGGCGCGAGGACCTCGCAACGCGCGAAGAATCCGAGATCGCCTGGCTCGCGGACTACCTGCCGGCTCAACTCTCCGAGGCCGAGCTGCAGGCAATCATCAGCGAAGCCATCGCCACCAGCGGCGCCACCTCCATGAAGGACATGGGCAAGGTCATGGGTCTCATCAAGCCCAGGGTCCAGGGCCGCACCGACATGGGCGCGCTGTCGGCGCGTATAAAGGCCAGCCTCGGCGGCTGAATGGCCGGCCGCATTCCCCAAACCTTCATCGACGAGCTGCTTGCCCGCACCGACATCGTCGAGGTGGTCGGCAGCCGGGTCCAGCTCAAGAAAGCTGGGCGGGAGTGGAAGGCGCCCTGTCCCTTCCACAACGAAAAAACCCCCTCGTTCTGGGTCAGCCCCGACAAGCAGTTCTACCATTGCTTCGGTTGCGGGGCCCATGGCACGGCGCTCGGCTTCCTCATGGAACACGATCGGCTGCCGTTTCCCGAGGCGGTGGAAGAACTTGCCTCCCGGATTGGCATGGAAGTGCCGCGCGACGAGAGCCGGGGCGGCAACCGTCCCCAGGACGACCTGCATGGGCTACTCGGCGAGGTGACCCAGTTCTACCGCGAGGCTCTGCGCGAGTCGACACCGGCACGCGACTACCTCGACTCGCGCGGTATCAGCAGCGAAAGCCGGGTGCGCTTTGCCATCGGCTACGCGCCGGATGCGTGGGATGCCCTGCTTCGGCGCTTCGGCGGCAATCCCGAGGCAGTCCAGCGCCTCGCCGAGGCGGGCCTGGTCATCGAGCGCAGCGGTGGCAGGGAAGCCGGACACTACGATCGGTTCCGCGACCGGATCATGTTCCCGATCCGCGATATCCGGGGCAGGACCGTCGGCTTCGGCGGCCGGACGCTGGGCGCCGGCGAGCCAAAATACCTGAATTCCCCCGAGACCCCCCTGTTTCACAAGGGCCGCGAACTTTACGGGCTTTACGAGGCCCGCCAGTCACTCCGACAGATCGACCGGCTGCTGGTCGTCGAAGGCTACGTCGACGTGGTGCGCCTCGCGCAGGCCGGCATTCAATACGCCGTAGCGACGCTGGGCACGGCCACCACCACGGAGCACCTCTCCCGCCTGTTCCGGGTCACCAACGAGCTGGTGTTCTGCTTCGACGGCGACCGGGCGGGGCGCACCGCCGCATGGCGGGCACTGGAGAATGCGCTGCCCCACGCCCGCGACGGGCGTCAGCTGCGCTTCCTGTTCCTGCCCGACGGGCAGGACCCGGACTCCCTGGTGGGAGAGGAAGGCCGCGAAGCCTTCGAGGCCCGCCTCGCCCACGCGGTCCCCCTCTCGGAATTCCTGGTCGGCCAGCTGGCCTCACAGGTTGATCTCAGCAGCGTGGACGGTCGCGCCCGGCTGGCCGAACTCGCCCGCCCCCTGCTGGCCCGCGTACCGGAAGGCGTCTATCGGGCCCTGCTGCTGGAGCGGCTGGCCGAGGGCGTGCGCATGCCGGCGAATCGGCTGCAGGACCTGCTGGGGGCGGCCAGCCCCGGCACTGCGGGTCGAGGCGAGCGCAAGCGGCGCTCGGATTCGGCCTCGCTGGCTGGACGCAAGCCGCTGCTGACCCAGGCCATCACCCTGGTCCTGCACCATCCAGGAGCCGCTGCGGCCGTGGCGGATCCTGGGCCCCTGCGCGGCTCCGGCCTGCGCGGCGGAGACGTGCTCGTGGAATTGATCGAGATGGCCCGGTCCGAGCCCGGGCTGTCGACCGCCAGGCTGGTCGAGCGCTGGCGCGAGCGTCCCGAGGGCGCCCGGCTGGCCGAGCTGGCCGCAACGGAGTCGCTGGTGGGCAACGACAGCCGGGCGGCCGCCGAGCTGGCCAGGGCCGTCGAGCGCCTGCTGAGCGAGAGCGGCCCGCAACGACGTCTTGATGAGCTGATCGAGGCCTCCCGGGAGCGTCGACTGAGTCCCGAGGAACAGCTGGAATTTCAAGCACTTCTGAACCAGGGCCAGCGCCGGGGTCGGTAACCTGAAAAGGAACCTGCCGGGCAGGAACGGCTCCAATCATGTATCATGGCCGGCTATTTTCCCCGGCCCACAGGTGCCACCGTGAGCGACAAGAAGGCCACTGCCAACGCCGTACCCGTCCCTGACGAGCGCCAGTCCCAGCTGAAGCTGCTGATCGCGCGGGGCAAGGAACAGGGCTTCCTCACCTATGGGGAAGTCAACGATCACCTGCCCCCGGAAATCGTCGATCCCGAGCAGATCGAGGACATCGTCAACACCATCAACGAGATGGGCATCCCGGTCTACGAGAAGGCCCCCGACGCCGACTCGCTGTCACTGTCTGACCAGACCGTCCAGGCCGACGATGAAGCCGTCGAGGAGGCCGCCGCCGCCCTGGCCGTGGCGGACGCCGAGTTCGGTCGGACCACCGACCCGGTCCGCATGTACATGCGCGAGATGGGCACCGTGGAGCTGCTCACGCGCGAGGGCGAGATTCGTATCGCGAAGCGCATCGAGGAGGGCCTCGACCAGGTCAAGCGCTCGCTGGCGAGCTACCCCCCCACCTACGAACTGCTGCTGAAGGCCTATGAACCCATCAAGGCCGGCGGCGGCCGGTTGACCGAGATCATCACCGGCTTCATCGACCCCAACGCCCCCGACGAGATCGCCCAGCCCACCAACCCGAAGGCGGCCGCCCTCCAGAAGGAGGAAAAGGATATCGACGACGACGAGGTCGAGTCCGAGGACGAGAACGCCGACACCGGCCCGGATCCGGTCGAGGCGGCCAAGCGCTTTGCGTCGATCCAGCGCGGCCACAACGCCGTACTCAAGGGCCTCAAGGAGCCCAAGGCGGACAAGAACCCCAAGCTGGCCAAGGCCAGGACCAAGCTCGCCGACCAGTTTATGGAACTCAAGCTGGCTCCGCGCATGTTCGATGCACTGGTCTTGAGCTTGCGCGGCCACCTCGACGAGATCCGCCGGCTGGAGCGGGAGATCATGCTGGTGTGCGTCAAGCAGGCCGGCATGCCGCGCAAGGACTTCATCACCACCTTCCCGCGCAACGAAACCAACGTGCGCTGGCTGGACAAACACGTCAAGGCCAAGCGCAAGCACTCTGCGCCGCTGGGACGCCTGAAGGAAGAAATCACCAGCCGACAGAAGGCGCTCAAGGAGATCGAAGGGCTGCTGCACCTGTCGATACACGAGATCAAGGAAATCAATCGTGAACTGGCCACGGGCGAGGCCAAGGCACGGCGGGCCAAGAAGGAAATGGTCGAGGCCAACCTTCGGCTGGTCATTTCCATCGCCAAGAAGTACACCAACCGCGGCCTGCAGTTCCTGGACCTCATCCAGGAGGGCAACATCGGCTTGATGAAGGCGGTCGACAAGTTCGAATATCGCCGCGGCTACAAGTTCTCCACCTACGCAACCTGGTGGATCCGCCAGGCCATCACCCGCTCGATCGCCGACCAGGCCCGCACCATCCGCATCCCGGTGCACATGATCGAGACCATCAACAAGCTGAATCGCATCAGCCGCCAGATGCTGCAGGAGATGGGCCGTGAGCCGACACCCGACGAACTGGCCCAGCGTATGGAAATGCCCGAGGACAAGGTCCGCAAGGTGCTCAAGATCGCCAAGGAACCGATCTCCATGGAGACGCCGATCGGCGACGACGAGGATTCACACCTGGGCGATTTCATCGAGGACACCGCCGCCGAGAGTCCACTGGAGTCGGCCACCAGCGAATCGTTGCGCGAGACCGTGCACGGCGTGCTGAGCCAGCTGACCCCGCGCGAAGCCAAGGTGCTGCGCATGCGCTTCGGCATCGACCTGACCACCGACCACACGCTGGAGGAAGTCGGCAAGCAGTTCGACGTCACCCGCGAGCGCATCCGGCAGATCGAGGCCAAGGCGCTGCGCAAGCTGCGTCATCCCAGCCGCAGCGAGCAGCTCCGGAGCTTCCTGGTCGAGGACTGAGGCGACTTCCCTGACCGCGGCCCAGGCCCAATGCCCGTATTGTTGGGAGACGATCGATGTGTTCGTCGACGACTCTGCGGGCGACCAGGAATACGTCGAAGATTGCCAAGTATGCTGCCACCCGATGTTGATTCGGGTGTGCTTCGAGGATGGCAGGCTCGTTGACCTGTCAGTCGGGATGGAAAACGAGTAAGGCACGTGGGGCCCGACACCCGCCGCATTTGGCTGTCGACCTACCCGAGCCCTGTCGGCACGCTCCTTCTCGGAGCGCATGACGACCACCTCTGCCTCTGCGATTGGGCCAACCGGACCCTTCGCCAGCGGGTCGATCGGCGACTTGAACGAGCCTTTTCGGCCAGGCTGACCGAGGGCCAGCATCCGTTGCTGGCCGAGGCCCGCGCCCAGCTCGATGAGTACTTCAGCGGCCAGCGACGAGATTTTGATCTTCCGCTGAGGACTGCCGGGACGGCTTTTCAGAGCGACGTTTGGGCAACCCTCGCCGGCATTTCTTATGGCGAGGTCAGGACTTACCGGCAACTGGCGGAAAGCCTCGATCAGCCGGCCGCCGTAAGAGCGGTGGCCTCCGCCATCGGAGCCAATGCGCTCTCCATCTTCCTGCCCTGCCACCGGGTGATTGGCTCGAGCGGAAAACTAACCGGCTACGCCGGAGGCCTCGACGCCAAGCGCCGGTTGCTCGCCCTTGAGAGCGTTTCTGTTGCGTAAAAGCGACAGACTACCCATACCACCACCAATAGGCGTATTCTCGACATGACAACCGTTCGATCGGTTGCGGAAAGCATCGAATAATTTTTGGGGGTAATTCGTCATGTCTAATGTTGTCCAGGTGCGGTCGGCGGTCCTGCTAGCCCTTGGCTGCGTAGCCAGTCTTCCACTAACGACGCCGGCGCTGGCCCAGAGTGGCCTCGCTTTGGAGGAAATCGTTATCACTGCACGCAAGGAGGCCGAGTCCCTCCAGGAAGCGCCGGTGTCAGTGACTGCCATTACCGACGAAGGTCTCATCGAACGGGGCATCGTGGACCCGGCCTCGTTGGCAGGTTTCACCCCGGGACTCAGCTTCTCCCAGGCCTTTGGACGACAGAACGACCGACCGGTCATCCGTGGCCAGGGCAACGTGCTGGCCAACGTTCAGTTCGGGGTCGAGGCGGGCACCGCCTACTTCCTGGACGGCGTGTACTACAACGGTGACATCCAGTCGCTCGACTTCGACTCCCTGCAGCGGGTCGAGGTGATCAAGGGGCCGCAGAGCGCGCTCTACGGCCGTAACACCTATGCCGGCGCCATCAACTTCGTCACCCGCGACCCGGGTACCGAAGAGTTGGGCGGCTTCGTCACGGGTACCGTGGGCGACCATGGCGAACAGAAACTGGCCTTTTCCGTAGACGGTCCGCTGTGGTCGGACACGGTCAGCTTCCGTGTCGGCGGTCGCTTCAACAATTACGACGGAGAGTTTAAAAACGGGGCTACCGGCAAGACCGTCGGTAGCGAGCAGGACTTCTCGGTCAGTGGCACCCTGGTGATCGCGCCCGAGGGCGGCCCCACCATCCGCCTGTTCGGCATGCACCGCAAGCAGGATGATGGTCCGCTGGCCCTCTTCCTGCAGGGCACTGAAAACAACAACTGCCAGGCCGGGTACCGCTCGGCAGGCTATCGCTCCTATGCATCGTTCCTGGTGCCGTCCATTTATGCCGGGATGCTGCCGCGCATCAGCAATACCAACCAGTATTACTGCGGCCGCATCGCCGCCCGGCCCGATGGAATCTGGCTGAACACCGATCCGATCGGACCGACCGGGCCGTTCAACTACTCCCTGGCAGACGGCACGGCCTTCGACGGCGTCAAGGCCAGCGATACCTTTGTCAGCGCCAACCTCAAGTGGGAATCGGACACCGGGTGGACCCTGGGTGCTCTGTACGGCCACCGAATCAACCACGACCGCTTCGGTTCGGACAGCGATCACAGCGAGGCCTTCTGGCTGCTCGGGCAGCCGGGTGGAATCGCCGAGCCCCTGTTTGCCAACACCAACCGCAACAGTCGGCGCGAGTGGTCGACGGAGCTCAAGGTCTCCTCTCCGGCCGACCGCCGCATCCGGGGTATGTTCGGCGTGTATTACTACAAGAACGAGGACGCAGAGCGTGACCTGACCTTTGCCGCTCCGCGCTTTGGCGTAATCAATTCGTCTGCCAATGAGACCGGCATCCAGAACGATGCCATCTTCGGAGCCCTCACCTTCGACATCAATGACCGGTTGACTGCCGGCCTGGAACTGCGCAAGTTCGAGGAGACCAAGACGCGTACCGAGTACACCTCGGCGGGAGCCGTATCAGCCGAACTGGAAGCCCGATACGGCAGGACGACGCCAAGGCTCACGCTCGACTACCAGGCCAGCGACGACCTGATGGTCTATGGCATCTATGCCAAGGGCTCGCGCCCGGGCGGCATCAATGGCAGCGCCGGTCTGGCGGTGAACCGCCCTACCTATGCCGAGGAAACCTCCGACAACTTTGAGTTGGGCTTCAAGAGCACCCTGCTCGACGGCCGCATGACCCTCAACGGCTCGGTGTATTTCATCGACTCCAAGGATGTGCAGGTGACCCAGGCCATACCGGGCGGCAATGGCGCAGTCACCTCGGTGGCGGTCAATCAGGCCAGCGCGGAGACCCTGGGCGTCGAGATCGAGAGCCAGGTGGCGCTGACGGAAAACCTGACCGCAACCCTGGCACTCGGCTACACCAATCCCGAGTTCACCGAGGGCTGTGACGACTTCCAGTTCGTGCTGAATTCCGGTGGCGTGGCTTAC
>Ga0222714_10006109_pt1 | contig 11313 bp, 12 predicted proteins | sample C33_3DmetaG_FD_165048 | JGI IMG/M metagenome (GOLD analysis project Ga0222714, IMG submission 165048) | Estuarine water microbial communities from San Francisco Bay, California, United States - C33_3D | ecosystem: Environmental > Aquatic > Marine > Unclassified | place: USA: California... | reverse complement strand
CGGCCACGGTCGGATTCGTCAGGCGAGAATAGATGTATCCGACTTCCTGAAGGTTGAAGAGGGCCGCCGCATGATCTGCATCGCGGAAGACATAGGCAGTCGTCTGATAGATCGGCACCTGCCGCGCGCCGGTGGCGGGATCGGGGCGGGCGCCGGCGTGGATTTGCAGCGTGTCGAAGCCATAGGTGGGGCCTTGGGTCATTTGAAACTCCCTGAAGAAATGCATCGGGCCGAGCCTAGAACGAAACCATATCCGCCCTCAACGGCGAGATGCGGCGGCGCGCAAATAAGGAGGAGATCGCCAGACAAGGTCTTGATCCGGGAAAGGGGCGCTTTGGCGGCGCGCGCGCCGGAAAACGGTTCTACCGCATCCAGAACCCTTCGGACTTGAGCTTGTTGCGAATCTGCTGCTCGCGGCGGGGCAGGTCGTCTTGGTCGAAAAGCGCCCGTGCTTTGCGCCCGCGCCCCTGAAAGATCATCCGTTTGGCTGGCTCATAGTCCTTGAGGAGCTTCTTGATCGGGTTGGGCGCGGCGACGGCCTCGAGAATTTCGACGACCCGGTCGCTTTCCCGTGCATAGAGCAGCGGCAAGAGGCGGTAATGGCAAGTCACATCGCCATCGAGGCCAGCAAGCTCCGGCCCCGGACGCCCGCCCCCGAAGGAATGGACGACAAGCGGCAGCGCCACCTGATCGAGCCAGGGGTCGAGTGGCTGGAGCGCCATCTCGGCGGGCGGATCGTCGTGGATCGAGAGGGCGTAGTCGAGGAACCGTGCGCCGAAAGCCTTTGGGTCCGCGCCAAAGAACCAGCCTGCGTTGAAATAGAGATAGCGGCCCCAGTATTCGTCGGGCTGGCCCAGATCGAGCGAACTGTCGAAATCAAGGCCGAAGCGGTCGTAGAGGGATTTCCATGTGGCGGCGTAGCCGGGCCAATACAGATCTTCGACCGGCCAGGTCCCCTCGCGGCGCATCGAGGCGGCAGGGCGGGTGAAATCGAAGGCTACGGCGCCAAGATCGCCCGTGACCAGCGTATCGGTGTCGAGAAACAAGAAGGGCTCGCTTTCGGGCAGGGCAGCCAGCCCTTCGATCTTGTTCCCGAAAGGGTAGGCGGCGCCGAAATGGCGGCTCTCGAAGGGCACGATCTCGGCGCCGAGGCCGACCAGATAGTCTTTTACCTTCCCCGCCATCCGCGGATCTGAGGGCCAAAGCGGGCCGGGCTGAGGCTCGGCCACGATCAAACGGCCGACGAAATCGGGCGACGAGGCCCGCAAAGAGGCCGCGAGGATCAGCGCCTCATACTTAAGCCGCCCCCCTTGCCCGATGCAGAGGATATTGAAAGGTTTCGGTTTTCTGCTCTTCGGTGCCATGGCCTGCCCGGTATTTTGGCCCGACTATAGGGCCGGATTCGCCGGGGCAAAAGCCATCAGCGGCTCATGAAGTGAAGATCCTGATATTGCGCCCGCAAGGCGCGGGTTTCGGCGGCGAGGCTTTCAGGATCGTTCGACGTCAGCGCCCGCGCGACGAGCGCGGCGATTTCGCCCACATTCTCGCGCGTGACGCCCCAGCGGACAAGCTCGGGGGTCCCGATCCGAAGGCCGTTGAGGTCGCCCTCGACCGGCGCGATCGGCAAGCCGATCCCGCAGGCAAGAAACCCCGCCCTCCGAAGCTTTTTCGAGGCGGTCTGGCCGCCGCCGAAGGCTGCCGCCTCGACCGCGAACTGGTGCGAGCGGGTAAAGCCCTGCGCCTTGCCATAAACCGGCACGCCCGCCGCATCGAGCGCCGCGGCAAAGGCGCGCGAGGTGGCGATCATTTCGTCGGCGTAGCCCGCGCCATAGGCGAGCCAGTCGGTCATGGTGATCGCCAGCGCCGCGCTTTTGGCGGCGTCGAAATTCGCGGTCATTCCCGGAAAGGCGATGGCGTCGAGCCGACGGGCGATCTCGGCGTCATTGGTGACGATGAGGCCGCCCGCGGGGCCGCCAAGGCTCTTGTAGGTGCTCATCGTCATCAGATGTGCCCCTTCGGTCAGCGGATTGGCCCAGGCCTTGCCGGCGATGATCCCGCATTGATGGGCGGCGTCGAAAAGGACTTTGGCACCCACCTCGTCGGCAATCGCCCGCACCTCGCGCACTGGATGCTCGAAAAGATTGAGGCTCGCGCCGATGGTGATGAGCTTGGGCCGCGCCGCGCGGGCAAGTTTCCGCAAGCCGTCCACGTCAATGGTATAGCCGTCTTCGTTGACCGGTGCATTCAGGGTATGAAGGCCGAAGAGCCCGGCGCAGCCCTCGACGTGATGGGTCACATGGCCGCCGATCCGGGCGGGCGGGGCGATGATCTTGTCGTCCTTGCGGCAGGTCGCCATGAACCCATAGAGATTGGCGATGGCGCCGGACGGCACGCGGATCTCGGCGTATTTCGCGTCGAACACCTCGGCGCAAAGCGCGGCGCAGATCACCTCGATCTCTTCGATCGCCTCAAGCCCCATCTCGTATTTGTCGCCCGGATATCCAAGCGACGGGCGCGAGCCGATGCCCGAGGCCAATAGCGCCTCGGCGCGGGGGTTCATCACATTGGTGGCGGGGTTGAGGTTGAAGCATTCCCGCTCGTGAATCTCGCGGTTCGCCGCCGCCAACGCTTCGATCCGCGCCACATTCTCGGCGGGCTGGGCTTTGGCCACGCGCCCCGCGATCTCCATCACCCGCGCTTCGCTTGCGGCCGGAACCCAATGGCGTTTTTCGAGCATTCTGTCCTCCCGCTGAACTCAATAGAAGAAGAAAGCACCAAAGGCGCCTTCACAATCCCGAAAATTGGATCATCCGGTCAGGAAGGGTGGGGGAGAATGGTGGGCGACCCTGGAATCGAACCAGGCGTGGGTCTCCCCGGCGGAGTTACAGTCCGCTGCCGCACCTTGCAGCTCGTCGCCCGAAACCGGCCCGCAGACCCGTTTGCGAGGGGGTGAATATGATGCGCGGCAGGGGGCGTCAACAGGAAAATCCCGCCCCCGTCGTGCCAGATCGCGCTTGCCTCCGGCCCGTGGCAGAGCCATTGAGGGACAAGCCGAAGGAGTGCGCCATGAAGAAGCCCAAGTGGGTCGTCGAGAAGGAACAGGCCAAGCGGGCGGCCGCGGCCGAGACTGTCTGGCTTTTCGGCCTTCATGCGGTGCGCGATGCGCTGATGAATCCGCGGCGCGAACGGCTGCGGCTTGTGGTGACGAAGAACGCCGAGGCCAAGCTGGCCGATGCGATTGCCGCCAGCGGCATGGAGCCCGAGATTTCCGATCCCCGCAAATTCGCCGCGCCGATCAGCGAGGAGTCGGTGCATCAGGGGGCGGCGCTCGAGGTGAAGCCCTTGAATTGGGGGAGCCTTGAGGACGTGGCACTGGGCGAGGGGCCGATGCCGCCGCGCATCGTCTTGCTTGACCGGGTGACCGATCCCCATAACGTCGGCGCGATCCTGCGCTCGGCCGAGGTGTTCGGCGCGCGGGCGGTTGTCGGCGTCCAGCGCCATTCCGCCCCCGAGACCGGGGCGCTGGCAAAGACGGCGAGCGGCGCGCTCGAGCGGCAGCCCTATCTGCGGATCCGCAATCTGGCCGAGGCGATGGAAGAGCTGAAAAAGCTTGGCTATCTGGTGCTTGGCCTTGATGGCGAGGCGGAGCAGAGCATCGAAGAGGCGATCGAGGGCAAGCGGAACCGTCCGGTGGCGCTTGTCATGGGGGCCGAAGGCCCCGGCCTGCGCGACAAGAGCCGCGAGACTTGTGACGCTCTGGTGCGGATCGATGCGGTGGGCGGTTTTGGCTCGCTGAACGTCTCGAATGCCGCAGCCGTGGCGCTTTATGCCGTGCGCGGCTGACGTCACGGCAGTGAACGCCAGTTCACGATTGTTTGAGCGGGGCTTGGGTCGCGGCGCGGATGCCCTCTCTTTCCATGTAGCCCAGCGCGATTGGAACTGGTGCGGGTGTGCATTCTGTCCCTCGTTCCACACTCGCGCCCGGACTCCCCTCCGGGCGCTTTTTTGTCGGGGCGAACGGGGCTAAGGAGAGACATGAGCTATTCAGATGCCTTTCTGCGCGACCTCTTGAACGACGTGAAAACCGTAGCCGTGGTCGGGATATCCGCCAATCCCGTGCGGCCGTCGTATTTCGTTGCCCGTTACCTTGGTCTCAAGGGCTATCGCGTGATTCCCGTCAACCCCGGTCTCGCGGGGCAGGAGCTCTTTGGCGAGCTGGTCTATCCCGATCTCGCTTCGGTGCCGGACGAAGTGGACATGGTGGATGTTTTCCGGCGGTCCGAGTCTGTTCCCGCCATCGTCGAGGAGGCGCTTGAGAGGTGGCCGGCGCTTAAGGCCGTCTGGATGCAGATCGGTGTCGAAAGCGCAGAAGGCAGAGCCATGGCCGAGGCGCGGGGCGTCAGGGTTGTTGAGAACCGTTGCCCCAAGATCGAATATCAGCGGCTTTTTGGCGAGCTGCGGATGGGCGGGTTCAACACCGGCATCATCAGCTCGAAACTTTAAGCGTGGCTGGGGGGCTCTGCCCCCGTCCTCTCGGACTCCCCCGGGATATTTCTGGGCCTCCGAGAGGAGGGTGCGCGCCTAGCGGGACGCCTTTTCAGCCAGACCCGATTGCGCCTCGCGGCGGGCAAGCTCGGCTTCGATATCGGCGAGCGACACGTCGCGCGCGGCGCACATGACGAGGAGGTGGTAGAGCGCGTCGGCGGCTTCGGCAGTCAGCTTGGCCTTGTCGCCCTTGACCGCTTCGATGATCGCTTCGACCGCTTCTTCGCCGAATTTCTCGGCACATTTCTCGGGGCCGGCAGCCAGAAGCTTGGCGGTCCAGCTGGTTGAAGGATCCGCGCCCTTGCGGGCGGCAATGGTCTGGCTGAGTTTTTCGAGCGACATCAGAGCCTCATCGGTATGCCGGCGGCGGCCATATGCGCCTTGGCTTGCCCGATCGTATAGGTTCCGAAGTGGAAAATCGAGGCGGCAAGCACCGCCGAGGCATGACCTTCGGTCACGCCTTCGACGAGGTGGTCGAGGGTGCCGACGCCGCCCGAGGCGATCACGGGGATATCCACCGCATCGGCGATGGCGCGGGTGAGGGGCAGGTTGAAGCCCGCCTTGGTGCCGTCGCGGTCCATCGAAGTGAGAAGGATCTCGCCCGCGCCTTTTCGCGCGGCGGTGATGGCGAATTCCACAGCGTCGATGCCGGTGGGCTTGCGCCCGCCGTGGGTGAAAATCTCCCATTTTCCGGGCGCCACGGTCTTGGCGTCGATGGCGCAGACGATGCATTGCGAACCGAACCGTTCGGCGGCTGCGGTCAGGACATCGGGATCGGCCACGGCAGCCGAGTTGAACGAGACCTTGTCAGCGCCGGCGAGGAGAAGATTGCGGACATCGTGAGGGGTCCGCACGCCGCCGCCGACCGTCAGAGGCATGAAACAGGCCTCGGCAGTGCGGGTCACGAGGTCATACATCGTGCCGCGATTTTCGTGGGTGGCGTGAATGTCGAGGAAGCACAGCTCGTCCGCCCCCGCCGCGTCATATGCCTTGGCCGCCTCGACCGGATCGCCCGCGTCGATGAGATCGACAAAGTTGACGCCCTTGACCACACGGCCGTCGGCCACGTCGAGACAGGGGATGATGCGGGTTTTCAGCATGGGTCAGCCCTTCAGCGCCTTCAGCGCCGCCGCGAGGTCGATCGCCCCATCATAGAGGGCGCGGCCCGAGATGGCACCGGAAATGACGCCGGTATTTCGCAAGGCGATGAGGTCGGCCAGCGACGAGACGCCGCCCGAAGCGATGACCGGGATCGAGACGGCGCGGGCGAGGGCCAGGGTCGCCTCGATATTGGGGCCTTTCATCGCGCCATCGCGCAGGATGTCGGTATAGATGATGGCGGCAACGCCGACATCCTCGAAGGATTTGGCAAGGTCGGTGGCATCGACATCGGTCTCTTCCGCCCAGCCTTTGGTCGCCACCTTGCCCGCGCGGGCGTCGATGCCCACCGCCACTTGGCCGGGGAAGGCGCGGGCGGCCTCGCGCACGAGGGCGGGGTCTTCGACCGCGACAGTGCCAAGGATGACGCGGGCGAGGCCCTTGCCGATCCAGCGCTCGATCGTGGCCATGTCGCGGATGCCGCCGCCAAGTTGTGCGGGCACGGGGCAGGCGGCGAGGATCGCCTCGACGGGGGCGGCATTCACCGGCTCGCCCGCAAAGGCGCCGTTGAGGTCAACCAGGTGCAGCCACTCGCAGCCCGCCTCGAAAAAGGCGCGGGCCTGAGCGGCGGGGTCGTCGTTGAACACCGTCGCGCTGCCCATCTCGCCATGAACAAGGCGCACGGCGTTGCCGTCTTTGAGGTCGATGGCGGGATACAGGATCATGGGGCCCTCTCGGATCGTCATGGGGGGTCTTTTGCATGGCGGGCGGGGAAATGCAACGCGCGCAGACTGACCCAACGAGAGGCTTGATTGGAATCGCGGTTGGGGCTCTGATTGCGGCAAAACTCATGGGAGGATGAGATGCTGAAGAAATTGCTCGCGGCTGCCGCCGCAACCCTGATGATGGCCGGTGCGGCCTTGGCCGATCCGATCGAAGGCTTCTGGCAGACCGAGGCGGACGACGGCGCCTTCGCCTTTGTCGAGGTCGTGCCCTGCGGCGAGACCTATTGCGGCACGATCAAGCGGACTTTCAATGCCGATGGCGAATACGAGTCGCCCAATATCGGCAAGATGCTGTTGATCGAAATGGCCCCGCAGGGCGGCGGCGAATACAAGGGCAACGTCTGGCGGCCGTCGAACGACAAGATCTATATCGGCAAGGTCACCATTGAAGGCGACGTGATGAAGATGCGCGGCTGTATCGCTGGCGGGCTTTTGTGCTCGAGCCAGACCTGGGTGCGGCTGCAATAACCGGCTTCGGGCCTCTGCGCGGCAGGGGCCCGTTTCGCATCAAGGCTTCCAGTTCAGAAAGTTGGCGATGAGCCTCAGGCCCGTCGCCTGGCTTTTTTCGGGGTGGAACTGGGTGCCGATGATATTGCCGCGCCCGACGATGGCGGTGATGTCGCCGCCATAATCCACATGGGCCAGCCGCTCCGCCGGATCGCGCATCGCCATGTGGTAGGAATGAACGAAATAGGCGTGATCACCGGTCTTGATCCCATCTAGAACGGGGTGGGGGTGGTCGATCACCAGATCGTTCCAGCCCATATGAGGCACTTTCATTGACGGGTCAGACGGCTGGATGCGGGAGATTTCGCCGTCGATCCAGCCAAAGCCCGGTGTTTCGCGGTATTCATGGCCCACCGTGGCAAGCATCTGCATCCCGACGCAAATGCCAAGGAACGGGCGGCCCTTGTCCTCGACCGCCTCGATGATGGCTTCGCCCAGCCCTTCAAGGGCAAAAAGCGCCTCGCGGCAGGCGGGGAAAGCGCCATCTCCGGGAAGGACGATCCGGTCAGCCCGCGCCACGACGTCGGGCTCGGAGGTTACGACGATGGTGCCATGCCCGATCTCGCGGGCCATGCGTTCGAAGGCCTTCTGCGCCGAGTGCAGGTTGCCGGAATCATAGTCGATCAGGGCGGTCAGCATTGGGTCAGAGCGCGCCCTTGGTCGACGGAATGGCATCGGCCTTGCGCGGGTCGGTGTCGACCGCGCTCCGCAGGGCGCGGGCGACGGCCTTGAACGCGGCCTCGGCGATGTGGTGGCTGTTGAAGCCGTGCAGCCGGTCGATGTGCAGCGTGATCTGCCCGTGGGTAGCGAGCGCCTGGAAGAACTCGCGCACCAGCTCGGTGTCGAAACAGCCGATCTTGGGGGTCGGAAGTTGGAGATTGCAGATCAGATAGGGCCGGCCCGACAGATCGAGCGCACAGCGCACCTGTGCGTCGTCCATCGCGAGGTGGCACTCGCCATAGCGGCGGATGCCGCGCTTGTCGCCAAGCGCCTTGGTCAGCGCCTGACCAAGCGCGATGCCGGTATCCTCGACCGTGTGGTGATCGTCGATATGCAGATCGCCCTTGGCGCGGACCTTCATGTCGATCAACGAATGGCGCGCGAGCTGGTCGAGCATATGGTCGAAAAAGCCGACGCCAGTCTGATTGTCATAGCTGCCCGAGCCGTCGAGGTTGATCTCGACGGTGATCTCGGTCTCGGCGGTCTTGCGCGTGATGGATGCGGTGCGCATGGGCGGTTCCTTCGTGGTTTGCCCCCGCTATAGGCCGCAAATGCGGGCGGGCCAAGCCTCTAGCGCCGAATGTGGCGGGATGTGGCGGCGGCGCGTCGGGGGAAAACACGATTGCAGGGGCCGAAGGCCCGTGCCAGTTTGGGGCGAGCAACCGAGAGGCCCCCGATGACGACCTGTGTCTTTGTCCAGATCCGCTGCAAACCTGGAACCACCTATGCCGTGGCCGACGCCATCTCGCTCAAGGAAATCCATTCCGAGATGTATTCCACCAGCGGCGAATGGGATCTCTTGATGAAGATCTATATCCCCGACGGCGCCGATGTGGGCCATTTCATCAACGAAGCCCTCGGCGATGTGCCGCAGATCGAACGGTCGATGACGACGCTGACGTTCAAGGCGTTTTGAGGGGGCTGTTGCTAGTCTTTCCGGGTAGCTTCATCTGACGCTGGGGAATCTCATGTCAGACAAAAAACGAGAGTATATCGAGCTAGCGGCGCCTCAGTATTGGTTTAGCTATGCTCAAGAGCATCTTGATCTCGCATTATCCACCTACGACAGGTCTGGTGGCGAGGAGATCTGGACAGTCCACCTAGATGGCGAAAGGAAAGGTCGAGAGGCCCGACCAGTCATCACGAGACCTGTCTTTCTCCTTTTGGGTGTTGCAATTGAGAACCTCATAAAAGGGACACTGATTTCGGAAGATCCAATGCTGCTGTCCGGTGGGGCTTTGGATCGGAAGCTCCTTGGACACAATCTGCGCAAGCTAGCGCTACAAGTTAAATGCATGGGTTTCTCAGATCAGGAGCTCCAACTGCTCGACCTTCTTTCCGATGCAGTTCCATATTTGGGTCGATACCCTGTTCCAAAGCGGTTCGAAGACGTAAGAACCGAGCGGTTTGTCGACCAGGAAATTGTGGGTCGCTGCGAACTGCTATTTCAGCGTATCGCCTTGGAGTTCTATCGCCTAAATTACAATGGATTGCAGGCCCCGAATGGAGTCAGATTTCCCGCGCTAAGATTGAGTCATTTGGATAGTTTTCTTGATTTCGAAGTAACTTACCCGAAGTGGCTCGATCAACTTCCTTCTAATTTAAGTGATTGAGAACGACGATTGTCCTGTTGTCCAGCAATCCACAAAAACAAAAGGCGCCCCGGAGGGCGCCTTTTTGTCTGCATGGAGCGGGCGATGAGATTCGAACTCACGACCCTAACCTTGGCAAGGTTATGCTCTACCCCTGAGCTACGCCCGCGCGCCAAGCAGTTTCGATCTGGAGCGGGCGATGAGATTCGAACTCACGACCCTAACCTTGGCAAGGTTATGCTCTACCCCTGAGCTACGCCCGCACCCCGATCGGTGGGCGTGAGATATGCAAAGCCGCGATGGGCTGCAAGCGGAAATTTCGCCCTCGGCCGCGAAATTTCCGCCCCGCTATTCCAGCTCCACCAGCAGATCCTTGGCGTCGATCTGGCTGCCGGCCTGAACATGCACCGCCTTGACCACGGCATCGCGGTCGGCGTGGATGCCGGTCTCCATCTTCATCGCCTCGATGGTGAGCAAGAGATCGCCCGCCTTCACCGGCTTGCCCGCAACCGCCGCGACCGTGGCCACAACACCCGGCATCGGTGCGCCGATGTGGCCGGTGTTGCCGGCCTCGGCCTTGGGTCGCGCGGCGGATTGGGCGGCGGCGACGCGGTTCATGACTCGGATGGTGCGCGGCTGGCCGTTCAGCTCGAAGAAGACCTTGACCTCGCCATCCGGGTTCATCTCGCTCACGGCCTGCAAGCGGATTTCAAGGATCTTGCCGGGGTCGATCTCGGCGCTGATCTCTTCTCCGGGTTCCATGCCGTAAAAGAAGGTGCGCGTCGGCAGGGTGCGGACCGGGCCATAGACGCGGTGGCGCCCCATGTAGTCGAGGAAGACCTTGGGATACATGAGGTAGCCGTTCAGATCCTCGTCATCGACGGCCTTGCCTTCCAGCTGTTTCACGAGATCGGCGCGAACCGCCTCGATGTCGACCGGCGGCAGATGCTTGCCGGGGCGGTCGGTCAGGGGCGCTTCGCCCTTGAGGATCTTGGCTTGCAGCGCCTTCGGCCAGCCGCCCGTTGGCTGGCCGAGGTTGCCCTTCATCATGTCGATCACCGAATCCGGGAAAGCGACCTCGACAGTCGGATCCTCGACCTGTGCAGGCGTCAGGCCCTGACTCACCATCATAAGCGCCATGTCGCCCACGACCTTTGACGAGGGCGTGACCTTGACGATATCGCCGAACATCCGGTTCACGTCGGCATAGGTCTGGGCGACCTCGTGCCAGCGCTCTTCAAGGCCCATCGAGCGGGCCTGCGCCTTGAGGTTGGTGAACTGCCCGCCGGGCATCTCGTGCAGATAGACCTCCGAGGCGGGGGCCTGAAGGCCGCTTTCAAAGGCGGTGTATTGGGCGCGGGCCTTTTCCCAATAGTTGGAAATCTCGCGGATCGCGCCGATATCAAGGCCGGTGTCGCGCTCGGTCCCGCGCAGGGCCTCGACGATCGAGCCAAGGGTTGGCTGCGAGGTATTGCCCGAAAGCGCGTCCATCGCCGCATCGACCACATCGACGCCCGCGGCGGCGGCGGCGATCACCGTAGCAATTGCCGCGCCCGAGGTGTCGTGGGTGTGGAAATGGATCGGCAGGCCGGTCTCTTCCTTCAGCGCTTTGAACAGGGCCGTCGCGGCGGCGGGTTTCAAGAGGCCTGCCATATCCTTGAGGCCAAGCACGTGCGCGCCTGCGGCCTCAAGTTCCTTGGCCATGCCGACATAGTATTTCAGATCGTATTTTGACCGGTCCGGATCGAGGAGATCGCCCGTGTAGCAGATCGCCGCCTCGCAAACCTTGCGGTTCTCGACCACGGCATCCATGGCGACGCGCATGTTTTCGACCCAGTTGAGGCTGTCGAAGACGCGGAACACATCGACGCCCGTCTCGGCCGCCTGTTTGACAAAACCCTGCACCACGTTGTCGGGATAGTTGGTGTAGCCAACGCCGTTCGAGGCCCGCAAGAGCATCTGCGTCATCACATTCGGCATGGCCGCGCGGATATCGCGCAGGCGCTGCCAGGGGCATTCCTGCAAGAAGCGATAGGCCACGTCGAAGGTCGCCCCGCCCCAGCATT
>Ga0222714_10006108_pt1 | contig 11313 bp, 10 predicted proteins | sample C33_3DmetaG_FD_165048 | JGI IMG/M metagenome (GOLD analysis project Ga0222714, IMG submission 165048) | Estuarine water microbial communities from San Francisco Bay, California, United States - C33_3D | ecosystem: Environmental > Aquatic > Marine > Unclassified | place: USA: California... | reverse complement strand
CGCAACTCCGCTAGGCCAAAGCCTTTTTCAGAACTCGTAAATACAACCCAAGGATGAGCCGCACGATATTTTGCGGCTGCGGATATTGTTGCCTTAAGTGTGGCCTCTGCTGCTTCGGCTTTCAACTTATCTCGTTTAGTAAGCACGACTTGGAATGATAGTGCCGCTTCGTCGAGAAGTTTCATCATCTCATGGTCGCTGGGCTTCAAACCGTGTCTTCCATCAATAAGTAGACATAGGCGGGCCAACTTTGAGCGCCCCCGCAGGAAATCCCGTGTAAGTTGCGTCCAATCCCTAATTTTACTTTTCGAGGCGCGCGCGTATCCATAACCAGGAAGATCGACAATCCGAAGTCGGTTTGCGAGGTCAAAGAAGATAAGACTCTGCGTCCGGCCAGGGGTATTGGAAGCCCGGGCCAAATCTTTACGCCCTAAAAGGGCATTAATAAGACTAGATTTTCCAACATTTGACCGGCCAGCAAAAGCAATTTCAGGTAGATCGGCCGGGGGAAGGTTATCGAGCGACTTCGCTTCCCAGAGGAAAGTCGCTTCTGCTTGGAAGAGCTTCCGACCGGCTTCTATTGTTTCTGTTGTCAGGCCGAACATTGCGTCGGCTGTGTTGTTCATTGCTCATGCACCTCAGCCACTATTACTTTTCTTCGCAGCCTCCGCTTTAGCGTGGGCGCGGCGGCCAATGGGAACGCCCTGCCGCTTCATAATAAATGCCTGTTGGGCAATAGATAAAAGGTTGTTCCAAGTCCAATAGATAACCAAACCAGCAGCAAAGCTGGCTAATAGGAATGTGAAAATAATAGGCATGAAGGCAAAGATTTTTGCTTGGACAGGATCTGTCGGCTGAGGGTTGAGGCGCTGTTGAAAGAACATAGTCAGGCCCATTGCCAGAGCCCACGCCCCGATATTGAAACCACCTGGAATAAAGACTGACGGATCATACGGCAGCAGGCCAAACAGGTTAAAAACACTGGTAGGGTCTGGTGCAGATAAATCCTGAACCCATCCGAAGAAAGGTGCGTGTCGCATTTCGATGGTAACAATTAATACTTTATACAGCGCGAAAAACACCGGTATTTGAATTAGAATTGGTAAACAGCCCGAGGCAGGATTGACCTTCTTCTCTTTATAAAGAGCCATCATCTCTTGGTTTAGCTTTTGACGATCTTCACCGTACCGCTCGCGTAATTTAACCATTTCGGGCTGCAAAGCCTTCATCTGGCTCATAGATTTGTATGATTTATTTGCTAATGGGAAGAATGCCAATTTGATTAGGACGGTGAGAGCCATAATCGCTAGGCCAAAATTACCAAGAATGCCGTACAGCCATTCCAGTGTATAAAAGAAGGGCTTGGTTAGGAAATAAAACCACCCAAAATCAATAGATAAATCAAAATTATGCACACCAAGTTTTGTCTCGATGTTATCTAGAAGACGTACCTCTTTGGCTCCGCCGAAAAAGCGGTGAGTGAATTTGGCCGACCCGCCTGCTGGGACACTCATCGCTGTTTCAGCAACATAATCAGTTTGAAAACGGTCTTGACCGCCCTGACCATGATACATGAAGCGGGCTTTAATGGCTGTATTTTGATCAGGAATTACGGCGGCTAGCCAATAAACATCCGTTATGCCAATCCAGCCACCGGTGGAGTTTTCCTGCATGACGCTTTTGGCACCATCGTCCATCAGATCGCTGTAGTTGACCTCTTTAAGGGAACCGCCAAGAACACCAAGAGGACCTTCGTGAAGCACGAACAATTGCGTAACTTTTGGTTTTCCTGTTCGCGAAACAAGAGCATATGGCGTCAAAGCAGTTGCTGCATTGCCTGGATTGCGAACCGAGTCTTCAACCGTAAACATATAGCCATTATCGAGGCTGATTTTACGTTCAAATATAAGACCCGTGCTTCCTGTCCATTTCAGAAACACTGGATTTCCTGGGCGTAGTGGGCCGCCGCTTGCTTCCCATAAGCTATCTGCTGATGGCGTTACGTCCTCACTGCCGCCAATCCAACCGAATTCCGCGAAGTAAGCTTTTGGGCTTCCACTTGGGCTTAATAGGGTTACGGGCGGACTGTTTGCATCTAACGTCTCTTTATATGTGGAGAGAGTTAGGTCATCGATGCGCGCGCCCTTTAAAGAGATCGATCCGTGCAGGCGGTCGCTAGAAATCTCTAACCTTGGACTAGCTTTGACGGCTTGCTCGCGAGATATTGAAGCCGCAAGCGCCTGGCTGATCGCTGCTGCTGGAGCTGTACCTGCGGGCACACTGGCAGACGGAAGCGCTACGTCAGACGGAGCATTAGCATTAGAATTTGTCGCCGAAGTTTCTGCTGTCTGACCTGCCGGAGGTTTGGGTGGCGGAAAAAGTACATTCCAACCAAGCAAAATACCGATAGAAAATGCCATCGCGAGCAACAGGTTGCGTTGTTCCATCCCTATCAGGTCCTAATCATTTCAAAGTGCAAAGGAAAAAATACAATTAAGAGTGAGGTGGTTTGGCCGAAGGAACTGGATCGTACCCGCTATCACCTCCTGGTCGGCAGCGCGCCAATCGCCGCATCGCAAGTATGCCGCCCTTAAGAGCTCCGTGAGAATCGATAGCTTCCATCGCGTAAGCTGAGCAAGTTGGCTGAAAGCGACAGGATATCGGGGTAAACGGTGATATGCCGTACCGGTAGAGAATTACCGGTGCTTTGGCGATCCAAATGAGAATGCGCTTCATGCCCTACTTCCCTTCCAGGCGTTTGCCAACCTCTTCGAATGCCCGACGTAGATCACCCATGATTTGTCCAAAAGATGCATCTACAGTGGCTGCTCGGCCGATCAACACATAATCACAGCCTGGTATCGCTAAGTCGGAAGCAATTTGCGAAGCCGCTGCCTTTAATCTGCGTCTTGCACGATTACGGGCTACAGCGTTCCCCACTTTTTTTGAGCAGGTGAAACCGATGCGAATCCTTTGATCCATAGGCTCGTTCTCGTCGCGTCGCCGGCCTTGCAACCCAACTACTGGGCCTCCAGATTTTCGGCCACGGGCCGCCATGAGAAAGTCCCCACGGCGTTTTAGGCGGCCTATGTTGGTCGCCCGCCCCATCATGTTTAAGCGGTCAGGCGCTTGCGGCCCTTAGCTCTGCGGGATGACAGTACGCGACGTCCGCCAACTGTAGCCATCCGCGAGCGAAAGCCGTGGCGGCGCTTGCGAACTAGCACGCTTGGCTGGTAAGTGCGCTTCATGGGATCCAACTCCAAACTTTTGCCGCTCGATTAAATTAATAACGCGGCGTCTTATTCATTGTTCAATAGCACTTAATGCGAAGCGAGGCTTATAGTCGAAAGCTAGCCTACGGGTCAACGCTCTATGTAGTCTCTTGTGCAGCGTTAAAGGCAGATTTTTGGCTGAGCGCACGTTTTTTTAACAAGATAATGAAAATTATGGAAAATCATCCAAAAACGTCAAATTTAACATCATCGAAAAACAGTACCCGTCCTCATTCGGGTCCTGCTTGGAAACGATTTTTACCAATTGCCAGCTTGGCTTCTGGGTTTGTCATCTTTTTGATCATTGGACCAAGCGATTATTCAGATCTGCAAAATCTGGCAGATAAGCGCATTGAACTTAAGAACTGGGTGGATTCCAATTTAGTAATTGCTGCGGCGGTATATATCGTTGCGTACGTCTCATCGACAGCGTTCTTTTTGCCGGTTGGAACAATAATCACGCTTGCCGGGGGTTTCTTATTCGGCACTTTTCTAGGAGGCACACTGGCAATTATTGGAGCGACAATTGGTTCTTCAATTCTGTTCATTGCCGCTAGAACTGCACTTTCGGCATATTTTCAAAAGCGGCTTGGACCGCACGCTTCAAACCTTCGCAAAAGACTCAACGAGAACGCTTTTTATTACTTGCTAGCCATCCGCCTTGCTCCAGTATTTCCATTTGCAGTCGTAAACGTCGCTCCGGCACTGGTAGGCATGCGTCTTCGAACTTACGTGACAGCGACTTTCATTGGCATTATTCCGGCGACTTATGTCTACGCTAGTGTTGGGGCTGGGCTCGATGCTCTGTTCTCGTCTGGCGATGTGCCAGATTTAAATGCTGTCGTGAAATGGGAATTTATGCTTCCACTGTTTCTTCTTGCCGTGTTGTCATTAGTCCCAGTTTTATTGAAGCGCGCTCGCAGGCAAGAATAATGGGCGGCATAGAAGGCCTAAAATTTATGGTAAATCTTTACGCTAAACGTTGGGTGGAGACAGTTCTGATATGAGTGCGAACCGACCGGAAGGCAAATGGGATCCTGGCCAGTATCTTCGTTATGGAGGCCACCGCCTTAGACCAGCGATAGAGCTTTTTCAGCGAATTGATTTGGATGCGCCAAAGACTTGCTACGATATAGGCTGTGGCGCCGGCGAAATCGCCATTGCCATGACGGAGCGTTGGCCATCTGCTGAAATAATTGGTCTGGATGCCTCTGCAGAGATGTTAGCTAAGGGCCGTTCAGCCACCGGGGGAGAGAAGGTTCAGTGGCTAGAAGCAGACATAGTCGGCTGGACCCCAAATAAGCTAGCGGATGTTATATATTCCAATGCCGCATTGCATTGGATTGATGGTCATGAACATTTGTTCCCACATCTTATGCAACAGTTATCGCCAGGAGGCATTCTAGCAGTGCAGATGCCATTATCTTGGGGACAAATGTCTCACCGCCTTCTCCGAGAGGTTCTTGCAGACGGTAATGGCGGGGCAGGATATGGGACGGAAGAGCTCCGACAAAGTGTTGGCCGCAAATGGGTAGATGATGGTGATGTTTATTTTGATCGACTGAGACCTTTTGCAGATCACATAGACATCTGGGAGTGCCATTATCTACAAGAACTTTCGGGAGATGATCCGGTCTTGGAGTGGGTAAAAGGCTCAGCTCTCCGGCCTGTATTGACGGCTTTAGGTGAAGCACCTGCGTCTGCATTTCTCGCCGAATATGGAGCAGCCCTACGCGAGGCTTATCCAAAACGCAGCGATGGCGCCACATTATTTCCTTTTGGACGATTATTTATGGTGGCACGACGCAAATAATGGGTTTTGCTGAGTTGGATGTGTTTAAACGGGTAGGCATTTGGCTAAGAATTGGTGCGTTATAAACAAAACCTCAACTCTTCATCTTCCGACTCAGCGCGTCTTTGGTATTTCCACCCCTGCCATTTTTTCGAGGGTCTTTGCTAAGGCTGTCAAGTCCTTGTCGCGTCCAACCTCGGCCATGCACTGCAGGAAGAGCGTACGAATATTTGTACCTAACCACATGGGCGTTTCATAGGCTTCTGCCTCTCGGCGCCACAGCTCGAGGTCTTTTTCGATGATGTACATGGCACCGCCATAGTCGAAGGTGCGCGGTAACACGTGGTTTGGAATTTTCGTTTCAGTAGCGCTATTCCGACCTGATGATGCATTGATCACTTCCAGCATCTGCTCAGGGTCTAGGCCTGCCTTGGCGCCCAAAGTCATTGCTTCGAGAGCTACTGATAGATTGCCAAAGGAAATGATATTATTGACGAGCTTCATTGTCTGAGCCGCGCCAGGATTCTCGTTTAGGTAGACGAGTTTACCTGAAAGTACTTCCAACCCAGCCTTGAGAGCTTCAAAAGTCTCTTTGTCGCCTGAACACATTATACCGAGTGTTCCTGCCTCTGCGCCTGGTGGTCCACCCGAAATAGGTGCGTCTAGAAATGCTTTGCCAGCCGCTTTCATTTTTTCTGCAACTGCTCGAGAATAGGCGCTGCCAGTGGTCCCCATATTCACGAACGCTTTGGACCGGTTCCCTTTATCGGCACCCTCTGGCCCAACTGCCACTTCCTCCGCTGCAGCCAGTGACGGAAGGCAAGCAAGCACGTAATCCGATTTCTCAGCAGTCTCCTTTGGTGATGCAGCAACTTCGGCCCCACGCTGGGCGAGAATGGCTGTTCTACTCTCATCTGTGTCGCAAACGACTAGGTCGTGCCCAGCTTCCAATAGGTTAATGGCCATAGGCCGTCCCATCGCACCAAGACCAATATATCCAATGCGCATGGCTCAGGTTCCTTTAAATGATTTTACGATCAACAAAATTTTGTATCACCTCTGCCGAATAGCCGAGTTCTTCAAGGATGGCGTGATTGTGTTCTCCCAGCTTGGGAGCTCGTCCGAATACGGGTGGTGTTTCTGAAAACTGCCAGGGCGTACCATGGACTTTTAGTGTTTCACCGATTTCCGGGTAGTCCATCTCAGCAATATATCCATTAGCAATGTTGTCTGCATCATTAGATGCTTCCAATAACGTATTTACTGGGGCTGCAACAATGTCCGCCTCGCGTAAAGTTGCTAGCATGTCCTCACGGCTACCCTTGGCAAATAAACCACGCAGCGTCGCCAAAATTAGATCTTTCTTGCTCTCATCCACGAGGGCAAGCCCAAGGTCGCTTGTACCCGTTTCTTCAAGCGTCTCCCAGAAGCCCAATGCTTCCATCGCTGGTTGCCAGTCTTTCGCATCTAATTGCACGACTAAAGGCAGTCCCTCCTTGTCATCAAAGGCGGCCGCAATGCCTGGACGATTTCGGGTGCCATTGATCCGTGCGCCAGTAATAGGGTTTTTATTGCGCCACATTGTGGTTGTCAGTGTCCATCCCATCAATCGGACGGCACTGCCTGCTAGAGATGTCTCCACTTTCTGGCCGACCCCTGTCTCACGAGCATGTATGAGTGCAGCTAGTACACCGCCAAAAGTAAGCATCGCGCATGTCTCGTCAGCGACAGACACAACGCCCGTTCGCATCGAACCACCCGGCTGGGAATAAGCTTCCGCAATGCCAGACAGGGCTTGGCCAACGGCATCCGTGCCGGGTAGGTCAGCATGCGGCCCACGAGTGCCATATGCGGAAACGGAAGCATAAACGAGCTTGGGATTAATCTTTTTTAAATCTTCATAGCCAAAGCCATTTCGCTCCGCTGCACCGGGCCGGAAATTTTGCCCAAAGATGTCTGTCGTCTTTATTAATTTATGGAGTATCTCCTGGGCCTCTGGTGTCTTCAGATTTAGAGTTAGGCTTTTCACACCTCGGTTGTTGGTCTCAAAGAAGGATGAAATTTCACCATTTTTCCCCTTGATCTCACCGGCCTTGCGGGATGGATCCCCACCATTGGGACTCTCTACTTTGATTACTTCTGCCCCTAGGTCTGCCATTAGCATATACGGAACAGTGCCTGCCTGTGCCGTTGAGCAGGCTACGACGCGGATGCCACTTAAGGGGCCGAGTACTCCCGACATTCCAAAAAGGTCCTTTCTCTACGGAGGCGCTTTATTCTATTGCTCTAGTTACTTTTGTTGTTGAGCGGCCTTTCGGCGGCTTAAATAGCCTAATATGTAGGGCTGCGAGATCCCAAGTACTGCTAGGACTAAGAATAAGGCGGCTAAGGGTTGCATAGGGATCATCCACCACTGCCCATCGAACATTTTAAGTGAATTCTGAAGGTTGGTTTCCACCATTTCTCCGAGTATCAAGCCAATTGCAACTGGAGCAAGTGCGAACCCAAAGCGGCGGAAAAGATATCCAATCACGCCAAATATCAGGGCAATGTAGACATCCACCATTGCTTGATCCAGCGAGTAGGCCCCAAGGACGCTAAAGGCTAGAACAACAGGCCAAAGCATCCCACGCGGTACTAACGTGACCCGAGCAAAGAGCTTCGCAGCGAAAAGCCCAAGAATAAAGAACATAACATTTGCAACAAACATTGCACCGAAGATGGCGTAGACCTTTTCAATTTGTTCGGTGAAGAGATGAGGGCCAGGCCTAAGGCCATGCACAAGAAGGCCAACGAGAATCACCGCCGTTGTGCCACTACCTGGAATTCCAAGAACTAGTGTTGGCACCATTGCTCCGCCAGTAGCAGCATTGTTGGCAGCCTCAGCACCAGCTACTCCCTCAACAGCGCCCTTGCCAAATTCCTCCGGTGTTTTGGACCAGCGCTTGGCTTCAGAATAGCCTATCATTGATGCAACAGTAGCGCCTTCAGCTGGCAGAATGCCTATGAATGTGCCTATACCACATGAGCGGAGAACGGCCTTCCAGATCTTTCGGTAGTCAGCCATGGTAGGCAACTTCACTGCCTTCATGCTTATCCGCTCAAAGACCTGGTTGAGGGTTGTCGACTGCACGAGCAATTCAGAGATAGCAAACAGTCCAACGAGTACTGGGATGAAATTTAAGCCTTCGTAGAGGTCGTAATTTCCAAACATGAAACGCTCTACACCAGTTGTGGCGTCTGCCCCAATTGTTGCCAGCCATACACCAAAAACGCCCCCCATAAGGTTGCGGATCGCTCCTCCCTGGCTAATTGAGGCCAGCATCGCGAGGCCAAAAATCGTCAGTGCAAAATATTCTGGTGGTCGGAATTCGTAAGCAACCCGAGCGAGTAGAGGGGCAGCGATTGCCAGGACCACGACGGAAAATATGCCACCAATTGTGCTCGCCACAACAGCGATACCCAATGCACGCCCAGCTTCACCTCTTTGCGCCAGTGGATAGCCGTCTAGGCAGGTTGCAGCTGCGGCTGCGGTCCCAGGTGTGTTGATTAAGATCGCGGTTATCGAACCTGCGAAGGTGGCTGAGACATAAATCGTTGTCAGTACTGTGATTGCGTGGACCGGGTCCATAGTCAATGTAAAGGGCAAAAGTAGCGCTGCGCCTGTGGTGGCTCCAAGGCCTGGCAGGGCTCCTATAATGACCCCTCCGATGGTCGTAATAAAGATAAGCAACAATAAAGACGGGTCACCAAGGACTGAGAACATTGCTCCTAATGCATCGGTCAACATCGCCTTGGTCCGTTCTGCATGTTATCCGTAGTAAGCGTCAGTAAGTAGGCCACGAGGAAAGCGAACCTGAAGAATTTGGTCAAAGCTAAAGAATATGAAAGCTGTTGTTCCAAGTGCCAGAATAGCTGCTACCCATATGCGTCGCTCGCCCCAAACAATTGACATCATGAACATAACAATGACTAAGGCCACTAAAGTGTCGATATACTTTGCAAGAAGAAAGAATAGTAACAATAGGCCCGCGCTAGCCCAGGTTTGAATTGGTTCCCAGTCCCTTCGGGAGACTGGGCTGCGGACAATCTGAAAGATCAAAGCGACGTTAAGTACTGCGATCACCGCCATAAGGAAGATGGGAAAAACGCGCGGCTGCATGGAGTGGCCAACGATAAGCGGAATGGCCTCCTCAAGTGTCATTGCAATTGCAATAACTACCGCGCAGAACACAAAGACGACGACCGGGACGATATAATCGCCCCAGCCGACGCCCTTTTTAGCCTCGCCTATCTCCGATTCCGACGACAGGCGTTGGTTTTCATTGATGCTCAAGGCAAGACTTTCGGAAATATTTGCCTACTTAACTAGGCCCATTTCCTTAGCCGCGGGGACTAGATCAGTCATGAGCTGTTTCATCTGTTTCCCCCAATCTGCCGCTCCTAGAACAGAGGTTTTGTCCAGACCAGAAGACTGAAGGTAGGCTTGATAGATTGAGTGATCCATAGCCTTTAGAAGTCCCTTTTCAAGGACTGCTGCATCTGCATCAGATACTTTGGCATGGGTTACGAAGCCACGTACCGTGGCGAAGACGACGTCCACACCCATTTCTTGAGCAGTCTTTACATTAGGGATTGGTGCCATTCGCTGAGTGTCAAGCACAACCATGGGGCAGATATCTCCGGCTTCTATTTGAGCGGAGGCTTCTGAAAGATTAAGAACACCAACGTCAATAGAGCCAGCAACCAGCTGTGTTGCTAATTCCCCGCCGCCCTTGAAAGGCACAATAGCCGGCTGTGGACCACCAGCTCGTTTGGCAAACATGTAGGCGGTTATGTGATCGAGTCCACCTATGTTTGTTGTGCCATATTTCAGCTTTGTTGTCCGAGCACCGGCGAGGAATTCATCTGAATTTTTGTAGGCTGAGGTTTTACAGTTAACCATCAGCACCTGAGGATCATTTGTTCCTCGCGCAATTGGGCGCATGTCTTCGATTTTTAGGTCGCTCTTCCCAAGTGCCATCGTAAGCGCATGGCCATTAGTCCAGGTCATGATCGTGTAACCGTCGGCCGGTCGTTCTTGGAAATACTTCATGGCGAGTGCACCTGATGGGCCACCGCGTTTGTTGACAACTACCATGTCTGTTTTCAACTCGCGTCTGGCACGCAACATCATCATACGGCTGTTGACGTCGGTACCACCACCAGCACCGGCATGGGTCACCACTTCAATAGTTTTCGATGGAAATTTGTCCGCTGCTAGTGCGGTTGTTGCTAAAGCCGCAACGGCTGTTGCGAGGACAGCCAGCTTTATATGTTTCATAGTTTTCCTCCCTACATTGTGTTTTTGGAAGCTTGCGGAATGGCTGGTGAAACCTTCCAAGGAATCCTGCCAAATTCGTTTAACTTCAGCACAATAGGCTCCTATGCAAAAAGGAGTTTGGTCAAGTTTTAATTTTTGTGAATATTTTCAATGGCCTTCAGGCAATTCCGCGAGTTCGATCAAAATATTCCCGGTCGCTTTTGGGTCTATGAAGGCGATGCGGCTACCGCCATGGCCAGGTTTGGGTTCGTTATCGAGTAACGCAACACCCTTTTCCTTGAGTTCGGCCAGAGCACCATCAATATCGTCAACTTCAAAACAGAGGTGAAAAAGACTTTGACCTTTTTCGTTAATCCAGTCTTGGACTTTGGAGGAGGGCCCAACTGCCTCCAAAAGTTCGATAAACGTCTCGCCGACGGGGTACATAGCCAGCCGGGTTTCGCCAATCTGTTCGTCATAGTCCTTCCTGAGGCCAAAGATGTGCTCCAGTGCTTTGCCTTCTTTATCCATGTCGTTAACGGCGATTGCGATATGTTCCACTCGCTTAATTTTCATAACCTGTATCTCCAGCCTTGCGTTGTCGAAGGAAGAAAAGCACGGCAAAGCGCTTCTGGCTATGCAGATTTCACTTTCGAAAGAGAGAGGGAAGCTTCATCATAATCGAGGCTTATGAACAAGGGGCTTATTCAATGTGTGAATTAGACGGATGTGGAGACAACCAAAATACACCGCAGATCCGTGTCTCAGAGATTGATCGGCGAGCATTTTTATTGGGTGCCGCCTCCCTCCCGCTTGCAGCGATCCTAGCCTATCCAGAATTTGCAGCAGCGCAGGCGGCGGGTCTTAGTCCCATTGAAGTTCCCTATGAAGGTGGGATCGCTACAGGGGTCATTGCGAAGCCGGTAAAGACCCCAGCTCCTGCTGTT
>Ga0222714_10006104_pt1 | contig 11316 bp, 8 predicted proteins | sample C33_3DmetaG_FD_165048 | JGI IMG/M metagenome (GOLD analysis project Ga0222714, IMG submission 165048) | Estuarine water microbial communities from San Francisco Bay, California, United States - C33_3D | ecosystem: Environmental > Aquatic > Marine > Unclassified | place: USA: California... | reverse complement strand
CACATCGACCGGCAGGCGGTCGATGAAATAGATGGTCTCGTCCACTAACCGGGTATCCAGCAGGGTCTCCAGTGCGCCGACCAGAACAGTCAGGTTGAGGCTCAGCAGCAACCCGCCCGCTACGCCCAGCAGCGTCCCCAGCAGCCCGATCACCGTGCCCTGCGCGAAAAACACCGAAAGGATGGTGCCCGGGGTCGCCCCGAGGGTGCGCAGGATGGCGATCTCGCCTTGCTTGTCGTGCACGACCATAACCAAGGTTGCCACAATGTTGAAGGCAGCGACCGCCACGACCAGCAGCAGCACCACCAGCATGATCGAGCGCGTTACCTGGATGGAGCGAAAAAAATTCGCCTGCCGTCGGGTCCAGTCGGTGATGTAAAAACCGCCTCCCTCATTGAGAGCCAGCGTGCGGACGGTCTCGGCCGCGGCAAAGGGCTCGCTGAACAGGAAGCGCAGACCGGTCACCGTATCGCCCATCCGCAGGAACCTTTGCGCATCCTCCACGTGAACCAGGGCAAGGGTACTGTCGAATTCGTACATACCCGCATCGAAGGTGCCTGCCACCTCGAAGCGCCGCATGCGTGGCACCACGCCAGCCGGGGTAACCACGCCATCCGGCACCACCAGCAGGACCCGATCACCCAGCGCAACACCCAGCTGACGGGTCAACTCGATGCCCAGCAGGACCCGATACCGTCCGGGTTCCAGGGCCTGCAACGAACCCTCCACGAACAGGCCCGCCAGCGAGGAGACGCCCGACTCCGAGGCGGGTAATACGCCACGCAACTCTGCAGCCCTCGCCGTCTCGCCGCGCACCAGCATGGCGCGCCCCTCGACAAAGGGCGTCGAGGCCAGCACCCGCTCATCGGTACCGGTCGACTCCGCAAGGGACTGCCAGTCGGCCAGTCGTCCGTCCAGCGCCTCGAGGGTCGCATGCGCCGTCACGTCGAGGATGCGCTCGCGCACCTCCTGCTCGAAGCCGTTCATCACGGACAGCACGGTGATCAGCACCGCCACACCCACCGCGATGCCAGCCGTGGCGATCAGCGACACCACCCCGGTAAAGCGCTCGCCTGAGCGCAAGCGCAGGTAGCGACGGCCGATCCACACTGGCAACGGCGACTGCGGCCTAGTCATGGCGCAGGGCTTCCGCAGGTTCGACGGCGGCCGCCCGCCGCGCCGGATACCAGGTTGCCAGCGAGGTCGCGACCAACGCACCGATGGCAATCAGGAGCACGTCGCCGAGCTCCAGCCGGGAGGGAATGCGGGTGATGTAGTAGACCTCGGCATCGAAAACCTGGAAGCCGAACAGCACCTCCAGCCACGCGGCCAGGTCGGGCAGCACCTGAGCGAGAATCACTCCCACCAGCACGCCCAGTCCCGTGCCAAGCCAGCCTATGATCAGGCCCTGAAAGGCAAACACACCCACCACGCCACCCGGGGTCATGCCGAGCGTGCGCAGGATGGCGATGTCGCCACGCTTCTCGCCCACCACCATTACCAGGCTGGCGACGATGTTGAAGGCCGCTACGGCGACGATCAGCCCGAGGATCAGGCCCATCATGAGCTTCTCGAGGTGCACCGCGCGGAAATAGGCGCTGTGCTCCCGTGTCCAGTCCGAGACCTCCCAGGTCGCACCCAATCCGTCCCGCAAGCGGACCGCCAGCGCTGGTGCGGCCATCGGGTCGTCGAGGGTCAGCGACACGCCTGATGCGGCGCCCCCACCCGCGAGGGCGGCCACATCCTCGAGCGTGGCCAGGGCCAGGCTGGAGTCGAGTTCTGCCAGACCCACCTCAAAATTTCCACGCAACTCGAATGCACCGACCGCGGGCAGCAGACTGCCCGAGAGATCTGTGCGTGGAAACAGCAGGGTCAGCTCGTCGCCCGGCACGGCACCGAGACGATTCGCCAGCACCTGGCCGGTCAGCATACCCCGCTCACCAGGGGCGAGCTCGGCGGACTCCACCCCCCTCACCAGCACCGGTGCCAGCTGACCCCGATGCGATACCAGCCCCTGCAACTCGATGAACGGCTCGGCCCTCTGGATCTGCGGGTCGATGGTCCGCAGGCGGGCAGCGATCTCGACCAGTTGATCAGGTGAGGCGCCCGCTGCCCGAACACTGACATGGGCGGAGATAGACAACAATCGGCTGCGGAGTTCGGCCTCGAAACCGTTCATCACCGAGAGGACGGCAATCAAGGCCGCCACCCCCACGCACACACCGCCCACCGACACGACGGTGATGAAGGACGCGAGGGTGGAACGCCGCCCGCGGCGCGCGTAGCGCAGGCCGATTGCCGCAGGAAGGGAACGAAACATGGTGGGATATTGAAACACAGGACCGGCATGAACCCGACATAGATCACTTTTTTCATGTACTTATGCCAGAATCCTCGACAGTGTCCCGCTGCCGGGTGTTAAGATCCGTCGAGGAGGTACAGCGATGCGTCGATCCATTCCGTTGCTGACAGCCCTGGTTTTGGCAGCCCCGCTGGCCTTGGGCCAGAACCTCGACGTGCCGGCAAGCTCGGCCGCGCGCGCCATACAGGCGGTACCCTTGCCGGGATCGAGCATGGTTGCGACAGAGGCCTCCCTCGGCGCACCCACCAACCGGCACGGCCCGGTCGGCGACCCGCCGATCACCCGCTGGGACTACCCGGGCCTGGCAGTCTTCTTCGAGTACGATAAGGTTCTGCACAGCGTCGTGATCCAGGGCGGCCGCTGAGCTCGGCTGGCACCCGCTGAGGTGCCAGCGACCCTTCCAGTCCGATGAGGAACGAATGACCGCAGATCGACTGCTGGGCGTGCCCCTGCCCGCTCCGGCCGAAACCCTGTCATGGGGTGAGTTATATGGCTCGGCTCGCGCACTCGCCATCGTGGAACTGGCCCTCGCGGCCCAAGGACCGGTGCTGGTGGTGGCTGAGACCAACCGGCAGGCGGTCTCGCTGCAGGGCGAGCTGACTTTTTTTGCGGGCGCCGACTTACCGGTCCGCGCCCTGCCCGGTCATGAGACGCTTCCCTACGACCCCTTCTCTCCACACCCGGACGTCGTGTCCGAGCGGCTGGAGACGCTGGCGAACCTGCCTCACCTGCGCCGCGGGGTGGTCATCATCAGCGCGGACACCCTCACCCAGCGCCTGCCGCCGCGGCAGCACGTTGAGGCCCACAGCTTCGACCTGGTGCGCGGTACCCGTCTCGACCTGACCGCCTTTCGCAGCCGCCTGAGCGCCGCCGGGTACGCAGCCGTAGGGCAGGTCATGGCCCACGGCGAGTACGCCATCCGCGGGTCGGTCATCGACCTGTTCCCGATGGGCGCCGATGAACCCTTGCGGCTGGATCTCTTTGACGACGAAATCGAAACGATTCGTCACTTCGACCCCCAATCCCAGCGCTCCACCGGGGCACTGGATACGCTGCGCTTGCTCCCGGCACGTGAGTTCCCCACCACTCACGAGGCGGTCACCGCGTTCAGACAGCGCTGGAGGGCGGTCTTCGAGGGTGACCCTACACGCAGCCCTGTCTATCGCGCCGTGAGCGATGGACTCGCACCCGCTGGAATCGAGTCCTGGCTGCCACTCTTTTTTGAGTCCGTGGCCTCGGTGTTCGACTACTTGCCCGGCGATACCACCGTCGTACTGGCCGGCGAGGTCCGGCACGGTATCGGGACCTTCCTCGAATCCGTTGAGGAGCGCTATGAGCAACGCCGGCACGACCTGGAAAGACCGCTCCTCCCACCCGCGAGGCTTTACCTCGCGACCGAAGAGATCGAGGACCGGCTCGGCCAGTTCGCCTGCGTGGTCGCCGAGTCAGCCAAGCTGGATTCGCTAAGTGTAAAGGGCCGTTGGCACAACGCTGGCAGCAGCGTGCCGCCCGCCTTGCGCATCGATCCTCGATCGGAGGATCCCGCCGGCGCCCTGCGGCAGTTCCTCTCCGGTTTTGCCGGCCCCGTCCTGCTGGTGGCCGACAGCGCAGGTCGGCGCGAGACCATCCTTGAGTTGTTGCGCGGGCAGCATCTCGATCCCCGGCCGGTCCAGGGCTGGTCTGAGTTCCTGACGATCAGGGTACCGCTGGCAGTTTGCACTGGTGCCGGCGTCGGCAGCCTGGTCCTGCCAGGAGCCGGACTGGCGCTCATTGCCGAGGATCAGCTGTTTGGTGAGCGGGCTCGCCAGGAGCGGCGACGACGGCGTGCTGACCGCGATCCTGGGGTCATCCTGCAGGAGCTCACCGACCTGTCGCCCGGAGCCCCGGTGGTGCACGAGGCGTACGGCGTCGGGCGCTACCTCGGCCTGCGGGTCATGGACGTCGAGGGACATCCGGGTGAATTCCTGGTCATCGAATACGCTGCCGGGGATCGCATTTACGTGCCGGTGCAGGGTCTCGACCAGGTCAGTCGATACACGGGCGCATCGCCGGACAGCGCACCCCTGCACAAGCTGGGCAGCGACCAGTGGGCACGGGCACGCCGCAAGGCCGCCGAGCGCATTCGCGATGTCGCCGCTGAACTGCTGGATCTGTATGCACGCCGTGCCGCCCGGCAGGGCCAGTCCGTGGCGCTGCGCGAAGCGGAGTACCAGGCTTTCGTTGCCGCCTTTCCCTTTGAGGAAACCCCTGACCAGGCCGAAGCCATCCGTCAGGTGCTGGCCGACCTCGCCTCCGGCCAGCCGATGGACCGGGTGGTCTGTGGTGATGTCGGTTTCGGCAAGACCGAGGTAGCCCTGCGCGCCGCCTTCAGCGTGGCGATGGCCGGCCGGCAGGTGGCGGTGCTGGTCCCGACCACACTACTGGCCCAGCAGCATGCAAGGAATTTTGCCGACCGCTTCGCCGACTGGCCCATCCGGGTGGAGGACCTGTCGCGCTTCCGCACTGCCGCCGAACAAAAGCGGGTGATCGCGGGCCTTAAAGAAGGCTCGGTGGACGTGGTCATCGGTACCCAGCGCCTGCTGCAGAGGGACGTGGCCTTCAAGGCGCTGGGCCTGGTGATCATCGACGAGGAGCACCGTTTCGGGGTGCGGGATAAGGAAAGGCTGCGCCAGCTACGCGCCGATGTGGACACCCTGACGCTGACGGCCACTCCCATCCCCCGCACGCTCAACATGGCGCTCGGCGGCTTGCGTGACCTGAGCCTGATCACTACGGCCCCAGCGGAGCGGATGTCGATCGAGACCTTCATCTGCGAGTGGAACGAAGGCCTGGTAAGGGAAGCCCTGCTCCGCGAGATCCGCCGCGGGGGCCAGGCCTACTTCGTGCACAACGCAGTAGAAACCATCGAGCAAACCACTGACCGCCTGGCCGAACTGGTCCCGGAGGCCGTCGTGCGCTTCGCCCACGGACAGATGCGCGAGTCCGAGCTGGAGCGCCTGATGCTCGACTTCTTTCACCAGCGATTCAACGTACTGGTCTGCACCACCATCATCGAGTCGGGCATCGACATCCCGACGGCCAACACCATCCTCATTGATCGCGCCGACAAGCTGGGGCTGGCCCAACTCCACCAGTTGCGCGGTCGAGTCGGGCGCTCCCACCACCGCGCCTTTGCCTACCTGATCGCTCCCAACCGCAAAGCCCTGAGCGTGGACGCGGCCCGCCGCCTGGAGGCCATTGAGTCGCTGGAAGACCTCGGGGCCGGCTTCACCCTGGCCACCCATGACATGGAGATCCGCGGCGCGGGCGAGCTGCTCGGCGAGGGCCAGAGCGGACAGATCCAGGAGGTAGGGTTCAGTCTCTATATGGAAATGCTTGAGCGAGCGGTCGAGGCCATGCGGGCCGGCCGCGAACCGGAACTGGAACGGCCGCTGCACTCCGGTCCAGAGGTGGAGCTGCAGGTGCCCGCGCTGCTGCCCGAGGACTACGTGGCCGACGTGAGCCTGCGCCTCAGGCTCTACAAGCGCATCTCGAGCGCCGGTGGCAACGAGGCACTGTCGGGCCTGCGCGAGGAACTCATTGATCGCTTCGGCCCGCTGCCAGAGGCCGCCCTGACGCTCTTCAGGGTGGCGGCCCTGCGCACGAGGGCGGCACGCCTGGGGCTCGCGCGAGTGGAATTCGGTGCTGCCGGTGGGCTGGTGGTCTTTGGCGCCGGGCACAGCGTCGACCCGCTCAAGGTGATCAAGCTCATACAGGGTCAGCCGGACCGCTATCGCATGGACGGGCCGGAGCGGCTGCGGGTGCGCATGGACCTCGCCGATCCCGACCTGCGCATCAGGATGGCCGAGCGCCTGGTGAGCGGACTCGAGCCCGGCTGATCAGGGCTCCAGTCGCAGCGGAGGCGCGTCGAAGCAGTGGCTGGCCGTCGCACAGGCCCGTTCCCAGCGAACCGGGTCGACAGCATCCGCCGGCGCGCGCCCGTGCAGGCGCGACAGGCGCAATTGGCTGACTGGCGCAGGCTGCATTTTGAGCGAGTCAAGAACCTGCTCGACGGCGGCTCGGTCGTTGCAGACAGGCAGCATGTCGCAGCCGGCGGCGAGCGCAAGCCGCGCCCGCTCGACTATGGAGCCGAAACTGGCAGCACCCTGCATGCAGAGGTCATCAGTGAACACGGCCCCACGAAAATCCAGGCGCCCGCGCAGCTCGTCCTCTATCCAGCGTCGTGACAGGCTCGGGGGCAGGGCGTCCACCTCCGGAAACAACACATGTGCGGCCATGACCGAGCGCAGGCCGTTGGCGATCAGGCGTCGGTAGGTGCCGAGCTCCTCGTCAAGATCCGCGAGAGCTCGTCGGTCGATCGGCAATTCGTGGTGCGAATCCGGCTTGACGGCGCCATGACCCGGGTAGTGCTTGGCCGTCCCGGACATCCCGGCCTCGGCCATGCCACGCAGGTAGCTGATGGCGAGTTCGGCGACGGCCACTGGATTGCGGTGAAAAGCCCGGTCACCGATCACGCCACTCACGCCGAAATCAAGGTCGATGCAGGGCGCAAAGGACAGATCGATGCCGCAGGCCACCAATTCGGTGGCCATCAGCCAGCCGAGGTCGCGGGCCATGGCCAGCCCCGTCAGTCGATCGAGGTCGTACTGGCGCCCCAGGGCACGCAGCGGCGGCAGACGCTGGAAGCCCTCGCGGAAGCGCTGCACCCGCCCGCCCTCCTGGTCTACCGCGACCAGCAGACCCGGGGATCGCGCCGACTTGATCTCGGCCACCAGGCGGCACAGTTGCTCCCGATGCTCGAAATTACGCGCGAACAGGATGACCCCACCCACCAGGGGATGGGCCAGCAGGTCCCGCTCCGCCGGCTCCACGGCGACACCACCCAGATCGACCATGATAGGACCGAGGGCCATGTCTCAGGATAGCAGCAGTCGGGCTTCAGCGAGGTTCGAAGGTGGCCACGGATTCCACGTGTGAGGTGTGGGGGAACATGTCCATCACGCCGGCCGCGACCAGCGCATAGCCCTGCTGGTGGACCAGCAGCCCGGCATCGCGTGCCAGGCTGGCAGGATGGCAGGAGACGTAGACGATACGGCGCGGCCGCAGTCGACCCAGCATCGGCAGCAGGGCCTCGGCGCCAGCCCGGGGCGGGTCCAGCAGCACGAGGTCACAGGGTTGCTTGGCCCAGGTCGCCGAAACGGGGTCCACAGCAAGGTCCGCGTGCAGGAAAGAGGCATTGCTCACACCATTCAGGCCCGCATTCGCAGCCGCGCGATCCACCAAGGCCGGCTCGCCCTCCACCCCAAGCACACTGCCAGCACGCCTGGCGAGCGGCAGCGTAAAGTTACCCACCCCGCAGAACAGGTCGAGCACCCGATCTTCGGGATCGGGATCGAGCAGATCCACGGCCAGCGCGACAGCCTTGCGGTTAACCTCCGCGTTAACCTGCACGAAGCCCACTGGGCTGTACTCGATCCGCAGATCGCCGGGCAGGGTGTAGAACGGCAGCGTGCCGTCGCCGTCCAGCGGGACGATGGAATCGAGTCCGGCCGGCTGCAGCCATATGCGCAGATCGTGCTCGGCCGCAAATCCACGCAACAGCGACTTGTCCGCCTCTTGCAGGGACTCCAGGATCCTGAACACGAGGACGGTACCCGCCTCCGCCACCGACACCTCGATCTGCGGCAGCCGATTGCGTATCGACAAGCCAGCCACCAGCTCGCCAAGCGGACCGAGCAGCTCATCCACCGGTGCGGCGAGGATGGGACAGGCGGCCATGTCGGTGATGTAGGGCTTGGCGCGCTCCCTGAAGCCGACCAGCACCCGCTGCTTGCGCTCCACCCACTTCACACCGAGGCGGGCGCGCCGACGATAGCGCCAGGCCGGACCCCTCACCGGCTCGAGCCACCTCCCCGGCGCAACCTTGCCGAGCCTGGCTAATTGCTCCCCCAGGTCAGCCTGCTTGGCTGCCAACTGGCCTTCAGGTGACAAGTGCTGCAGGCTGCAACCCCCGCAGGTGCCGAAGCTGGGACAGCCCGGCTCGACCCGCGCCGGGCTGGGGCGCAGCACTTCTACCAGCCTGGCATGGCTGAACTTGCGCGCTTCATGCAAGCGATCGATGCGCACCTGCTCACCCGGCAGGGCGCCCTCGATGAACACCGCCTTGCCATCGAGTCGCCCCACGCCCCGCCCATCATGAGCCAGGCCGTCGACCTCGACGATCAGTTCGGTTCCCATGCTGCCGCGAACTGCTGCCAGTGGGGCTCCTGGCGCTCCTCCAGCCACTCGAAGACCCGGGCCAGTTCTTCCTCGTACAATGCCTCGTCGAGCCGCCCGCGAATCAATTCGAACCGAAGATAAACCAGGTAGGTGTTCATCACGTCGGTCTCGCAGTAGGCACGCACCTCACTGATGCGACCTCCCTGCACCGCGTCCCAGACCTTGTCGCCACTCATGCCGAGCTTACCCGGCAGACCCAGGAGCAGGGCCACGTTTTCCAGGCTGGCCCGGCCGCGCCCCTGAAAGCCGGAGAGCACGTCCATCAGGTCGATATGCCGCCAATGGAACCGTGACAGATAATTGTTGTAACGGTAACTGGAATCCCCCTCGCCCACCTCCCAGTAACGTGGTGAGGCGACCCCGTGCTTGAGCATCCGGTAGTGCAGCACCGGCAGATCGAAGCCACTGCCGTTCCAGGACACCAGCGTGGGCTGGGTTTTTTCCAGGCCGGCGAAGAACCGTTGCAGCAATTCCACCTCGGGCGAATCGACCTGGCCCAGGCTCCACACGGCCAGATTGTTGTGCGCCCGGTAAACGGCTGCGATTGAGGCAATCCGGTGTTGCTCAAAGGGCAGGAAATCAGAACCGGTCTCCTCGCGGCGACGGGCGAACATGGCCTCCGCTACGTCGGCGTCACTGGCATCCTGCATACCCAGCTGGCGCCGGCCGAGCTCGACGTCTGGAATGGTCTCAATGTCGAACACCAGGCAATTGATCATCCAGGGTTCCTCGCTGCGACCATCAGGCGCTTCATCTCGGCGATCGCCACGTTCCAACCGGAAAATACGGCCCTTGCCACGATCGAGTGGCCGATGTTGAGTTCGTGCAGGTCAGCCAGTGCGGCAACCGGCTGGACGTTGTGATAATCCAGGCCGTGACCCGCGTTGACGATCAGTCCTGCCTCACGGGCCACTCGGGCCGCCAGCGCCAATCGCTCGAGTTCCTCGCGCCTGGCTGGCCCCCTTGCATGGGCATAGCTGCCGGTATGCAATTCGACGATGGCGGCTCCGGCGCTGGCAGCTGCCTCCACCTGCAACGGGTCTGGATCGATGAATAGCGAGACCATGATGCCCTCCGCGGCCAACAGCGAACATTGGCCCGCCAGCTGGGGACCCTTGCCGATGACATCCAGTCCACCCTCCGTGGTGACCTCCTCGCGTCGCTCGGGTACCAGGCAGACCTCGTCCGGCCGGATTTCGCGGGCTATGTCCAACATCTCGACCGTCGCCGCCAGCTCCAGGTTCATCCGCGTCTTCAGCAGGTCACGCAGGCGCCAGACATCGTGATCCTGGATATGTCGCCGGTCCTCCCGCAGGTGCAGCGTAATGCAGTCCGCCCCGGCCTGCTCGGCCATCAACGCCGCCAGGACCGGATCAGGGTCTTTGCCGCGCCGGGCCTGGCGCAGCGTGGCCACGTGGTCGACGTTTACGCCAAGGCCAATCAACTGAGGGGTCTTCAAGCGTCTTTCTCCAGCTTGCGCAATTCCAGCATGACCTCCCGACTGCGCAAGCCGCGACCGTCGAGACAGTGCTCCAGCGCTTCGCGAGCCAGCCGCTTGGCCGCGCGCAACGCCGAGGGCGACTCCAGCCGGTTCTCGGCGATGTCCGCCAGGTCGGCACCACATAGGCCGGCGCCAGCGTCCGACTTGCGACGGAAGCCAAGGCCAGGACGATAATCGTAAAAACCCTCCGGCTCGAGTCCGCTGAAGTCAGGGGCATAGCCTAGCTCGCCCAGCAGGGCGAACTCAAAGCGCCGCAGGACGATCTCCTCCGCGGCCGACTCCGCGAGGCCACTCACCGCGAGCAGATAGGCGCCGAAAATGCCCTCGGAGGGTTCTGCCTCGGGCAGCAGCTTGAGCAGGAGTTCATTGAGGTAGAAGCCCGATAGCAGCCGCTGCGGCGGGATCACTGAGCGGAGATCGGTAGCCTCGGCGGCTGTCAGGGTTCCGCCATCGGTGCCCCCGCTCCAGGACACCAGCAGCGGGGTGAAGGGCCTCAGCACGCCGCGCAGGCCGGAACTCGGCCGCCGTGCCCCGCGGGCGAACAGCGACACCCTGCCGTGATCACGGGTCAGGAAACGGCAAATCCGGCTGGAGTCGCTGTAGTCGCTGTGGTGCAGCAGGAAAGCCGGCTGCAGGGCCACCCGGCGCGGGCCACTCATGTCGACTCGTAACCCAAGGCCCTCAGCGCCGCATCGCTGTCGGCCCAGTTCTCGCGCACCTTTACCCACAGTTCGAGATGCACACGGCGACCGAGGGACTGGTTCAACTCAAGGCGCGCTGCGCGCCCGACCGCCTTCAAGACCTGCCCACCCTTGCCGATCACGATCCGCCGCTGACCGGCTCTTTCGACCCAGATGACGGCGTGGATTTCCACGGCCGGTGGATCACTCTGCTCCTGCCAGGACTCGATCTCGACGGTCAGGCCATAGGGCAACTCCTGGTGCAGGGAGCGGGTCAGCTTCTCACGAATGACCTCGGCCGCCAGGAACCTCTCGCTGCGATCGGTAACCTGATCGACGGGATAAAGCGGTGGAGCCTTTGGCAGTAAGCCCTCGATGACCGGCGCCAGACGGTTCACGTCAGCAGGCCTCTGGGCGCTGAGCGGGACCACTGCCGCAAACGCATGGAAAGCCGCCAGTTTCTCGATCAGCGGCAGCAACTGCTCGCGGCGCTT
>Ga0222714_10006103_pt1 | contig 11316 bp, 22 predicted proteins | sample C33_3DmetaG_FD_165048 | JGI IMG/M metagenome (GOLD analysis project Ga0222714, IMG submission 165048) | Estuarine water microbial communities from San Francisco Bay, California, United States - C33_3D | ecosystem: Environmental > Aquatic > Marine > Unclassified | place: USA: California... | reverse complement strand
GAGGTTGCGGCGTTGCGTGATTGTTTGCCCGTTGGATGAGGCGACGGTCGTGACGCCGACCGTGCGGCGGTGGCTATCGAGTTCGAATCGCATTAGCTGATCCAGTGATTGTTGGGTTGTTCCCACCAGAAGGTCAGGTCTTCTCTGCTGTCGTCATAGTATTCTCCAACGAAATCACAGGTCCACTTGCTATGCACATTCTCAAACATAGCGAGTGTTAGTATGGGTTCGGTCATCTGCAGGTCGTGGCGAATGACATCCACGACTCGTGCATAGTTGCCTCCACGAATCACGCCAGCTTCTACTAGTAGGATGGTACGATCCTTGGTGGCATCACGGTGTAGCCTGAAGGTATTGCAGAGTACCTGCACACATGCGTCATCGAATAACTGATCGGGGTACGGCACGTCGATCCCAAACCCATGACAGATCTCACCGCTGTCTGTGAGCTGGTGCCGCAGGTATTGGCCCATGACTGAGGAGTAGTCGGTCGAGACCGTAACGATGCAGACGTTCGATGCGTTGAGGCCGCGAGCCAGCAACTTATCGCGGAGCGCGTTCATGAGCCGTAGTTCGGTATCCCATTCAACGATGAGTTCCTTTCGCACGAGAGGCGGGGTCACTTGGTAAGTGTCCCGTTAGAGAGGGTGAGGGTGAGCGTACCCTTTGGCTCAACGTCTGAGCGATAGGCGTGTATCTCAACGATCTGGTTATCGTCGGTGTACGCCACGCCACGCAGGGCGTCAAGGGCCTGCTTGAACCGGTTGTCTAGATCACCGGATTTGCGAGACCTCCGCCAGTCAAAGACCAGCGCAACGACGCCATCTGGGAACGCGATCTTGGTGGTGCTTTGCTGTGTTCTGTACGCAGCCCGCACCGTCTCTCGATACCGCTTGGCCTCGGTCGAGAGATGGATGCGGCCTCGGTTGTGCCGCCAGTACACGTTGGCAGACGGCGGCTCTGGCAGTTGTAAGACAATGGATTTCATGCGACCTCTGAGAGACCGGGACGTATCCCGTGGAAGCGGCGATCCCACTCCCACACGGCGTTCTCGCGTTCGGTGGCTTTCCGCTGAAACTCGGCTAGTTCTTTGGCGGTGACTAAAGCGACGAGCTCTCGTAGTGCAAGTGGTTTTTTGACAGAGAACTTGTCGAGGTAGTTCGGGTGTGCTTTGGCGCTTTGATGGATGGAGAGTGAGTAACGGACTGGGACAAACGGCATATCGCCATCGTTATAATGCCACCGCATCCATGTCATTTTTGCGTGACCAGCCGAATCGAGTAGGTGATATCCCCGTAAGTACAGCCGTCTTCGCCGCGCTTCCCCTTGCGTGGCTGCCAGTTTGGGCTGCCCGTGTTCTCTGAGCGTACCCGATAATCGCGTTCACACCAGAGCCGCGCCGTGGTGCGGTCGGGGAACCGGAGAGTCTGCGTCCGTGACGGGGTGGTAATCGTTGCGGTATGGGTGTCGCCGGCTCTGAGTGCCATTAGGTGTGCCTCCATATGCGAAGCTCTTGGCAGTGTCGGGTGGGTCGGACAGATACTCGCGTTGCGCCAATCTTGACAATCAGCCCAGCAATAGCAGCTCGACGCATAGCCGGTCCGATGGCGGACGGGTTGCGTTCGGTCTCCATGATGTCGCGTCCTGACTGGGCAAGGTAGGCCCAGACATCGTCGGTCGTAAAGTCTTCAAGGTTGTCAGCGCACCAGGTAATCGCTTCTGCAGCCAGCGCCTTCCATCGGGTCGACGCATGTCCATCGGTGAGTGCCATGCCTGCATCACGCAGGTCGGCTCCTGTCGGAGCGAACAATCCAAAGTCCGGTTCGTTCATACGCATGTCCCTTGTGTTGCTTGGCGGGCTTGCCACGCCACTTCGACCAGATCGGCGGTGACTCGCAAGTGCGCCTCGTTCGGCATCAACTTGTACGCATCGTAGAGAGTGTGACAGGTGCGGCAGAGTGGCACGATGTCCGTGTACGGCCCCTTCCGGCCCATGCCGGACTTGCTACCGTGGATGTGGGCGTTGTCTGCGACAGCGGCTCCGCACTGGAAACAGCCCAACGCTTTGACAAACTCGACCCGCGCCTTGCTCCCGTAAGCGCGAGCACGCTCCCGTGTCCTCCGCACGGGGTTGCTCTTGTTGATAGGCCGACGCGACTTAGGGACTTTGGCTTTGAGGTTCGCGTGGGTGGGGTGCTTCTTCTTTCGTCTGAGCATTATTGCATCTTCATTTCGGCGGTCGCGTGATAGATCATGGCGTTGTCACGATAAATTAGATCGTTGATTTCTAAAATCTCATTTTCGATTGTTATCCATGTGGTGCGATTTTCGGTTGCCAGCGTGATAAAGGCGATGTAGTCAGGGTGTGCATGGGCCACATCGTCAATCGCGGCTTCCGTAGATTTGATGCCGAGCGCAACGTTTTTGGCTCGTTGCTTTTCGCGTAGTGTAGCTAGTAGTGTTTTGCGTGTGAACTCCCACGTGCCGAACGGTCCGCAGATAGCGCGTAATGTGCCGTGTTCGGCGATGTACATTCGGCGCTTGTGATGTAACTCTTCAATGCTTTGAATCCCGATACGGGCTTCAATGATTTCCCGTGGATGTGGCATGGCTAGAACGGAAGATTGTCTTCGTTGTACTCAGGCAGCGGCTCTTCGAACTGGCTTGGCGGCGTGAGGTCAAGCGCCTTAGCAACTGTCGCTAAGGTGATCGGCTCAAAGAGCAGCCCTGATTTTTCTAACTGAATCAACAACGTCGCAGCTCCAGATTGAATAGAGTCCGGCGTGGGCTTGGGGGACGTGCCGAACGTGGCGGTCTGCATGGTATGTGCTGCGGTCAGGCACCATGCGTAGGCGGCGGCGACCTGCTGCCGTGATCGTGTGACCGGTGGTGTCAACGCCTTCTGCATAGCACTGACTGTTGTTGTCTTGGTGACTGGCACCCTGGGTGCAATGCCTGGTACTTCAGTTATGCGTTTGCGTGGGGGTGGCGCATCGCCTGTGGCAATGGTGATTCCCCAGTAGGGCTTGTCTGGTGCGCTTGAGTTGTGGTCACGCGAGAAGCACAGCGTGTTGCCTGCAACCTGTGGGTAGTCTACCTGTGGCGGGTTTGTGCCTGGGATGTCGAATCCGCAACGCAGGAGCTGGCGGTCCGCACTGAGCTTTGGTAGGTAGAGGCGGTCAGGCCCAAACTCAAAGATCACTTGGTCTCCGTACTTACCTTGCTCGACAGCACAGCGGTCAATCAGTGCGGTGTGCGTGTCCCCTTCGTGTGGTAGCTTGAGGATAGTCATTGATCTCTCGGTCTAACGTCTATGCTAGAGGCCGTCTAGCGGCGGTGTACTTGTAGCTGTGGTGACTGCTCTATTGCAAGTGTTGGGTCGCGTTCAAACTCTTGGTCGTAGCTTTCTCGTTCGCTTGAGTACGGTGCGTCTGGGTTGGGTTCTTCTTGTGCAGCCTGTTGTTCTGCCCATGCGGCGGCACTGCGCTCACGTGCTTTGGCTTCGCGCTCGGCGGCATCGGCATAGCCCTGCTCTCCATAAATCATGCAGCTACCTCTACGGGTTGAGTGTCTACTACCTGCGGTTCTGGTTGTGGTGCTGGTTCAGCAACGGCGATTGGTACTGACATTATTTTGATCCACTTTGTAACAAACTCTTTTCCCTCGGGTGGCTCCCATCCATTTTGAGATAGTGCCCTGAGGAGCAAGGTGCTGCACTTTCGCCATGGGCTATGCCCGTTGACGATGCGGCTAACATAGACGCGATGATATCCACTCGCTTCTGATGCCGCTTTGATTACGCCATACTGTAACTTTGCCATGCCTACTCCTGTAGTATTGGTGTGTACTGGAATGTATACGCCTGTGTTAGGGTGGCGCAAGTGCATCATCGATGCTATTGCTTGAGGGATTCCTTGATGCGTTGCCATTCGGCTTTTTGTTCTGCAGTCATTGGCTCGGCTACTTCTGGTCCTGCGCTGATGCGTGATGGGCCGCTGTCGGTAGCCCGTCCACGATAGACCGTCATGTGTGCCCGGATCTCGTTTGGGGTTGGGAAGAAGGTACGTCCTGGTTCTTTGAGAAGCTTGTCGGCAGCCCACATAAACCCGCGATCTCCAACGTCGGCGAGTGCGTATTCCCAGGCTTCAGCTGTCAGCCCGGTGATGTCCCGGGTTGGGTAAAGCTCTTGGAATAGTGCTAGGTACTTGGCTATCACTGTGATCGAGGCCATTGGTAAACCCCCTGCGGGTGAGTGTATCAGCCAGTGCGGCCCGTCCTCTTTCTTGTTTGCTTGCTCCCTTTGCAAGCGGTCTGTCGGGTTTAGAATCGTCGTCTATGATACGTTTGCAGAAGGCACGAAGGGCTGCTGGCGACATCCTTGCAGGGCCATGCATGGTGTAGAAGTCTTGCAAAGCTCTGCCAATAACGGCCCAAGTGTATGCCTTGCCGCCACTTACGGGACTGGCAACAGCGGCAAGCCCTGCGTCAAAGCTGGTGCCAAGGCTGGCTGCCTGCCGTAAACTTTGGTAGGCGATCAGTTGGTCGGGATCACCGAACTGCTTGGCGTGTGTAGTGTTGCTGTATGCTTCTGCTTCTGCCTCTGCTTCTGTTGACTTTGCGAGAGGAAATGTTGACGTCAACATTTGTGTTGACGAATGTTGACTATCTCGCTGCCGCTGCGACGACTCTCGCCATGTTGCTTTTCTTGCTTCGTGGTCTTGAATCGCACGGTACTTGTTGTAGTTGAGGATGTGCCAGCCCCCTTCCCTGGCTACGATGCGGCGTCCATCGCTGTCTGGGGTGGCGCTCTCGAGGTCTGGGGCTAACAGGATAGTGAGGGCGTTGGCGGTAGCTTCTGGTGTGACGTTTGCCATTCGTGCTAGGCCAGATGCCGAGGCACGAACGTCACCGTCCTTGTCTGCCATGGTCAACATGGTGATCCAGACGATCCGTGTGTGGGCATCTTCTGCCCAGACGGATGAGGTGAGGATGGAGCTAAAGAGTTTTACATACATATCACGAGTCTTCTCCGTTGTAAGATTGGTTCTGGTGTCCGCCGCTGCCTTTGTGTTGTCGTTCGCTGCTAGTAATACGTGCGCGTTCTGCTACTTGGAATCGGCGCTCGGCTTTGAACCAGCCTGCGTCTTCGCACTTGCGGTAACAGTCGTGGTGGATGGTCACCCAGACGCCATGGCGTGAGACCTTTGACCAGCTCCAGCCGTGTCGTGGGTCGTTGTAGTCGGAGCCTCCGCAGTAGGCACACGGCGGCGGCGCTGGTTGGTTAGGCAAAAGCATATTGATTGGCGTCGGCATAAGGTTCCTCATCGTACTCGATGTCTGCAAGGATTCCTGATTGGATTAGTACGTCTTCGAGATAGCTGAGTGCTTGGTCTGAGCTATCAGTCACTAGGTCTTGTGCGTCCTCTTCGCTGAGTCTGTAATACTCAAAGAGTACATCGGCGGCGTCTTGTGGGTTGGCTCGCATCCAGTCGGCAATCCCCACCAATCCATTGCGTTGATAGTGTTGAGCGCATGAGATCATCTTGTCATCATACGCGGATTCGTCGCTGTACGAGGATGGTATGGTGGGGGTGTCGAACGTGGTCGTGGTTGAGGATCGGTGATCGCTGTATTTGCGATAGCCTCCGTAGTTGAAGTAGTTCTCATCGGGATCGTAGTCCACGATTCGGCTGACGTTGGCGGGGTTCGACCACGCATACGTGTTGCTCATCCACGCGCCTTTATGCAAGACGCCACCCTCGCTATTGATAATGACGGCTCGACCATCGGCATGTTGGATGGTCAGTTTGTTACTGCGTCCGATCAGGTTGCCGATCATCTCTCCCCATTCGGGCGTGAACAGTAGGTCGGGATTGCTGAGGGCGATAGGCTGTACAATGTACTTGACGAAGTGCGCGGTGTCGCTTTCGGCGGCACAGAAGGGGTTGCCACTACTGAGTACGCCATTGTGCGCTAAGACAATTTCTGGGGTGACCAGGAAGGGATGGGCATTGGCTCGGTCTGTTGGGCCGTGTGTTGCCATCCGAAAGTGCAGCATACCTGCCTTGCCTGCCATGTGCTGGTAGTAGTCAGCGATGATGGTCTCGGCGTCGGCAACCATCTTACCCCAGACCATGTGTCCGTGGTCTGCTCGGGCATAGCCATACCCATCAGGGTTCCTTGCGATGAAATCGCGGAGCTCGACCTTAGAGAAGGTGCAGCCTGCCGGCTGTTGAATCAAGAGGCACATGCGTGTTTACTCCGTGTCGGTGGCGGGGACTACGCTCGCCAGATAGCTGCGTAGGTATACGGTATCTGCTCGCATTGCTGGCTCGGTAATGAACCGCCGGAACCGTGCGGCGGTGATGTCCATTCCTGTTCCCGAGCTACAGTCTGCATACGCAACGATGGCGTTGGCGAACTCGACGCAGGCGAGTAAGCTCTCTAGCTTGAGGGTCCCTCGGAAAATGCGGAACTCGATGGTACTGGAGTTGCAGAGGTTGACCATTTCGTAGCGGTCTTGCTCAAGGTTCTTGGCTCCGTTGCAGAGGGGGATGCTCTTGGCTTTGCAGTAGTGGGTTCCGTAGCGTCTTGCAAGCCGCTTCATAAACGCATAGTTACTGGAGCTGTTGACGAACGCGACTACCTTCGCAATCTGTAACTGAGTGAGTTTGTTTCTGGAGATGTGGACGTGTAGCCCACACGTTGTGGTGTTGTGCGATCGCAACCCCCTGATGTTGCTTGAGGTAAGCACCTGTGTCCAGAGTTCACGCTGGTCGTCAAGTCCTAGTGGTGCGGTGACCAGTTCGAATCCATTGTTTAGGCTGCCGTCATGTTCGGCGCAGAGTAGTCGGAAGCAGGTGTGTTTATCTGCGGTGATTTGGGTCACGGCGTTATTCACGTCGGCAAGGATTCCACGGGCTGTCTCGGGGCGGTTGCCGTGTATCTGTTCTACTTCCAGTTCGACGCCGATGTACCGGTTATGCGACCGTGTCCATGGTGAGGGGACGCGTTGCACAAGATGTCGTGAGCTGTGGTATTCACCAATGACCGGGTTGTTGCGGTCTTCGCTGTCGTCGTCCTCGTCGTCGTCGCTTGGTATGTGCTCACTGCAGTAGAGGTCGCCACTATAGTTGGTAAGGTCGTCGACGGGCAGCATGTCACCGCAGGCATCGCAGGATCCATAGTTGTCGGAACAGTGTCCGCAGACAAGGCCATCTGCTACAAGGATCCAGTCGCGTGGGCGAGCACTAGTCTGGAGAATCTGCCAGTAACCACAGTCGTAACATACGGCGCGGTGGTCTTCGCACAAATATTGGGCTGCTCCGGCGTCGTTATAGACATCTGTACGGAACAGGTCTTCTCCGTAACCGCAGACTACACAGCTTGGCACTGGGATGTCGAGGGTTACTTCTGTTGGGGCAACTTCGGTATCAGGCATGCTGTACCTCGGGTGCTGGTTGTGGGGTTGGGAGTGTGATCAGGGCTGGGTCAATAAAGCCAGAGTCATCGAAGGTCCACGTGCTCGCAACTTTGGTGCGTTGCTGTTGCGCTTGCATACCCAATGCATATGCATCCATCAGGTCGTGCAGTTCTCGTGCTTTGGGGAGTGCTTGGAATACGTCACGGATAGTGCCCTGTTCCATCATCTGGACAAGGGCTAGTGGACCGAACGCATCGGTCAACATGTACGCTCCTTCGTTTGGGATGAGGTTGTTGCGGTGTCGTCGGTACTGCTGTTGGTTTGCGGTGCCGTTGAGCGTGTTGATGGCAAGGAGCTTGGCATTTAAGTCCTGTCGGGTGATACGGGCCATACGTTATTCTCCTGGTGTGGGATGGTGGTTGAGCGGGGACTACGATTTACCACGGGTATTCGTGGTGCTGGGCTATTGGGTGCAACTGGACTACTGGGTGCCAGTTTTGTGATCTATCGTTCTCTGGGTATTTTTCTCGTTCTTTTTCGTCGTCAGCAATGTCTGTAGCGTCTGGCCATCGAAGCGTTGCGCCCCCAGCGCACGGGCTGCCTAGGTGGAAGCTGCCGATGAAGTTGACGGAGCATGTGCCTAGGTCTGTCGTGATGTCGCAGTGGTAGTATTCCGTCCGCTGATCTTTTTTAGTTTGTATGCTATCGTAGGAATAGTCTGGGTCTTTTACGTCTCGGATTACGCTTAGTAGCGCTAATGGATTGTCGATGTCCTCAATCTCGCTGTGTGTGCAACACGCTCCGCGAACGCCGATTGTGATTGGCGGGCCTCCTTTGACCACAAAGCGTAGGCTATCGCGGTCGCTGTTTATCCACACTGAGGTTACGGTCTGTCCAACGAGGATGTCTTCGTCCATGGTCATTTCTCCTGGTGTGGGTTGGGTTTACTTTACGCGCTTGGACATCGGTAGGCTTTCACGTCGGTCAATCTCGTTTGCGATTTCGTCGTATTCTTTGTAGATATCGTCTCTGAGGTAGGCGAGGCGCCGAAGGGTGGACATTGCCTTTCGTAGTTCGAGGGTTGTCGAGTGCGAGAATGCTGCGATAGAGCGGCGCTCTTGTTCTTCGTTGGTCATTGGTTTTCTCCTGGTGCAGGTTGAGTTACAGCGCGAGGATCTTGGCGTTGATTGCTTTGATTGTTTCTTCGATGGCGCACCTCCGTTGTATTAATAGTTCTATTTCTTGGCGGCATTTTTCGCTGCCGCCACTGAGGATATGTTTGTGGGTAATAAGTTTGTTGGCGTCTGTGGTGTCTGGAACTGCTGGCTCAAAAGTCATTCAATACACTCAAGAGATGCTTTGCTTGCGGCTAGGTTTTGTAGGCGTCGTTTGTACATTTCTTCTATCATTACGTCGTAGAAGAGGGGTGAAGTGAAGCCGCATTCGGCAATGTTGAGTATGTCGTAGAACTCGTCTTCTGTCATGGCTTGAGCTTCTTGTACGTAGTTGCGTTCGGTGTTAGACATTTCACAGACCCATTGGTTTGTTGGGCGTGTATTTGCCTTTTTTGTGTTGTTTTCCATAACAAACTCCTGTGTAGCAAGGGGTGGTGCCGGAGTAACCGCTCCGGCTCGGTGCTGGTGGCTAGAAGGACAGGCTGTCATCGGCGAAAGAAGTGAAGAGGCCGGGCGATACGTACCTCGCAATCCGGCAGACCATCACGTGGTGCTGTGGGGCGAGCCACCACGACAGGGACGGCCTGTCAAAGCGTCCGCCAAGCTTTTTGAGTGACGCGACGGCAACTTCGTCGTACGGGATGTTGACGTTACAGCCTGCTCGCGTTGTAACGACCATCGGTACCGATTCCTTGGGAGTGATGCTGTCGACGTAGGCGTCGAGGTCAGCGAGGAACTCGATGTCTTGCGCCTCCGACGGCGTGTTTGCTGCGGTCTCGAACGACTCGCGCTTTTCCCCGCGCTTGCGCACCCGCAGTGCGCTAGCTTCCGGGCTGCTTTGGCTCAACAACATGTGCGTAACCTCACGAAAAGGAGTAAAACCGAAGGCGAGATTTTCGCCCTCACAGAGGGCGGTGAAAATCGAGTCGTAGGTTTGCCAACGACTGCTTTTGAGTGGGGTGAAGCACACAGTTGTTGAAGACAAAGCTGCGCAGGAAGCTGCACTGTTCGGGTGCAGGGGAAAACGCGAGTCGTGCTATCGAGGCTGCAGCTGCCGTCGGGGCGCTATCGAGTTCCGCGCTTCGATGCCTTCGTCGAATCACTGCCAAGGAATCAGACTGATGGGCGGCGAGCGGGGTGTGACGGCTCGTACGACGAAGCTGCCGCGTGGAACGATTGGCGGATGCTGGGACGCTTGGCCGCCTTGTCGGGGGCGAGTCACAGCCGCGTGTGGCCGCTGGATGCGGGGGAGTGCCCGACTCTTCGCTCGCCGAACAGACTGTCCGACTGCTTAGCCACCGCCGAGCCGAGAGCGGTGCGCAGGCGCAACTCCTTGTGTTACACGGAGTTAGTTCTGTCGCGCTGTTCGTTCTTGTGCTGTGCTGCTGGCGCTGGACACCCTATTCATTTCCGTTCTGAGGGCTTTGGTCACACAGGAGAGAACACACACACCACTGGCTGTGCTGCCGCTGCTGCCGCCACGGCGCACACCTGTCGACACCCTGCCTAACCTTCTTTGCCAGCGGACACACGACGTGGCTTTCGGGGGAGAGGAGTCGCGCTGCCGCCGCTCCCCCGCGTGCGCGTCTCATAAGAGCGCGGGCAAGGGGCGTGACAGCAGCCGCATCGCTGGCGCGACCATTGCTGGTGACTGTACACCGCGCTGCAGCCCGTGCACCGTCCAGGCGGCGCGTATCAAGGCGACACAGCGTGTCGCAGCGGACTCAAACACGCGAGCGGGGCTGACGTGCATCGGCGAGCCTAAGACGGCAAGGGCGGTGGGCTGGTGCTGGGCTGACGGCGAGTAGATGGCTGATGGCGAGTTTCTGTGGCTTGCAGTAGGACTTTCCTCTACCCATCCCCCACCCCCTACCCCATCAACAAGACACCACATCGACATACCACCCCCTTACGGTCGGGAGCCAGCGGAGAGGTCGATGTTACATTGTGATCGGCAGCAGCAGCGGTGGTGGTGTTCTTCCCCTTGGTGCCATCAGGACGGAATAAGCAGGGGTGTCTGCGCAAAAGAAAAAACCCAAAACAAAAAACCCAGCAGAAAAAAAACAAAAGGTTATATTACGGGTATGGCGAGAGCTGATGCGGTGGAACGGGCCTCGGTGGTTGAGGCGGTCTTAGCGGGATTAGCGGAAGGGCGAACCGTCGCGGACACCTGTCGGACCCTGCGGCGGTCCGCGGGGACGGTACGGGGCTGGCTGGCGGACGATGAGGACCTCTATGCCCGATATCGGCGGGCGCGGGTCCTGATGGGCAACGCCTTAGCGGAAGAGGCTATCCAGATCGCCAGAGACTCGGTGAACGATACCGTGATGGTGGACCGGCTGACCGTCGACACGCTGAAATGGGCCTCCAGCAAAGCCGCCCCACAGGACTACGGGGATAAGCAGGTGGTCGAGCATCAGGGGGCGCAGACCATCTCGGTCAAGGTCGTGGAGGAAAATCGGTCTCCCGCGATTGCCGCGACCGCACGGGCGGTGATCGCCTCGCCCGTTGCGACGCTGCCTGCTGGAGTGTTCCACGTGGAACATGTGGAGCAAGCAGAGGGCCTGTAAAGGCCTCTGGCTGGCGTTTTACGGGGATTGTATTAGTTTTGTGGCATAATGCGCGGCCACACCAAGCAGCGACCAGAAACGGTCACGGTGACGTTGGCAACCCTCCACCCCGGTCAGCGCACGATTGCTGACCATGAGGCGCGGTTTC
>Ga0222714_10006100_pt1 | contig 11320 bp, 14 predicted proteins | sample C33_3DmetaG_FD_165048 | JGI IMG/M metagenome (GOLD analysis project Ga0222714, IMG submission 165048) | Estuarine water microbial communities from San Francisco Bay, California, United States - C33_3D | ecosystem: Environmental > Aquatic > Marine > Unclassified | place: USA: California... | reverse complement strand
GTGAGCTGGGTTATCCGCTGGTCTGCCAAGGCTCAGCCTCCAAGGGCACCACTGCTAGAAGCCATGTTAGTCCTCGGTTTCTTTCAGCAGGAAGTCGAGCGTGGACTGCTCAAGCTTGATGCGGTCATCGTCTTCCTTGAGGATGAACTCAGCGATGCTGCCGATGAACAGCCTGATCTCGCCAGTGGTAACAAAGTCGATGGTGGAGTTGATGATGTCACCAGCGCGCACTTCTACGCCCGCACGGGTGACCATGGCCGAGAACTGGTAGAACACATTGTTCACACCAGCATCCACAGATTTATCAGTGAGATAGAGAGCGCACTCAAACGCACTACCAAGCTCAAGGCGTTGGATCAACTGCAGCATCAGCAATGGCGTTTCGGTAATCCCTGCCGTGGTGTAATCAAACGCGCAGTTGATGGTGCCGCTGCCTGATAGCAGACCGGCGGAATACATCTGCCGGAATTTATCGGTCAAGCTGGTGGCGTCGATGGCCTCACGATCAGTTGAGAGCGTGTAGTCAGTGACGTTCCCGAGCACGCTGTAGGACACGTCACGCACACGGCACTCAATGGGAATCGGTGCCCCCGAAAACGCATAGAGCGCCAGCTCATTGGCGCGCGTGTTGTTGATGGCGTCAGTGAAGCTGGTGAAGAACCGCAGACCACCAGCGGCGTTGACGTTGACGTATGCGGTGATGTTGTCCTCAACCGTGCCGCTAGACCATGCCGCACCGGTGAAGCACACCAGCCCCCGTGGGTCGTTTGTGCTGATGTCTACCTTGTCACCGGTCAGCAGGTTGTCGCCTGCCAGCTCAAAACCCAGGCGGTTCAGGTTGACGTTGACATCAGCCGCATTGATTTCATCCTGCAGCGCACTGATCAGGATCGACGTGCTGCGCCGCAGCCTGATGTTGCCTTTAGTGCCGAGGAAGAACGTCATGCGATCACGCCGCCAGCCACAAAGTCCCCATCTACGGTGAACTGAATCGGCACGGACACCAGCTCTCCGGTGCTGACGCCCAACTGCGCGGAGGTGATGTAGGCGAAAAACTCGATGTCATCAGCGTTGCTGGCGCCCACGCGCAGCTTGAGCTTCACGCGGTCGGCCGTGGTGATCTCACCCACCTTGTGGATTTTGCTGAGCAGCGTGGTGAACTCAGCCAAGCTGGCCGATTCGCCAGGCTCCAGCCGGTAGTAGAGCAGCGTGGCGCTACCTGTGGCCGACTTGATGCCCGGCGTGAAAGTGCTCGCGGTGCTGTCCACCACGTTGGTACTGAGCAGCTCCAGCGTGGTCTCGAGTGACCAGTCGCGGATCTTGGCCACCGGCTTGTAGGCCGCACCGTCCCAGAACTCCAGTTTGCCCGTACGGCCGGTGTAGAAGCCCATGAACGGCGGCCCAGTCTGAAATCAGGCTAGCGAATGGTGAAGAGGTTATCTCCCAAATCAGCAATCAGGCTCAAGGTGTTGGTGCCTGACTCTTCACATGGATGCTCCACCGCCTTCACGGTCACCTCACCCTCCTCATCCATTTGCACCTCAGTTACACGGAAGACACGCTTGCGGGTGATGGTGGTGCCGAGCACAAACATCCAGCCCTCATAGCTGGCCAGTGCAGCTGCAGTGTTACCTGAGACGGTGACGCCGGTGACGGTGGTGACCTGCGAGCCGGAGCGATAGAGCAGCGCTTTGTAGCCGCTGCCATTGGCAGGTTGACCGATTGGCGTGTTCAGTACGCCGCCAGCTTCGACCATACCGGTGCTCACCTGATCCCATTGGTTTTGACCGATGGCCACATAGATGTAGGCGCCAGGCGCCAGTGGCATGTCGGTTGGGAAGGTACGGAACTCAATGGCACGCCGCACAAAGCGGCGCTGATTGCAGAGCAGCTTTCCGTAGAGGATCGCCTGATTGCGACGGGTCACATAGGCCGATAGGTCAAAGGTCTGGCGAATCGCATTGGCCTCAGTCACATCCGAGCGGCTGATCTCAACGCTGCGATTGCGCTGGAAAGATTCATCCTGCTCCGTCTCTCGGTAGATGACCGATGCGATCAGATCCTGCACGTTGCTGCCAAAGTCCAGCAGCTCCTCGCGGTAGCTGTCTTCAAGGATGTTGCCTTGGTTGAACAGCGCTGAAATCGGCACCGAACGGGTGATGTTGCCTGCACCATCGCAAGGGATGGCAGGGATCAGGGTCTCACGGCCGCCGATGCGGCCCAGCTCCAGCAGCGAGAATGGTGCGGTCTCGGCCCAGAACTGACGCCATGCAGTCTGGTCTGCGATCACGCCATCCATAAACAGCGCGTTGCGCTGGCAGAACCGCTTGGCCAGTGCCAATGCTTTGAGGTCGATGCCGCCGATCTTGGCGAAGCGGCCGATGCCGTTCTGCGCGTCGAGAATGGTGTCGAGGAAGATGTCAGGCGCGTAGCTGCTAGCGCCATCCGGGGTCGTCGGGTAGGTGCCGTCATCACGCAGGCGCCGCACACGCTTGCCACGATCAACAAAGGCCGTGATGGATCGCAGGTCTTGAATGCCCTGGCCGCTGTAGGCGTTGAAGCCCAGAAGGGTCAGGCCGTTGTAGAGACGCGGGTACGTGCTAAACGACTCCACACGCTGCTCGGTGACGGCCATGATGCTGAGCTCTGGGCCGTTGTCAAAGCTGAAATTGATCTGCGTGTCGGAGCGCATCGAGAACAGCCCCCACTCATCCACCTCTGATGGGTTGCGGTTAAGCGGTGCTTTGTAGCCGCTGCGGTTGCGTACAGAGCCAAGGAAAGTGAACTGTCCGCCAGCAGGCCCGCTGATGGTCTGAACATCGCCGCTGTTCTCGATGTAGGCGAAGTCAGCAAAGCCGTTGGTGATCATTTCGGATGCTGTCTCAGCGATGGGTTCAAACCTGAACTGCCAGCCGCCGTCATTGTCACCTGCGATGAACTTCAGCGAGATGAAGTTATCAACGTCGGCCCCTCTGCGAATTGTGAAGATGTAGGGCACGCGAGACCACGCTGCGACGCCACGGCGGTACATGACCCAGAAGAACATTGATCGCAGCTTGATGCCGTTATCACTGTTCTTGTAGTTTTCCATTGTGACTTTGCCGTACTCCTTGGCGCGGCCTTGGATGCGCTTGAACACCCGTGCCTTCAGCGCGAAGTCAACAACACGGCAATTGGTGATGGTGTCGTAGGCGGCCTCTTCAATCTTCACCAGACACTTGGTGTTGAACCAATCGTTCCATGCTTCGGGGTTCTTCAGATAATTCTCAAGGTTGGCGATCCTGTCGCGTTTGTCATCACGCTCACTGCGCCACCCGCTGTTGCGGGACTCCATTGCCGCTAGGTCAAGGTTGTTCGCCTTTGATGTCAGATCGGCGATTTCTTCAGTGAGTTTTTCTTCGCGTGCGTTGAGATACCTCTTTTCTTGCTTGAGCGTCTTGCCGCGGCCAGGGATGACGCCATCCGCGAGGCCGTACTGCTGGAACGCCTTATCGAGTTTGGCCTGCGCGCGTTTGAGCAGCTTGTTGCACTCACGCTTCTCACTGCGCCACTGCTGGATTTTGTTCTTGTTTCGCTTGTCTTTATCCTTCTCAAGCTCATCTTCAATGTTGTCCTGCAGCTGCTTGCGTCGTTCGCGCAGGTCATCTACACGCTGCGCATACTCAACCACCACCGGGTCGTATAGCTCAGCGTTATTGAGCAGGTCATCAAGCTCCTTTGATGTCCACTTGCGGTCTGAAAGATCGTCAATCAGATCCTTTAACTCGCGGATCTCTTTCAGCCGTGACTTGAGGCTGTCTCCAATTCCCGGCTTGAGGATGGGCTCGTTAAGAGTCAGCAGGCGATCCAGTTCGGTGACGCGCTCACGCAACTGAACGATCTCTTGCTCGGCTTCAACGCCATTGCGTTTAAAGTTCTCTGTGCCGTAATCCTCCCGCGGGCAAACCCCAGCCTTGGTGCATTCAAATACCACGCGCATGGTGCCGTCATCCAGCTCCACGTTCTTGATGGGCTTTGCAACGCGGAACATTGCACTGCCGAGCTTGTAAGTGCTAGCAGCGTCGATGTAGCTAGACAACTGACGGCGCAATTCTGAAGCCGACTGGCGCACATCGCTCGCGCTCCCACTCGGCAGCGCCTTAAATACCAGTATGAACTGCTCGCCTACCGGGATGACTGGCCGCGAATCGTCAAATACATTGCGCGGCCACTGGGCACTTAGGCCATCAATCTCAATGCCAAGCGGAGCACTTACGCCTCCGCCATCGCTCTTTCGGTCGATGTAGTTGACCTGGATCGGGATCGGCGCATAAATCCCGCAGCGCGTCATCGTGGTTGGCGAAAACGCCTGGCTGAAACCCTCAGCCATCTGATCGCCAATCAGGTTGGCCTGATACACCGCTGCGCCATCAGCCTGTCCTAGACGGACTGGATCATTGGTATCGCCCAACGGACGGATCAGATCTGTGAAACGCAGCACCTTGCTATTGCCGAAATACAGCCAGGTCTTTTTGTCTGCCAGTTGACGGATGGCTGTTTGTCCAAAAGCTGTGCGGCCCGGTGCAATGCTTTGAATGTCACCGGCACCAAGCGCCAGCAGCATCTGCATGTATTGGCTGGAGCCTTCAGAGTGGACCGCAGACCAGATCAGTGATGCGGCAGCACGCACACCACCATCAGCGTTGTCGTCGATGTTGGTGTAGATCAGGTTGACCGGTTCGCCGTATTTGGCCAGCTCCTGTGCCGTGTTGAAGCCAAACCGCGGCGCAAATACCTGCTCACGGCGCGTGCGGCCTGTTGCTGCCGCAGATGGCAGGTCCGGTTTTGGTGTGAGCAACACGCTCGCCACCGAAAACAGGATGCCAACCACTGCCAGCACGGCAGAAACCGGATCGCCGCGCAGCTCCTGCAGCTTCTCTTCAGGCGAACGCGTGAAGTCATGCTGCGCAGCAATGAAGTCGAGATACTCCTGCTCGCTGACGCGCAGGATCTCGATCAGTTCATGCTCATAGGGCAGCAGCTTCCGCATCATTGCTCCATCCAGAAGAAATGCCCTACGCCAGCCGGCAGAGGCGCCTGCACTACATTCTGCCCCGCACCGATAAAAATGGCCCGGTCATCCACGCAGGCGCCAAGCGCACCGCCTGCAGTGGCCGGTAGCAATGCCACAGCACCGTGCCATGGGCGATGCAAGCGGGTGCCATGGCGCAGCAGCCAGCGGGCTAGCAGACCACGCGGGAAGTCTTTCTCGCTGTAGCGGTCATAGACCCACGCAAATCGCTCGCGGTAATCGCTCAGGCCCAGCCGGTGGCGCACCTCGCACACCAGCTGGAAGCAATCAGTCTGGCCACTGCCATCACCGGGCCGCTGTCCCCACCCATAGCGCAACCCCACCAGATCATTCATCGCAGGTAGAGCTCTGCGTTGAGTGGCAGCGGGCCCACCAGATCGCGCGTGAAGGTGCGCGCCGGGAAGCTGGAGCCAACGCTGTCGACTGCTGACCTGAAACGCAGCTCGATGGTGGTGTCACTGAAACTGGCGCCAAGGCCGATGAAGTAATCGGTGACGGTGTTGGTGATGGCGCCGGTGGCATTGAGCCAGGCCGTGGTCAACTCCAGCTCGCTCAGGCGATTGCCATCACCGCGCTCTACCAACACCAGCGCGAAATCCACATGCGGGAACAGCACTTGCAGCTGCTGGTTTTCACCGTTCAGCGCTGCCAGTGAGCCGTCTGCGCGGAACGGTGCAAACGCGTAGCTCTCGCTCTGCAGGCTGGCGTTCTGCCCCACAAAGTAGTTCTGATAGCGATGGGTGACGCCATCAGTGGTGCGCAGCTTGAAGAACTGGCAGATGCGAATGTCGCTCATCCATCCAGCTCCCCGAGCAACGTGATCCGCACATTGCTGATGCCCTTGAAGACACTCTGCACAGCCGGTGCGTCTGCATACTCCCAGCGGATGCCAACCGGCGCTTGGATGTAGCTGCGCACAGTGCTGTCCATGCCAGAGAACAACACATCAGGCACGGTGAAACGGGCAAAGCCGCCGGAGGTTGTGGTGTAGTGCGCCAGCAGCGCAGCGATCACACTGTCGCCCACGTTCTGGTAGTCCAGCTGCAGCTCAAAGCCGGTGGCCCGGTTGCCAAAGCTGCGTTTTACCGTGGCACCAGACAAGGCCCGGTAGACCTTGGTTGGATACGTGCCGAGCTTGAAAGACCGGCCTGTGGGTTTGATCTCAGGGAATGGTGTGCTCATCAGCGCAGCCCCACACGGGTCCGGGTAGATGGGCTCTGCTGCAGTCTATCGAGGGTCATGCTCATGCCACGCTTGGCGCCATCGCGTGATGCTGCGCGGCGTGTTTCGCGCATGGCGGCCTCAAGCTGATCACGGCTTACGTATTCCGTGCCGCCGATGTTAGTGGTCTCAAAGGTCATGCTCAGCATCGGTGCTGCAGCGCGCTGTGTAGGCGATGCACCCATGGCCTCCCGCAGTTTGTCGTTGTTCATCACGTTGCCGCTGCTGCCAGGCACCAGCACCTCAGGGCCACGCTCACCCACCAGCACCGGCCGGCGTGCCGCCACCGGGCCGCCATTGGCGCGTGCAGGCAGGCCAAAGTTAGGGCCCAGAGTGCCGATGCCACCCACGGATCCGCCACCAGCGCCAAGGGGCGTGCTGTCCATGCTGAAGCCACCGCCACCACCGGGCATCGGAACGCCCAGCGCTTTGAGGATGGCGCCCACGGCGGCCATGACAAGCATCTTGGCGATGATCTGCGCGGCCATCTGAACAAACGCTTGGCCGATGCTTTTGAACATGTCGCCTAGCGATTGCTTGATGCTGCCGACACCCGTGACCACCGCCGTCACAGCGCTGCTCATGGCATTGGCCAGTGAGCTCTGCACGGCCTCGCCGGCTTGCATGACGGCATCCTTGATCTTCTGCTGCTGCTCGGTCAGGCCAGCAGACAACTCCACAAGCCTGCGGATCTCATCGGCTTGGCGCGCGTAAAGATCGGGGAACTCGCGCTGGATCTCCAGCAGGCGCTCATTGATCTCCAGCTGACGCAGCTGGTCATTGGTGAGCGTGCCGGATTCCTTCATTAACCCGGTCATCACGCCAGTTTCCTGCCGCGCAAGGTTCTGCACTGCAGCATCACGCTCAGCCGAGGCCATGGCAGAACGTGCGTTGAGGTAGTCCTTTGCCAACTGCTGGAGACCCTCAAACTTCAGCTGACCGCCGGAAAGATCCACTAGGTCCTGGATCTGCTGGAAGATCTCAGCCTGCGACTTCTCAATGTCGTTGAGTGCGCCTTGGTATTTGTTGCCGATGGCATCGAGGCCCACAGCGCCCAGATCCTGCGTTTGCAGGCCAAGGTCGCGGATCTTGTAGCGCAGGTCTGCAGCGATCTCCACGCTGCGCTCCAGCGCGGTGTTGTAGTCCTTGGCAGCCTGCTCTGCGGCACGCTCTGCCTCACGCCGGGCGCGCTCTGCCTCGCGTGCTGCGGCCGCTGCGGCGCCGCTTTGATCGGGTGCCTCATAGCCCCTGCCGCCCGGTCGCATACCAGTGCCGGGGCTGGCGGCATCAGTCCAGATACGCTGAAACTGACCCATGCTGGTCTGGAAGCGCTGCGTGAAACCGCCGACAAACTGCTGGCCAGCTTCAAACGCACCTGCAAAGTCGCCACGCATAGTGCGCGTGACAACCTGAGCGAAGGTCACAATCTGCCGGGCCGCCTCATCGACCAGCTTGACCATTGCAAGCAGCACGGATGCGACAACGCGAATGCCAACCTTGATGACATCAAACAGCGCAGTCCAATCCTGCTTTGTATTGAACAGCTCGCTAAATACCTCAAGGATTGACTGCAACGCCGGCAGCAGCGCATCAGTCAGCTCTAGGCCAAAGCCCTGCGCCTTGATGCCAAGGATCGCAAGCGTGTCATTGAACTGATCAGATCGCGCGGCGAAGTCATCGCTGATCTTGTATGTGAACTCATCCATCGCTGCTGCGCCTTCATTCAGCAGCGGGATCAATGCAACGCCTGCTTTACCAAATAACGCGACCGCAGCAGCAGCCTTGCCAGCACCATCAGGCATGTCGGCAAAGCGATCAGCCACCTGCTTTAGTGCCTTGTCAGCAGTCAGCAGCTGGCCGTCTGCACCCTTCACGCTGATACCCAGCGCTGCAAACTTTGCCGCTGCGTCTTTATTGCCGGCCGCGGCGTTCACCAACGCCACGTTCAGCTTTGTCATCCCCTTGATCAGGGTGCCTGTATCAACGTCCGCCAGCTTGGCAGCGTTGGCGATACCCGTGAGCTCCTTTGCCGCAATGCCGGTTTGCTGCTGCATGTTGTACAGCGCATCACCAGCATCAACGGCTTTCTTCACGATGGCACTGAAGCCGGCCACAGCCACGCTGCCGCCGATGGCAGCTAGGCCACCTCTCAGGCTGGTGAAACTGGCCGCCAAGTTCTTGGCCTTGCCCTGCACGCCCTGCAGGCTGTTGCCAAGGCGCTCGATCTGCTCACGGCCTTTGACGTTGGCCGTGATGTTCAGGAGAGCGCTCATGTTCATCGCCATGGCTAGCTCTCCTTTTTGTTGAGCACGTTCAGGGCTGCGGCCTCCATCACCTGCAGATCCTCCAGCACTGAACGCTGATCCTTCACTTCATAAAGTCTAAGGAGCCACTCCAGCGCGCCATAGTCCAGCCCTATGGCCCCACCCATGCTGGTGCGCCATTGCGTCTGGCAGCGCATGAACATCTCCACCGCTGGCCAGTTCTCCTCCCACACTTCAAACGCCTTGACGCCATCAGTGTCGGGAGCCGCAATCCCAAACACCGCTGCATCATCTGCGGTGTTGTCGATCTCACCGCCGCGTGCCCAATGCTCCGCGGCGGCTGTCAGTTTTTTCGCTTGGCCCCGCTCAGGCTCTGGAAGTAAGCCGCAACCACCTGCGTGGCCAGCAGCGGCACTTCCATCAGCTGCTCAAGTGCCTTCTGGCTGAATGGCACTTCCTTGCCGTTGTCATCGGTGATGCCCTTCCAGCCCACCATCACCTCAGAGGCCACCTCAACATCGGTGATCTCATTGGTTTCAATCAGCTTGCCCATCTCGCGGATGCGGGATTGGGGAAGGCGTTTGAACTCTCCATCAAACGTCTGACGCTCATGCCGGCCACCATCGGTGGGAACCTCAAACGTGACCGGCCAGCTGTAGGTGTCTGATTGCTTGAGAACAAACGCCATGCGGTAGCTCCTGCTTAGGTATAGGCCAGGCTCAGCTCATCATTGCCCGCCGCGGTCGGCATCGCAACGTAAGGAACGCTGAGCATCTGAATGCCATCCTGATCTGTGTAGGACGGGTTGGCGATGTCCACGGTCGGCGCCGTGAATGTCACACGGTTGCCGGCGGTCTGGCCGTGCTGGAAAGTGAGGTTTCCGGTGCTGTTACCAACAGCGATGGTCCAATAATCCTTCGCTGCGATGGTGGGCGCCTCGATCACCACAGTGCCATTGGGCTTGCGGTCGGTGATGTTGACCGACTTGGTGCAGCCCACCAGTTCGCGGTAGAGGATCTCATTGGCCAGATCCAACGAAACGCTCTGCAGGCAGCCGCTATAGCTGAACAGCTGAAAGCCCGTGGTGTTGCCTTCCTTAAACAGCACCGGTGTGGCTTGGTTGCCGTAGGTCACAGCGCCAGCAGCCGTATCGGTCGGAGCGTTGTAGATGCCGGTGAAGGTGAAAGAGATGAAGGGGATGGTGCCCACCTCACCGTTCAGGGTCAGCGTGCCGCGGCAACCGGTGATCTTGTGCTGAACACCATCGTTGTTGAAGTAGATGGTGCAGCTGTCGAAGCTGCTGCTCACCGGCGCGTAGGTCACGCTGGTGCTGGCCACCACCGTCTCAGAGAGGCCGCAAGCCTTGAGCAGCGTGCCATAGGCCGGAGCAGTGCCAGCGGCTCCCGACCCGGCCAGCTCAACCTCAAAGGTGATCTCAACGCGCTGGTTGGCCAGCAGCTGTTCATAGTTGCCCAGATACGGGCGGATGATGTCACGGGTGACAACATCAGCCTGCAGTGGGGTCACCTCGATGTTTCGCACCAGCACAGCATTGCTGCCGGCGGTAGGAATCGGATCGGTGCCGTAGGTGGTTTCAGTCTTCGCCAGAATCAGGCGTTTCCGAGACAGGAGCGGCATCGCTGGTCACCTCAGGTGTGGGGTTGGGAGCCGGCTCGGTGCGCTCAACGAGCTTCCGCTTTCCGGTCTTGGCATCGACCAGATAGCTCCCGCCCTGGCCGTGGTATTCGTCCATCATCGTAGCCATCACGCACTCGCCAGATTAGTCACGCTGGTGCGGTATCTCACCACGTAATCGCACATCACTACGCCAGCAGGTTGATCCGCTTCAACGAAATCAAAACTCACTGCTTGTGGCTGGATGTCCATCGCATAGCCGCCCAGCGTTAGGTCGGCCATGAGCTTTGTGTGCATGTCTTCCACAATCGGATCAGCGGCCTGATCGGGCACGATGCTGCGCACAATTACGCTCACCCGCACCGTCATGCTCCAGTCCAGTGTTGGCAACGCGGTGTTCTGCGCAGCCTGATCCTGCAGCGGTTCCACCACCAACGCCGGCGCCTCACCGCGGCTGAGCGGTTCCACCCGGCTGCGGTAAATGCGCGTGCCCACCTGCGCGGTGCCGGTCAGCGCCGTGCGGATGGCAGCCAGGATGCGTTCGCGGCGGGTCATGTCTTCTGCAGGCCGATTTCAACAAACGCACCGTCATCGAGCAGGCGCGTCTCACGCACGGTGTAGGCCGTGCCTGCCACCGTGATGCTGTCGTTGTACTTCAAGCTGCCGAAGTCCGACGCCCTGGCGGTCAGCGTGTAGTCAGTGCTGAGCACCATGCCGCCGGCTACCACCTCGCTCGGCATGTCGAGGATCCCCAAAGCAGTAACGGCGCCAGCCGTGCAGCTGACGCCGAAATCGTTGAGGAATACGCCGAGGTCTTCAGTCAGCGGCATCGGTCTTGGCCTTGCGTGCAGGCTTGGGCTTGGCCTCCTCAGCCGGGGCCTCTACAGCGCGACCCATGCGGATCAGCTGCGCAGCCACGTCAGAGTCCAGCTCATAGGTCTTGCCGGCCTCTAGGTATGCACCTCGTGCGGCACAGTCACTGGAGATCAGAACCTTCATCACAAAAAAAGGGGGGCGGTTGCCCGCCCCCGGCTCCTATCAGGTGGTGATGTCGAGGATGGCAGCGAAGCTCTTGGGATCGCGCACGGCCACGTCATAGGTGACGATGCCGCGAACGCTGGTCAGAGCC
>Ga0222714_10006099_pt1 | contig 11321 bp, 11 predicted proteins | sample C33_3DmetaG_FD_165048 | JGI IMG/M metagenome (GOLD analysis project Ga0222714, IMG submission 165048) | Estuarine water microbial communities from San Francisco Bay, California, United States - C33_3D | ecosystem: Environmental > Aquatic > Marine > Unclassified | place: USA: California... | reverse complement strand
AACATTACATAATTAAACTTCAAGATATAAATAGATATTTGTAAAATTAATTTATAATATATCCCAGTTAATTTTCAAACTTAAGGGAATGGACATAATATTTATAATCATCTGGTTCAGAATCAATATCTTCATAAACTGGATATACCATAAAACTTTGACCAGACCCTCCTTCATGTGGTTTTTTATTTATAAAACTCCCTCCACCCTTATTTACAAATTTAAGTTTATAAGTTTCTTCGGTTAAGTAAGTATTTCCAGGTATATCCCTAATATGCCCGGGTACATTCCGTTTTGGATACATATATCCATTTTCACTCTGTACACCTCCACAATTATCTGTAACTGAAATATTTGCTTCTCTAAATCCTCTATCTTCTAATAGATACTTTTGGATATCAAAATCTTTATCAAATGGACCAGAAATATCTATGCGCTTATCTATAGTAACTGGAGTGATATCAGCTAAAGATCCATAGCATGTATTTTTAAGTTCTTTTGTTTTCTTCGTATCAGACTTAATCCTTGAACCATTATAATCTTTCCCTTCATAGACAAAATCTTCTGAGAATTTAATATATTCTTTCACACTCTTTTTATCACATATAAATAAAGCTTGTTCATCATTGTTAAATGACGGCCATTCATAATAACCAAAGAATCGTGGAATAAGTCCATTACAAGTTACAGTAGCATTCCTTTTCTTTGATTTTTTTTCATAAATAATACCAGTATATTGTGTCACTTTTAACCGTTTACTAGCCTGATACTTATTTTTAATAAGTATAAATGTATGTGTTGGTGGAGAAATATATGTTTTAATTACATTTTTACCATCTTGGATAGCTTTCTTTTCATAATCATCTTCGCAAAATGAAATATAAATATCGTTTTCTGAATCATCCTCTATAAGTGTCCATTCATTTTCTCTACAACATTCGGAAACATTATTCCTGTGTTGTCCCTTATCTTGTTGTGTCCTTGCCCTTATATAGTGATATCTGGGCGTACTATATTTGGAACGAATAAAATTACCCAAATCAGATACTTCATCATCATCAATTATCCTTCTATTAGAATCATGTATCTTAAAACCTTTATAACCTTCTCCATTTTTAAGTTGAACAAGATGATGATTATCTTTATGATTCATAAGTGAAAGGTTGACATCTGGGGTAGCTGATATAAATATTACTTTTATATTGTATTCTTTCATTCTATCTTCTGTTAAACCAAGGCGTTTGAACTCTTGATCAATAGTCATTAATTCATCATCCGCAAAATGCGACTCATCAATTATAAATACATGATTGTTCAAAAACTGTTGATTATTGAGTAAATAAGTGATCCTCTTATGAAAATTACTTCTATGGACAATACAATGATTAGTATTTACTCTATGTATTTCATTCCATAAATAATCACCATCTCTAAGTTGAAAGTTCAACAATAATTGTTCATACCATTCTTTATCTGACATACCAGTAGTTATGGTAATACTCCCCGGATTTATAGACTTATCATATGGCAAAGTAGATATCATATAAATTAAAAGGTGTGCTACCATAGTTTTTCCAGAACCAGGTTCTGCGACAAGTGTAATCCACTGTATTGCAAGACAAAGTATAAGCGAAAGAATACTCGCGGCCGCTTCACTTGTTTCCAGAAACCAGAGTTGTCTACCACTTTTATTATGCTTTTTTAATCTTATCTGGTTCTTTTGTTGATCAAATACATAATCTTCATCATCAATAAGTTTAGTATTCTCAACGGGTGGCGACCAAATGGCTACATGTTCTTGAAGTACAACATGGTCTTGAGGTATATTATCTACCTGATTTAACCGCTTAAAAGGGCAATTTTTATTTCCAGAATTATGTTTTCTGAATTTTTCTTCACTTTTAAATCCAAACATAGCATATTTACTGTAGTCACGTTCATTTGAATCTTCTGGAAAAGTAGCACGGCATTTTTTGCATCCTTGATTAGCCACCATTACTTTCACTTATACTCAAACTCTTAGTCTCACTTATAACTTTAGTTATACTTTATTTTCAAATCAAATTTTTTAGTAGGCGTTTTAAATGAAAGGTGTAAAACGCCGAATATTTAAGTAATTTCATTAAATAACTAAAATAGTTAAATTTGAAAAGACTTTTATTTTTACTATAAAATAAAGAAAGATGTCTTACGAAGGAGAAAAGTATCATACGACACCCGAAGGTATCAAAGAAACAATTGCGAAGTATGGTGTCGCTATTGTTCCATCTGTTCTCAATGAAGATGACATATCTCTAATGAGAGATGGTATGTGGGATTATTTAGAGCATGTCACTCAGAATTTTGAAAAACCAATAAGTCGCAATGATTCTAAAACATGGGTTGAGTATCTTAAGCTTTATCCAAAACATTCAATGCTTCTTCAGCAATATGGTGTAGGACATTCGCAGTTTGTTTGGGATCTTCGTCAAAATGAAAAAATCGTTGATATCTTTTCAAAGATATGGGGGAAACCAAAAGAAGAACTACTTGTAAGTTTCGATGGAGCATCATTCCATTTTCCACCAGAAGAAACAAACAGAGGATGGTATCGTAATACATGGTATCATACAGATCAAAGTTATTTACGCCCACATTTTGAATGTATACAGAGCTGGGTTACAGCATATGATGTTGATGAAGGTGATGCTACCCTTGCTTTTATGGAAAGTAGTAACAATTATCATGAAGAATTTTCTAAGAAGTTTTGTATTAAGAATATGTCTGATTGGTATAAGCATACAGAAGAAGAACAAAAGTTTTATGAAGATAAAGGTTGTGAGGCAAAAAGGATAATCTGTAAAGCAGGTTCAATGGTATTTTGGGATAGTAGAACTATTCATTGTGGAACAGAAGCTGTAAGGAAAAGAACTGAAAAAAAATTGAGAAATGTTGTTTACATTTGTATGACTCCGAGAGAAAGAGCTACAGAAGCAAACCTTAAAAAGAAAATAAATGCATTTGAAAATTTAAGAATGACTACACATACCCCTCACAAACCTAAATTGTTTCCTGTAAATCCAAGAACATATGGTGGTCCTCTACCGAATGTAGTCTCGGTAACGATACCAAACTTAACAAGTCTTGGGAAGAGGCTTGCCGGTTACTAGAACAATGGGTCTTACAGGCTGATTGTCGGTATTAATGTTATTGATGAAGCGAATGATACGATCAAACATCTTTAAAGTATTTTTTATATACTACTATTATTTATTCAAATTTAATTGAATAAACTTGAAAAAAATCCACCTTCTTGTGATTTTTCAAGTTCTCTGTAAACAGCACGCCTCCCTTGTAATTTCCCTGAACGTCTTTCCGAACGTTTTGCTGAACGTCTTTCCGAACGTCTTTCCGAACGTCTTGCTGAACGTCTTGCTGAACGTCTTGCTGAACGTCTTGCTGAACGTCTTGCTGAACGTCTTTCCGAACGTCTTGCTGAACGTCTTGCTGAACGTCTTGCTGAACGTCTTGATGAACGTCTTGCTGAACGTCTTGCTGAACGTTTCCGACCACCACCCTTTAATGTTGTTTGGTGATAAGAATCATACGCAGCTTGTCCAGCAACGGAACCACCATTAAAACTATAACCATCTGTTTTTGATAAGCAACTAGAATCCATTTATATTATATCTATATATTTTAATTCTTTAGAATATAATTATATTCTTTTTTATTTTCATCATCAAAAAAGTGAATTACTAGTCTATTTTTAGAACATTCGCAAAAACCATATCCTAAGTTTGAAGAAGTAAAAAATAGTTCTTCTTTTTTAACATTTTTAAGATTTAATTCTTTATGATATTTTTTACCACCCGTCCCACATACTATTAAAGATATCTTTTTACCTCCAATTTCTGTTTCAATAACTTGTTTATTATGATCGTGACCGCAAATGTAAAGGTCTATATTACATTCTGTTAGTAACCTTTTAAAGAAATCTTCTAATAATGGATCGGCATTTCCATGACCACCTACACTTCTTAATGTATGGTGTCCAATTAATATTTTCCATGGTTTCTTTGATTTATTTATTGCTTTCTTTAAAAATTGATATTGTTCTTCAATAGAACTTTCATCCATAAATTCAAAATTTGTATCCATCATAAAGAATTCAACATTTTTCTTTTTGAACGTATAATATTTTGAAGGCATTACCCATTTCATACCTTTTTTCTGAGATTGAATTCCATAATCTACCTGAAATTGAGAATTATTTGTAAGGTCTAGATTACAACCATAATCATGATTTCCCAAAACCATATAAAATTTTACACTATTTGGTATCTTTTCATAAGGTTTTTCGAACTTTGTTTTAAATTGTTCATCTTCTAATGAATAACATCCATCTTCATAAATATTATCACCTAAACCACAAATAAAGATGTCTTTTTTTTTTATTTCATTTAATTTTTCAAGTATTCTTTGAGATACTATATATTGATCTTTTTCACCGGAACCCATATCACCAAGTAAAATAAAGTGATCCATAAATATATTATATATTATATAATATTATGATTGAACATTCTTACATATATATATTACATATTTTTATAGTTGCTCCACTATTCATTTATACGGGTTATTTAGGTGATAAATTAGCTACTGGATCAAATAAAGGATATAAAAAGTTTTTTTGGTTATTAATAGCAATAGGTATCTTAATTATTATTTATCATTCTTTTCTTTTGTTTCAATATAAACGATTATTTTCTAAAAAATAAATAAGATATATTATATTATATGAATTTTTTTACAAGTAATTATGATTATGACATAATCATAGTTGGAGGAGGTATAAGTGGATTATTTACAGCTTATAAATTATCAAAAACAGATAAACGTATATTACTCATTGATTCGGGTGAAGAATTAGGAGGAAGAATACATACAATATATAAGACAAAATTTTATTATGAATGTGGTGCTGCAAGGTTTCATAAAAAACATACAAAATTTATTACACTTATCAATGAATTAGGATTAAAGAGTAAAATTGTACCTCTTCCTAAAAAAGTAGACTACTTTTTAAGAAATAAAGACAATAGTTATAATTATAACACACCTGAAAATTTAAATTTAAAAGATTTATTAAGAGAAGCGATTGAACAAAAAGATGAACTTAATAAAAGACAATTAATGAATATAACATTTTTTCAATATCTTATGGCTATCTATGATTCAGAGACTGTCCAGTTTATCAAAGATAGTTTTGGTTATGATTCAGAAATAATGAATTTAAATGCCCATGCGGCTATTAAAATGTTTAAACATGATTTATTATCAGATGATGATTATTACACATTGGATGGAGGATTATCTCAAATTGTAGAATATTTAGAATTAAAATTAAAACTAAAAGAAAATGTTTTCATAAAAAAGAAAACAAATGTTGTAAATATAGATGATAAAAAAGTTATAACAGAAAATGGAGATAAATTTAATTGTGACCATTTAATATTAACAGTCCCTTCAGAAAAATTAAAGAGTTATGAATATTTTAATGAAAAACTTTCATTTGATAGTGTCAGACCCATGAAATTATTACGTATTTATGCGAAATATCCTACAAAAGACTTATGGTTCAAGGGTATGAAACGCACAATAACAGATAATTATATTCGTCATATTATTCCTATTAATGAAGAAGAAGGGGTTATAATGATTTCTTATACAGATGATATTTATGCTGAAATGTGGAACAGATACTATAATATAAGTGAAAACTTTTTAGTAACAATGTTACATAAAGAAATAAAAAATATCTTTGGTGTTGAACCACCTAAACCAGAATTCTTATCATTTCATTATTGGGAAAATGGGATACATGTATGGGATACCGGTTTCGATATGGATGAAGAATATTCAAAAATGATTAAACCTTTCAATGATAAAGAAATTTATATATGTGGTGAATCATTCTCTAAAAAACAAGGATGGATTGAAGGGTCATTAGAAACAGCATATGATGTTATTAAATCAATACAAATAGAAGGATACTATATTGAAAATATAAATACAAAAATAGGTGATCTTAAAAAAGTTTCTAAGAAAGAAAAGGAAAAAGAAGATGAAGTAAAATTTTATAGGATTGATGAAGTTTTAAAAGAAAAAACGTGGATTGTTTTGGATCACAATGGTGAAAAACCTATTTATGATGTTAAAGATTGGATACCATTTCATCCTGGTGGAGGTGTTATTAAAAAAGGCATTGAGGCAAATAAACATTATAAAGATAGTATAAAATACCCAACATCACCATATGATATGTGGAAAAGTATTCATAGTGATGACATTTTAAAAAAAATGATATTAGAAAAACATAGTAAAATAAAACATGTTGGATTTTTAAAAAAATAAATTTATTTAGTTATAGTGTCTAGAGTTAAATAAACATTTAACCATACAATCAATATATATACCCTCATTTTTTTTACACATTTTATTATACTTATCATTATCTTTTACAAATGGTTTACTATTATGTTCTATAATATTATCATAATCTTCATCACTAGGGATAACATCTTTTACAAATTCTAAAAAATCCTTACCCTCTTGTGTTTTTTTATAAAAATTTATATGTTTATTACTTCTTGAACTATTTATTTTAGCTAAAATGGGAAATAAATTACCGGTTCTATCTTTATCTAATATATTATTCCAATCGCTTGAATTAGGTATTATATGTTCAATACTAAAATCATTATCTAATAAATTAGTAGGCATATTTTCTTTATAGTAATAAAACATACATGTTTTCTCAAAAAATTTCAATTGTCTGCGTTTCTCATTACGTGGTTTCCCATTTTCAAGTTTTCTTTCGTATGGATTATTATTTTCATTAAATAAATCTTTTAGTAAATCAATATATATTTCTTGAGTAATATTTTCTATCAAAATATTAGGATTTTTTAATAATTTAATGGATAAATCTTTAATATGATTTGCACCACTCATACCAGTTATTTTATCGCTATTCTTATAAATTTCCCTTTTATCTTTATCTTTAATATCAGATGTAAAAAAATGGTATAATAAAGCTAATTCTAGTTTAGATATAATTTCATTTCTATCAAACCCTTTATTATAACAACCTATAATGAAACAAACAATAATAAAAATATTATTCTTTTTGAGTGTTCCTATTTTTTTACTTACAGATTGATTAAATAGTTTATCATTTAATTTATCTGTAAATATTTTATGATATGTTTCATTTAATAATTCACAAGAATATACTATATCTTTTATAAAATTATTCACATTTTCACTAGTGAATGTATCGTAATCACCATATAATGCGGTCCATAATTTAAAATATAGAGATAACCCTTCAGAATCTGGTTTATCGATAAACTTATTATATTTATCACTATGTAAAGTATGTAAGCCCATTATAAAATCATGCGCATTCATAATACTATCATCAGTATATTCATAACAATCAAGTGTCTCTCCATTAGATTTATTTATATAATATTGCTTTATAGAGTTATTTAATTCAGTTTTAATAACATTATCATTTATAGAAAAATCTGTCACATTAAATAAACGACAAGATAATAATTCTGTTTCAGTTAGTCTACTATTATACTTATTGATTTCTTCAAATGTTTCACATAATTGTTCGGTTGTATAACCTTCAAAAATATTTACATTAATGCTAACAACACCATCAAATTTATCTTCACCATCTACATATAATTTATTCTGTATTCTTTCTATTTCTTCCGAAATTAGATCACGGTATTCACCTGATATTAAATTATATAAATCAGTTTGGCCTATACCCTCAAAAAATCTATTTAATCTTTTAATATTTATAAAATCATTATATGATAAAGAACTAAATATTCTTTTTATTTCATCTTTATTATCAGAATCGCTATTGTCTACTATATTATTTAAATCTACTAAATATTCCCCAAATATTTCAAATGGTTTTTTTAAAAAATGATTTATAGCATTGATACGATTATTACCATCTATATTAGAATAAATTAATTTACTATCTATTGTTTCTTGTCCGAAAGTTATTGCGTGGACACTATTTTTCTTTTTGAATAAAAATTCTATATACGATTTTTCATTAGGATTATTTTCTTTTTTAGGAATAACATCCCATTTTCTTTTCCTTTGATATTGTGGTTTTGTAATAAGGTTATTATCTATCTTAGATATGAGATCTTTAACATACCATTGTTCATTTTTAATAATATGATCCGTCATTATTGAAATTTATATATTATTAGACGGATTACTTTAAGTATATTTAATATATACATTAAAAAATAAATTTTATATTGATATACATATAAATATAATATGATTAAACCAAAATCACTCATCATTGGAATAGCAGTTACAATTTTTATGATAAAGTATTTTGAATATTATCTTTTTAAATCTGAACTATTATCATCATTAGTTTATATAATTACATTTTCATTCTTGTATGAAATGATATCTAATTTTTTTAATAAAGAAAAAAGAGGAGTCGTTGAAGGTTATTCAACAAAACCTCAAAAAAAGGTTCATTTTGTAAATTTTGAAGCATCTGATACATTCAAAGGACAAAAAAATGGTTATGTTTTTAAAAAGGGCGATGAAGGTTTAGGGTATTATTTGGATTCTATTTAAAAATATACTAAATAAATAAAATAAAGATGCCTCCAAAAAGAGACCTTAATTATGTTGGTGTGATGGATCCTGTTGAAAAACAGTATGTGAAAATGCATGAAGAAAAACCTAAAAAAAAATGTTCATGTAGAAAATGTATATGTGCTACAATTTGTTTAGGAATCATAGGAGGAGGTAGTGTCCTTGGATATTTTTATTACAATAATGATTTGAATTTCATGGATTTAGGGATGTAATAGTTATCATTCAGATTCATTATCAGATTCAGGATCAGTTTCAGGATCAGTTTCAGATATTCTATATAGTTCTTCCCAGGATATCTTATTTCTATCAATACCAACACTCTCAATGTATTCATCTATAAGCCTTCTCTTTACAACTCCATCTTCTGTAAAGTACAATACCTTCGCCCAATATCTCGCGGATGTACTAATTATTTCTTTAGGTACTAAGGTAATACCATTCTTACTCTGGTATTTTTCTATCATAAGTTCACCAATGTTTAATCCCCGTATGATAGTATCAAAGAACTCTATATACATTATATTTTCATTTTCTTTATCTGAAGAGAGAAGCATATATCCTAAGATAAGTCTCATTTGTGAGGTTAATTTCTCCATTTGTTGTTTATTTAAAACATCTGACCACTTTAATTCACCATCTCGGACATAACGATCACTCCCTTCCATTGCTGGGAAAACTATAATATTTGATAATTCACGAAGTAAAGTTCCAGAATTTGGATGTGGGAATATAATATCTCTTACAAAATCTTTTAATATATCTCCTGGTAAGTAAGCATCAGATACTTTCTCCTGATCAATATCTTGTACAATAAATTCACTAGTATCTATATTAAATTTACGAGTATCTATATTATCACTCATATTATACTATGTTATATTTCGTATATATTTGCATTTACAAAAAAATTCAAATTTTATATTAAATAATTAATGGATTTAGGGATGTAAATTTAATTACTATTTTATATAAAGAAATATGTATGATTACATATAAATATGGAACCCCAAGTAATAGACTATTATAATGAATTACCCCAATATGTTAATGTCATCGATAAATTAAATCAAGAATATGATGAATTACTATCTAAGTATGAATATATCAAAAGCATAACCGATAGATATATTTCCCCTATCCATATAGCTAAAACTTTTGATGAATATAAAAAATATGAGAAAATTCTAGATGAAGATTTTCCTAAAAAAGTCAGAGAAATATTAAAAGATGTAGAATATGGAATACTTGCTATATATAATTTAGACTCATATCCTGTTGGATATGTATATAATAGGATAAAACATAATTCGTGGATGTATATTTGTTCTCATGATAAAGAATGGTTTCAGGATAAATTAATCAATGAATTAGATAATATCACAAAAAATAAAAATAGAATATGGTGTAAAGATAGAATAAATTTAGCACTTGAAATATGTTTATCTAAATATGATATTATTAACGAAGAAAATAATGAAGAAATAATTGATGATTTAATACATCATATTTTAAATGATGAAAATAACGATTATTTACCTAAATTTTATACAAAAACAATAGATTTTCATACTAATGAAAATATTGATGATGGCTTAGAATTAGGATTTAGTTCACTTTTTTCACTGAATTGTTATCAATGTGAAAAATGTGGAATATTAGATTCTTATTTAGAAGAAGGAATAACCATGCTTTGTCGCGATTGTTTATATATTTAATTTATTCTACATTGATGAAAATGATCCTGATCTAATAACTACTATGAATTAAAAAAATATTTTAGTTTTTATTGAAGACATACAAATATTATATTATATTATATTATAATATAATATGGCATTATCAAGGACATCTAGTAAATCATCTCAAACCCTTTACAAGATTAGTTTAAAAAGGGATGATATGTTAGAAAATCCAATATTTAATGATGGGATGAAAAATGGAAAAATTAAATTATTGGATTCTAAAGAATCAAAAATAATATATGAACGTTTTAACGAAGATTTAATTCTTGTGATGAATGAGAAAGATGATTTAGTTTCATTAAAACAACGTATAGACAATGAATGTGGTTATTATTCATTAATATCTGTGTTTTTTTCATTAATTAAAAAAAGATATGGTAAATTAGATATTAACTTTCGTAATTTATTAATAGAAAAGGCAACTACCCTTGGGATTACGACAGATTATAAAGGGATATCAGGGGGTGATCTAGAAGATCTTATTAATAACTATTTTTTTGATTCTAAAAAAGTATGTTCTTATCAAAAAGGAAATCCATTAGAACCAAGAATAACTGGTATGATAGTTAAAGGTCATTGGATTGGTCAAATACCTCAAAAAAAGTCAGGCAAAAGCATTCTATTAGAACCATTTTCTGGTAAAATTTTTGAAGCAGATGATAAATATCTTAAGAAAATAGAAGATGATATGTTAATGGAATATAGAAAAACAAAAGGTAATTTTAGAAACCATGATCATAAAATTTATATTAACAAAAAATTATTATTTAATTTTTATAAACTATTTACAAATGATTTAAATTTAAAATCAAATAAATCTAGTATAGTATTATCAACTATTGAAGAAGGTGAAAATGAAAGTTCAAGTAGCAG
>Ga0222714_10006097_pt1 | contig 11323 bp, 14 predicted proteins | sample C33_3DmetaG_FD_165048 | JGI IMG/M metagenome (GOLD analysis project Ga0222714, IMG submission 165048) | Estuarine water microbial communities from San Francisco Bay, California, United States - C33_3D | ecosystem: Environmental > Aquatic > Marine > Unclassified | place: USA: California... | reverse complement strand
CCGCCCGCCCGCTCAAAGGCTTCCTCAACGATTTCCGTCAAGTCCAGATCAAATGCGGTTGTGCCGGAAAGAGCCATCTTTTATCCTTTTGCAGCACGCATGTTGTCAACTAGGTTAGGGTAAACCCTACCAGCCGCTTTAGCCATTGATCTGGCTTTTGCCTTTTTATCTGAAGACATAGCTTTGGGTGCACCTAGCTTTTTTGGACGAGGTTTATCCCAGACTTCACCACCCTCAGAATACTCGGTGAAATCCGTGTTGTCGCGGCGAGGATGCATCTTCCCGTCTTCCATGAAGTCGGTGTTATCCCGACGAGGCTTACGCACCGCCTTGGGCATTTTGCTGGGCATGATAGCCCCCATACCGCGACTGGCTCTCATCGCATTTTTCCTCTTGTTTTACCCCGCTGGGCAATACCGTCAGCCCGTTTGGAAGCGGAGACTGAACCACCGCCAGCATAACCTTTTTGACCGCGCACGGGATCACGAACACGCCCATCATCCGCTGGGGCAGTGGGGGTTTTGTTGTGCTTCATGTACGCTTCGTCTAAGACTTTGGGGGTAACTCTTTGGTCGTACCTAGCCTCTTCGATTTCCTTCGGTGTAGGGCGTCCCATGGCAGTTCCTTACATCTTGATTTGTTTGCCTTTGGTATGGCCTTTTTTGACGATACCATCGCGGCTAGGGGCTGCTGTACGGACTTTGCCCATACCAGAGGTCTTCACACTGCCACCGGCTTTATAGCCTTTAGCTTCGGCTTCTTCGTGCTTAATCATGGACTTAGGAGCGCCTTTCTTTTTCATAAAAGCGATTTCCTTACCCATCATTGCTTTAGACTCTTTCATATCGCCACCTTTTGAAAATTTGCGGCCTTTGTCCGCTTGGTTAAATTCTTTACCCACAGACATGGGTACTCCAGCTTTCTTGGCAAACTCTGGGTTATGTGCCACAGCTGCCATGAAATTGCGTTGCTTTACAGAGGTACTAGGCATATCAGCACTTCCACGCCCGCAAACTTTTGTTAATCCTCGAATTGGGGTCTTTTGCGGTTTTTTCGCTCGTTAGCTTCTTTTTCATCCCGCTCATACGGGCGCAAAAAGAGTCTCGCCTGCTGCCGCCTTCTGGTTGCGGAGGTTTCAGGTTCATCCCCTGCTTCTTTGCGGAGGCCCGCCCTTTGGCGTTCAAGCCACCATTGGGGTTTTTCCCTTCTTTCCTCTGCCATGCTGGGGACTTAGCCATACATCACCGTTACAGCAGCATTGCTCATCGCCCCATATACGTCTGTGCTAAACAAAACGCCTTCGCCCGGAATAAGCACCGAGAAAGGCGTTCCACTAGCAAGAGTGGGTATGGAAAACATAACTGTGCCGCTACCACCGCCATCACGTAAAACAATTAAGCCTACGCTAGAGCCGGGAACAACAAGCAAGCCACGAACACGGGTTCGGGCAGCATAAATAGTGCCGTTACCAGACGCTATTGCGGTTTTTATGTCGGTTTGCATCATTTGATGCTCCTAATTAAGAAGCCGAGATAGCAGCCAGAGTATCTACGCGCAACCAGTTGGTTCCGTCATAGAAAGCCAACACGGGGGAGCCAGCAGCACCGTTGCTGAAATAAGCAATAGAGCCAGTAGAAGCGGTAGTGGGAGCAGTGGCAACGGTGAAAACGCCAAGGTTTACCGGGCCAGAAAACGTAGTTTGAGCCATTTTTTCCTCACATGCGAGTAATGTTTGGGTGCTCTGTCTGCATGTCGTCAGCCGGGACTGTCAGAAACACCGGAAACCCCGGAATAATTGCAATATACACTAAAAGAAAAGGGGGCACAAGGCCCCCCTTTCTATCAGGCTCCGGGAGAGCCAAAGATGCCCAGCGGATCGCTGACACCGAACGAATAACGCTCGCGTGCTTTGTAACGGACGTTGCCGGTATCAAAGTCACCGTCCATGCCGGTAGACATGGGGGTACGAACGAAATGCTTCAGACCGTTAGGAACGTCAGTGGTCAGGAACCATGCGTTAGTGTCGGTCAAGAAGTGGTTCACGGTGTAGCCCTCTGGGATAGAACCGTTGTTCTTCAGCGCGTTGATATCGTTATCAGCGGTACCAACACGGAGTTCGGTATCCAGCAGACGAGTAGCAACGAACATCAGAGCAGGCGGAATCACCAGCTTCTTGGGCTTAGCAGCAATCAGCAAACCGCGCTCGTCTGTCCAAGCAGCGATCTGAATAACAGCGTTTTCCAACGCAGTTTCATTCAGGTCAACGCCGGTAGCCGGACGGTTGCTGTTAACACCACCAGAGATCAGGGGGTGGGCTGTCGAGCACAGAACTTGTCCGTCACCGTAGGTGGGACCGCCAGTAAAGGCGTTGTTCAGTACATAGGCAGCTTTGACCTGCTTGGTGTAGGCCATACCACGAGCCAGAGCTTTGGTGTAACGAGCAGACAAGCTGTCGTACAGGTTATCCTCAACCGCCTCTTCGGTGATTGAGAAGCCCATCGCAATGGTTTCGTGGGTATAGCGAGCGGTCCAAGCTTCCTGCGCATTGTCATAAGCAATGGCAGAGCCCTCGTTCTTCACCGGAGCGGCGGAGAAGCCAGACAGCTTGGTTTCCTCTTCAAAACTACGCTCCGAAGTTTCGGTTTCGTAGATTTCCTTGTGCTCTTCGCCATACTTGGCGTACTCAAGGCCGAACAAAGCATTCAGGCCGGGGAGCAATTCCTTGAGCAGTTGTGCGCGACTAATTGCCATGATTTACTCCTTAGACGCCTGTGGTGTTGTTATAAGTATGGGTGTTGATCTTGACGATCATTTCCACATACGCATCGCTGCCAGTAGCGGTAGCAGGCACAACATCAACAATACGGATCGGCAACGTATTAGTAGTAGCCGTAGTATCGTCAATAGCCTGTGCAGAGTTACCGGTGTTGGCATCGCCAGCATTCAGAACCACCGAGGTATTCTGACCCACTGCGGTACGGCCCAAGGAGCCCATAGTCGTGCCAGAAGACACAACAGCCACTTGGAACAGAGCGCGAGGATCATCAACCACATAGGCCACCACGTTGGTCACACCAGACGACGGAGCGTACTGGGCTTGAACGGTTTGACCCGATGAGTTGGTGTACTGAACACCTACACAAACGCCAAGCGTCTGAGAGGCAGCTGAGCCGTTGCTGACAACGGCGCATTTACCGCTGGACAGCATTTCGACAAGATCGCCATTGTACATAGCGCCGGAATCAACCGGCACTAGGCGAGTAGACCCCGCATATGGAGTACCACCGATACTATTAATCGGCTTAAATCCATAGGGGGCGCTAACGGTGGGGTAAGCCATGTTAAGCTCCTAAAAAATTAAATACCTTTTCCAAACGTCACCGTTGATTTACGCTCTTTAAAAAGCGGCATCTTCGGATCACTCTGGCGCATGAAAGTGTTGTCCACTGATTGCATCTGCGACTCAGCTTGATTCTGATAGTACGCATTACGCTGTTCAACAAACTCCACTGGGGTTTTACACAGCATCAAACCACCATATTGGATCGTGTCTGGAAATTGGTTGTTTGGAACACCAAAAACACGAACTTCAGGATGGTCAGACGCCCTGACGGGTTCCCAACCTTCGGCTAGCTTTGAAGAGATATTGGAAGCATCGTCGGTTCCACGAATGGACATACGAATCCAACGAAATGCATAACCCGGCTCTGGATTTGGATCAGGCAAAAGCTGGGGTGGACGCCACTGTTTTGGACGCTCTGTTTTTTCACGAGTTTCAAGCTCGCGGGAAGCGCGGGGGCCACGTGTGTTCATTTCAGTATTTTCCATTTTTAACTCCTCATTCCTTCCGCAACCTTACGAGCGTAGAGTTCCAGAGGAACACCAAGCCGCTTGGCGATATTCACCTGCGTTTGGGTAAGTACGACTTTTCTAGGCGCAGTACTTCTCGTTGCCGGTGCAACAATATTCGATTTTGGTTTGGGAGAAGTTGCCGCATTCTCCCGCTTCTCAGACTCGAACAAATCTGGGAAGCGTTCCCGCATATCAGCGTCGATACGTTTGTAGTATACATCGCTGCCTGCTTGAATACCTTCATTAACCAAGTCCTCATGCAAGCCGAGGGCATAAGCCGTTGCTCGTTTATTAGCACCGAACCACTGGTTTTGGTCTTGCCAAGCCTGTAGTTTAGGATCAACTTGCGCGGGCGCTTGGTTAATTTGGTCCGTTTGTACCTCAGTTTTTTCTTCTTGTAAAGGGGTGGGTTTAAAATTATTTACCTTATCCGCCTTTATTTTTACTGAAGTTAGCTCTTCTTGAGCATTTACTAAGGCCTCAGAATCCCCAGATTCATAGGCTTCTTTATATTTACGCTTGGCTTCCTCAAGCTCATTTGCAACTACTTTTTTGGCCTGTTCCAATAGGGCAGACTGCCCCTCAGATAGAGAACCTTTGAGCTTTTTGTTCTCTTCAGTGACCGCCTGAGCTAGCCGTAAAGCCTCTTCCTTCTCACGCTGAGCGGCTTCTTTTGCCCGCCGTTCCTCGTGATAACCCTTGCTAAAGTGCTTAATACGCTTGCGAACGCTCTCGTCGTACTTAGAAAGCTCGTCATCTGTATAGTCCTTTGGAGGTTCCTCCATAGGTTTTCTGCCCTGATCTTCAGGCGGAGTATCGTCAATGACCTCAATTTCCGGGGCGGCAATCTCAATTTCAATCTGCTCATCTGCGGCAGCTTCGACCTTTTTAGGCTCATTTTCATCTGGGAATTTAAAATCTTCCATAATATTATCTCCTTAAGGACGCTGAATACCACGGGGGTCTTGTACAACTGCTTGTACAGAATCATCGTTAATAAGCCGCCACTCAGTACCATGAATCTTCATTCTGGTGCCAGTATTGGGCCTGACCAAGATAAAATCCCCCACCTTGCAGCTGGGGCCACTCGGAAAGCGTTTTTCATCTTTATAGGCATCTGGGCCCATTTTCGCTACAAATAACACGGGAGATAATAGCTCCTCGTTCATCATAGTCTGCTCGGCCTTCAATATCCCGTTATCGTACTCATCTTCTGCTTTGGGCAGCATACAGAGCAAATAATACGAAGCCGGATCCGGTAATTGCTTGGCTTTCTCTTCCGGCTGTTTATTTAATATAGCCGAAAGATCAACCGCTGACACATCAAAGTTACTCATCGTCATCGTCCTTTAATCTACGCACGAGGTCTTCTACTTCCTGCTGCGCGGTGGTTAGACCTCGGATTACCCCGCACATATCACGGTACTCGGCGTAGTCTTTAGCTGCGCCGCTACCAAGTGATTCGACAATAACTTTTTTGCGCTCTTCCAGTTTTTGCTGGAGCAACTCCATTACGGTATTCGCCATTAATCTCCTTTACGCCCCGACGGTTTCGCAGCCGGTTTAGGTTGTTTCTTCATCTGCTCCACCCGAGCAGCGGCTTGAGCACGCTGATGCGCTAGGTTTTGCTGATGCGCTTGTTGTTTGTGAGTGAGTCCTAACTCATGGTCTTGGCCTCTTTTATAGAGGTCTTGTTGATGTTTTTGGGCTTCCATCATCATCCGCTGCCGAGCCGCCGCCATCTCCTGCTCGTGCTTCTGCTGCATAGCCATCATCTCCTGCTGGTGCCGCTGAGCAATTAACGCCGGGTCTTCCTGCTGCCCAGACGATTGTTGTGCTTTTAGCTGCAACTCAGCCTGCTTGATCGCCAGATCGCCCTGCACTTTCTGAGCCTTGATCTGGGCTTCCTGAGCCTTGATCTGCAACTCTTGCTGCTGCATCTGGATGATCGGATCCTGCATCTGCTGCTGGGCTTGGGCCTGTGCTGCCATACCCTTGTTGAGGGTGAGCAACTGGGTCGCCGCCTGCGCCACCAGAGCAGACATTTGCACTTCGACCTGATCAGGCAACTCTGCGTTAGGCTGCGGCAGAGTGGCGCCAAGCTGCTCCTGAATCTTCTGGCGATACTGAAACGCAATATGCTCAGCCACGTGCGCCATGATTGCCGCCTGCATCTGCTGAGCCATGGGGCTCTGCCCAATCTGACCCATCACCATCGGATCCTGCATCATTGTTGTATGTACAGCAATGTGCGCGTCGTGGTCTTGGTAGATAAACGCCTTAGTCGGTTTACCCGTGATCAGCGCCATATTCTCACTGATCGGGTCACGCGGAGTCATATCGTCATTAATCGGCACCAGCTTCTCGGCGTTCTTGACCCCCAACACCTCAATCATCTGACGGTGCAACTGCGGCAGGTCGTAAATCTGCGGAGCGCCCTGAGCCAACTGGATCACAGCCTGATACTGCATGATCCTCTGTGCCATCGTCGCGCTGTTGGGGTCCGACACGGGGATCACGTCCACCATGTCGTAATCTGACCGCTTCGCCAGCCGATCTCCTTCTGCTGGCTCGTAGCTGTACTCATCCGGGGTGTAGTCACGAATGATCGCCTTGAGCAGCTTGAACTCCTGCTTCATGGAGTAGTGCACCCGCGCCTGCACAGCAGACATGGTTTTTAACTGCCGCTCAAGAATCGCCAGTGTTGTGCCCACGGGTGCATTAGCACTCATGTCACTCACCTTCATGTCAGCCACCGACCCCAGACGCCGCGCTTCTTCAGTAATCTGATTGAGCAAATTGTGTAGAGTGGCGCTCGGCTCTTTATATGGCAGAGGCAGAATGTTGTCCCGCACGCTACCACTTGGAATATCTACATCACGGAACTCACCCGGCTGGATGGGCGTGTCATCGCCCTTGATCCGCATACCCCGTGACTTCAAGCCGCCGGGTAGGTTGCTTAGCGTACCCGCATCTACTAACTGCCTAATAAGAGATGTGCCAGCGCGTGCGTAACCGCCAATAATATGAATAAGCCCCAGACCATAAGCTCCAAAACCGGGAACGTAGGTATATTGGACGAAGTGCTGCCGTTTAGACCTTGTTTCATCGTCTTCCTCCCAGTTACGGCGGATCGCTAAAACTTTACCGGTACCACGGTCAATAGTAATCACATATGGCAATGCAATGCCATCCGGGTCTTCATACCCCGGCAGATCGTAGTCAACATGAATCTCAAGGATCTGATAACGCTCATCCTCGTTGATAGAGTAGCCCTGCTCTTCAGCTTTCTTTTTCTCCACATCCGTGTGGATCACCATCGGCTCACCAAGATCACAGTCACAGTAGAACCCCGCCACCTGCATCTTGCGGATCTCGTTCTTTGTCTTACGCATAACATGCGTGAGCCGCTCAGCCGTCTTAGAGCTACTTGCACCGTAGGGAATGATGATGTCTTCAGCCGGGATGTAAATTGATACCTGCCGATTCAAACCCGGATCAAAATACACTTTCTTGAAAGCCGCGCCCGCGAGACCCAGCGAATACAACATTCGCTCATGCTCAGGGCGGTATTCCTGCATCACCTCTGTCAGCTGATAGTTCATATCATCACGAACTCGTTCAGCTGCATCTTCCTTTTGCTTGTCAACACCCCCGATAATCTCTGTCTTAACTGGGCCAGCAGCAGGAAAAGTCTCAATAATCGTCTCGCTCTGGAAGCGAATCGCCGCCTCTGTCAGCACTGTGGAGTACACCCCGCACGCGCCCGTCCATGGCTCGGTACGCTCTTCATACTTCATGCCAAGGACTTCCAACCCCTTGACATACATCTCCACCCAATCTTTACGGCTAGTAATATCTGCGTCCACTAACTCCATCAAATCAGATGACACTTTTTGCAAAGTGCCCTCGTCCATATCCTCAGCTAGGTTGGCATCAAACTCTTCAACTACTTCCTCTGACTCTATTTCAATCCCAAGAGCCATGGTTTCTGGGGTTTCAATCTCAATTTCTACCACCGGCTCATCAGTCAGGGTTTCAAGTCCCTGCGGAGCAGAGTAAAGCGAAGACATCATGCTATTAGTAGCCATTTTCTATCCTTAATAATAAGCAGCCCGTCGGCTACTCTTAAACCATTTTTGCTCTTCCGGCTCATCAATCGGTAAACGCAAAAAGCCGCCCTGCCTAAACCGCATAAGCGCTAGTGTTGTAGCGTCCACCAAGTCGTCATGCTCGCCCGACGGAAACGCCGCAATCTCATCCACCAGTTCTTCAGCCCAGCGCGTGCGAGGCACCCATACCTTTCCAGACGCAATAATATCCGATACGGAGTTTAATCGGGCAATTTTGTCCTGCCCTTTGCTTGGCGTGTATTCCATCACAGGAATCCCCATCGCCCGTAGCTCATATATAAGGGGGGCGCCAGACGCCTTTTTCTCAATCAACATCCCATCTGGCTCATAGTCGCTGTACTCTTTAAGTACGTCCTTTTTAAGGTCAACCCATTCAACCCGCTTTTTATACGTATTAAGCAAGATAATATTTGGCGTGTCATTATCTTCCTCGTTGTTGAATATCCCCCACGTGGTACCAGCAGAGTAGTCAGCCCGTTGGGTTTTCTCAAACGCCGTATCCCATGTCTGCAACACGTAATCACACTTGGGCGGATCTTCCTTATCCCACCATTTCCACCAATCCCGCTTGATAATCGCTGACTCGTTACCAACCGGGTTCTGCTGATACTGGGCTTGCCACTTACTATTGGGCAACTCTTCCCGAAGCGCGGATAGCTCATCCAATGACCAAAACTCAGGCCATAAGGGTTTACCCGAAGGCATAATCGCCGGGAACTCAATCACATCCCACTGCTCCCCACCCCTAGCAGCGGCTGCTTTCATCACCTGACCGGTCAAATCCCGCAACGCCCACCTTGTCATCACGATGACAATCGACCCTCCCGGCTGGAGACGCTGGCGTGGACCCGAGGTATACCACTCATATACCTTGTCAAACACGTCGGGGTTGGTTGCTGCCATGGCAGCTTCCTGTTCTGAGTGCGGATCATCTATTATTAGGATGTCGGCACCCTTACCAGTCACGGTACCGCCCACACCAATAGCGAAATAGTCACCATTTTTGCTGGTATTCCACCGTCCAGCCGCTTTTGAGTCCGCCCGAAGCTCTAAATTCGGAAAAAGATCCTTATAAGCCTCGGAATCCACCAAATTTCGCACTTTTCGACCAAAACCCACCGCCAATTCAGCCGTATTCGAGCACTGAATCACCTTTTTGTTGGGAAATTTACCCAAAAACCACGCCGGGAGGAGGTAACTGGCGAATTCCGACTTGGTATGGCGGGGTGGCATGTTGATAATCAGCCTTTTACACTCCCCACGAGCCACTCTTTCAAAGGCCGCAGCCATCCTATGATGGTGCCTACCCCCAATAAAGTCCGGCCACATCTTTTCAACGAAGGTCATGAACTTATTTCGGGCCTGCTCCTTCTCACCGATCTCCACCCGATTGGCCAATTTACGCAAAACCCGTTCTTTTTCCTCCGGCGGCAGACTAGGCAGGCTGGCGATGAGAGCTTCAAGCTCTGGCTCTATGGTCAAAACTTCTTCATCACGGCGCATCTGGGTTTTCCTCGGCTGGCGGGGCGGGCTCGGCGGGTATTACCTCCTCAACCATCTCTAATTGCGGCGCCACGCCAAATTCCTTATCCAAATCAACGTCAATGGCACTTTCCCGACCACCATATAGCTTCATCAATTTGCGCACATTATCCTTAATGGCCTGATCCAAATCGGCTGTATTGTTATATGTAACGCTGATCTCGGTTTTCTCAGAGAACAACCCGACATCACTTATCTTGCCAAGCATCTCCGTGGCTTTAATCTCTATTTTGGGATCCCCGCAAGACGCCAAATCCAGTAACTTATTAGTAACCACCTGACGAAGCTGGGCGGCGTCTGCGACAAACGCATTGTTGTACTCACGCAGCATACCCGTAATCCTGTCTGCAACGGGTAAGTCATATACCGTTGGTAGCGTAGCGGGCGTCGTAGATTTGCGGGGACGACCACCCTTGTTCTTCGGGGGTTCTACAGCGTCCATATATTGTTGCTGCGCCCGCGCTGCAAATTCCTTGAACACCTCGTCCGCTTTGCTTTGCGCGTCTGGGTCTTGCTCCATATGGGCGCCAAGACTTTTTAATACTTCTGCTGTATTGGAAGCAAGTTCCATACTTTCCCGCAGAGTAGTTGGTTCTTCCGCTTCCAGAGACTCTGGATATGGAACCGTTTGGTCGGGTTTTATATGTAATGGCATGGAGGAAACAGCGCTCCAAATAAACGTGGCGTCAAATATAGCATATAACAATAAAAAATAGTACCCCCCGCCCGCTTTGCCCGCTAGGTACCATCAAGGGGGGTGTTCCCTATATTGAGGGGGTGGGGGTAGTTAAACCCCAAAAATTAGTAATCGTTTGTCCAACACAGTGTGTATGTGCGCGCCCGGAGTCCCGAGCGTAGCGAGGGGGGACGGGTGCGGGTGGTGTTGCCGGAGCGAGACTTTCGGAATTGCCCACGCGTCTCCGGAGCGAGACGACGCTTGCCCTGCCAACCAAGCGTCCGGAGCGAGACCGTCGCATTTTTTCCGGTGCGTTAGCATGGCGCACCTCGAGGGCAGGGCAAGCGAGGCGGCTCGCGGTTTTCCCCTATTATCTGTGGAAAGCGTATAGTATTAATCATGGCGAAGCGATCAACGCGTGCCATCTGGAATTACCCTTTGGTCAAGGGTTTTTCCGGTTCATTCTGACTACTCTCTATTGAGGTGATACCATGGCAAAAAGCCAAACCACGGTCGCTGAAGCCGTCAATTCAGTCGTTGCCCCAGTCACTCAGCCCGAAGTCATCGCGCTCCATGGGCGTCCTGCTTCGGAGTTGGATGACACAATCATCCAACTTGGGTTCGATACCTGCAAGGCAGACTCGGCAATGGAACAAGCCAGTCGCACGATGGCGCAATGCCAGACGGCGCTGTTCGATATCGTTAACGGTCTGAACTACGTGCAATTCCAGTACGTGAGACAGCAGTTCATCATCGGCGGGGTCGATTCGGGCAAGACAGCAGGCGCGGCGGAGCAAGTCTGGGACAAGCAAATCAATCAGGTTTGCAAGGCGTTCGGGTTTACCCGTCCGAAGTCCGAGGCGAAGGACGCGCAACGCAAGGCAGAAGCCAAGGCGAAAGCCGAGGCGGAGATGGCGCTGATCAGCGACCTCGAGCTTAGTGAGAAGATCACTAGCTTGATTGAGTCGGGCACGTCCAAGTCGCTGAAAGAGGCGGCAGTACTGCAAAAGGAAGTCGATAAGCGCAACAAGCCTGCACTGGACGCGGCGGACGCGCAACGCAAGGCCACGGGCGACAAGATCATCGCTCGCGTCAAGGAATTGGTGAAAGCCAAGACCGA
>Ga0222714_10006095_pt1 | contig 11326 bp, 11 predicted proteins | sample C33_3DmetaG_FD_165048 | JGI IMG/M metagenome (GOLD analysis project Ga0222714, IMG submission 165048) | Estuarine water microbial communities from San Francisco Bay, California, United States - C33_3D | ecosystem: Environmental > Aquatic > Marine > Unclassified | place: USA: California... | reverse complement strand
GCTTCTAAGAGAGGCTTCCACTTGGACTGCAACTGTTCATTGAGGAACATTTGCTTTTTCTCCTTGTTTTAGTCTTGTTAAAGTGTTTTTAACTACAAATATTTAGTATAACCTAGAATTCACTTAAATTTGGAAATTGCTCTCAGGTAAGCATTCATTGAAGGTGAATAATCTTCAATGTTTTCTTGGATGAGCATTTCTTCTTTTTGTGTGGTATTAGGAGTTCTTGGGAAATATGATTCCTTCAGAGTTTCTAACTTACCACGATAGTCTGACTCACTTTCAAACTCAACACCTTCAGCAAGACCCGCAAGTTTTTCCTTCTGAGTTAAAGCTAACCCTTCAGTAACTTCATTAAAGATAGTATCACTTACAGCTTCGCTAAGTCTGTGATTTAACTGAACATTTCTTTCGATTTGTTCGTTGAGTTTTGACTCCATTTCATCTAGTCTTTCGACCATTCCTTCAAGTACATCATATTTATCTTCAGGGATTTCTACATAATGATCTTCAAAAAGACCCTTCAATCCAGTCATGAAGGATTCTGATAATTCTGATTTGATGCCATTTTCAATTTGAAGAGCATTCTCTTCAATCCATTCTCCAGCAACATACTCAAGGTAGGCATCCACTCTTTGAGTAAGTTCTTCTCTGATTGTGGTAACTTCTTCTACAAGATCTTTCTTGTACTGCTCTTGCATAGCTTCTACAGCAGAAGTAAGTTTTGCCTTAACTACTGCTTCAAAGATAGTTTTTGCTTTTGCAGTGAACTCTTCAGATAGTTGCTCTCCTTCAGAGAGTGCATTAATATCCTCAGAGTAATCAACTTCAGTGTTGATGATTTGCTCTAGTTTATCTTCTAGAGAAATGGTCTCTTCTTCTACTACTTCTTCAGTATCAACAACCTGATCTTCAGATTCTGCAACAAGATCTTCTTCCTCTACCTCAGTCTCTTCATAAGACATTGCTGCCTTATTTGCTTTTGGCATTGGATCAGCTGCTTTTGCTCCTCTATGTTGAACATCACTTACTTTCTTAAGTGTTCTAGTTGGAGTTGCAACTTTGTTGCTGTCATCTGTTGGTTTTGAATTCTGAGGAGTAGGACCACCCAGATCTTCAATACTGCCAGCATCAGGAACATAGTTAGGAGCTTTTTGCATTGGCTCCGCACTCTTTGCTCCTCTAGTTACTGCATTTTCCATTTCTTGTAAATCGTTACCGACGCTCATTTGTATGCTCCGAATAAAAATATCTTAATTTATTCTATATTTATTTATAAATTACAAATTTAAAAGATACTCACCAAACAATCTTAGTTTGGCTTTTTCATCTAATTTTTTCTGTTCTGAAAGTTTTTCAACTTTCTTTTTGGTAATGGATGCATTCATTTCTTTTAAAATTCCTCCATCCCATACCCACTCTTTACCTTCCATAATACCTTCAACAAAAGCATCAGGTGCGGAAGGATCTGCTACAATATCTGCAGCAGTTGCAAGCATGAAGTCATCTCCAATATACTTAATGCCATTTTTCTCAACAAGTGAACCAACACCTCTTGAGGATACACCAAGTTTTACTCCTTCTCCCAGAAGAGATTTGGCAATATTTCCCATTGGAGTATCAAGAAGTTTTGCCTTACCAACAAAGTTATTACCTTCTTGGACAAGACTAGTGATCATATGAGAAACTCTATCCAGATTTACTGTTGGACCATCTGGATGACCAAGTTCTCCAAGTGCTCTACCCTGCTTGATAAAACTTTCATGATACTTAGCAACTTCTCTTGCTAGAACATTGATAGGATAATTCCTACCATTTCTATTAGTTACTTCTGCCTGGAGGAAGGGTCCTTGAATATACAAGGTCTTCTTTCCATTTGATTCCTCAGTAATAATTTCTACTGATTCTATTTCTTCTGTGATTAGTTTCATGGTTAGTTTAGTGATCTGTTACTTCTGAGATGTATACTCCAGTTGCTGTTCCACCAAGTCCCAAAGCAGCAACTTTGACACTTCTGGCAACATATGCACCAACTACATTAGTGATTGGTCCAGTTGCGGATGAATCAAAGGTAATAGTAATTGAACCTTCAGTTTTTCCTGTTACTTGGTTATGACTTGTGTTTATTCCAGAAGGAGAGGCTCCAACAACAGAAACAAAATCACCAACTAAAAATGGATTACCAGCATTTTCTGCAAATGTAATTGTTGTAGTTGAACCAGTAGTAATTCCAGAAATAGATTGCTTGGCAATTCTTTCCTGCAGAACTTCTGATTCTCCTTCCAAGATTGCAAAATCACTGGTTGTTGCAGTTGGATTAGTTCCAATTGCAACTGCAACTGCAGCACCAACAGTAGCAATTCTAATCTGACCAGTTTTTAAAGTAAGTGCAGTGCTTTGTGTAGATGCTGCACCAGCACTGGTTATTGGTGCAACTGTCTGCACTATTTTGATAGGCATAATTAATTACTCTTCCTCTTGGGTAAACATTGACTGCGCAATTGCAGGTTTCAATTCATCAATAATGCCAGAAGATTTGGCATAGAGAAGTTCTTTGATTTTATCAGTAGTTTGTTCTGGAGATGCTCCAGAAAGAAGCATATCAACAAATTCAGCAGAAGAATTCATAAGAATAGTGTAAGTACTTGAAATTATTTATATTTCCGCACCTTTGGCATTAATTGTAGTTGCACTATTTGCACTAGAAATGTCTGGTTCTTTGGGAACTGCACCCATTGGTTGATTGCCTGCAGACATAGGATCTAATGGCATACCATCAGGACCAAGTGCTGGCATTAACTTTGGATCAGGGTATTTGCCATCTTTAATTTCTTTTTTAATAATTTTATCTTCATCAAAAATTTCTTGATCAGTTTGTCTTAAGATCTTTCTTCTTACATAATCTTCTGAGTAGTATCTACCAATGTAAGGTTCAACTGCTACCATGAGATTAAGTCTTTCATTCATCAACTCAGTTTCTTTCAATTCTGAGAAATGTCCATCATAGAGATAATCATATTGAATATGATCACTCATCTTCTCCCAATCTTCAGGAGTAACTATGTTTTTTAGAATTAACTGAGTTTTTAAAATATCATGGAATACATTGCTAAATCTCTTTCTCAATCTTCCAACAAACTTACCAAACATCAGTTCATCTCTAAGAATTTCAGATGATCTTCCTAGGTTGAATCCTCCATCAGAAGCAGTTCTTGATTCTGGAACATTCAATGCTCTGAATAGTTTCTTTTGAAAATATTGAACATCAGTCAGTTCTCCAAGATTTTGACCACCAGGAAGAGTAGAGATTTCAGTTCCTCTGCCACCTTCTCTTCTTGGAAGCCAAAAGTCTTCCATCATGGACATAAATTTCTTGTCATCACGCATTTCACCAGTGTTTGCATCATAAACAAGTTTGTTTCTATACCTGTTCATGACATCTCTAAGATATTGCTCTGCTTTTACCTTAGGAAGATTGCCAACATCAATATAGAAAATTCTTCTTTCTGGTGCTCTTGAGAGTCTGTAAATAACAAGAGCATCCTCAATCATTCTAAGTTGGTTGAGTGCTTTGATTGCCTTGTGCAAATATGAAAGTGTTAATTGCTTATTTCTATCTACTAATCCAGAAGTTACATAAGTAACTGAATCTTTTGCTATTGCAACTCCTTTCTGAGGTCCAGCTACTTTTTGTATACCACCTTGGGGATAATACATAAAGTATTCTTCAATTTCTGGTTCAATAAATTCATTAGTTCTTGTTCTTGCCAAAACTCCACCATATTCATTAGGTTGCTTCTTTTCTTTTCTAATGAATTTGGTTTTTAATGCATCCATGAATCTAAGATCCTGAATGCCTTCTTCTGGTTTTGATAAATCAATTACTTTATGGTATAAGATTCTTCCATCAATGTACCAATTTTTAAAAATCTCATGAGATTTTTTATCAAAATCCATCAAGTCTTTAATATACTTAAACTCATCTCTGATAATTTTCTTGAGACCTTCACTAGCATTTAAATTGCTTAGTTCGATTTCTACTGGAGAATCATTGAGATCGCTGACAATTGCCTCATTAATTACGTTTTCAATGGCACTATCACACTCTGGGTGTAGTGCCATCTCTCTATATCTTTTAATGAGATCATATTCATTTTTGTAGACACCTTCAATGTCTACATACTGACCATAAAATCCGCTGGTTAGATAGTAATCAACCCCATCCTCGTTATTATCGGGGACAGGGGATATAGCAGATTTAGGTAATTGATTATCGTCCTCAATTGAAAACCCAAATAGTTTTGCCATTGTATAATTCTAAACTATACAGGTATTTAGACTACTTGAGATCCAGCAGTATTTTGTCCATCAGATGCTTCCCACCATTGAACTTGCAGATCAACAGTAAACTCTTCAATTTCATTTTCATTATTATATGAAAGATCAATTTGGGAAACACTAGTTGGGAATACACCATAAATGGTATATTTTCTCAGAACATCAATCTCTCCACCTTGAGTACCTCTGGTATTTAATCCAGTGTACTGACCTCTGGAAAGTTGAGCAACAGTCACATCTGTTTGATACTCTGTTGGATCAATGGTTCCACTACCATCAGAAACCTTAACAATGTAATTCATCCATCTTTCAAAGATGTTTCTCCACTTGAAGTCAACATCATTGATAACTGTGATGGTCCAAACATCAAAGGTTCTGTCTCCAGCAACCTTTAGAGTTCTTCCTCTGAATGGAACTGGAATCTCAGTAATTGTTGAGGCAGGAAGACCAGCTGCTTTGATCAGCATGTTGTCATCTGCAACTACCTGATCTCCCCATGGAAAGGTGAAGTTACCTGCTAGTTCTGTACCAAAAGAAACCTCAAAGAGATTACTTCTGGCCCCACCTCCCTTCATCTGGGACTTGAACTTATCAATAGTTCTTTCGCTAAAAGTAGGCATTGGTTTTTACTCCTATTTAGATTAAACTGTTCCTACAACGGTCTCAAAAGAGACTCCAGTTCTAGTAGCAACAAAAGTCAGACCAATGAAGTTGATGCTTCTTGCTGGTTTAACAAAAATATCAGCAATAAATTCATTTCTATCAATAACATCTGGAGTATTATTGGATTCATCACAGATAAGGAGGAAATCAGTGATTCCTCTCTTAACCTGTACATCTCTCAGGTATGGTTCAACAATGTTGATAAAGTTTGCTCTAGTTGCTGCATCATTAAACTCAAAGAGTTGTGCATCTGCAGCACTCTTAATTGCCTGCTCAATTGTGATGAACAGTCTTCTAATATTAATTCTATCAAATGCTGACTGATAAGATAGTGCAGTCTTATCTCCAAAGAGAATAATTCCAGAACCAGGAGAAGAGATAACTGGATTTATTCTTTGTGAATAAAGTTGATCTCTATCTGCTTGAGCAGCATTGTATGCAAGTTTAATTGCAAACTTGAGACTTCCTCTGCTCTTTCCTGCAGGTGAATACCATGGGAACTGATTGATATCAGTTCTTACACATAGTCCAGCAATATCTGCTGAACATGGCATGTAAACAAACTGTTGGTTAAATCTATCATAGATGTACTGATATCCACTATCAAATACTGCATAGGATGAAGAAGTTAGTGGACTAAAGAATGATAGAACATTTGCAAGTTGAGTTGCAGATGATGCTACATTTACAACACCTCCTCTATATGGAGAAATAAATGCTACACAATCCTTTCTGGATTCTGCAATACTGATTAGCTTGTTTGCTTTTGCTTGCTCAACTTCCTTACTACCAGATGCACTACCTTGAATTAAGTAGTTAATTGTTACATCAGTATCATTTGAGAACTTATCATATGCAGTAATTAGATCTGATAGTTCAACTCCAAACCCACCAACTCCTCCATTGTAATCCTTACCACCTTGGAGAGTAAATGACTTGTTGCCAATTGAGTTGAATGTTGCTCCTTCTGCAGCAACTCCCCAAATTCCTGATGATTCTGATTGTAAGATGAATCCACTAGAGAATTTGACAGATACAGGATCAACTCCCCAGTGTGCATCAGTTGCATTTCCTAATGACTTACCTGCATAAATGTATGCAGAATTAAGTGCTAGGTAATCTTTATAATAAACCTTGGTTGAAGGTGAGATTGTTGTATCTGATGCTTTAGATAGATTTACAAACTTTTCAAGAATTGTTTGTGGAGTTCCTGAAATGTTGTTTGACTTTTTGCTGTCAATAACAACAATGTGGATCCCATCATTAGAACCACCTCTTTCAGTTACATAAGCATTTGATGTTGGTTTGGGCGCAATGCTTCTCCAAGATACAGTTACAGAGTCTCCTCTTGCAGTATCTAAAATGTTTTGGGCATTGTACCAGTCCTCTGCCCTAGTTGGAGTAACTGATGCTGTGCTTACTCCAGCATTTGTTAATACATCAACAGAAGCACTTGCTCTGAATGAATATGAACCACTCTCAGTATAGTCTTGTGAACTTTCTGTTCCACCAACTACCTTTGAAGTGACTCTTACATAGAATTCAGATGAACCAACTCCAGTAATTACACCCTTTAAGTATCCTTGTGCAACAGCTGTTGTACCAACACCAGCGATAATTCCTGTTAGTGTTTGAGTTACTCCATATCCAACTGATACTCCAGTTGTATTAACTCCAGAGATTATTTGGTCTGCAAAGTGGTCAATTACACAGACCTTTAGATCTTCTGCCCAATATCCTGGGTTTTTGGATGCCCAGTACCAAGTAGTTGCAGAGCTATGTGATTCTTGATAATCATCAAAATTGTCAATTGCTAATGATGTTGATGCTATTCCAACACCAGCATTAGAATTTGCTAGACTGGAACCAGAACATCTTACTACCTTTAAACTACCACCATAGGACAGGAAGTTTGATGCTGAGTACCAGTACTCATAGTGGTAATTGTTAAGAGATGGGGTTCCAAAAGTTCTCTTTAACTCATCCTCAGTTCTGATAGTCACAATTTGATTTACAGGACCTTTTGCAAAAGGAGCGGCAATTCCTGCTGCTAAGGATGAGGTATTTTGAATACCACCCCTTGTCAGATCTACCTCTCTTACATTGATACCTGGAGATGCTAAGCGTAACGCCATTTTGACTCCTTTAGTGCTTCAGTTTTTGCTCTAGAAATATTTATAATTTGCTAATTTCAAATTGGGGAAACTGCCAGTGAACACTTTACCAGTCAGGATATTCCCATTTATCAAATACTCTGGTTGCTATTCTGCTAACAACTACTCTTTTTATAGTACACTCTTTGCATTCATATGAATATGCAGATGGGAGAGCCCCCCTATTTTTTCTGGTCAAATAAAATCCATCTATTAAATCTTTAACCTCTCCACAAACCCTACACTTTCTTTCTGTTAAGAATAGGTGCTCTAATTCAAATTGACTATCTATGTCAATCATCTGTATTCCCACATGTAAGATCTATCACCATACTCATCAGCATACCATACATCACCCTCTTCATCTGCTTCTCCCATTAAACTTTCAGTACCATCTAATACAAATCCAAATGGTGCCATATCTTGTTCAATTTGATTCTTCTGCTCCTCATATAATCTCTTTCTAACATCCTGGTCAGTGAGTTCTTTGAAGTAGTCTTGAGCAACCAACCAAGCATAAATGACAAGACACATTGCTAGGTCATCATTACAACCTTCTTCTGCCTCAAATGAATTGTGTTTCTGAATAAAAGTTGTTAATTCACTAATAATCTCATAGTCATTGAATATCAACTTATCCTCTTCAATCATGGTCTTGAGGTTAAGACATCCAACCTTTTTGACAGTCTTTGACATCTTAAGTCCAAGTTGTGTCTTCTTGCCAGAGAATCCTTGTCCAACAATCTGACCTGCTCTACCTCTCATAGAGCACATGAGAAGATTCTGATACTCTAAATCATATTGAATGATTGCTGCTACCTGATCTCCAACATCATTAACCTCACATAAAATATATGCATCATTGTATGCCTTTGCTACATCTACAATTACACTTGGGAAAAGCATAGGTTTAATTTCATTGTTTCTATACTTTCCTACAATATTATGTGGGAATGAAGTAATATCATAAATTACAAATGCTGAGTAATCATTTCCAACACCTCTTGCCACATCAACAGTCATCAAATAGTCTCTATCTTCCTTTGGTTCAAAATACACATCCAATCCTTTACTTCTCTTGATAGGATCATCATATACCAAAGTTTTGAGTTTACTTGGATTAATCAGAGTATCAACGGATCCAAGGAATTCACATTCAAACTCAACTTTGAATTGCTGTTCAGAAGTGTTAGCAATTGTTTGTCTTTTCCACTCATCATCTCTTCCTGGAACTTCTGACCAGTGAACATCTGTTGGTACATATTGATTCTTACTTCTTTCTGCATCATGCCACATCCTATAGAAGTGGTTCATTCCATGTGGAGTGGAAACTATGATGACCTTTGTGCTCTGACCAGAAGAAATAGTAGGATAAACAGAGGCAAAGAATTGGTCTGCAATATGGTTCGGAATGAAGGCGAACTCATCAAGGAATATGATATTATAGGACCCACCTCTGACAGCAGATGCAGATGTAGAAGCAGCCAATATCTTTGATCCATTTTCTAACTCCATAGAACCTTTATTCCATGCTAGGATACCTTGCTGCAGCCACTTTGGCAGGTTTTCATACGCAGTTTGTAACCTAGACAAAAGATCCCTAGCAGTTGATGCTTTGTTGGCAAGAATAGCAATATTTACATTATCATTAAAGATTGCATAATGCAGAAGATAAGAAACAACAGTTGTAGATTTGCCTGTCTGTCTAGGCATTTTACAAATGTTGAATCTATTACTGTGGAAATTTCTAATTAATTTTTCCTGGAAATGGTAAGGTTTAAACAACTGCAATCCATGGTCCAGTGTGACAATTTGCACATAGTTTTTTGCAAAATATACTGGGTCATTTTTACATTTGACAAACTCAAGAATCTGCTCTTGAGAAAATTCAATGGCAGTATTTGCTTTTTTTAATAGTGGATTGCCAAGATATACATTATCAGACATAATAAAACTCCTTAATCTTCTACATAAATCAATGATGCCTTAGCAGCAGTCATATTACTTGTAGAAGAAATATAGATACTGATAAAATTATTAGGTGGAATATCAATACCCAAATCACTTAGACTTGCATCCAAAGTATCTCCATTAGAAATATGAAATGCTGCTACTGGTTGATATGTTTGTGCTGCACTCATTGCAAACAACCCAGAAGTGCTTTGTGTTGCATAAAGTGATGCATTAAATTCATTTGTTGGACTAATCCATCTAAAAAGATTTGTAATATTTGGATTTACATAAACATATAAAATTGCTGGGTCTCCAGTTGTATTTACAGAAGCAGTAATTCTTTTTGGAATCAAGTCTCTTGTATTTACTTTTCCTTGGAAAACCAATCTATTCTTAACTGATAGAATATGATACAAAGAACCAGGAGTGTTCATTGCATCAGTTCTTGAACCTGTTGCAGAGTAAGGTAATCTGGTTTGAACTACATTACCTTCAACTGCACCCATAAATGATGCACCTCTACAAGTTACAACACCACTTGTAGGAGAACCAAGATTTGCTGCGACATATCCAAGTTTGAGTGATGGATTATCTAAGTGTGGAGTTGTATATCTATTGGAGTAGTGCTCGTGATGGAAGAAAATCATATCTCCATTCAGAGGATTTTCTATCGCATATCTAATTTCACCAGCACCCAACCAACGGAAGTTGATTTGATAGATATTCAGTTTTGATGGGTCTAGGGTAACACCCGAGTATCCAGTTCCATCAAGTTTATCTAAGTTAAAGTCTTCTTGGAATGTCCAGTTTTCTGTTTGTGCTACACCTGTTTGTAAATCTGCATGAGTAAAAGTAACTGTTGCAGTGCTTGTGATATTATTAGTTCCTGTTTGTGCTCCTAATGATGTTGCAAGGAAAGTAATCTTTGTTTGGTCGTATTCTGCGAGATATAAAGCATTAAAGAGTGCTTGTCCTCTTAATCCCTGAACAAGTTGTGCAATATTTCCTGCAAGAGTTCCAGTGTTTAGAGTTACCGCAGTAAATGCAGTTCCATTTATAGTCACAGTTACATTACCATCAGCAAGAGCAGTAAATGTAAATTGGTGAATGTGTGTCTTACCACCAGTCGCACGAAGAATACCAAACTGTCCATTCGTGTGTGCATAACCAATTTGAAGAGCATTTTCTTGATTGAAGAATCCTGCTCTCTGAGTAAATCCTACTGGGTTATTTGAAAATGATGCAGTAAATCTACCAACTACACCTTGTCCTGGACGATATCTGAGGAAGTTGGTGCTTCTTATAACTCCATAAGAGTTTGCATCTGTTCCACAACCAACCTTAAAAGTGTTATTTTCGTGAGTTGCAATTCCACTATTACTAAACTTAAAAGTCTCAAAGTTTCTTGGGTCTAATCCATAAATCGCATCACCCTGAATTTTTGGTGTGAGTGAAATTGCTAGATTTTCTCCAAAAGCAGATTTGGAACAAGCACTCTCATTTAGAATATTTCCATACTCATCAGCACGGAGATAAACTTCATGAAGTGTTCTTTCTTGATTTAAGTAGTCTTGTGTAGACTTATTCCACTGAGCCATGAATCACTCACTCCACGATAATCTTTCTGGTTGATACCTCTGAGAATTCTTAATCTTTAAAGAACTTTGAGATTGTGATGGATAAATGTTATGAACGATTGCACCAGGATACTCACCTTGAAGTTGCTCTGCTAGTTCATTCTTTGAAGGCATAGAACCTTCAATCTCCATTCTATATATTTTACCTTCCCAGACGACATCTGCGAAATAAGATTCTACGGCAGATTCTGGTTGGGAAGATCCTCCTACATTTAGGGTTCCATTGAAATCACCATTGATGGTGATACTTTCTTGTAAGAATTGTTGAAAACTTTTCATCAGCATCTCCAGCGTTTACGTGCTTTACAAATTGCCTTATCTGGGGTCTTAGAGCAGTCGATGTTGTGCATCTTTCTTTGACCATTGGAGCGAGCGCAGAAAGATTTGCGTCTCTTTGCTCTCTTACCACCAGGATTTTTTTCAGTTACCGCAGTTTTAAGTTTGGAACCTGGATTCTCACGACGATATGCGTCAACTGCTTTTTGACTCATACCATCCGTCTTATCACCTTTATTGACTGATTGCCAATCTTCTTTTACTTCACCCTTTTCCCAACCAATTCCATCACCATCATCATCCCAC
>Ga0222714_10006093_pt1 | contig 11327 bp, 7 predicted proteins | sample C33_3DmetaG_FD_165048 | JGI IMG/M metagenome (GOLD analysis project Ga0222714, IMG submission 165048) | Estuarine water microbial communities from San Francisco Bay, California, United States - C33_3D | ecosystem: Environmental > Aquatic > Marine > Unclassified | place: USA: California... | reverse complement strand
ATTTCAGCAATATGTTCTTGTAAATCCTTGATCCTCATCTTTGCTACAGCAGCACCACCAAAGATACTAGCGGCTACTCCAAGAAGTGTGACGATGAGGCGGATATCAATCGCGCCGTCCATCATTCCTCATCTCACGAATCGTCTGAACTATTCTCAAACCAAACCATATCGCCGATAGGGCCGCTGACAGGGCAGGTAACCATTCCATCAAAGCTGCTGCTGTAATGCCTAAACTTCCCCAGTCGAAGATGCGGATATCGTCTTGGTTCATTAGCTCTTCCTCAAAACCAAGATTATCAATAGCACAATTAACCCGGCTGTCACTAGGTCAGGTGTTGACCACATGCTCATTCCGGGTGGCATTGTTATGATACCTGAGACGCAAGATGCGCTGCATATGCAGCCTTTACATCGTCTGTGAACACTTGGCCTGCAATCGCAGCTACGTCTGCATCTTCAGCAGTTAAGTCTGCGTCAGGCATTAGCACATGACGATGGAATGTACGGCTGATCTCAGTACCGTCTTCAGCAATTACAGTAGCTGTACGCACCTGAACTACAGAATAACCCGCAGCTAAGTTTAGTACCTCGATCTTGTCGTTCTTTACTTCTTTAGTTAATGCCATTGTTTATCTCCTTTGGCGTTAGGACTGTCCACGCTCGAAGCGCATTATTTACGAGATATTTCGTTCCAAGCTGTTCCATCATAGAAGAAATATAAAACATCATCAGTAGTAGCTGCAAAGTTTACCGCGCCATCCAGTCGAAGTGTTGCGCTGTTTATCAATGTGCTATTACTATCTCTAAATCTAAGAATAATCTCTTGACCCATTTGTGGATTTGCAAAACCAGTTACATTGGTTGCACCTGTTTGAGTTACATTGAAGATTTTACCCTTAGACACATCAGGGGTTGCACCTGATATAGTGTTAATGTTTGTTTGAGACTTAAACGGAGCACCACCATAATTGAAACCAGACAGCAAATCATTACCAGCAGATAACGCATAAGCATCACCACTCGGATTTGAAACATGATTGCCCACAACAACGGTTCCATCTTGACCGTTTACTGTAGCAGATATTCCACCTTGCTTAACTGCCCCAATGTTTCTTGCAAGATTACCCACAACAAGATTGTAGGTATCATAGTTTCTAATCGCAGGAGCACCAGTGGTTGTCTGTCCATTGTCACAGATAATGTTGCCAATCATTACATGGTAACCATCGCCGCCACTGTCATTCTGAATACCAGCACCACCATTAAAGAATATAAAGTTATTCATAATAGTGATAAACTCAACATCACCAGTGCCGCCTAGATTTATGCCAGTATTTTTATTATTCTTCAACTGATTACTAGATACAGTATGATATTTGCTAATTCGAGGTGAAGAGCAAGCAATGTCAATTCCGTCATCCCCATTGAACTCACAAATATTTCCAGTAATTACATGATTTAAGCAATCAGATGATGTTGGATTAACACCGATCCCACTGCCAGCTTCTGCATCATAAGAATTGTATCTGCAAATATTGTTTGAAATAATACAGTTAGTAGAGTTACCAACAGAAATGCCATTGCCGTTTGTAGTGCCGTTATAGCTACAGTCATTTTCTGAAACAATAACACGGCTTGCATTACCTTGAATGACAATACCACTTGCAGGATGATTATAAACCCTATTGCCTATAACCTTAGTGCCACTTTCTGTCGTGCCGTTTACATTTATCCCGCTACCTTGACCATCGTGAACATTGTTGTTTTGAATGACAACTTTAGACGTTCCTCCAAAAAGACTAATTGCAAAGTTTTTACTGTCATTGAACTCATTGTTTTCGATGAATGTATGAGTGCATTTAGTAAGGGTGATTAAAGAGTAATTACCAGATGTTGCAGAGTTACCTTCAAACTTCAATCCACAGATGCGGATGTCATCATTGCCATTAGCTGTGTCTTTATTCTTAATAAGATAATCGGAAAGAACGCCGACTGATATAGTCGCACCTCGCAAACCAAGTAAGCCTACGTTATCTCCAACCGTAATAGTTTTCATAAGATAAGTGCCAGCAGGAAAGATAACATCATTTCCTGTTGTTTCTGCCTTATCGATAGCAGCTTGGATTGCAACCGTATCGTCAGTTGTCCCATTACCTGTTGCACCAAAGTCCAAAACATTTAGTGCTGATCCAGCTATTATTCTATTGTGTGCTTTGGTAAGTGCCATTTTTGTTTCCTTACGATGCGGTGTATGTCACTGAGATATATATTGAAGAAGATGCCTGAAGTTGATTTGCACCAAGAGAAAGAAAGTTAGTGCTATCTCCTGTTCCAACTGATATTTGATTGCTTCCTTCAGCAATATACCCAATGAAGTCTGTTGTGTTTTTTGAAACAGAACCCTGTATCCATATTGATGGCGGTGATCTCTCAGCCAAACCACTCAAGCTATTAGATGCTGTAAATGGCAGTGTAATTTTAGCAATGCCAACAGGCGAAGAAACACTATCAACTACAATAGTTCCCTGAACATGAACAACACGACCAACTTTTGTATAGGCTAATTTGTTGTTGGTGCTGTCTAGTGTAATTGTCCCACTTGTTGTTGCTGTAATTACTGCGGTGTGTTCACCCTCTTCGTAGTCGTCGAATAGTTCACTTGTACCTGTGCCTGAAGTGGCTGAGAAGTCGATGCCACCACCATTTGCCAATTTTACATTATAGGTATAAATATCCTTAAATCTGACACCACCAGTGCCTAAGTCTACAAAGTTATTTGCTGTAGCTCCAGTGTTACCAGAAGGATAAATAGTATTAGCATATACAATAATACCAGTGCCGTTAGCCATTGTAGAGTAAAGTCTAAGACCAGCCGAGCCGTCATCTGTAACTCTAAGAGTATCAATAAGAGGAGAACTTAATGAAGTTGTAACATCTAAGGTATCTGCCGCAACCTCGTTAAATGTTGGGTTTCTTCCAAAGATACCACCTTGTTGTTTAATCGTCATACTTGCCTCCTTAGATAGCCGAAATAATGAAGGCTAAAAGTTCTTCATATCTTACAGCAAGAATTTCACTGTTGGTTTCTGGATCAATATTCTTAATCAGAACACCATAACGCCACGGGTCAAGTCCTTCAGCTTCAAAGGCAGCCTGTAACTCTTGAGCAATGATACCAAAGTGAATACGAGCATCCTCGCCTTTCTTTTCATAAGCCGAATTAAGGCGATAAGCCCGAAGCAAACCTTTAGCTGCAACAGCAACATTTTGTTCTGCATCAGACAAAACTCGAATGTCACGTTTTTTATTTCTATCGGAAGATACTGTTGGCGCATTAACAAGATAAATATCCTGAAACTGAACACCACCAGAGCCAAGATCGGTATCGCCGTTAGATGTTGTTCCTGTTTCGCCAGCTGGATAAATTACTGTTCCAGTTCCAAAGATTAAACCACATGCAGTTGCAGCCGGAGCATAAATTGCACTTTTTGATGCGTAAAGCTGTCCATCACCAAGACTTGTTATAACTTTTGTGAGGTCAGAAGATATCGTTGTAACACCACTAAGTTCTGGCATCCTAAGAATTGTCGCTGTGCTATCTGTTGCATTGGTAATAACAGACGCAGAGGCATCCAATTTTATATTTCCACCACGAATATCTATACTTCCATAAGCAACATAAAACGCTTCACTAAACGATGTATGCGTATCTTCAACCCACATTGTATCAAGGCTGACAGAGCATCCAGTAAAAGTCATATTATAAGTATTAGTATATGGAGAACCACCGCTGTAGCCTTCCATATATCCAGCCGTAAATGTTCCACGCACGTTTAGACAACGGACGTTTACTTCATTTCTAGCGGCAGAGAATCCATCTAATGTTGTGTTGAATACATCAGTACAATCAAGACCAATCATACCTGATGGAACCGCATAGCTAGTATAAGTACCAACCAAACGCAAATTTGACATATGAATATTGTTAATTACTTTGCCACCACCAGTACCATAAGTATCATATTTAACTCTATTTAATGCTATGCCATATTGATAACGTGATGCTGTAATACTTCTTAAAGTCCATTCATAGGTTACATCCATTTGAATGGCATAGTAGTACCTGTTAATAATTAAATTATCTACAATACCATCTTCAATACCTGTCCAGCTTGCTAATGGATTTGATGGAATACTCGTAGGATGTGCAATTTTAACCGCAACACTAGCTGTATTTGAAGGCGCAGTGCTATCTGAACCATCACATTCAATACTAAAATTACGAAGTTCCGAAACACCTCCAGCCATATGAATTACAGTGATTGTTGCTGGTGATGTAAGTTTAGGCATACCTATGCCAAGAAGCCGTTGATTTGCATTTACTGTTACAGTAGAGCCAATTCTATATTCACCATGAGGAACAATAACTGTGTTGCTTGCAGAAAGAGCAGCATTAAACGCAGCAGCATCATTTGTAACACCGTCGCCTACTGCTCCGAAGTCTTTAACTGAGACAAACTCTTGTAGCTTGGATTCTACTGAACGGGTCTGAGCGCCAGTACCGCCTTGGTTGTAGTTAATGTTTCCGCTATCTGCATCAAGCGTATCAATGGCTTTACCGATAACGACTTCGATCTGAGCGTTAAGCGGTGGGGCCTCAGTAAATGTCAGCGTTGTGCTTGATACGGAGAAGCTAGATTTAAGCTGATAAACGCCGTCAATGTAGACTTGGGCGTTGTTCTTTGATCCGGGAGCTACAGTTAGGGTAAATGCTGTTTGAGCGCCTGTGCCAGTAAAGACATTGTTTGTAAAGTTAGCACCGACGACACCAGCGCCCGTAAGGACGGAAACCGACTCAACAGCGACATTACCGTTGGAATCAAACTTGAGGATTTTGTCAGCACGAGCCGTTTGATTAGGAAGCTCCATATTGACGCTAACTGGATCAGTTACTGGAGCGCGAACAGCACGATCAGATAGTTCAAGTAGCTGTTGGTCAAAGATTGTGAGGGCGTCAAGCTGTTCGTTAAGGGCAGATGCACGTAATTCACCTGCCGTTACGAAGTCGGTGGTGCGCTCAATATCACGAGCGCCAACGATGGTGATGCGGTCATTCAAGGTTGGCGTTGAGGAAATGCTTGAGCCGACTATAAGCGTAACGCTACCCGTACCATTAGCATTAATTGTTACGGTGTAATCGGTTGCAAGTGTCAGCAACGTAGTGTTGAAATATACGTCTACGTCAGTGTTTACAAGGATTTCAAACGAGAACGCATATGGCCCTACACCAGCGCTACCAGTGTAGACGATGCGTCTAGTAACAGCATTGATATTGTAGTCAGCCATTTTAATCCCTCACGTTGACCAGCACTTTAACCTAAATCCATTTCATATTCTACCTTGGTAAATCACCTACTATTGCGTTCAAATCTGGTGTGCGTTTTGGCGCAGATTCGCCGGGACTCCACCAGTAACTTTGCCCTTTTTCCCGCATAGTTTTGCGTTCTAATCTTCTGAACTTACTAGCCGCATCTGGGTCAGCCATTTTACGCAAGTTGTCAAAAATCAATCTTTGCATCGCTAAACGTGCGTAGAATGTAGATACACCGGGTAAATATCTTTCGGCAAATCTAGTTGCTTCTAAAGCAACATCTGTTTCTTCACCTTCAACAGCTTGTATAACGTTACCAACAGTTAGATCAAGCACTTCTCCAGCTAAACCAATACGAGGGCCAGCAACAGTTTCAGCAAGACCACGATCAAACCTGTTTCGATTAGAGAATAAGAAGTCACCGAGAATACCCATGCCTCCACCAGCAAGTAAGGCATTGCCCCAGAAAGCCATGTTTGGTTCACCATCCTCATCAAACATAGCTATAGGATCGCGTCCCTTAGACAATTCCCTCATTTGTACGGAAAACGCAGCAAAGATAGTAGCAGTCGCCATAAACTCTACGCCGTATCCAACACGGCCCATAGTTGAAGACTCAAGATGACGAATTTGCCTAATATTATTCGTCATTATTGTAACCGGGAAGTTCTTAAACTGACCAACAGAACGAACGATTTCGCCCATTGGCGTACCACGACGAACACCAGCAGTTAGAAATTCACGAGACTCAAGTGATGCTACAGGAACAGATAGATCAACCTGTTTTTGCAGCATTTCCATATACTTATAACCAACAGTCTCATCGATATCAAAAACATCTACGGGTCTTAGGAATGTAGCGTCTTTATATTTATGGAGTTTGGTGCTGCGTATCTTGTCCCAATCAGCGGCATTTATTCCATATTGGCGTAATAGTCTTTGGTTTTTAGAAGGTAGGGCATCAAATGCTTTACCGATATTATCAGCAAAGAAACCCATGTATTCCATACCAACACCCCAACGTGAAGCCTGTGTCCACGGTGAGAGCAATGATAGGTTCATTGTTGCATCGGATATGCGGCGGGTTATGCTTGGACCCATAATGTCGCCTACATATCTTGATTGACCGAAAGCAACAGAGGCCCAACTTTCTGCAATCAAACCAGCGCGTATATACTCTTGTTTGGTAGCTTTACTAGCCACCATTGTGCCTAACATACGGCTCATCATTTTAGATTGCGGAAGACCCGCAATACGTGAAACAACACGCGCAGTGCCTATATCGCCCAATACAGCAATTAAAGATGTTGAACCAAGCAAGGCAGCGTTTAATAATTCACCAACACCAGAAAAGCCTTTTGCCAGCATTTCACTATCCGGCGATAAAGCTGTGCCAGTATAAATTCCATATATGCCATCAAACCTACCTTCATTCTTTTTGTAGGCCCGCATATTAGGATTTTTACCCTTGCCAATTTTGGCATCAGCTTCTTGAGCAATTCTTTGTGATTGTGTCTTTAAATAACGAATAGTTGCATTTGGATTTGGGCCAAGCAATTCAAGCATTGCAACGTCACGAGACATTGCATCAATGTGTTCCATCATAATGGTGAACGTATCACCACGGCCAAATTTCTTTTGGTATTCAAGCCAACCATCAGTGTCTTTGAACACGAGGAATCGGTGATCTTGTCTACGACGCGCTAATGATTTGTTTGTTAATGTGGCATCACGACTAACCTTAGAAAAACCTTCGGTTATGATTGAGTCATATACGTCGCCAAGAATTTTATCATGTTCTGCTGGAGAGAATTTCTTACTGCTAACTTCATCAAGCATACGATCCCAATCAAGTTTATCCTTGATATAAGCAATCCATTGCTCTTTACCTGCTTTGCCTATCTGAACCGCATCATGGCTTTGTGGCATACCCCAGTCAGCACGTTTTGGAATAGCGCCACCAGCACGATTGAAAGATTTACGCAAAAACTCTGATGCTTCCTTCCATGCCTGTGCTAATTCTTTAGCAGCAACATTTCCTGTATTTTCACCAAATACTTCACGGGCCATATCAGCGCCCATTTCACGGGCTGCTCTACGCTCACCACCAAAAACACCGCGCTTTAATGCAGCAAGAACATTATCCATTTTAGCATGAGCGCGCCCACGAATAGCTTCACGTCTACCTTCAAGGCTCGAATAAGACCATTGCCCTGAGCCATCACGCTCTACTAAACGAACAAGCGCCTCACTCTTGTATTTAAGATTATTATCTTCAAGTTCTTTTAGACGTTCACGCTGTACGGCTCTTGATAGAGCTACACGACGTTTACGTTCTGCTGATGCGTATTCTGCTGTCTCAAAGGTTTCTTTTCCGGCTTTACGTGCAGCTTCAGCCTCAGACATAGTGGTTTTATATTCAGCATATAGACGATCATAGTTTGCACGTAGATCATCAGCGCGACCTGCTTCAATCACGCCTTCTGCTTGTCCATTATCTATACAATCGCGGAAGCTCATTAGACGACGCACCCCCGTAAACGATTTAACATGCTGTCATCTTCTGCAAAACCTTTTTTAAGGTCAGCCCCAGTACGGGTTTCATACCCAGTAATTTCATCACCAAGGAATATGGCCTCATCATCTGCCAAGTCATCTAAGGCTCGTGCATAAGTGTCTGGCGTTAAATCCTCGATATCATCAATCTTGGGTAACGGAGAATAATGTGTTGGTGTATCTGTTTCACCGGGTAAACGTCCAATGCTAATATCCGCAGTAGCATCATCTAAGTTACGAGCATGTTCAAGAGGGTCTATTGCTTTACCTTCAAAGGTTGTCTCTCCGAAAAGTTCTGCCTCATCAATAGATGAATTAATAGCATCAGCATCACTTTTACTCATTACACCATCTTTGCGTAACGCTTTAACTGCGCCACGAGCTTGATCGTAAGTTAGAGAAATACCTCTACCAACTACAGGAAAACCTGCGCCAAAAATACCAGCGGTTCCAACATTAGTTAGAAACTCTTCATAGCCATACTTGAGGCCAAGTTCTTTATACCATTTCTGAGTGGCTGTTTGAATGGTTGCTTCACGACCTGCCTCAAGTAAACCAACACCAAGAGCGCGTTTCCATAAAACTGATGACCCTGCACCAATAGCACCGGGCGCACCAGTCATTACTGTTATGTCCATAAGATTTCCATCAACTAAAAATCCGCCGACATTTCCTATAAATTCACCAATAGTAGGAAGAATACCATGTCTCTTTTTAGACTCGGCTTCGTATTTAGCTAATTCATCTTTGGCACGAGCATTAAGTGCGTCTTCAATTCCGTCTATAGTTAAACCTTGATATTCAGGAAATAGATCAGGATTATCGTCTACATAATCAATTATTTTTTGAGTTTGAATACCCCGCATTTCTTCATTGTGACCCATGCTATCAGATGGGCCAGCATAATTAGATGGATTACGAAAAGCAGGGCCACCACGATCAGTAATAGTGTCTATGATTGGCTGCATATATTCCATTAATAAAACAATTTTTGCATCACCATTCTTGGCATAACGTTGCTCATAATAACCTGATGATACTGAGTCCAGTATTCCCGGCTCTTCTCCACCAACCTCTACAAGGTCCAATCCAACAGTGGACCTTTCACCTTCTTTGAAAAAGAACGTCATTTCGACACTCTTTCTTTGTAAATTTCTTTAAGACGACGCACATCAATAATATATTGAAACCCTTTACCATTATCTAAATATTGGTCTCTTCCAGCCTCATTAACGCCCACAACATAAACACCATCTTTATGACTTTTAAGAATTAAATTATTCATTAAACGATCAAAACCAATAGCCGTGCCATCTTCTGCTATAGGTAATGTACCCACTTCACTTGCCTTAATTAAATCTTGCTCATTTATTTTATCGAATAAATCTTCAATTCCATTTGCCTTACCATCATCAACTTGAAAATCGTTAGGAACGATGATTTGGCGTCTATTAAATTTAGCTATACCTCCATAGCTAATACCATTTACTGTTCTTTGTCCTGCCGCAAGCTGAAGTGCTTGTTCATATTTTTCCGTGTCAAATTGAGTGCGATTAAAGGCTAAACCTTCATATATTGCATTAGCGGTATTTATGATTCCATTTTTAACACCGACTGGCATAGGTGTTGCTTTTGAAAACAATCGATTTATATGGATTTTTTTATCGGCAGCTTCTGTTGATATTTGAGGAGCGTCGCCAGCATCAATTCGCCTTTGACCATCAAGAGCAAGTCTAATTGTAGACTTCCCAGAACCAGCTACCATTAGTCCACCTATATGAGCGGTGGTTTCGTCTTTCTCACTAATCTGAGCAAAAACCTCTGGAGCTTGCGGGCCAGCAGATTCTGCTAGATTACCTATAAGTCTCATCCTTAATTCAACATCGCCTTGCCTAAAGGCTTCTGTGAAGCGAGTTACTTCATCCTCATTCAGATAACTGTACGGGCCTTCTATATTATTTTGACGATTAAATGCCTTAACTTGAGAAATACGCTGACCAAATTTATCGCCAAACTCATCTGGTTTAAGAACCAATGTTTCAGCAAGACTGGTATCTTCAATTCGACCTACGAATTGTCCAGCACCAACAGGATCGCGCTTTAACTCTTCACGCATAAAGCTAAGACGTTTCTCAACCGCATTTAGTCGATCAACTTCTTCTGGTGTAGCTCCGTCTTTACGAGCAGCAGCAGCATAACCTTTTCTCAATGCCTCAAGGTCAGGAACGCCCAACCCATTTAATACTTTATTAAAGTCAGCATCAGTTTGTGTTTTTGCAAATTTTTTATCAAATTCGCTAACGTTTACACCGGCATCAAAAAGTTTATTACGTTGCGCTACAAATCTATTTATTGTTGTTTCATCAGGAACGTAACCTTGAGATATAGTTTTATCAGAAAACTTGTTCCAATCACTTAAAAGGTCTTTGCCTTGGCTTTCAAGGTCATTTAACTCTGCTTTAATTTGAGACGCAAAAATAGATATTTTACGTTCAATAACATTGTCATCAAGACCTTCAACAAGAAAACCACCCTTCTCTTGCTGACGTTGTAATTCACCAAGAAATTTACGACGCTCATCCAGAGTCTCTAAGTCATCAAACGCACCATCAAGCCTTGCGCTATGAAACTTATTTCTTACATCTATTTCTTCTTTAGCAATATCTGCTGGAAGGTATCTCGATCCTTCCATATAAGTCCGCAACATATCAATGTTTGCATTTAAAACGTCTTCTGAAACACCCTGACGACCAAGACGTTCAATCGTCCGTTTGTAATCAGCAACACCATAAGCAGCTTCTGCTCTACGTTGTGTGTCTTGCGTTTTTAGATATTCGTTTGTTTGGCTCAAATAATGTGAGTCACGAACAGAACCAAGAGTGGTTTTTAAACGTGCTTGAATTTCAGGTGATAAGATATTGAAACTACTGGAAAAACCATCAATTACGTCATTTAGACGGGATGCAGTATCTTCAGGTGTTAATTGTTCACGTTCAGCTTGAAGCGCAACTTCTTGCATTTGAAGACGCGCTTTAGCTTCAACTTCAGAGCTAAGAGCCTTAGTAGCCGCTTGATATGCCGATTTTTCATAAATCGTCATTAAAGCAGGGTCTTGCCCCAATGATCTTTTAAGAACTTCTGTAGACTCTAATGCACCTTCTTGAGCGCCAGCAGCCGCTGCACTTTCACCAGCCCTCTCAAAAACAAATTGAGACATACGACCAATGGCATCAGACAAGCCTTGATAAACGCGAGCTTCCGCTTGTCCAGCAGAAACAAAGTCTACACGCGGGGTAGCAAGACCTGTGCGTTGACGTTCAAAGCGAGGAAAACGTTCTGCCATTATAACCTCACGTCCAAGTGCCTGCGGTATTGCTTGGTGTACCACCACCGCTCGG
>Ga0222714_10006092_pt1 | contig 11328 bp, 8 predicted proteins | sample C33_3DmetaG_FD_165048 | JGI IMG/M metagenome (GOLD analysis project Ga0222714, IMG submission 165048) | Estuarine water microbial communities from San Francisco Bay, California, United States - C33_3D | ecosystem: Environmental > Aquatic > Marine > Unclassified | place: USA: California... | reverse complement strand
CACTGGCCTGCACGATAGAACCACCCAGATCGATCGACTCGCTGTTGGCCAGGGCTGAAAGCAACACCGTATCCCCTTCCTTCAGACCGGACTTCACTTCGATGAACTTGTCGTTATACATCCCTACTTCCACTTTGACCTGCTCAGGCGTATTGCCCCGTTGCACAAAACAAACCTGCTGGCCGCGTGACGTAGTCACTGCTTGGATCGGCACCGTGAGCACGCTCGGCAGATTGGTGATGACGATTTCCGCCCGGCCAGACACGCCCGGCTTCAAGTCCGGCAATTGGTCCTCGATGATGATCTCCGTGGGGTAGACCTTCAGGTTGGGGTTGTAATAACGGCTGTTCGAATCCGGCAGAATGGCCACCTTGCGGATAGATGCACGGAAGCGCTTGTCCGGCACAGAATCGATCGTCACATACGCCCGCTGGCCGGGTTTGATCTGTGCCACGTGCGATTCATGCACGCGCACCTCCAGCATCATCTGGGAGACATCCGGCAGGATGATGACATCCTGTTTCTGGCGGATGGTCGCGCCTTCTTCGATGAGATAATTGCTGCGACTGCCTCCCGTGCTGGAAGCATAGATGACCATACCGTCCTGCGGCGCGGTGATCTTCGTGTATTCGAGCTGCTGCTTGTAATGCTCCAGCTTCTTCTCATTGAAATCGAGCGTCCGTTGCTTGGATTCCAGATCCGCCGCCGCTTGCGCTTCTTGCGCGCGGGCTCGCTGTTTGATCCGCATCAATTCCACTTCCGCCTGATCCACTTTGGATTGTTTCAAACGCAATTGCTTGGGGAACTCATACTTCTTCATCAGTTCCAAGGTGGTGCGCTCTTTTTCCAGCTTGATCTTGGCGCTTTTCATTGCCAAATCGTCCGTCAGCACTTCCGTCTGGCTGGCAAAATCTCTCTTGGCCAGTTCCTCCGTCCATTTCAATTTGTCTTCGGCCCGCTTGTAGAGTTCTTCGGCAATGAAAATGGCATTCGTAGCATCGCGGCCCGCCTGCGGGATATCCCCCTCCATGTATTTCTCCAGATCATCCTTCGCGAGTTCCAGGGCCAGTTCGGCATCCTTGATATTACTGTCATTAACGCTCTTCTGGATGGCTAACCCTTCCTTGGATTGAAGGTAGGCGAACTGGCTGCTCTGCGTGGTCACTTCCTGCTGGATGAGGCGCTCCTGCAAATCAGACGAGTCCAGTTCCACCAGCAACTGCCCTTTCTTCACGAAGGTACCCTCTTTTACGATGGAGATAATGGGCGCACTGCCCTCCAGTTCAGAACGCACCACCACTTCATTGACCGCTTTCAAACTGCCACCCTCCACCACGGAGATAAGAAAGTCACCACGCTTGACGGTGTGAAAGAGCGTCGTGGTATCCTTCTCTTTGTTGCTCGCCCGGAAAATGAGCGTGAACAACCCCAGCACCGCCAACAAAACGATCGCCGTGAGCTTGGGCCGGTGCCGTGCCTTGGTCCAAAGAAATCTAAATATCGAACGTAAGCTTCTCATCAGTTTCCAAAAAGTTCTTCCGGGGTGACTAAGGGTTCGGTGCCGGCGACCGGCTTGACTGCCATGGGCTTCGTGTTAGCAGCCTCGCCTGGCAAAGGGTGTTCGGCGATCCAAAAGCGTTGCGTATCGGTGTTCAACACCCCGATACGCAACAAGAGGTTTAGGCGGGCGATGTGGTAATCTACCAAAGTTTGCGTGACCCCGTTCTGCGAACGGATGCGCGCATCCTGCGCTTCCAGCAGGTCACGGATCTGGGAACGACCCGCCTTGAGCAGCAACTCTTCGCGCTCCACCCGGCGATCCGCCAGCTTCAGCTCGATCTGCTGCAATTCATAGCTCTGCTGCAATTGCGTCAGGTTCCGCAAAGCCTCGCTGATATCCCGGCGCAAATCATCCAGCTCCAGCGATAAGGTCCGGATGCGCGCCTCGAAATTCACCAACGCCGTCCGGTAGGCATTGCGTTCCAACAAACGGTCGATCGGCAGATCCAGATTCAGACCCGACTCGACCCGTACCTTGTCGATGTCAAACTTGGTGTAATCCAGCTTACCCTCTGATTGCAGATCCGCGCTGGCAAAGAAGTTCAGCCCAGGCTTCAGACCGCTCGCCGCCACCCGGATCTTACGTTGGGTATCTTCAAACTGGTCAATCGCGTTGAGCACCTCCAACTGGTTGGTGACCGCCACTTGATAGCCGATGACTTGGTCGAATTCCAGAGGCAGTAATCCCACCTCCCGGATGTCTTTGAGCGCGGCATCATCAAACTTCAATTCCATGCCCACTGGTATCCCCAAAGTGAGCTTAAAGTCATTCACCACATCTTGGTAACGCTTCACCGCAGAGATATATGCTCGCCGGGCTTGCAATTCACTCTGCCGCGCCTGATCTGCCTGCGAGGGCGAGCCTCGATCCACAGCATAAGCAGCACTGCGCTCAGCGGAGGCCTTCAATCGCAGATAGTTGCTATATTGGTTCCGCACCGTATCCTTCTCCCGCAGGATGCGGTAGTAGCTGGAAACGATCCCCACCGCAAAAGACTTCTGGAACTGACTGTAAGAACGCACCTCATACACCACATTGCGCTCTGCTTGTGTCAGATTCTCTGCGGCCACTTTCGCCCAGGCACCGCGCAACAGCGGCTGTACAAAATCCAAGGAGACCACCGAGATGGCTTCCTTTTGCGGTGCTCCGGTAAAGTATTTGAAGAGACCGTTCGCCAGCGTGGCCGTCAGGCGACCACCCGTGCGCAGCAACTGGGTCGCCCGGGCCGTGGTGTCTACTGAACCACTGATATCGGCCGCTGTATCACGCGTAGCTGTCCCCACCGATTGCCCCACAAATTGAGGGCCGAATCCATAACGGTTTCCAGTAAGCGTCAGCGCCGTGAGGTAGAGCCGCTCCTTGTTGAGCTGATATTCCCGGCTGTTCTGGACCGCCACTTCCAAGGCATCCGGCAGCGTCAGCAGCTTATCCCCCGTCTCCAGCCGCTCGGAAATGATGTGCTGGGCCTTCAACTCATAGGGGTCGATACCGGAATACTTGGTATCGATGGTGAACTCATTGGTCCGCCCGAAAATGGCCGCCTCTTTTTGGGCGATGATACGATAGACCTCCTTGTCTGCCCGCTTGGCATAATGTTTGGAAGTGCAACCACCCCAAATACCTAGCAAAAGACACAAGGATACCGCCGCCCAACCACGACGAATCGTGTGGCTCCCCGCCCGCTTAAATTTCGCTGACTTATTGGTGCGCAACAAGTTACTTCGATTTTGGCCCTGCCTTTATCGGCAGAACGCTGATTCACAGAGTCTTACAACGACGAATCCGCCCGGCGTTGTATTCAATCACAATGGATTCAGGAACATCACAACGGCTACCGTTCCTAGTGTCAAGCGTCGGGCCGGTTATCCAGCCTAAATACGTAAGTTTTCCTAGAAGTTTGACGCCGCTTCAGGCCACAGCTAAATATTTCACACCCCTATGAACAATTTCCCCATCAGCCGCCGCCAGTTCCTCCATACCACCATGGCCCTTACTGCGGTGGGCACGACGGCCTTGACCGCCGCCGAAAAGCCCAGATGGGACATCGGCTGCTTCAACCGCCCTTGGGGCGCATGGGGTTACGATGTGGCTTTGGACGGCCTGAAAGCCGGTGGATTCAAGGTAACCGGCCTTGTGGGCGACCACAAAGGCGATATCGGCCTCTCCACTACCGCGACGCCCGAATACATCACCACCTTGAAACGCCGCATCAATGACCGCGGCCTCACCGTGAATGTCGCCTGGCTCAAGACCCAGCATAAGGGGCCCGTGGCGGATTCCATCGCCGGTTGCCGCAAGCTGATCGATTACGCCGCGCAACTGGGCATGACCTATCTCCTTTCCGGTGGCGTCAGTGCGGAATCTCAATACGAAAACTACTACGCCACCATGGCCGATGCCGCCAAATACGCGGCGGACAAAGGCGTGAACATGGTCCTCAAGCCCCATGGCGGCAGCAGCGGCGCCTCGGATGAAGTGTTAAAGTGTTTGGAGAAAGTGAACCACCCGAACTTCAAGGTCTGGTTCGATGCCGGCAACATCATCTACTACACCGGCAAAGACCCTGTGACCGAACTCAAGCCCATCGCCAAATACGTCACTGGCTTCTGTGCAAAGGATTGCGCCGCGCAAAAGACTGCCGTGATGATCCAGTTCGGCGATGGCAAGGTGGATTTCAAAGCCGTCTTCAAGGTCCTGAAAGAAGCGGGTTTCAACGGCCCTGTGATGATCGAGTGCACCGCCCCCGCCGAGACTCCCGAACAAGTCACCGCCAACGCCCTGGACAACCGGAAGTTCTTGGAGAAAGTCTTTTCCGAAATCTGACCTGTAGCAGTTATGCATGCGGGATATGGAGGCCATGCCTAAACCCGGTAAGGACAAGTTCCACCTCGTCCCTAACCTTCCCCTTAAGCAATCGCAAACAGACAGCAGCAAAATGGAAAATGAGGGCACAACTCATTTTTCCGTTTCATCATTCTCCCCTCTCAATTCTACATTCCCTGCATTACCCCGTCAGCTTCGCCAGCTCACCCGTGCTATCCCCGAACCGTTCCGCCTCCACGCCCATGCGGCGGATCATGCTCAGGTAGAGATTGCACAGCGTCGAGTCCTTGGCATACGTGATATGCCGCCCTGTGTTGATCGTTCCCCCGCCCTTGCCCGCCAGAACGATAGGCAGGTTGTGCGGATTATGGCTGTTACCATCGCGGAAGCCTGAACCGAACAACACCATCGAGTTATCCAAGAGATTGCCATTCCCCTCCTTGATGCTTTTCATCCGTGACAGCATGTAAGCGAGCTGCGTCGGGAACCACGTGCTGATGATGCGATACTGCTCCAGCTTGTGCGCCTCGTTGTTATGATGCGACGCCTCGTGATGGCTTTCCTTCACGCCGGGCAGGAAGGAGAAATTCAGGCTGCTCACCGAGTTGCCGAACATATACGTGGCCACCCGCGTCGAGTCAGACCAGAACGCCATCACCATCAGATCCAGCATCAGGCGTACGCGCTCCGTCCGGTCGATGCCGAACTGGTTCGGGTCCTTCTGGAATTTGGCGATGCGCTCATCGAGCAGATCGACTTCTTTCTTAAGGATGCCCAAGTCCGCATACTCCTGCGAACGGCGTTTGGCATCGAACTCGATCCGCCGCTCGATGGCCCGCACCGATTCAAAATATTCGTCCAGCTTGCGTTGATCCCCATGGCCGATCTTCGCCTTCAGCCGCTTCGCGTCATCCATCACCAGATCCAACACACTGCGGTCCCGTGCCGGATTGGCGCTCCCACCCGCTTTGGAACGGAACAACCGGTCGAACGCCAATCGTGGATTGATCTCCTTCGCCACTGGCGTCACCGGGCTGCTCCACGAGATATGTGCCCCGTATAGCTGCGTGTATCCGACATTAGTATCCACGCCCGTTCGGGGCGTTTCCAAACCCAGCTCCAGCGAGGGCAACGGCGTCATGTTCCCGATCTTCTGCGCGATGAGTTGATCCATGGAGACGCCATTACTGCGCACATCTGCGCCGGTGGTCTTCGTGATTGTCGTGCCCGTGAGGAACGCCGCGTCCTTCACATAATGGCCGTCACCCGTATTGGTGGCCTGATTCCAAAGATTCGTCAGGATGAGCAGATCATCCTTGTGCTCCTTCAGCGGCTCGAGCAGCGGGGATAATTTGAAATCTTTACCTTCACCTTCTGGTGTCCACAGATCCTGTCGCACACCATTGGGGAAGAACAAAACGGCCAACCGCTTGGGCGCCTCACCTGTGGCACTGGCAGCACCGGCCCCGAAGCTTGCGAGTGGCCGCATGGCTTCCAGTAAGGGAAGTGCCATGCTCACACCCATGCCTTTCAGCATGGTCCGACGTGATATTTGCCATTTCTTGCTCATTTGCTTGCTACTTTCTCCTGCCAATCACTGCCCCGGCGATGCTGGAAAGGATAGCTCTTCACGATTTCCATGACCAGCGCTTCTGCACGGTAATCCGCCTTCTTCACCTCAGCCTTGATATGGTTGACGCTCGGCACGTCATAAAATTCCAACCCACGTCCTAAGGCGTAGGCCAGCATCTTCTCCGTCACGTTATGGAGGAACTGATCCTTTTGCAGCATCATCAGCTTCTTCAGCTCTGCTGGTCCTTTGAACTTCGCGCCCGAGGAGAACTCGCCCGAGGCATCCACCGGCTGTTCGTCGATGGTATCGCGCCATTGCCCGATGGCATCAAAGTTCTCCAACCCGAACCCGATCGGGTCCATCTTGTTATGGCACGACGCACACTCCGGCTTCGCGCGATGCTTCTCCAGCCGTTGCCGGAAGCTCAATCCCTCGCGCACGCGGTCATCCGCTGGTAACCCACCCGCATTCGGCGGAGGTGGTGGGGCGGGCGTACCTAGGATTTCTTCCAACACCCACTTACCCCGCAAGACCGGGCTCGTCCGCTGCGGATAAGACGTCAGCGCCAAAATACCGCCCATGCCGAAGAGTCCGCCGCGATTCCGGTCTTTTAAGGAAATCTTTTGCAGCTCTTGGCCTTTCACTGGCGGCAAACCATAGATTGTCGCCATCTCCTCGTTCACAAACGTGTAATCGGAATCCAGCAGATTCAGCAGGCTCGCGTTCCGCCTTATCAGATCTTGGAAAAACACGATCGGCTCCTCATAGAAAGCGTCCCGCAAGCTGTCCGTATACATGGTGAACTTGCGCCGGTCCGGTTCCGCCGAGGTCTTGAGCCGGTTCACGCCCAACCATTGTCCGGCGAAGTTATCGGCAAACGCCCGCGCCTTCTTGTCGGCCAACATCCGCTTCACCTGCGCCTTCAAGATGTCCGGTTCATGCAACTGGTTCTTGAGCGCCAGCGTCATCAACTCCTCATCCGGCATGGAAGACCAAAGAAAATAACTCAACCGCGTGGCCAACTCATGATCCGGCAATGTATGCGCCTCCGTGCCTGGCCGCTCTTCTTCGATGCGGAACAAAAAGTTCGGCGACACCAGCATCGCCTTCAGCGCCAGCTTCACGCCTTCTTCATACGTGCCGCCTGCCGCCATGGTCCGTTCAAAGAGTTGGAAATACTTGGCAAACTCTTCCTGCTCCACCGGTCGGCGGAAAGCGCGAGGCAGATGATATTCCAGATTCATCTTCGCCGTCGTCCGTTGCGAAACGCGGCTCAAGGTCGGCACCACAAAAATCTTTTCCGGAGCAGCCGCCTTCAGCACTGCATCAGCTGCCTCCAGATACTTCTCCATCAGAATGGGCGGCGTGAACAGCGTATCGGCATTGTTATCAAACCCACCACCACCACCACCATCCGCCGGGAATCCATCCGCCGGCCGGATAGTCACCCCAAAGAGATCCCGCACCGTATTATTATACTCCGAGCGATTCAACCGGTGCGCCACCTTACGCCCCGGGTCCTTGACCGTCGTGAAGTCGATACTCGCCAGTGCGTCCCGCCCCCAGCCCAGCATCGCCTCGCGCTCCGCTTGGGAAGGTTGCTTTTTCCCATCAGGCGGCATCTCCCGATCATGCAGCACCCGGACGATGGTCTCCCAATTCCGCGCATCCTGCACCACCCCTTGGAGATCCTTGAACTGAGCCAGATCCACCCCACCCTTCGCCCGGTCCGCTTTATGGCAACTGAAACAATACTTGTCGAACAGCGGCCTAACCTCCTTCGTGAACTTCTGATTCAAATCCTCCGCCCCGGCAGAAGCAACCGCGCAAAGCCCTGCCACAACGCCCATTAGAGCGCCTTGCCATGCCCGTTTGTTACCACCGTTCAACATGCCCGACATCCGACTCAATCTAAGCGACTCCCATTCAAAGAAAACCAGGAAAACGCCCCCTTGTAGCGCAGGCCTTTCACCCCGGCCTTTGATGCGGAGCGCCATTTCCTTTGGAGTGCAGAGTAATGCCTCCCCCAACTTGGTAAGGATGACTTCCACGTCGTCCCAAACTAAGGTCCTCACCGCCGTCCTCACGAAACTTAACGGCGTTGCCCAGATCCAGACTGCGCCTCCGCATTTCCTGCATTTCATAACTCACACCTTACCACCCGTGGTATGACATCCGCTGTCATACTGGAAAAATATCTGAAAAATCTTTTCCCCCTTGCATGTTCCCCCAGCGCCTCCCCTCCACCCTCCTGCTCGCGTTAGCGAGCCAAAGACCCTTAGCGGCGGCTTTCAAGCCGCCTTTGGCACCCAACAAACCACCGTCGCATAGCGACGGAGGAAAACCATCCAAGGGCCAATAACTCTAAAAAACTAATTACACGCGAAATGCCATCTCACTCTCCTCCGGCGTCGGAGGAGAGGGCCGGGGTGAGGAGGCCCCCACGACTTCACTCAGTTTTATTCCCTCCGCCAAATCACGCGCGAAAACCCATCCCTACAAAGCGAAAAAGCGTCGAACCGTTCCCACGATTCAACGCCTTCACGTTTAAAACTTATTAACGGCCTTTAGCCTTTGGCCAGCTCCGGCACTTCCATGAACGCGTAACACAACATATGGCAGATACCCATCTGACCATCCTCCGCGCGACCATAGTGCCCGTCATTCACCACCACGGTCTGCTCTGCGATCTCCGCCAGCTTCCCCTTCTTGGCTCCCACGAGAGCGACGGTCTTCACCCCGTTATCCTTCGCCCACTTCACGGCTTCCACCAGGTTCGGTGAACTGCCGCTCACGCTCAGCACTAGCAACAGATCGCCAGCCTTCGCATAATTCTGCAACTGACGCACATAGATCTGGTCATACGCGTAGTCATTCCCTAGCGCCGTCATCCAGCTCACGTTGTCATTCAGGGAAATCACCCGGAACCGCTTGCCGATCTTGTCCGACGAGCCCTTGCCCAGATCCGTGGCAAAATGCGACGCATTCGACGCACTACCGCCATTACCGCAAACGAAAATCTGCCGGTCCTCCTTCAAGGCCGTCCGGAGCTTCTCCACGATCTGCGCCACTTCATCGACGGGGATGGAATCCAACGCCGCCTTCTGTGCCTGAATATACTGGCCAATCCACTGCTTCATGTTCCCACCAATCTTGCTAAGCCAGCCCCCGCTTGCCAGCAGAAATTTAGTTCACTTGGCCAACCCGGCCAATTTCAACGCCCCCACCGGCACCGCATCCTCGCTCAATCCCGCCAGTTTCACCTGTGGACCGGGATGAAATGCCTCCATGATGAACCCGGTCAATGCCTTGGCCACGGCAGCCCGAAGCGGCTCACCGATCAGGGATACGCCACCACCTAGCACAATCACTTCCGGATGGAACAGGTGCACCACATGCGATAATCCGAACGCCAAGTCACTCGCCGTCTCCGCTAAAATCTCCTTCGCCACCAAATCATCTACCTCCAACGCCGCTGCCAACTGCGTTGCCTCTCCACGTCTCATCCCGCGAGTCAGCTCGGCCAATTTGGATTTCGGACTCCCTGCACATGCTTCGCGGATGCGCCGATCCACCGCCCAACCCGAGCAACGCTCCTCCACGATCACGCCCGTCTTGTCCAGGCGGATATGCCCGATCTCCGCCTCACCCGGCTTCGCGCCGTGATAGATACGCCCATCCACCACCAACCCGCCCCCCACACCGCTGCCCATCGTGATATAAAAGACCGGATTCGCCCCCTTACCCGCCCCACAAAGCGCCTCACCAAAAGCCGCCGTGTTGGCGTCATTGTCCACCTTCACCGGCAGACCGCTAAGCTGCTTCAACCAATCCCCGATCGGAAACTCCGACCACCCCTCGATCTGATGCGAACAACAGATGTGCCCCGTCTCATTATCCACCGGCCCACCAAACCCCACGCCGATAGCCTTCGCATTCGTCACGGAGATCAACTGAGGCAAGGCACTGGCGATCTGCTCGCGGATTCCTTCGCCTCCACGCGCCTGATCCACCTCGAACCGGCGCCGCTCAATGATCGTGCCCTCGATATCCCCCGCCACGAGTTGCAACTTCGTCCCGCCGATTTCAATGCCGACAAACATAGGATAGAATTCAGAATGAAGAATCTAGAACGCAGAAAATCAACTACTCCGAGAGCGCTTGAGGATTGTCACCAAAATCGCCACCAGCTCATTTGCTTCCTTAAGAATGGGCTCCAATCTGGTTACGGGCAGCAAAGCCTCGTCACGGATCAATTCGATCCAGTAAAGAGTTTCGTCAGCTTCGCGCAAACAGTCTCCAATTTTTGAAATGAACTCCGCTTTAGAACGGGCCCGGTCCGCTTCACGACAATTCGCTCCAATTGATGTCCCTGAGCGCAAAAGCTGTTTGCCGAGCACTTGAGCAACCGTAGATTTGGGTAATGCAGAATACCGACGGATGATTCGATGGGCGAATTTCTTCGTACGCTCCCGCAAATCCTTTTCTGCATTCTCCATTCTTAATTCTAAATTAACTTAAAATACTCCGGCTCGTTGCCTTCTTTCCATTTGATATTGCACCCCAAGCTCGCCTTTTGGTCAGCAAGCGCGGATTGCCCAGCCAATGCCGCATCCACCGCCGCCCGCAAATCCTTACCCGTCACCGGCAGAATCTTTTCCACGCGCGGACGGCTCTCATCGAACTGGCCGCGGTAATAAAGTTTCTGCTCCTTGTCATAGACGAAGAAATCCGGCGTGCACGCCGCGCGATACGCCTTCGCCACCGCCTGCGACTCATCATAGAGATACGGAAAGGTATAGCCTGCCGCCTTAGCCTCTTCCGCCATCTTGGCCGGGCTGTCATCCGGATGATTCACGATGTCATTTGAGCTGATGGCCACGATGGCCACGCCCTTGGCCTGATACTCGCACCCGAACTTCGCCAGTTCCGCGCGGATATGCTTCACATATGGGCAGTGATTGCAGATGAACATCACCACCAGCGCCGGAGCGCCCTTGAAATCGCTCAATGAATGGATTTTTCCGCTCGGATCAGGCAGGGCAAAATCCGGTGCCGGTGTGCTCAGCGGAACCATGGTAGAAGGAGTACGTGCCATAATATTTAGATACCACCAAGGGAGCCAGCTTTCCGCCTAAATGCAAGTATTTGCAGAGACCAGCAGTTTTCTTGACCTGCCATGAAGCTTATGGAGTAATTAAATTCTAGAAGGAAACGAAAGTCATGAGAGCTTACTCACCAGCTCAAGTCCAGTGTATCAAGTTCATGGTTCTGGGCTTCCTAGTTTTCATCCTTTCCTGCGCCTATCTGCTGCACCGGGTGAATCAACAGTGGAGCGATGCTTACCAATTCGGACGCTCCGAAGCAGCTC
>Ga0222714_10006090_pt1 | contig 11330 bp, 10 predicted proteins | sample C33_3DmetaG_FD_165048 | JGI IMG/M metagenome (GOLD analysis project Ga0222714, IMG submission 165048) | Estuarine water microbial communities from San Francisco Bay, California, United States - C33_3D | ecosystem: Environmental > Aquatic > Marine > Unclassified | place: USA: California... | reverse complement strand
CCGTACGTGTTGCCGCCCGACAGCCCCAACCTGTGGATGCTGCGGGAGACCTGCAAAGGCGGCCAGATCCAGAAATACCTGCTGCCCTATGCCAATGGTGAAAAGAAAAGTGCAATCGCCATTTCCGAACCCGGCGCCGGGTCGGATCCGGCGGGTATGAAAACCCGTGCCGAATACAAGAACGGCAAATGGATACTCAACGGCCAGAAAATCTGGATCAGTCACGCGCGTCACGCCGATTTCCTGATCGCCATGGCGGTAACGGATCCCGCCAAGGGCTCGCGCGGCGGCATGACGGCCTTCCTCGTGGACAAAGGCACCAAGGGCCTGTCGATTCCGTCCGTATTCAACACCATGGGCGAACATTCACCGTACGCGGTGTTTTTCGACAACGTCGAACTCTCCGACGACCAGGTGCTGGGTGAAGTCGGGCAGGGATTCGCGCCGATGCAGAACCGGCTGGGCGTGCGGCGCATGGAAATCGCCTGCCGTGCACTCGGTTACGCCCGGCGCTGCATGGATTACATGCTCAAGCAGGCCAACGAGCGCAAAACATTCGGCGCCTTGCTCGCCGATCGCCAGCAGGTACAGTGGTGGCTGGCCGACAGCTGGCAGGAAATGGAAATGGTGCGCTGGATCACCTGGCGGCTGGCCTGGAAGATGGACCAGGGGGACACCAACTGGCGCCGTGAAGCAGCGATGGTCAAGCTGCAGGGCAGCGAAATGATCGGCCGCATCGCCGACCGCGCCGTGCAATTGCTGGGCGGCATGGGAGTAGCCAAGGAATTACCGATCGAATACATCTACCGCGCCTGCCGGGTGCTGCGCATATTCGAAGGACCGAGCGAAGTGCACCGCTGGTTCATTGCGCGGGATCTCCTGCGCAACGGCATGCCCGGCGATTGAACCCTCCAGGCTTCGCACCCTGGTCACCGGCAACTGCCGGCCAGGCTGGCGTTGGCCGCCGGGATCGCAATCCGCTGGCTGACTCCCGTTCGCTCAGACATGGACCGGCAAATCGACCCCGGGAGCGTACAGCCGGGGGTGCCATCGGTTAAAATGACGGGCTGCGTTTCTTACATTGTGAACCCACAGGAATGACCATGAATGCACCGGATAAAGCCAGCGTACCGATGACAGATCGCCTGCTGTTCGAAAAGAAGGACGGCATCGGCTGGATCACTTTCAACAACCCTGCACGGCACAATGCGGTCTCCTTCGAGATGTGGCAGGCGTTACCTGTGATTCTCGGCAACTTCGTGGCTGACCCCGAAGTACGCGTGATCATCCTCAAGGGTGCCGGTGAAAAGGCCTTTGTCGCCGGTGCCGACATTTCGCAGTTCAAGGAAAAGCGCAGCAGCGAAGACGCCGTGGCTGCCTACAACGCCGCCGCCGACCTGGCCGGGAAAACCCTGCAGGAATGCGCTAAGCCGACCATTGCCATGGTGCGCGGCTACTGCATCGGTGGCGGAACCGCGATCGCCGTCAATTGCGACATTCGCATCGCCGCAGAGGACGCCAAATTCGGCGTGCCCGCCGGCAAGCTCGGTCTCGGTTACCGCTTCGTCGGCATCAAGCGCCTGACCGACGTAGTCGGTCCGCAATTCACCGCGGAAATTTTCTTCACCGCACGCCAGTTCAATGCACAGGAAGCATTGCAGATGAACCTGGTCAATCGCGTGGTTCCGGCTGCCGAGCTCGAGCAGTTCACGATCGACTACGCCAAAGTGATTGCCGGCAATGCACCGCTGACGCTGGCGTCCGTCAAGGCTTCGCTGATCGAATACGGCAAGGACCCGTCGAAACGCGACATGGACAAGCTGCAGAAGATGGTTGATGTCTGCTACAAGAGCGAGGACTACAAGGAAGGACAGGCAGCCTTCGCCGAGAAACGCAAGCCGGTATTCAAGGGCCGCTAGCCGGCACCCTTTTTCACCCAATCAAATTCGGACAGAAAGAAAACATGACTTTTGACGCCCATCGCGCCGATCTCTGCATCGGCGTCATCGGGACCGGTGCCATGGGTCGCGGCATCGTCCAGGTTTCAGCGGCCGGCGGCATGAACGTGCTGATGATGGATACCCGCGAGGGAGCAGCAGACGAAGCCAGGGATTTTGTCGCCAAAATGCTTTCCCGCGCCGCCGAGAAGGGCAGCATGACCCAGGCCGAAGCCGATGCCGCCACCGGCCGCATCCGTGTGGCCAGGTCGCTCGCCGAGTTCAAGGACTGTCACATGATTGTCGAGGCTATCATCGAGAACCTCGATGCCAAGCGCGCGCTGTTTGCGGAACTGGAAGGCATCGTCGGGCCCGACTGCATCCTGGCAACGAACACCTCCTCGATGTCGGTGACCACCATCGCTGCCAAGCTGAAGACTCCCCAGCGTTTCGCGGGTTTCCACTTCTTCAATCCGGTGCCGCTGATGAAGCTGGTCGAGGTCATTGACGGCCTGCTCACCGAAAACTGGGTATCCGAAGCCCTGATGGTGATCGGCAAGCGCATGACGCGCGAGCCGGTGCGCCTCACCGACGCCCCGGGCTTTCTGGTCAACCAGGTCGGTCGTGGTTTCACGCTGGAAGCTTCTCACCTGGTGTACGAAGGTGTATCGACATTTGCCGACGTTGACCGGGTCATGCGCGATGTCGGCGGCTTTCGCATGGGGCCGTTTGAATTGATGGAATTGACCGGTCTGGATGTAACCCAGCCGGCGTCCGCTCTGATCTACAACCAGTTCTTCCAGGAACCGCGGTATCGCCCGAACCTGATCATGCAGTCGCGCTACGAAGCGGGCGTGCTGGGTCGCAAGAGCAAGAAGGGCTTCTACAATTACGACGCCGACATGAAGCCGGTGGTGAAACCGGAACCCCCGGCGCCGACAGCCAAGCCCGCCAGCGTCTGGATCAGCAAGGCTGAAACCCAGGGCCATGAGACCCTGACGGCGTTGCTGGCCAAGCTCGGCGCCACCATTGAGACCAGTGCCAAGCCGTCGGCAAAAGCGCTGATCCTGGTGACCCCGATCGGCAAGGATGCCACCAGTTGCGCAGTGGAAGAGGGGCTGGATCCCAAGCGCACCGTCGCCGTCGATACCCTGTTTCCGATGGTCAAGCGCCGCACCATCATGCCGACACCGGTTACCGATCCGGCGATGCGCGATGCCGCGCACGGCCTGCTCGCAGCCGACGGCGTGCCGGTGACGGTATGCCGCGACAGCCCGGGCTTCATCGCGCAGCGCATCGTCGCGATGATCGTCAATATCGGCTGCTCGATCGCACAGAGCCGCACCGCGCAACCCGCGGACATCGACAAGGCCGTGACCCTGGGACTCAATTATCCCAACGGCCCTTTCAAGTTTGCCGACGTGCTGGGCGTGGAACGCGTCCACCGTGTACTGGCCAACATGAACGCCATCTACGCCGACCCGCGTTACCGTCCCAACATCTGGCTGACCCGCCGTGCCAAGCTCGGCGTATCGCTGCTCACCCCCGAACCCTGATCCGAGAGGAAAAACCATGCTCGACGCCTACTTGTACGAAGGACTGCGCACCCCGTTCGGCCGCCACGGCGGCACGCTGGCCAAGGTCCGACCCGACGACCTGCTCGCCGATGTCATGAAAAACGTGATGGCGAAATCGAAGTTCAAGGTTGAACAGGTCGAAGACATCGTCGTCGGCTGTGCCAACCAGGGAGGCGAAGACAGCCGCTGCGTGGCGCGTCACGCCGGGCTTTCCGCGGGCTTCCCCATTGAAATTCCCGGCACGGTCCTGCAGAGAAACTGCGCCAGCGGACTTGGCGCGCTGGCCCATGTTGCGCATTCGATCACCGCGGGCGAGGGCGACGTATTCATCGTCGGCGGCGTCGAGAGCATGAGTCGTTCGCCGATCGTGATGAGCCGCGCGGAAAGCGCCTACGACCGCGGCATCAAGATGTACGACAGCACCATCGGTCCGCGCTTCTCCAATCCGAAGCTGACCAAGCAGTTCGGCGATCCGCAGATGCCGCAGACTGCTGACAACCTGGCACGCGAGTACGACATCAAGCGCGAGGAAGCAGACACTTTTGCCGCCGCATCCCAGCGTAAATATTCAATTGCGAAGGGCGAGGGGTTCTTCAACGGCGAAATCGCCGCGGTGGAACTGCCGCCGACGCGCAAGGGCCCGCAGCCTCCCGTGGCCGAAGACGAACATCCGCGTCCCGGCACCGATGTCGCAGCGCTGGCCAAGATGAAAGTGCTCTATGAGGGCGGCGTGACCACCGCCGGCAATGCTTCCGGCGTCAATGACGGCGCCGTTGCCCTGGTCGTGGGCTCGCGCGCGGCAGGCGAGAAAGCCGGCGCCAAGCCGCTGGCCCGCATCATTGCCAGCGCCGCCATGGGTGTGCGCCCCGATATCATGGGCATCGGTCCGGTCGCCGCATCGCAGAAAGCGCTGGCGCGCGTGGGTCTCAGCGTCAAGGACATGGACGTCATCGAGATCAACGAGGCGTTTGCGGCCCAGGTGCTGGCCTGCCTCAAAGGTTTGGGCGTGGCCCTCGACGATCAGCGGGTCAATCCCAATGGCGGCGCGATCGCCGTCGGCCATCCGCTGGGTGCTTCCGGTGCCCGCATCGCCCTGACCGCAGCCCGTCAGCTCCAGCGCACTGGCGGCAAATATGCCCTGGTCTCGCTGTGCATCGGTGGCGGGCAGGGGATGGCTGTCGTACTCGAAAGGGTCTGAACACCAAATACGGGACTTTCCGGCTGATTTGTGACAAAGTTCACGCCGGAAGTCCCTAATTTCAGGGCAGTATTCCCAAACTTATCAAAATGTTAGATTTGCCCCCGAATACCGACCCGACCATACTTCGCCATAGGGAGAAGGTTTTACTCAATAACCCCATTGTGAGCGACATGGAAACGATTACAGCCCTCAAATCCGGGGCGCCGCTGCCGGCACAAAAACTGGTTGAACTGCGCTCCAAGAGCATGCATACGGTGCGCTTCGAGTTCATCGTGCGCCTGCTGCGCCTGGATGCACAAATCATCACCCTGTCCATCTATTGGGAAGACGGACGGGATTTCATGCAAATTCCTTCAGTCCAGAATGTCCGCCGCAAACTGGTCTATGCCAGTGAACCCCGCGTCAGTGGCAGCTTCGATGATCTGGCGTTGCTGTGTTATCCCTATGACCCCGAATCCAAGGCCGCGGTTGAAGCTGAGCTGGACCGCATGGTCACCGTGATCGGGCAGCACGGCAAACTCTCCAGCACCAAGTCTTAATTTATAGCCATCACCCCAGACAGGGCTTGATTGTGGTGCCGATATAATTTGACATAATACACATTATACGAACATAAGACAGGATTCCCCGGAGGGAAAACCCCAAATCCGGCCCGCACCTATTCCTCCACCCCGGCCTTGATCAGCACGGATTCGACATCCTTGTGGCCACGACCACGGGCCAGTTTCAAAGCGGACAAATCCTCATCGGTAACGATCTTCGGATCGGCGCCATGTTCAAGCAACAACAAAAGGATCTGCAGGTTGCCTTCACGGGCGGCCATCATCAGCGGCGTAAAACCATTGGCGGCAGCCGCATTGACATCAGCACCCTTGGCAATCAGCAACCGGGCAATGTCGGTACGGTCCCGGGCGGCGGCATAGATCAAAGGGGTCCAGCCCGAATGGTTAACCGGTGCACCGGCCTGCAGCAGCAACTGGACGATTTCGGTATGGCCCATGATGGCAGCCAACATCAGGGCGGATTCACCCAGCGGATTACGGGCATGGACCTTGGGACGGGCGTTCAGCAGGGTTTTAACGACGCTGGGTTTGCCTTCTCTGACCGCCAGCATGAGCAGGGTTTCACCCTGCGGGCTGACGGTATCCACATCCATGCCTTTCTGCAGCAGCGCGACGATCCCGGATTCATCATCCAGCCGGATCGCCTGCAGCATGTCCTCATAGGCTCCAGCCAGCACATAACCGGGAATCAGAGTCAACCAAATTCCAAGAACCAATTTTCGAATATTCATTTATCTATATGTTTAATTTGAATAAATTTTTGAAGTTCCTGGTGGTCAGGCTGGCCAATTCAGTAAATGGCAGTCCTTGTAGCACGGCCAGTTCTTCGGCTACATGCTTGACCCAGCCCGGCTGGTTGGTTTTCCCGCGGTAAGGCACTGGAGCCAGATAAGGGGAATCGGTCTCCACCAGCAGGCGCTCTGGCGGGACCCGTCGGGCCACTTCTTTGAGGTCTTTGGCGTTCTTGAAAGTCACGATGCCGGAGAAGGAAATGTGAAACCCCATGTCCAGTGCCCCCTGGGCGGTCTCCCAGCTTTCCGTGAAACAGTGCATCACACCACCCGCCTCCGCGGCCTGCTCTTCGCCCATGATCCGCAACGTATCGGCGGCCGCACTGCGCGTGTGAATGATCAGCGGTTTTGCGGCCTGCCTGGCTGCGCGGATATGGATCCGGAACCGCTCGCGCTGCCATTCCAGGTCGCCGCTCAGACGGTAATAATCCAGCCCGGTTTCACCGATCGCCACCACCTTGGGATGTTGTGCGAGTTCGACCAGTTCAGCCACGGTCGGTTCGCGCAGATCGGGATAATCCGGATGCACCCCGACCGAGGCATACAGATGCTCATGCTGCTCGGCCAGCGCCAGCACCTTGGGGAAATCCTCCAGGGTCACGCTGACGCACAAAGCCGCGACCACGCCGTTATCGCGCATGGTTGTGAAAATAGCCGGCAGATTTCCGGCAAGTTCGGGAAAATCGAGATGACAGTGCGAATCGACCAGCACGATCAGTTAGCCCCGCGCTGCGGATTGACCAGGGCCGCGTAAGCGAATAGCACGCTTTCGAAATACAGCCGCGCGTTGAGCGGATGCTGGACGTGGCGCTGTTCGCGCACCAGCTTGCGCTGCAGGCGCAGCACCGCCAGCGGTTCGACGCGGCGCGCCAGCTGTGACAGTTCGCGCGTCATGTCCGGGTTATAGCGCACCCTGCCCAGCATGCGCTGTTCGGCAATGTCGCAGGTCCATTTCTGCAACCATCCCAGAAAGCGTTCCAGGGGCAGGTCGCGGTATTGTTCGGCCACTGCCACCGGATCAAAGTCCGGCGACACGATATGCCCCAGAAACTCCCGGCGCCCCGACAATTCCCCGTTTTCCCCGGCTTCGAGGGCAAGCAGCGGCGCCCCTGAATACTGCGCCAGCGCCACTTCCGGATTTTCCACGCCCTGCTCTCCCAGCCAGCGCAACGCCACGTCCCGGTCCGGTTCCCGCAGACCCAGTTGCCGGCAGCGGCTGACTATGGTTCTGGGCAAGCGGTGCGGGCGGTGGCTGAGCAGAATGAAATGCGTCAGCGGCGGCGGCTCCTCGAGATTTTTCAGCAGTGCATTGGCGGCACTGACATTCAGCGCCTCGGCCGGGGCGACAACTATGATCTTGCGGCCTCCGCGATGACTGGATACGTGAATGAAATCGTGCAGATCCCGCACCTGCTCGATGCTGATCCACGCACTCGCCTTGGTTTTTTTTGCCCCCTCTTCGGCTTCTGCCGGGACATCGGTCTCGGCCGCCGGGGCCAGCAGGCGGAAATCAGGATGGTTGCCGGAAGCGAACCAGTCGCAGGCACTGCAGCGGCCACAAGCGCTGCCGCCGGCAGCCGGGGTTTCGCACAGCAGCCCGCGCGCCAATTCCAGGGCGAATGCCTGTTTGCCTATGCCGCGGGGTCCCTTGAGCAGCAGTGCATGGGGCAATTGTGGCTTTTGTGCCAGCAACGCTTCCAGTTCGGATTTAAACCAGTTAACCATTTAAATTCATATACTTGAAATAATTTTTTCAAGTTCTTTCTGCACATCGGGAATCGCCAGTGCCGCATTCACCACCCGGATACGCTGCGGGTGTTCGGCAGCCCGTCTCAGATAAGCGGCACGAACGCGATCATAGAAGGCCCGTTGTTCGCGCTCGAAGCGGTCAGGCGCCCTGACCTGCCGGGTTCGCGCCCTGCCGGTTTCGGGATCCACATCAAAATAAAGCGTCAGGTCGGGCTGAAGTTTGCCCTGCACCCAGCTCTCGAGAAGAGCAATCCGCTCCCAGTCCACGCCGCTGCCCCCGGACTGGTAGGCATAGGTGGCATCGGTAAAACGATCACACAGCACCCAGCGTCCGGCGGCCAGCGCGGGCTCAATGACGCTGGATATGTGTTCATGCCGCGCAGCGAACATCAGCAGTGCCTCGGTTTCCGGATGACGCTCTTCGCGCCCTTCCAGCAACAGTTTGCGCAGGGCTTCACCCAGCGGCGTGCCGCCCGGTTCACGGGTCAGGGTAATCTCCAGGCCGCGCGCTTCAAGCCGGGAACGCAGCCATTCCAGGTGCGTTGTTTTGCCTGCCCCATCCATGCCTTCCAGGGTGATGAACTTGCCCCGTTTCATCGCCGCCCCCGCCGCTGGTACTGGTCCACCGCGCGCTCATGTTCAGACAAGGTCCGCGAAAACTGCGATGTGCCGTCACCGCGGGAGACGAAATACATCGCGTCGCTGGGTGCGGGATTGAGGGTGGCGCGCAGGGATTCGAGTCCGGGCATGGCTATTGGGGTTGGCGGCAGGCCGCTGCGGGTATAGGTATTGTACGGTGTGTCGGTGGTCAGATCGCTTTTGCGGATATTGCCCTTGAACGCATCGCCCATGCCGTAAATCACCGTCGGATCCGTCTGCAGGCGCATGCCGATGCGCAGGCGGTTGATGAAAACCGCGGCCACCAGCCCGCGCTCCTCGGCTTTTCCGGTCTCTTTCTCGACGATAGAGGCCAGTATCAGTGCCTCCAGCGGGGATTTCAGCGGCAGGTTCGGCGCACGCCTGTTCCATTCCTGGTCCAGATGCCGCTGCATCAGGCGGTAAGCACGGCGCAGGATCACCAGGTCGCTGGTGCCCTCGCTGAAATGATAGGTATCAGGGAAGAACCATCCCTCTCCCGTGGGCTGGTCGATGCCAAGTTTGGCGAGCAATTCCGTTTCGCCCAGATCGGCCGTTTCCGCTTTCAGCTGCGGATGTTCCCTCAGCGCCTTGCGCATCTGCCTGAACGTCCAGCCTTCGACGAAGGTGATGGTCACCTGCGCCACTTCGCCGCGAGTGATCTGGTCCAGCAGTTCCAGCGGCGTCAGCGGCCGCGCAAATTCGTAGTTGCCTGCTTTCAGCTGACCGGCAACCCCGCGCAACCGGCCAAGGATTACGAAAAGTTCAGGATGCTCCAGCACTCCGGCAGCGGCAAGACGGGAAGCCACCGCTTTCAGTCCGCTGCCCGCCCGCACTTCGAAAGTCACCGGCGACTGCTTTATCGGCAGTTCGCTGCTGGCGTAATGGTAAAAAGCGCCGGCCGCGGCAACTGCAGTCAGAACCAGCAGCAGTAACAGCCGTTTAAGATGTCCGATCATCCAGCCATTTTCTCACGCGGGCCCCCATCGCAAGGTCGGTCCAGCGTCGCTCGCCAAGCACAGCCACCGGCCACACGCCGATCAGGCTGTTGACGAGGAAAATTTCCTGTGCCGCTTCCAGCCGGGCCGTGCTGATGCGTTCGATGCGGCAACTGACGCCTTGCCGGGCTGCCGCCGCGATTACCCGGTCGCGGGTCACGCCGGCGACGCCGCAACGGGTCAAATCCGGAGTCACCAGCCCCTGACCTTCAACCAGGAACAGATTGCTGCGCGTGCCCTCGATCACGTTGTCATCGGTGTCGAGCAGCAACCCCTCTGCAATGTCCAGGTCGGTCCACTCCGCACGCGCCAACACGTTTTCCAGGCGGTTCAGGTGTTTGATGCCGGCCAGGCGAGGCTGCACAGCCAGCCTCACCAGACAGTAGCGCGCGACAACGCCGTGCACCTGCCACGATTGCGGATAGTCCGGCAGCGGTGAGGCCGCAACCATGCGCCGTGTAACCGGCGCAGATGCACTGGCATAACCACGGCCTCCGCTGCCCCGGGTGACCGTGATGCGCAGGGCGCAATCGCTGCAAGTTGCTGCTATCCGTTCGAGATCCTGCCGCAGGTCGGACTCGCGTGGAGGCTCGATGCCCAGTGCCCGGCAATCTGCAGCCATTTTTGCGAAATGCAGGGGCCACTGCTCAGCGATGCCATTGCGCATGGCCAGCGTGCGGAACACGCCGTCACCATAGGCCAGGCCGCGATCGTCCGCGGATATCACCGCGGACTGCAGCCCATCAACGAGGATCATGGTCATGCTCACGGCTGGATCAGGACAATCCGCCGCAGGAGACGGCTCAGATCTTGCCGAACACAAGACTGCCGTTGGTGCCGCCGAATCCGAAGGAATTGGAAAGCGCGTAGTCGATTTTCATCTTGCGCGCGGTATTGGGCACGTAATCCAGATCGCACGCCGGATCCTGGTTCACCAGGTTGATGGTCGGGGGCGCCACCTGGTCACGCACGGCCAGCACCGAGAACACGGCCTCGATGCCGCCGGCTGCACCCAGAAGATGGCCGGTCATCGATTTGGTAGAACTGACCACCAGCTTGCGGGCGTGATCACCGAAACAGTTTTTGACGGCAACGGTTTCCGCAATGTCACCCAGCGGCGTCGAAGTGCCGTGGGCATTGATGTAATCGACCTGGTCCAGGTTGAGGCTCGCATTGCGCAGTGCATTACTCATGCAGCGCACAGCCCCGGCCCCGTCTTCACAGGGTGCGGTGATGTGATGCGCGTCGGCGCTCATGCCGTAACCCTTGAGTTCGCAGTAAATGCGCGCACCGCGTTTTTTGGCGTGTTCGTATTCCTCGAGCACCAGCACGCCGGCGCCCTCGCCCATCACGAAGCCGTCGCGGTCCTTGTCCCAGGGACGGCTGGCCGCAGCGGGATCGTCATTGCGCGAAGACAAAGCCCTTGCCGCGCAGAAACCACCGATGCCCAGCGGCGACACCGTCGATTCGGCACCGCCGGCAATCATGACATCGGCATCGCCGTATTCGATCAGGCGTCCGGCCTCGCCGATGCTGTGGTTGGCCGTGGTGCAAGCGGTAACCACCGCGATGTTCGGCCCCTGCAGACCATGCATGATCGACAGCTGCCCGGAAATCAGGTTGATAATGGTGCCGGGCACGAAGAACGGGGAAATCTTCCGCGGTCCTCCGGCCAGCACGGCGTTGTGCGTTTCCTCGATCAAAGGCAAACCGCCGATGCCGGAACCGATGCAGACGCCGATCATCTCCCGGTTGAGCTTGTCGAGTTCCAGTCCCGCATCCTTCATCGCATCGATGCCGGCAGCAAGTCCGTAATGAATGAAGGTATCGAAGCGCCGCGCTTCTTTCGGCGGAAGGTATTTTGCGACATCGAATCCC
>Ga0222714_10006089_pt1 | contig 11331 bp, 10 predicted proteins | sample C33_3DmetaG_FD_165048 | JGI IMG/M metagenome (GOLD analysis project Ga0222714, IMG submission 165048) | Estuarine water microbial communities from San Francisco Bay, California, United States - C33_3D | ecosystem: Environmental > Aquatic > Marine > Unclassified | place: USA: California... | reverse complement strand
ATGGGGCAATGAATCATTAAGTATTTCTACTAGTTTATAGAAATAACGTTACATTGATTTTCAAAAAATCTTCTAATAAATCATCACAAATGCATAAAGTGAATACTATTTATATTGTGATTAATTTCACAATATAAAAATTAAACAAAAAGGAGTAGTCTAAATGACTGAACTTACTTACAGACTTTTCATGGTCGCTGAAGTAGCAATGTTGGCTGGTACAGTATTCTTACTTATGGCTTCAAGAGAAGTTGATGCGAAGTGGAGAAAAGGCGTATATGTGTCAGCAGTAGTGACAGGTATTGCTTGGTACCACTATCAAAAAATGACAGTATCTTTTGCATCAGGCGACTTTGATACCCCTCTACGTTATGTTGACTGGGTATTAACAGTTCCATTGATGTTAGTTGAAGTAATTGCTGTTACTTCAGTTGGAGCAGTTGCTGCAGAAAAATTCCGCACATGGGGTGCAGCAGCAGTTGTAATGATAGGCGCTGGATATTATGGTGAAATGGCAAGTGCAGGATCAGATCAATATTGGATTGGATTTGTTCTTTCAATGGTAGCTTATGGTTATATCTTAAGAGAACTTCAATCAGAAGGTGAAGGACTCAAAGCTGCAGAAGCAGACCAATTTGAAAAGATTAAACAACTTATTCTTGTTGGTTGGATAATTTATCCACTTGGATATCTTGCACCAGTTGTTAGCTCTGATTTAGCTGATCTAAGAGAAACACTTTACACAATTGCTGACATTATTAATAAAGTCGGTCTTGGTGTATTGGTACTTGGAATGGCAAGAATCAAGTCAGGAGAAAAAGTCTAAAACTTTTTCATACAAAAACTTTAATGATAGGCGGCATTGACCGCCTATCATTTTTTTTAGGGTAAAATTTTATATGGATTTAATTGTTTTTTTCAATACACTGTTTGGGTTCTTCACATTTGTTGCTTGGGCTGTATGTTTATTGATATTATTTTTTATTTTTACGGAAAAAAGATTTAACAAAGTAATTAATGATCAGTTTTATAACTTTGCAACATTAGTAGCTATAGTCTGTTCTGTTGGTAGCTTAGTCTATTCAGAAGTTGTTGGTTTTATTCCTTGTAAATTTTGTTGGTATCAACGTTATTTAATGTATCCTATTGCTTTAATTTTGATTATTGGTTTATTTAAAAAAAGAATTATTCGTGCAGGATATTTAAGTCTTGTAGGTGTTGGTATAGGTGCATATCATATTTATCTTCAAAATGGTGGTGGCGGAGGAGGTTCCTGTGCTTTAGATGTTCCGTGTAATCTAAAATATGTAGATATCTTTGGATTTATATCAATACCTGTAATGGCTTCAACAGGATTTTTAACGATATTTTTAGCCTTGTTGTATTATGATTTATCGAGGAAGGAAATAGTTGAGTAAAAACTTCTTAATCGCAGGAGGACTAGTTTTAGCAATTGGACTAGCTGTTGCTATTGGCGTAACACTTGTCGATGAACCGTTAGATGGCAACTTACCAGAAGGCGAAACAACAGTAAATGGTGATTTTCTTCCTGAGTTTGCATCAGAAAATGATGACAATATTGCCAGAGGCCTTGCTGCTCCAACTTTCTCGGCACCTAATCAAAACTCAGAAATTGTAACAATTGAAAAGAATGGTAACGCTAAAGCATTAATCTTTCTTGCTCACTGGTGTGGATACTGCCAGAAAGAAGTGCCAGTAGTTCAACAATATGTTGACTTAATAGGTGTACCAGAAGGTATTGATTTAATAGCTGTTGCAACTTCAATTGATAGAGCAAGAGATAATTATCCTCCACATGATTGGCTAGCAAATGAAGGATGGACTGAAACTCAGCTATATGACCTTGATAAAGAGATCGCTACTGCTTATGGGTTAAACGCGTTTCCTTACTGGGTGTTTTTAGATAAAGATTTAAATGTTGTTGCTAGAAGAACTGGAAATCTTCCTCAAGACCAAGTCGGACAACTGCTTACAGCTTTAGCTTTACAAAGCCGATAAGTTATTTCGTTAGTACAGCAAGGTAGACAAAGTTAAACAAACCCATTCTTGCTATATTGCAATACTGGAAAGGGTGGGTTTGAAAATATTCTTCAGGTTGAGGGTATTTATCTAATGAGTTGTGAAGAAATCTGTATTCTTTTAGGTTAAAAGTTAACAACCCTATTAATAAAGTAACTTTGAATGTGCCTATCTTATGCAGTAATTTAAGAAAGTTATTTTTAGGCCTGGTCATATCAAGAAGAATAAATTTCCCACCTGGTCGTAAAACTCTATATACTTCTTCAATTCCTTTTGTAGGATCGTTTACATTTCTCCAAACGAAAGCACAATAAACACTATCGAATGAATTATCTGGAAACGGAAGATTTTCAGCACCACCAATAATTTTATTTTTAAATTTATTAAGTTGGAGCATCTTTTCATCAGGGTCTATAGCTGTTACTTCGAGGTTTTGAAGCTGTTGAAAAGCTGCACCAGTACCACTTCCAAGATCTAGAACTCTTGTTCCAGTTATTTGACTACTAGCTTTGTTTCTCCATGATTTATCAAATCCAAGTGTTATGACGGAATTAATAAAGTCGTAAAACTTATATATGTTTGAAAAGTTAGCTTTTTCTGCCAATTAGAGAATATATGCAACTGCTAGCAAGATACCTGTTAAGAAATGAATTCCTATTGTCGATACGTTCACTAAAAGAAGTTCGTAAGGAACTTTTTGACGATCAGCATCAGGATTATTCCACTTAATCATCCAGTCATCTGCCATCTTAAAAGCTTTCCAAACAAGCGCTAGGGGGAGTAACGCCATGAAAGCATAAACTGTACCGTAATCTGTGAAAAAACTTATACCACCTACAAATGCAACTGCAACAAATGCTTCAATCATGAATTGCTTATACAACTTCATTGGTTTTTCAAGCTTCATCCACTCACCTTGTTCTGAAGTTCTCACAACCCATGTATTTTTACCTACTGCAGCATCAGAAGGAGCATCTTGAAACTGATTAATCCAGACAATGAGCATTACAAGAATTGCTATTGGAACAGATGCAATCAATGCTTCAATCCAATTCCATTCTGAAATTACATTGTTATGAATTGAGGCTGTCAATACGTAATGTGCTCCCATTACCATAACCGGACCAAATCCAAGTGCAATTGCAATTTCTCCAAAGCCTTTATAGCCAAGTCTTACAGGATCACCGGTATAACCCAGTGCTAAAAATGTTCCAATTATACCCGTCCATAAAATTGGAGTATTACCAAAAAATTCTCCACTAACTTGTTGATTTAAGTGAAGACCAATGGCAACAGTTCCAACAATGCTAACTAATGCAGTTAAAAGAACTTGTCCAGGTGTCATTAAGCCAACTTGTATAACTCTACTACCACCATTAAATGGACTTGCCACCTTATTTATCTCGTCGGCGTTTGATGTGTGATCGAAATAATCATTTGATGAGTTTGTAGCAATTTGAGCTAGTGATGCTCCACCAAGAACAAGCCAAAACATTCTCCATGACCAACTTGAATCTAAACCAGCTTCTTTTAAATCGTTCCATGCAACTGCTGCACCAATAAAAATTGGGGCAAAAGTAGCTGTTAAGAATGGTGCACGAATAGTTCTTAACCAAAGTCCAATTCTTTTTAGTCCAAGCTTAAAAGCCATTTTTACTGCAGATGTCTTGTTGGCAGGATATGTCTTCCACTCAAACTTTTCTTCTTGATAAAAGTTCACATATTTAATAGTTGTTGGTTTAATCCTGTAATAACCGACAACATCATTTTTGATTAAAAACTCATCTTCCATGAACTCTTTGAAAGCTTCGGTTGTATTTAAGACTAATTCGTAAGCTCTTTTCTTTTCATCTTCATCTTTGATTTTATAGCACTCTCCATCAATTTGTAATCCTTCGATTCCTTCTTGACCTTTTGGCCAGATTACAACGTGCACTCTGGGGTTTAATCTTATTTGCTCAGCTTTGCGGGTAGGGTGAAAGGTAAAGAAAACTAAATCTTCTCCATCTCTACTAAAAAATACTGAAGCTCCAGAAGAGTTTCCTCCTACGCTTGTAGCAATAAACATTCGATCAGCTTGATCTAAAACATTCTCAATTTTTTTATCTAAGACATCATTCATATCGACTACGATAATACGCTTGTGAAATAATGCACAAAGTATTTGGTTCGTTATTTTAAATTTTTTACCCAGTTATCATAGGCAAACATGTTTAAAGTCTTTAAAACACCAGAATTTAGAAAAGCAATATCTTTTTTTGTAGAAGGTATAAAAGAAAATAAAAAAAGCTTTTACATTTCCAATATTTCAGCTCTTCTTTGGTGTTTTTTAGTAATTATTCAACCATATTTAATCAAAAGAATTATTGACGATGGTATTGTTGCTGAAAATCAAAGAGCTGTAATTTTATTTGTTTCTTTTATGATTATCGCAGGATATACAAGAGCAATTTCAATTGGTACAAGAAGATACTTCAGTATGGATGTTTCTTTTAAAGTAGAAGCTGGAATTAGGAATCGAATTTTTACACATATGCAAAAACTTGCATTTAATTACCACGATAAAGTACCAACAGGTGATTTAATGGCAAGAGCCTCAAGTGATGCATCACAAGTAAGGCTAGCTTTTGCTATTGCACCACTCGCATTCGCTAACATATTTCTACTTCTTATTTTAAGTGTGACATTATTAAGCTTGAACCTTCCACTTGGGGGCATAGTACTGCTATCTATTCCAGCTGTTTTGTGGTTAGCTTCTAACTTTTCTTCCAAAGCAATGGGCGTTTCTTTGAGAGTAAAAGAAGCAGAAGCAAATATGACAACTGAAGTTGAAGAACAGTTGGGAGGAATCAGGGTTGTAAAAGCATTTGGGAATGAAGAACAAGCTTCTAATAGAGTAGAAGGTGCGGTCCAAAAAATTTATGACACTTCACTCGGTTACCTTAAGTTGAGAACAAGGTTTGTTCCTTTATTTGAATTGATACCAATGGTCATAACACTTGCAGTGTTGCTTTTAGGTGGATATTTAACCATTAATAATTTTCTCTCTCTAGGTGAATTTATTGCTTTTACACAATATGTTTTCTTGTTAATTTGGCCTCTTAGAATTACAGCTTGGTTTTTATCCGAAATACCTTCAAGTGTTGCAGCTGGAAATAGAATTCTTGAGCTACTTAATGAAACACCAACAATTACAGATGATGAATCCCCTAACGAGTTACCTGAAGATGGAGATGGTTCATTGAAGTTCTCAAAAGTAAATTTTAAGTACGGAAATGAGAAAATATTTGATGACCTTACTCTAGAAATTCAGGGAAAAAAGACTGTAGCAATAGTAGGTTCTACAGGTTCTGGAAAATCTACACTCGCATATCTACTTCCAAGATTGTATGAAATTGAGTCCGGCTCTATCGAAATTGATGGAGTAAATATCAAGAACTTAAGATTGAGTGATTTAAGAAGTAATGTAAGTCTTGCTTTTGAAGAAAGTTTTTTATTTTCTAACACTGCAAGAGAAAACATCTCGCTTGGGTTAGAAGATGCATCACAAGAAGATATAGAAGATGCAGCACTTATTGCTAGAGCGCATGATTTTATCTCACAACTTCCAGAATCTTATGAAACAAAGGTAGGGGAAAGAGGTTACGGCTTGTCTGGAGGTCAGAGGCAAAGGATTGCATTAGCTCGAGCTATTTTAAGAAAGCCACGTGTACTTATTCTTGACGATGCCCTTTCAGCTGTAGATGCTAGTACTGAGGAAGAGATTCGAAACGAATTAAATCAAGTAATGTCAAATATGACGACTTTAATAATAACAAATAGAGTCCCAACTATAGAGCTGTGTGATGAAGTGGTGTTTCTCGAAAATGGTAAAGTCAAAGCACAAGGAAAACATCAAGAGCTTATGGAGTCAGTAGATACGTATAAATCTTTGTTTCTAGAAAATGAAAATTCGGAGATATAGATATGAAAGAGAACACCTTCATAAGATCATTTAAACTAGTACCAGAAGTTCATAGACCCTTCTTCTTTGCTTCAATGATTGCAATGGTTGGAACTGGTGTGCGTATGATTGGTCCACAGTTAATATCCAGAGGAATTGACAATGGTGTAATGCAGTATGACTATCAGTACTTACTAATTCAGTGCCTCTTTTATTTCTTAACACTTGTTGTTTTGTATTTTCTGACAAGTAAGGCACTTCTTTCTATTGGTCTTGTTGGTGAATCTTATGTAAAAAGCATAAGAGAAAAATTATTTAGACATATGTCATCTTTAGACATTAATTATTTTGAAAAAAATAAAACAGGAGTACTGGTAGCAAGAATGACTTCTGACATGCAAAGCTTGAATGAATTTGCAAGGGAAGGAGGTAGTAGTATTTTGACTTCTTTGCTCACTATATTTGGTGCTACCATTGCCGTATTTATGGTAGACGTACAGCTTTCGTTACTATCATTTCTGATTCTTCCGTTACTTGGAATTGCAACCAAAATATTTAGAAACCACGCCGATAAAACATATTGGTCAGTGAGGGAATGGATAGGACAAGTCTTATCATCTCTACAAGAGGGAATTTCAGGCGTAAGAATTATTCAAGCTTACGCAGATGAATCCAAGCAATTAAAAAGATTTAAAGAAGTTAATAATGAGCACCTTAAAGCAAACATGCAGTCAGCCAAAAACATTGCAATATACTTTCCTTTTTTGGAGATTACAAGAGTCACCTCAATTGCGGTAGTTATTTGGTTTGCAGCTGCAAGAATAGAACAGGGTACATTAACAGTTGGTGAACTGGTTGCATTACTGTTTTATCTAAATTATTTTTTTGATCCTCTAATTCAACTTTCTTTTAACTATGATCTTTTAAGGTCTGCAGGGTCTTCAATGAAGAAAGTTTTTTCAATTTTAGACGAAGAACCTGTATTAAGTAAAACAGGAACGCTTTCGCCAGAATTAGATTCAAATAACGTAATTAAATTTGAAAATGTTGAATTTTCATATGGTAGAGAAACTGTACTTCACGATGTTTCTTTCTCAATCGATAGAGGAGAAAAAATCGCTATTGTTGGAGAAACCGGAGCTGGAAAAAGCACTATTGCTAAATTAATTTTAAGATTTTATCTCCCTAATAAAGGGGATGTAAAGTTTTATGGCGAATCTTCAAAAGACATATCACAAAAATGGGCAAGGAAAAATATTGCATACGTTCCACAGGAAAGCTTTCTATTTAGAGGCTCAATCAGAGATAATTTAATATACTCTAATCCTGAAAAAATAGATTTAAAAAGTGAGCTAGAAAATATTGGTTTGATCGACTGGTTTGAAAGATATGAAAATGGACTAGAACAAGATGTAGGGGAAAGAGGAGCAAATGTTTCGGCAGGAGAGAGACAATTTATCGCTTTACTCAGAGCAGTACTTGCTAAAAGACAAATTATTGTGTTCGATGAGGCTACAGCTAACTTAGATATTGAATCTGAAAGCTCCATTCTTGACGCAACTGATACATTGCTTGATTATCAAACATCTGTTGTTATTGCTCATAGACTAGAAACTATTTTAAATGCAGAAAAGATACTTGTAATGAGTGAAGGCAAATTAGTTGGTTTTGATAATCATGAAACTTTACTTTTAAATAATGAAACTTATCAACAACTATTTTCAGCTTGGAATTTAGTTAATTAACTTCTTTTTTTATTCTATTTTTAGCTATTTCGATGTACTCTTCTTCAATTTCATAACCAACAAAATTTCGCTCCAATAATTTTGCTGCTATAGCAGTTGTTCCACTTCCTAGAAAAGGATCAAGAATTAAATCTTTTTTGTATGTATAAAGATTTATGAATTTTTGTGGCAGTTCTATTGGAAATGGAGCAGGATGGCCTATTTTTTTTGCTCTCGCTGGATTTATATTCCATATAGAAAGTGTGGATTCCATAAACTCTTCTTTTTCAAGAGAAGATTCACCTTGAGTAGATTTTTTAAGTGAATCTTTTGAAAATACTAAACAATACTCGTGAATATCTCTAATAACTGGGTTGGATGCCGATAGCCAGCTACCCCAGGCAAAATTAGCATTAGCTCCTTTGGACTTTTGCCATATGATTTCACCACGCATAATAAAACCAGTCTCAATTAAAAGCTCTGTGAAGTATTTTGAAAAAGGAATATAAGGTTTCCTGCCTAAATTAGCAACATTTACAACAAGTCTCCCCCCGGATTCAGTGACTCTATATGTTTCTTTAAAAATATTTTCCATCATTGACCAGTACTCATCATCAGTTAAATCTAGGTCGCTATCCTTACCAATGTTGTAAGGAGGGGATGTGACTGTGAGGCTAATAGAATTATTTTCGAGTTCCTCCATATTTTCAGAGCTTTTGTGAAAAATTTCATCTACTATTTTTGATTTATTGTTTGCGTCTGTCAATTCTTTTAATTCTGTTTTATCTTGGAAGTTAGAAACAAATGCTTTTCGAGCTCCGGAACCAGATTTAAAAAATGAATTTTTCTTCATAAGAGAATTTTACAACTTTACAATCTAGTAATCTAAGTTCAAAGTTTTTTAGGATAAATCGATAAATTTATCACTTACTTGATCTATTTCTTCTAATTCCAAAACAGTTTCTTCATAATTTGAATTTTTGTTACAAAAAATATAAGTTAAGTTATCTAATTCTGTGATTTCATCAGATTCTTTCTGATTAGATATCCATAAAATTCTTTTTAATGATGATTGTTTAATTGACTTAATAAATACATCTCTTAAAGATTCCTCAGATCCTTCATAAAATATTCCACAAAATGCTCCCTCAGAAGCTGTAAATATATGTGAATCATCGAAAATATCACCTATTGCTTTTTTACCAGGTAATTTTTCTATAAACTCTTTTTCAATTTTGTCGGATATAAAAACTCTTAAATCTTGATTCTGATCTTTTAGACGATTCAATAAATTTATGTGTTCTTCAGTATTTGGATTTATAAAAATTGCTGGCATATAAAAAATAATAACTACTTAGGGGAATAAATTAAATCAATACTTTTTATGATTGAACCAGTACATTATTACAATATAAGTATGGCAAATGTTGATATCGATTTAGGAAAGTACTCGCTTGGGTGGTCTGACCCTGAGAAAAATGTTTTTAAACCTGAAAAAGGTCTTAATGAAGACATCATTAGAAAGATGTCAGAAATTAAAGAAGAACCAGAATGGATGCTTGATTTTAGATTGAAAGCATACAAAAGGTTTTTAGATAAGCCAATGCCTGACTGGGTTGCTAAAGAAAAATTAGACTCACTAGACTTTGATGATATTTATTACTACATCAAGCCTACTGAAAAGCAGGCTGACTCTTGGGACATGGTTCCTGATGAGATTAAAGAAACTTATGAAAAACTTGGCATACCTGAAGCTGAGAGAAGTTATCTTGCCGGCGTTACAGCACAATACGAAAGTGAAGTTGTTTATCACAGAAATAGAGAAGATCTTGAAAAATTAGGAGTAATTTTTTGCGATATGGACACTGCTGTAAGAGAGTATCCAGAACTTGTACAGGAATATTTTGGAACGATAATACCTCCAGGTGACAATAAGTTTGCTGCACTTAACTCAGCAGTTTGGTCGGGAGGATCATTTATTTATGTACCAAAAGGCGTACACATTGAAGATCCTCTTCAAGCCTATTTCAGAATTAATGCAGAAAACATGGGTCAGTTCGAAAGAACACTAATAATTGTTGATGAGGGAGCTTCTGTACACTATATAGAAGGATGTTCTGCTCCTGTGTACACTACTGATGCTTTACATTCAGCAGTTGTTGAAATTGTTGTAAAACCTTCTGGAACATGTAGATATACAACTATTCAAAACTGGTCAAATGATGTATTTAATCTAGTTACCAAACGAGCTCAAGCATTTGCAAATGCAACAATGGAATGGATTGATGCCAACATCGGTTCCTCATTAACAGTGAAATACCCTTCAGTTTACTTAATGGAGCCTGGTGCTCATGGAGAAGTTTTATCTGTAGCGTTTGCTAATTCTGGGCAACATCAAGATACTGGAGCAAAGATGGTACATTTAGCTCCAGACACAACTTCACTAATCACATCAAAATCAATTTCAAAAGGTGGAGGAAGAGGTGCTTATAGAGGCTTGGTAAGAGTAGAAGATGGGGCTGAAACTGCTAAAAGTTTTGTAAGGTGTGACGCTTTAATATTGGATGATAAATCTAGATCTGATACATATCCGTATATGGAGATTGAAGAATCTACTGCTGAGATTGGTCATGAGGCTACTGTTTCAAAAGTTGGTGAAGATCAGTTATTTTATTTGATGAGTAGAGGCCTCTCAGAAGCTGAAGCAACATCTATGGTAGTTGCTGGATTTGTTGAAGAGTTTACAAAAACCTTGCCTATGGAATATGCTATGGAGTTCAACAAACTTATAGAACTTAATATGATAGAAGCTGGCGCAATAGGTTAAGGTTTCATAAAAATTGAATAATAAAGCGTTTTCAAAAAATTTAATTTCAGAGCCTTATGACTCATTGAAAGAAATATCTACGAAAGATGAAGATTGGAAATACACAAATATATCTAATTCAATAAATGATTTCAAAGTTGAAAAAGAAAATGATGATTTAGTTGAAAACAAAGATTTTGACATTGTTTTAAATTCAAATAAATTTTCTTGTAAAGAAAATGAGAATATTACTGTTACTGATCTAAATGACGTCTCCCAACCATTGATTACCGAATACTCTTTAAGACCAGTTGATAGATTTTTGGCTCAACAATATCAAAAGTGTAATGGTGGAATAATTATTGATTTTAAAGAAAATACTCAAGAGTTTGTCACACTCAATTTACAAAATACAGGTTTATCAATTCCCTATATTGGGATAAATGTTGAAAAAAACGTCACAGCAAAATTATCTATAAAGTTTGGAGATTCTTTAAATGCTAATGTTTATTCAATTATTGAAGTTTTAACTAACAACAACTCTAATTTGGAATTGATTGTTGATTCTGATACTAAAAAAGAGTTAGATATTATAAATTCAATATTTGCAAGAGTTGAAAAAGACGGTTTTTTCAATATGCATACTGTAAGCACGGGGGGCTCATTTTCTAGAAATAGGATAGATGTTGACTTAATTGGAGATGGAGCTGGGTTCAATATAGACGGTGTTTATTTTGGAGAAAAAGCTCAAATTCACGACAATAGAGTTTTTGTAAATCATATAGCAAAAAGAACAACTTCAAATATGTTAACTAAGG
>Ga0222714_10006086_pt1 | contig 11333 bp, 7 predicted proteins | sample C33_3DmetaG_FD_165048 | JGI IMG/M metagenome (GOLD analysis project Ga0222714, IMG submission 165048) | Estuarine water microbial communities from San Francisco Bay, California, United States - C33_3D | ecosystem: Environmental > Aquatic > Marine > Unclassified | place: USA: California... | reverse complement strand
ATTGTGGCATTCAGAGTTCCTCCTTGAGCTAAAACTTCCGCTAAATAAGCAGCAGCATCTGAGTCAAAAGGTGGTGGTGAGGGTGTTGGAGTATTCGTTGGGGTAGTTGTATTAGTTGGAGTATTCGTTGGGGTGGTTGTATTAGTGGGAGTGTTGGTAGGTGTTGGAGTGATGGGAGCAGTTGTAGAAGGTGTTGGTGTCGGAGTTGGGGGTGCTAAGGATGTTGCCTCTACTACATTACCGTAAAGGGGTCTTAATTCCCCTAACCAATCTACATATTCAGTATTTCTATGAATGTTTCCCATCGGATTCTGTGGCTAAAAAAATGGGGTATCTCTACCCCATTCTCTTTATATTAAAGATATAAATTAAGGGTTCCAAGTAAATCCACCGGCAGTAAATACTGCGTCAATTGTGGTCGTAACCTCAATCTCTCTGATGGATGTGGGTTCACCCCCATTTATTACGAGACCAGACACGCCATTGAGGTCAGTATACGCCTGACCCGTCTGAAGTGTACCTTCCATAACTACGCCTCCGTTTTCAAGGAATACAATCCAATATCTATCGTTGTTGTCAAGTGCAACTAAGTAGATATCGTTCAAGGAAACCAAGTCAACGAATACTTTGCGAAGGTTATAGTCTAATTTAGGTAAGTTAATGGTAACAGCGGGTTGGAATGTAACCGACATAGCCGTGTCATTAACAGCAATAGTTTCAGTCAAAGAAGCTGATTGCTTGGGGAGCTGGAAGGAGTGCCAAGTACCGCTTCCGCTCACAGATACTACTTCATCATTCGCATTGGTCGTGTAGCCAGAAATCGTGTAACCGCTCTGCCCCAAAATCCAAATTTGCTTCAATCCGCCCGAAGAACCCGTGCGGCAATCTAAAGTAAAATCTTGGTCTAAATAACAACTCATTTTATTTATTTTTTGTTAAAAAGTTTATCTTGCGATAGCGAACGAAGCGATATCAAAAATTCCGAGACCGTATACCATACGAGCCATTACCTTCACCACATCCTCATAAGGGTCATAAACTTGCTTAAGTTCAATTCCACCATTTTCAGTTGCGTTAAATCCTATCTGGTAGTACTCTGAAGGTCCGATAACCATAGCTGATTGACCATCCAAACCTTGCGTAGGTACAACGAGTACATTTGTGGAAGGAAGTTGAACTGCCCAAACTTCACCTTGAGCTGCACCACGAGAATCTACAGTGAACAAGTTCACATAAGACTTCAAGGTCATATCTTGGATAAGGTTTCTGTAGTCAGCATAAGAACAGAAGATAGTGATGTCATTTCTGTGAACTACATTATTTGGTAATTGTGCATAAAGTGCTGAAAAAACGCTAAGAGCGTTCGAACTAGTCGTTGCAGTATAAGTGATTTGGGTAGCACCGTTTCCAGTAGTTACCAATGCCAATACTCCGTCAAAACATGCTGAGTTGTACTCAGTAGCACCAGTTGCTTTGGTATTTCTCCAAAGTTGCTTTTCAATTTGGTCAGCAGCTCTGTTTGAAACATCTTGGGTTAATAATTCTGCGAATGGAACTTCTTCTTGGAAGTTTGAAGAAGACAAACGCTGTGTAAGGTAATAATCATAAAGCGTGTAGGGGCACAAGCTCTGATTAATTTTTTTGGAACAAGTTTCAATCGTGACTTGACTTATTGAAGTATCCCCCGTAGCTGAAAATCCGCAAAGGTCTCCATCTTGAAAGATTACATCATTGGTCATTACACCAACTTTTTCTGTTCCACGAATATTTGGACGAACGGTTGCATACTTAGGTAAAGTTTCTCCTAAGATAGTCTTAATAAACATTTCGTTCGCATTTTCCAAAGACCAAGTACTCAATTGACTTAGGTCATACGAAAATTCAAATTTCTTTTTCATGTTGATAATTTTATTTTTAATTTCTTAATGCTTTTAATTGCTCAAATCTCCAATCTTCAAAAGTTTGTTTAATATTTTTCTCCTGCTTGATTGGAGCCGCAGCAGGCGACTTTTTGAAGTTTTCAAAATCCGAACGAATTGAACTCAATTCCTCAGACATTGATTCTTCTTTTGTGCGAAGATAACCTAACATCTCCTCCATTGCTACTTTCATCATGCCGATGTCTTCTTTCATAGCCATCAGCTCATCAATAGTTGGGGGATTTACTGCCATCATCTCCACATTTTCTCTTTCGGTGATTACGCCATCCTTTACGAAAATCTTAATTCTGTTTTCGTTTCCTGAAGTATCACGGAGCATGAACTCATACTCCCCATCTTCAGCAGGTTTAGCCTCATCACCATCCATTACGAAGACATTTTCGCCCACATCAAAAGTATCAGACTCAAGAATTTGACCGTTCGTGTCTTCAACACGAGTAAGCTCTTCTTCCATATTCTTAACTTCCTCATCAGCTTCTTCAACTTTGACCTCAGCACCAGCTTCGGACTCCATCTCATCATCTTTCATAATTTCCACCAATTTTGAAGCTTCATCAAGCTTAATTTTGGTTCCGTCTTCCAAAACATGGTCACCCGGAGGTGCAAGTTCAAGTTCAACACTTCCGTCCTTAACGACATAGATTTCCTCACCCAATTCCATTTCCGACTCTTTGTTGTTGGTAATGGTAATATCTGAGTCCATCAACTTAATCATTGCGAACTTGTGTTCCCCGAACTTTAAACCTAATGTTTTGTAGATTCTTAATAGAAGGTTTGATTCCATAATTTTATTTACAAATAAATAGTGTTTAGTTTCCGTATAAAAAATTTCCTTCTAAAGAAATTCCTTTTACTTTATTGGCTTTAACATAATTGTTCCATACTTCATCATTATCTACCTTGAAAATAGACATCCAAGTCCCTATGGGCAATTCATCAGGCGAGAAGTATTTGTAAGCCTTGTCGTTATCACTTTCAATAATCCAACTCTCAACCATAAAGACATCTTGGAATTTTTGGTCTGAATGTTCGTAATTGACTTTGTCAGTTCTTTTTTCCTTCATATACTTGTAAGCCATCTTTTTGATGGTCTCAGGTGTGAAGGTCACGAAATACTTACCCCCCATGCTATCCAAACGCGGAATAACCTTTCCAGGCGTCATTACAGGAGCGTAAATCAATCGTTTATCCTCTTCCAAAGAAAAGGCTTGAGAATCTTTTTTCTCACCACAAGACATGAATAATTTCTTACCCATGAACTCATACTCATAAACATATCCTCCACATCCACAGAATTGAGAATATTCAAATGCTTCTTCACTGGTCTCAAATAGAGCTTTACCCTTAGCAAATGCTGTTGGTCTGAATAATACATCCAATTCACCAGGATAATAAGCCCCAATTCCAAGTTGTCCCAAAGCATCCAAGGTTCCTGAATCTGCTGAGATGGCTTCAATAATGTTGAAACCAGCATCAATCATCTTCTTAACCTTGTTAATCTTAAATCTTTGAGCAACATCACCAGTTGTCTCATCTTCCAAATCTTGAAGATATAAATCATCATAGTCAATTCCCAAATCTTCCAACTCATCAATGGTTTCATCCAATCTATGAGCTGGTCTTCCTGAAATAATGACAATATGATAGTCCTCTTTTTTATCATCAAGATATTCAATGGCTTTCATGTTTGGTTTTCCATCTTCAATCAATACCCCGTCCAAATCAAAGACAATGGTCTTCATCGTTGAGAAACTTTCAAAGTCTGAAATACATACAGCATATCTTTGTTTTTCATCAGGAAATTCACTTACCAAAGCCGCCATACATCTTTGAATGTAAGCATCTTGTCTTTCATAAGGTTTTTTCTCAATAAAAACTTGTTCTATTTCCATGGTGTCACCTGAAGTTGTAGCATATGGGCTTAATGATGAAACATCGTATTCAAAATCTTGCTTTTTAAAACCACTCGCATAATTGGGGGGGAGATTTATTTGTCCCGTGTTTCCTGCTGCTGGTGCTTCAAAGATTGCTTGTTCTTGAGCATTTTGTGCGTTGTTGTAAATATATCCAGTGGGTTCTAACATAAGTTCCAAGAAGCGATGTTTACATCCTGCTCCACCTTTCCAAACCCATATATCAACAGGACCAGAATTCTTTGGACGGGGGATAATCTTTCTATCCACATCTTCAACTTCAAGTTGAGCAGACAAATCCATAATGTCTTCATAACGATAAACTCGTTGTACCCCACCCATCATCCTTCTACAGAAACTTCTTGAGGTATCAATCAAATCAGGCTCATTGTCTCCTGGCGCATAGATGTATCTAAATCTACGAAATGGAAGGTCTAAAATTGACGACTCATTGGGGTTGGAAACTATTCTATAGAATTTCTCACCATCAATTTTTGAGTCAGCTAATTTTTCCATATATCTCTTGGAAACTGACTCAGGGTCATCAATAATTCTAACCCCAATTATTTGATTGTCTTTTAAGACATCTTCAATGTTTTGACCCTTGGAATCTATTATCTCTAATATTTCGTCGTGGTCTTTGCATGGCATATAAACTTCTCTTCCTTCATGTTGATGTGAATGATAACCCTTACATCCAAGTCTTTGTGCTTCTTTAACTGCATCTTCAATAGTTTCAAATACTGGTGTTCCATCTATAAAATTATAATCCATTGTTCTCAATCATTGCTCTAAGTTGTTTATTTTCTTCTTTGAGGGTTTGGATTAGGCTATCCATTTTTTCCATCTTACCCTTAAGGGTGTTTATTTCAGATTTTAAATCAGCAATAATTTCTTGATACACATTAAGGGTAGATGCTACATTCTGTATAGAGATAGAATCAGTTTCCTTCTGTGTTTTCCTCATTCCCAAGAAAAACCCACTTATACCTGTAATTGTAACTAAGACCCAATCAAAAATTTCCATTTTACTTGTTCTTACGAATTTGTTCTAATTTCCTTTGAGACCATTCAATACCAACTCTACCACCCCAAGCATCAACTGCTAAACCTTGACATCCTTCTTCATAAGGGATGTTCTCACCCTTAAGATGACGAGCAAATGACGCCATACGAGCAATTGTTTTTTCTGATAGGGGTTCTCCCTTACATAATTGGTTCATTCTTGCGACCCCAACTGCGGTTAAACAATCGTTGGGATTTTGCTCTTCTGTGTAAAACCTTTTAGCTTTACACGCGGCTCTTTGTGCTTCTTTTGGATAATCTGAGTAAGACTCAAAATTCTCCTTACTAAAATAAACGAAATCCACCTCCACGGCTGGCTCAAGAACTAACGAGATTTCTTCCACGCGAGTATCTCCTGATAAATTTTCGTCAATATCTAAATTGATAATTTTTAACATACTAATAAATATTAAAACCTTGATAGTTGCTCCAACTTTTTGGAAACAGCTTGTTTACGGGTGATATCTTGCTCAATAACATAAGCTCTAATAGGTTCCATTCTCTGTTTTGCAATAGCGTCCACAATACGAGAATCGTCAAAACTTGAAATTAATGGACGACCACCACCCATTTGATTTATCTGTGAGAGTAATCCTTGATAGTTTCTGGCTGAAGTTCTATTGATAACTGCTTCCCCACCTTCAAGATTATAACCACCATTCTGTAAAAATACACCCCCATTTTCATGGGACGGTCCATTGATGATTAATCCTTGTTGTCCTTTAATCAATCCACCTTTTTTGAATGATTGAACTAAATTAATTTGGTCTTGAATAGCGGCTAATTGTAATCCCAAAGCTGCTGTTACAAGACCAGCAGTAATAAAACCGGCTGTACCACCTTCAACAAATGCTCTTGAAACTGACAAGGCAGTATTAACAACAGCTTGTGCTTGGTCAAGTCTCAATTGTCTTAATCTGAATTTTTTTTCACTGGCTAATCGTAGAGCTGCATATTCATCATTCAATTCTTGTCTTTTTTGAAGATATTCTTTTTCATTCAAAAGACTATTTCTTCTCGCATCCTCCAATATCTGAAGATAATTTTCTTCCTCTTTAGCTAATCTTTCGTTAGCTGTCTGATTAAGAGTTGTGATATATTCACTATAAGAATTTAATGCTGATTGTATAATTTGAATATATCGTTGGAACTCTTTAGCATCTTCTTCTCTGGCTTTTCTCTTTAACTCTTGTTGAGTATTGAATGTAGCTTCATAGATTTTGATTTTCTCTTCTTCAGTGAATTTTACATTGTTTAAACCCGCTTCGTTAATAATTCTTTGTCCTTCTTTAACTTTCTGAGCAATAGTCAATTGTTTTGTTGCTCTAATATTGTTGAATTTGATGAATTGTTCTGTTTCATCCTGAATTAAGCCAACAATAGCAGCTCCAGTTATTTTGGTTGCTTTAAGTCTATTTTGTTCAAATTGAAGGTTATATCTACGAATTCTATCAAATTCTTGTTCAGTTCCTCTAACCTGATTACGAATTGATTCAACTCTTTGTTCGGCAATATCACCTATTAAGTTCTGAAATTCAACTTGTTTTTTAGCACCTTGGTCAACCAATGCAATGATGGCTTCATACTGTTTTTGAGTTATATCTTTACTGTCTCTTGCTTGTTTAACTCTTTCAAGAAATCCATCTTCTTCAATTCTTAAAAATTCATTAAGTCCATCTATTGTTTGCTGACGAATTTGTTTTTCAAAATCAGCAATAAATTTTTCGTTTTTTCTATAGTTTTGTCTGTCAATTGTAATTTCTTTTGTTACACCTAAAAGCTCATCTCTTTCGGTCGTAATCTTACCTTCAATAGCTAAAATTTGACGAGTAGCATCATAATATTCTTTTGCACTTTTAGGATTGAAAAGTGCTTGTAAATTAACCGTACCTTGGGTAATTAGTGAATTAAGATTTGATAAATTAGTTGAAACAGCATTCAAACTTTTTAAAGCATCTGGTGTAATTTGTCCAGCTTCAAATAAAGTCAAAAACTTATCTTTTGTTGTATCTAAATTTTTACCAAATAAATCTGTGCTTAATCCAATACTTTGAATGAAATTTAAATAATTGTCATTAATGGTTTTACCAAATGTATCTGATACATATATCAAATTTTCATAAATAGGTTCAAAACCCTGCAATATTCCTCCGAATTCACCTATAGCCTCAGCACGAGCTCTGTTAACTACTTTATTCATATTTTGGAACATTTCTTCAGTCACACTTTCAGAAATCAATCCCAAATCTTTTATTCCTCTAAAGTAAGCATTTGTTGCATCATCAATTAATCCAATTCTTTGTTTGAACGCTTCGTTAGCTCTGTTAACAATATCGGGTAATTTATCTTCAACAGTGACAACTTTTCCAAATTCTTTGTAAAGCTTAATCTCATCTTTAAGATATCTTCCCAACTCATCTAAGATGGCAATAAGTTTGTTGTTATTGTTAATCTGTCTCTGTGAAGCGGCGGCATTATCACCTTTTGCACCAGTATTTTCTTCTGTTGTAATTGTATCGTCAATAAGAAGTGCGGTATATGCTTCTTGTATATCTGAAGCTTCAAGATTTAATTCATTGGAATATTTAATAGCTTCGCTTCTTTCATCCTCAGCTCTTTTTAAATCATTTTCCCTAAAAGTTCTAGTAATAACATTTGCATTTTCAAGGTCATTTTTGGCTTGCTGAACCTTTTGTTCTGCTTCAAATGCTTTTGTTTTTGCTTCAGAGGATGCTTTTATTTTAGCATCCAATTCAGCTTTTTTCTCTAAAATTTTGATATTTCTTTCATAAATCTTGGTAAGTTCACCCGTCTGAATTGCTTCTTCCATGGTTAAATCACCCAATGATGGTAAAGCTTTTTGAAGTAACTTGTAAGCAGTAAGTCTATCTTCTTCTGATTGTGTTAGGTCTCTAATTACAGCCACAAGACTTGAAATTTGGAATCGTTGAGCATCTGTACCTCTTTTACCTTTTTCAACTTCCAAGTTATATCTTTTTTGAGCTTCAGCTGCTTCATCTGTTTCATCAGCTAATAATATGAATGCTGCGACTGCAGCACCAATTAAAGATAAAAGAGCAACAAATGGATTCGCAGCCATTACGGTATAAAGACCCCTAAGTGCTGTAGCAAAAAATCCTGTTGCAGTTCCTGCTGTTGTTTTAGCAGAAGCATTGGTTAAGGTAGCAGCAGTTTCACCTTCAGTAGCAGCGGTATTTGAAACACTTGCTCCTGTATTTTTAACCTTAGCGGCTGTGTTAACTTCTTCAGCTACTGTCTCAGCTCCTGTTGCTACAGTTTGTTCAGTAGTGGCTAATATATTAGCTTTCAACAGTGCTAATCTAATTTTTTCTGCGGCGTTGTTGGCAAGTAATCTCAATGAGATTATACCTTCCAAAGTCTGTCTTGAAGCCAAAGCAATGGTCAAAGCATTTTGTGCAGCTGCTGAACTTTTAGCAACATTCTCACTTTCAACACCGAATATATTCAAAGCTGCGGTACCAGCAGCAAATGCTGACGAAATACCTGCACCAATACGAGCAAATGCTGAAGCAAATTCTTCAGAAGTGATACCCTTAAGTTGTTTTTGTTGAGCAGCTAATTCAGAATTTGCTGCTGCAATGGCAGATTTTAACTCAGCGTATCTAAGACTATTTTTATCAGTTATTTTGAGTTCTTCGTTTGCAGCAGCTGCAAAATCTCTTAACTCTTTAAGGGTTGTTAATGCTCCTGCATCGTTTAGGATTAAATCTAATTGAATTTTTTCTGCCATCTTAACAATTGCCGTTACTTTGAGCTCTTCCGAATGTATCAATTACGAAGTTTTCAGTAGAACCCGTTTCTCTTAAATATAATCCAGTCGGAACTGGGTTGGTACATCCACTCGTGGTGTAGATAAATGCTCCATTTACCAAACCATTAGGGTCAGTTGAGTAGAATGGAAGTGCTGGTACATCTTCATTACAAACTAAGAAAGCATCAAAATTGAATACCACAGTAACAGGATAAACAACACAAGGTGGGGCAGGAGGATATGGAGCATTTGGTGCAATACCTACAGAAGGAGCCCAAAGAGTATCTTTATAATACAATTCAATATCTTTAACCAAAGTGATTTCTGTTGATTCTGGTTCAACTAAATTAGCACCACTAATTCTGTCAATCCTGTAACTGGCATCTTTAATCCAAATTTTATCTGTTAATTTTAAATCTGAGTAATATTGAGGGGACATTAAAAACTTCGCAGTGAGTTTTCGGGCTTCAGGTGAGTATAAATTATCAATATGAGTTTCCCAAAAATATCTATAGACCGTATTTTGAACATATTTGATAAATGGACTTGTCACATCAAAGTAATAATCTGTTGAAGGGAAAAAGTTTAAATCTGAAACTTGACTGGCATCCAAACTATCTAAATTGGATATATGGTTTACACAGGGATATGTCGTTTGTGCAACAGGAGTATTTCCTGAATATAACCACCAGTTTCTACGATTTGAAACATCATAGTTACCATAGTCTTTGAAAAAGTATCTATTTCCAACCCAAAAGAATAAATGAGGTGACCTCTGACGAGCACTTTGAAAATTTACCGTTTGTGTATTAGTTTTATCCCCATCAAGATACCAAAGTTGAGGAATGATTACATTAGTTGAACCTGAGATAAAATCTGTGGGTAATGGTGCAAATGGCGTTGTGATTTCTTTTTCACCCTCAGGAATTGTAAATTGAGTTAAAAATCTTCTTTCCCCAAACATTAATTGATATTGGTCAAGATATAGACGATTCAAAGTTTCATTATCGTTGTAATCTCCTTTCCAATTTATCTGTTTTGGTAAATCAAAATTTAAAGCTTGAATTTCAACAGCAGAATTAATATCAATATATTCCGTCCAATCTCTTTCTGTTCTTTGATTTTCGTTCAAATACCAAGGTAAGGGTTCAATTTTGAAAGTATTTTCTTGTTCATCTTGGGTAACAACTAAATTGAAGGTATTAATCAAACCTTTCATAAAAGAAATGCAAGTTATATCTGGCATCTGAAATTTCATGTTGATTGTGGTCTGACTTGTGAAAAATGGTGAACCATATAAATCCCAATAAGGGGCGACATCATTTATCACAGCTCCTTGATATCCAATGATATAAACTCCCCCTGTTGGCTCACCATTAGTTTCAATTTCAATGAATGGTTTGATATATTCTCCACCAATTACACTACCTGAGAAGAAAAGATTTGAATTTTGAAAACCTTGTAAAGCTGGTAATCCTAAACCAGAAGTTGTGTATAAAATGGTTCCCGTAGATAAATTTGCAGGGTCGTTTGCAGTCCTTATTGTTACTCTAAAATAAGTTGGTGCAGCTTTGGCATAATATTGTTTATAAGAAAATCTTATATTCCAAAAATAATTACCAGTATATGGTGCTTGGAAATAACCCCCCTGTTGAGTATTTAAATCATAAAAAGTGAAATTTCCTAATCCATCAAAACCATCACTTTCAAATCCAACAAATGGAAAAGTTTGTTGTAATCCTTGATAAGAAGCAACACCTGTAGCTACAGGTAAGAATGCTACTTGACGAGGACCATAGACCTTGAAGAAGTTTTCGTTTGTATTTCCTGATGGTAATACTGGTCCCAATTCTCCATTTTGTGCAGTATCCATATAAATGGAACGGAAATAATCTGTTTCAAAAAATTCGGAGTTGTAGTTAAACCCTGTTCCTGAAAAAATGGTATCCACCACTGCTTTCAATCTAATAGCAGGCTTAAAATAAGTGGTGGGGATTGCATTACCTGAAAAAGTTATGGATTCACCAATTCTGTCATCATCCATAGTGAATTTGAAATCAGGTTCAGTAAAACCACTTTGAATGATTAATCCATAATTTATTAACGGCATTAAAATATCTCCATTGAACAATCCATCGTTGGTTACCGTATTAGCTGACCATGATGTCGTTATGGATGTATAGTTCATATCAAACTCATAGGGAGCCCAATTCAAATCTTGAAGAGTGGTATCCTTCAATACTGAAGCCAGTGAATTTACCTCACTGGTGATATAAACTTCAAACTCGTTATAGTCGTAGTATCTAATGACTTTATTGAGTCTTAAAAACCCTCTAAAGATGTCCAAACCACGATATTGAACTACACATTTGACATCATTCAACGGATTAAAATCAGTTCCGTTGATTTCATAGAAATGCTCAAACAATTCATTGTTGTTTTGAGTTCCTGGAATTGTGAAAGTCTGTGAATAAGGAGAAAGTCTTGAATCTATTTCTGAAATAGATAATTCTGCGTAATTTACACTGATTGGCAATTCAGCAAAAATATCCACTGATTCATAACCATTATCAGTGAGTATGAGTAGAGTAGTATCTTGCATGGTTTTATAATCCGAGCATT
>Ga0222714_10006085_pt1 | contig 11334 bp, 8 predicted proteins | sample C33_3DmetaG_FD_165048 | JGI IMG/M metagenome (GOLD analysis project Ga0222714, IMG submission 165048) | Estuarine water microbial communities from San Francisco Bay, California, United States - C33_3D | ecosystem: Environmental > Aquatic > Marine > Unclassified | place: USA: California... | reverse complement strand
GGAGGATCGAACTCCCGACCTTCGCATTACGAATAAAATTTCAGTGCTCTAGAGTATTGATTTGTATAGATAAAATAAAAAACCTGTAAATTACCTGTTAAGTGATCGACAGCCACCTAATAAAACACCAAACTCAACTCTCTTTTCCTCCGAGGCTTACCCCTTTTTAGCTGCTCCCGACAAGGTCAAAGAGCCTATTACCTAACTGTCTGTGAATCGGGACCTCTTCATCTGTAGACTCCCCCGTAAACAGAAAACTCTACTTACTACCCCCTTTAACCATAGGGAGTATTGTCGTAATTGATTCAAAGAACGTAGAAAGTCCGCGAAACATGGAATTTACTTGGGCTAATCCGTATTCATCGATTCGACTGCCTGTCTTTGGCAGGAATCTAGTGTCAACCTCGCAGCCAATGGCGGCTCAGGTAGGACTGTACATCCTTCAGAAGGGGGGAATGCCATTGATGCTGCGATTGCAGCGGCTGCGGTGTTGATGGTTGTTGAGCCAGTTTCGAATGGTCTTGGAAGTGACTGTTTTGCAATTGTTTGGGATGGCAAGACCTTGCAAGGACTGAATGCCTCTGGGGTTGCGCCGTCGGTTTGGAGTCCTGAATATTTTTCCAAGCGGTATGGTCATGATGCCCATGGTTTTGCAAATCGGCCAATGCGAGGTTGGGATACAGTGACTGTTCCTGGTGCGCTTGCAGGTTGGCAGGCCTTGCATGAGCGCTTTGGCTCAATGCCTTTGGATACATTGCTGGAGCCCGCTATCAGGGCCGCACATGATGGTTATTTGCTACCGCTTGTGGTGGCGAAGAAATGGGCTTCTGCAATTCCTGACCTTTACGAACAACCGGGATTTGCGCAGGCCTTTATGCCAAATGGGCATGCGCCCAAGACGGGTGAGGTATTTCGTTTTTCTGGCGCAGCGCGTACGCTCGAGAAAATCGCCCGAGACGGCATTCGAGATTTTTATGAAGGAGAGATTTGCCAGGCAATTACTGATTTTTCGGCGGCCTGTGGAGGCTCGATGCGAATCAACGACCTCGCTTCCTATCGGCCCCAATGGACAGATACTATCTCCCAAGAGGTCAGAGCGTTAGACGGCCAGCGCTATGCGGTCCACGAAATGCCGCCTAACGGGCAGGGGGTTGGGGCGTTAATGGCCTTAGGTATATTGCAGCATTTTGATTTGAATCAATTTGAGGTTGATGGCGCTGACAGCCAGCACCTTCAGATTGAGGCCATGAAACTTGCATTTGCAGATATCTATCAGTATGTCGCAGACCCTAGCACTATGGATGTATCTGCCGAGGATATGCTTCACCCCGACTATCTCGCAGACCGTGCCCGACAGATCGATATGCGACGGGCAAAGCAGTACACCCATGGAATGCCATCTGTAGGGGGTACGGTTTATCTCACCACCGCCGATCAGCATGGCTGTATGGTGTCGTTTATTCAGAGTAATTACATGGGCTTTGGTTCAGGTGTTGTGGTTCCCGGTTGGGGTATCAGCCTGCAAAATCGCGGGTATGGTTTTTCAACAAATCCAAAATCGCCAAATGTTGTTTCGGGTGGCAAGCGCCCGTTTCACACCATTATTCCTGCCTTTCTGATGCGCGAGGAGGCGGGTCGTTGGCAGCCTCAAATGAGCTTCGGTGTCATGGGCGGGGATATGCAACCGCAGGGGCATGTTCAGACCATTGTTCGAATGCTTTGTTATGGGCAGCAGCCACAGGCCGCATGCGATGCACCTCGTTGGAAAGTTAACCGGGATTTCTCGATTGACACCGAGGCCGGTATGCAGGCAAAGACGTTGCACGAACTCATATCCCGCGGGCATGTTCAGCGAACAATTCAAGATCCTTATATGGATTTTGGCGCTGGCCAGTTCATTTGGCGGTTATCCGAAGACTCAGCTGATATTCGTTATGTTGCGGCCAGCGATCCTCGTCGAGACGGACTCGTAGCCGCCTTCTAGCCGGTAAAGCTGCAACCTTATCCCTCTTGATCTTTTGTTAGTAGTGCCTTCAAAAGATTTAGGTGGGGATCACTTGGAGTACGATTTTGCCAATGTGGCGACTTGATTCCATTAGAGCGTGTGCCTCTGATGTTTTCGATAAAGGCAAGACCGCACCTACTATGACTTTGATCTTTTTCTCATAAAACAGCGGCCAGATTTTTTCTAATACTGACCGAGCAATGTCTCCCTTTTGCTCAACTGTTCGAGGACGTAGCGTGGAGCCAGTAATAGTAAGTCGCTTCGTCATAACTGTCATCAGGTCAATTCGATTGACTGATGATTGAAGAAATGCAATTTGAATAAGTCTTCCTTCTAGAGCGAGACAGTTGATATTTTTTTGGATGTAATCTCCCCCAACCATATCTAGTATGACGTTGACCCCCTGTTTGTCGGTGATTGCGTGTATCTCCGATTCGAAGTCATGAGTCTTATAGTTAATTACATGATCTGCCCCAAGACTTGTGCAAGCTGCACACTTTTCGCTTGTCCCCGCGGTCGAAATAACTCGTGCTCCAAACAGATGACAAAGCTGTATGGCTGTTGTGCCGATACCGCTGCTACCACCGTGTATTAGGATCGTCTCCCCCATCTGCAAGTGACCACGATCAAAAACGTTTGTCCAGACGGTAAAGTAGTTCTCTGGAATGCCGCACGCTTCCTCAAACGTTAGTCCCGTTGGTATGGGAAGGACTTGCGGAACGGGGGCGACACAATACTCAGCATAACCTCCGCCGGCGACAAGTGCGCATACGGGGTCTCCTATGCTGTATGCAGTCACTCCTGTGCCAAGTTTGACAACTTCTCCGGCGACCTCAAGCCCGGGAATGGGTGAGACATCTGGCGGGAGATTGTATTTCCCCTGTCGCTGAAAAACGTCCGGACGATTCACACCGGCAGCATGAACCCTGATTAGCACTTGATCTGACTTCGGTTCGGGCAAAGGCCCGTCAACCAATTTCAGGACTTCAGGGCCACCAGGGCGAGTGATCTCCACTTGTTTCATTTGGCTTGCGATCATATTTGTTCGGCTCTTGTTTTACAGATTAGAAGCTTTTCTCTCTCAAGCTAAGGGTTTTTTTGTAGGTAAGTCAATAAGTCAGATAGCTTTCTAGCCCCCTCATTTCTTCGGGCATGTCCGTCACGAGAAGACCAGTCATAAAAGCCTTTCCCAGTTTTCACGCCAAGGTGACCTGCATCAAAGAGTTCTTGTAGGCAACGTGCAGGCTCTCGTGAGAGTCCCAGATGGGGCACAAGAGAGCGCTGAGCGAGTGCGTGAACGTCAAGGCCGCTCAAATCTTTTTGTTCGATCAGGCCGGTAATACACATTCGTGGACCAAGCATTTCTCGCGCGATGAGATCGATATCTTCTACATTGACGATATCTTGGTCGATCATTTGGTAAGCCTCGTGCAAGATTGCGTGTTGTAGGCGATTAATCAGTAGACCCATAATGGCTTTCTTCAATACGATGGGCCTCTTTCCAGCAGCCTTCAATTTAACAAGAACCCTTTGTACGACATCGGGGAATGTAGCGCTCACAGAGGCAACTTCTACTATGGGAGTGACATCAGCAGGCATAAAATAATGCACCCCTAGAAACCAACCAGGTTGCTTGAGTGATTTGCTAAGGGTTTGAAGATCGAGGGTGGAGGTATTACTGGCAAGCGGCACGCCCTCTGGATAAGCTGCTTCAACGCGGCTGTACCAGTCTTGTTTTAATGTTGCATTTTCTGGCACTGTCTCAATGATAAGGTCTGGCCGATGCGTGGGGAGTTCGGAGACTACAGTTACACCGACGGGTGGTTGAACAGCTGAGGGGTTACGAGAGAGGATGGAACAAGCCACACCACCTTGAGCAAAAGATTTGGCGATGCCTTTTCCCATTACGCCTGAACCTAGCACTAGTATGCTCATGGTCTTCTTTCAGAAATATGGATGATTAGGACGATGTGCTCATCTTCATTTGTTTTGACAACTTACGCATCTGAGAGATAACTGTAAAAAGTACAAGAAGGCCACCTATTGCATCCGTCATGGGGCCTGGCTTGATGAGCAGAATTGCCGCTGTTAATAACATAGTACGCTCGGCCTTCCCGAGATTTACCAAAAGGAATCCATGCAGAGATGAGGCGAGGCAAATCACACCGATAAGCGCCGTAATGATCGCCACCGTTACGATATCCCAGGGACCAATCATGAGGAGTGCTGGGGAGAAGGCAAACATGAAGGGCACGATATAGCCCGTCGCGCCAAGCTTCACAGCAGCCCAGCCACTCTCCCAGAGCGCAGCCTTGGAGATACTCACAGACGCATAGACAGCCATGGCAACCGGTGGGGTGATAGCCGAGAGGATGGCGAAGTAGAAGACAAAGAGGTGTGCGGCCTGTTCCACAACACCGAGTTTAATAAGAGCGGGGACCAAGAGGGCAACTTGAATGATATAAGCCGGAGTCGTGGGGAGACCCATGCCCAGGATGATGCCGGCAATCATTGTGAGCCCGAGCGCGAAGTAGATATTACTCTGGGCTGTCTCTAGCACTACCGTCGTAAAATCAAGTCCCAGTCCCGTTTGTGCAATTACGCCAATTACAATGCCGGCGCAAGCGCAGGCCATGGCGATAGCGAGGGCTCCTTTGGCACCATCTTCCAGGCTGCCGATAATCATCGGGATTGAGATATCTTTGCGAGTCGTGGCGCGAAGAATGGCTATCGGAACGACGCTCATGATTCCGGTCAAGGCTGCCATTGGGGCACTGAAGCCCATGAATAACACGGAGACAATAACAATCAGAGGAATAAAGAGATGACCACGCGCCTTGATGACATCAAAAAAATTCGGTAGTTCCTCTTTCGGAACACCCATAAGGCCGAGTCGCTTGGCCTCAAAGTGAACAGCGAAGAATACAGCGATGTAGTAAAGAACTGCTGGGATTAATGCAAAAGTAGCAACCTCTAAATAGCTCGCTCCTAAAAACTCTGCCATAACAAATGCCGCAGCCCCCATGATGGGCGGCATGATTTGTCCTCCAGTGGAGGCAACAGCCTCAACCGCACCCGCGAACGCAGGCTTATAGCCCAAACGGCGCATCATGGGTATTGTGAAGGTTCCTGTGGTCATCACGTTGGCGACTGCGCTACCCGAAATCGTGCCGAAGAGCCCACTCGTAATCACTGCAACTTTTGCGGGACCCCCGGCCGTATGACCAGCGACGCTCATGGAAGAATCCATGAAGAGCTTGCCCGTGCCACTGCGTTCGACAAACGCGCCAAAAATAATAAACAGGATCACATAGGTGGCAGACACACTTAAGGGAATGCCGAAGATTCCCTCTGTCGTTAGGTAGTTTGCCTCGATTAGTGATTCAGGGCGAACGTTGGTAAAAAGCAATCCGTACACCACAAAGGCGAGCGCTGTGAGGGGCATCGCCAGCCCAATACAGCGGCGGGTAGCCTCTAAGACCAATAGAATAAAAATGGACCCTAGGACAAGATCCGAGTCACGTAGGTCATCCACGAAGACAAATCGTTCATATAAGTAGTCGTGATTGAGCCACAGGTATCCAATCGTGATGCAGGATAGTACGAGTAGCCCCAGATCAATCAGGCCAGGTGTCGTGCGCGACCCTTTACGAAAGCCTGGGAATATTAGGAACGTCATCACCATCGCAATGAGTAGATGCGTGCCCCGAAAGAAGAAAGCCTCGGGAGGGCCGAGGAAAGCCACCCCGAGGTGATACAAGGACATACCAACCGCGAGAATTCGAATAATGGAAGCGATCAAGCGAGCATTCCCGGGTTGTTAAGGGGGCGTTACAAAACCTTGGCTTCTTTGTAGTACTTGAGAGCACCTTTGTGATAGGGCACGCCAACATCGGTTGCCATATCTTTAGCGGTTAGGCCCTTTACTGCCTTCACGACAGCACCCATGTCGTCTGTGTGTTCGGCCAAGGTCTTCGTAATGTTGTACACCAACCTTTCATCCAGATCGCAACGGGCAATAAGGTGGGTCCAAGTGCCAATGGTCTGAACATCTGCACTCTGACCAGGGTAGGTTCCAGCAGGAATCACACGTTTGTCATATCCGCCGTTGATCTTTTGCAAGTCTTTGAGCTTAGCGTCCGTGACCTCAAGAACCTTGATACCCCGTGCACTTGCAAGATCCATGACGGATCCAGCGGGAATGGTACTTATGAGGGTAAAGATCTGAGCCTGGCCGTCTTTTAGTTGGGCGACAGAATCGTTGTAAGAGCCGTGGCTTACTTTCTTAAGAGAATCGTAGCTTTGGCCATGAACCTGCAGTACAGCCCTAGTCATCTGCTCTCCGGTATTGCCTTTTTGCTGTGTGCTAAGTGCTTTACCTTTGGCATCACCCGGGTTGTTGATGCCTGCATCTGACAGTGCGACCATTTGGAAATATTGAAAATAAAGCGTGCCGACATGGCAGACATTCTTGGTTGCCGTGTCAAAGGGTGCTGTCCCTTTCACGCCATCGACCGTGGAGACGGCATTTCCAAAGCCGAGGTCGGCCTTATTGGTCTCCACACCTTTTACGTTCGAAATGCCACCACCGGGTAGAACCTGAACCTTAGTGCCAGCAACTTTGGACTGAATGAGGTTTTGGATCGCTCCTCCGAGAGGGTACCAAGACCCCCCTTGGGGACCTGTCATCAGTTTAAGTTCAGATGCTAGAGCCATGCTCGTAGTCATGGCCAATCCAGCAGTTATAGCCACACTGACGGTGGTTTTTTTGAGTGTGTCCCTCATTTTGCGTCTCCTTTGGGTTAAATCAAACAAGCTGAAATACTAATTAATTTTGTTCAGTTGCTCTACTAGGTTTTTCCCCTTACTAGACGTCATCCACCTCCGTAAAGGCCAACGGTAATTCCGCCGCAGGCATATAAAACCTGCCCAGTGATGAAACTACTGCGTTCATCTAAAAAAAATGCAACGGCGTGAGCGATGTCATCTGGAGTACCCAAGCGCTTCATTGGCACTCCTTCGATAATTTTCTGCGTCTTTGGGCTTTCAGCCGGGTTGACTTGTCGAAATAGCTTGGTGTCAATAGGGCCGGGAGCGACAGCATTTACCGTAATGTTGAATTCTCCAAGCTCAAGAGCCCAGGTGCGAGTCATGCCATGAATGCCGGCCTTGGAGGCGCTGTAGGCGGTTCGTAACTCCTTGCCCAGCGCCGCTCGACTGGACACGCTTACGATTCTGCCGTTTTTAGCATCTTTCATCGCTGGAAGGACAGCCTGGGTGCATTGGATTGTGCAACGTATATTCAGGCTCAGGACCTGGTTCAAATCCTCGAAGCGTGTTGCGTTTAGGCTCGCAGGGAAAACCGTTCCAACGTTATTTACCAGCCGAGTGATGGGACGCTCACAGGCCTTTTTCAGGGCGCTGTCTGTTGCTAAAACGTCCATGAGATCCACTTCGATGAATGTTTCATTTGGCAAAAACGTAACTGGGGGTACTCGATCCAAAGTCACGATATGGAATCCATCCGCAACGAGTCTGCGCGCAATACCTCGCCCGATTCCATCTCCGCTGCCCCCCGTAATTAGGGCGAACTGAGGCTCTTTCATAAGGTGTCCTTTAGTTGAAATAAGCAGCCTGCTGTTTGACAGAGTTCTTCAATCATGGAGGCTACGTCAAGTGGCAAGGGAATTCCTTCTTTTTTTCGACGCGCCGCTTGAATGCGTTCGGGGTCGCCGGCAACTTGGACAGGAGTGGTCGCATCGATAGCCGGAGTTTGTCGAAGCGCAGATGCCATTGCATCGAAATCGGACTCGAAGCTTCCCTCTTCGCGGAGAAAGGTGGGATCAATAGCCATAAAGAAGTGACCAACGTCGGACTTCGCTTGGCCAGGACGCATCGTACCGTGCAGTGGCGCGAAGCATGCCCCAGAAGTTACTGTAGACAGTATCTCTACCATTGTGGCAAGTCCGTAGCCTTTGTGACTACTAAGTTCCGGGAGGGCACCCAAGGGCGTCAGGTGGCGAATTTCGAGGGCGCGTTCGGGATCAGTAATTGGTCTGCCTTCTCGATCGATCGACCAACCGCTTTGAAGCCTGTGACCATGGAGTTTCGCAAGCTTAAGTTTCCCAACGGCTACGGTGCTGGTAGCCATGTCTAAGCAAAAAGGAGGCTGAGTTCCTCCAGGCGCCGCAAAAGCGATGGGGTTCGTTCCGAGCATGGGTATGAGCCCCCCTGTTGGAACAATACCAGGTCGATAGACTGCAGAAGTTGACATGCCTAGAAGGCCCTGTTCAGCGGCCTGCATCGCATAGGCACCCGCCGCGCCATAGTGGTGAGAGCCTCGCACACTTGCCATACCGATTCCAAAGGCTTTCGCTTTATTGATCGCCATTTCCATCGCGAGTCGCGACGGGTGATGGCCCAGTCCACCAGATCCATCCCAGAGGCAGGTGGCACCACGATCCCGAATAAGTTTTGGTTCTGCAGACAGATTCAACTTCCCATCTCGTCGAAGCTCGTCATAGAGTCCGAGCATCAGTACGCCATGGGAGTCAATGCCATGGGTATCGGCGTACGCCATGACATCTGCGGTGACGCAAGCACCACCTTCCGACATTCCCCAGGCCTTCAATAATTCAACGACTTGACTGCGCAGGCATTCAACTTCAACACGTATGACCGGTGATTGATAATCCACAAGCTGAAGACTAAGCCAATTTCAGAAAAAAAGGACTAGTAGTTAACCTAATTCGACAGTGTGACAAGTATGGAATAACCTCCCACTATGCTTGAAACTCTTTATTGTGGATCAGTTTCGAGCGTTTACAGTTGGTGCGAGAGCAGCACTCAGAGCTCTTTGAGTGCGTTGTCCGTTTGGACTCCGAGGGGTCGTAAGGGAAGATGCTCATTTATTTTTATTAGAAGGTGTGTGCATGTGTTGACGCAACCTTTTGAAACTTGGTGCGATCAACTAAAAGGAGTAACGCTTTGACAGAGCAAACCATGACCGGGGGAGAGTTAGTGGTTCAGTCCCTTGTCACCCACGGGGTTGAGCGAGCTTTTTGTGTGCCTGGCGAGAGCTACCTCGCAGTGATTGACGCTCTCTATGAGGTTCGTAACCGTTTGGATTTAATTGTCTGTCGTCACGAGGCTGGTGCGGCAAATATGGCTGAGGCATACGGGAAGATGACGGGGAGGCCAGGCGTTTGCATGGTCACGCGGGGCCCGGGAGCCACACATGCATCGATCGGTGTTCATACGGCGTTCCAAGATTCCACTCCCATGTTGCTGCTCGTTGGTCAGGTGGGGTCCGATTTTGCTGAGCGCGAGGCCTTTCAAGAGGTGGACTACCGTCGCATGTTTGGGCAAATGGTCAAGTGGGTTGCTCAGATCGATCGTCCTGATCGTGTTGCCGAGATGATGAGCCATGCGTTTCACCTCGCTGTTTCGGGAAGGCCCGGCCCAGTGGTACTGGCGCTTCCCGAGGACATGCTTACAGCGCGAGCCCAGCCCTCTGCGCTTCGACCCTACCAGCGGGTCACCCCTGCGCCAAGCGCTCAGGCGATGTCGAACTTTCGTGAGGTGTTGAAGAGCGGAACTAAGCCACTGGTCCTCATGGGTGGGGGTGGATGGACGGCCAAGGCCTGCGAGGACATGATGCATTTCGCGCGCGCTAATAGTCTTCCTCTAAGTACGTCTTTTCGGTGCCAAGACCTTATTGACAATGATGATCCAAACTATGCTGGCCATGTGGGCATTGGTCCCTCGAAAGCTTTGGCAGACCTGGTGCGGGAAGCCGATCCTCTTATTGTGGTTGGCGCGCGCCTTGGGGAAATGACCACCTCTGGCTATACCCTTGTAACGGCTCCAGTACCCAGGCAGCGCATGGTGCATGTGCATCCCGGAGCTGAGGAGTTGGGGCGTGTTTATCAGGCCGATTTGCTCATCAACAGCGGTATGCCCGAGTTTGCATCGGCCTTGGTTAATATGCCTCCTGTCGATGCAACTGCGTGGAAAGGATTGGTAGAGCATGCCCACGCTTCTGATCAAGCGGAGCGAGTCCCAAGTCCAACCTCAGACCGACTGGATATGGCCCAAGTGGTGCTCCAACTTCAAGCGCAACTCGGAAAGGATGTGATTGTTACTAATGGGGCAGGTAATTACTCCGGCTGGGCCCATAGATACTGGCGGTATGGTGGGTACCGAAGTCAACTAGGGCCCACCAGTGGAGCTATGGGGTACGGCCTACCCGCTGCGATTTCCGCTAAGCTGCAAGCTCCAGGCCGAGAAGTGGTCTGTTTCGCTGGCGATGGTTGCTTTTTAATGTCTGGGCAAGAGCTAGCTACTGCCCAGCAGTATGGTGTGAGGATTTTAGTTTTGGTCGTAAACAACAGCAGCTTCGGCACCATTCGTATGCATCAAGAGCGCGAGTATCCACGGCGGGTCTGGGGGACAGCCATTGAGAACCCAGACTTCGCTGCACTAGCGCGCGCCTATGGCGGGCACGGGGAGACCGTCGAGGCAACAGAAGACTTCTTGCCTGCACTAGAGCGTTGTCAAAAAGCCGAGACCTTCTCTCTCATTGAGCTTAAGATTCAGACTGATCAGATCACCACCCGAACAACAATCGAAAAGATTCGAGAGCTTTCCGATTTGGGTCGCCGTTCATAGGCACGCGAGTGGAACCAGACCTCGCTTTCCTTTCAGCCACAGATCAAGCAGCTGGCATTCGGCAGCGGCGATTTACGGCGACCGCCCTGCTTCATGCGTGTATCAATCAAGTTGAGCGACTCAACCCAAGCCTTAATGCGATCGTGACACAGACTTTTGAGGTCGCTCAGGAGCGCGCGCATGAGGCTGATGCAGCGCTCTCACGGGGTGAGATCTGGGGTCCTTTGCATGGTTTGATCGTGGCGCATAAAGACCTGTTTCCCACCAAGGGTGTTCGGACGACCTATGGGTCGAAGATTTATGAACACCATGTTCCAGAAGTTGATGCAATTCCTGTCGAGCGTCTTAAGGGTGCAGGGGGGATTAGCATCGGCAAAACCAATACCCCAGAGTTTGGGGCGGGGAGTCAGACCTTCAATGAAGTCTTTGGAGCGACTTGTAACCCCTATGACGTAACCAAGACCTGTGGTGGCTCCAGTGGAGGTGCGGCCGTTGCAGTGGCAACGGGCATGGTGTCGCTAGCGGACGGTACTGATTTAGGAGGGTCCCTACGTAATCCCGCTAATTTTTGTAATGTGGTGGGTCTTCGGCCTTCGCCGGGGCGGGTGCCGAATTGGCCGGATAGTCTGCCGTGGTTTCCCTACTCGGTGGCAGGCCCA
>Ga0222714_10006083_pt1 | contig 11339 bp, 10 predicted proteins | sample C33_3DmetaG_FD_165048 | JGI IMG/M metagenome (GOLD analysis project Ga0222714, IMG submission 165048) | Estuarine water microbial communities from San Francisco Bay, California, United States - C33_3D | ecosystem: Environmental > Aquatic > Marine > Unclassified | place: USA: California... | reverse complement strand
ATTTTTGTTATAAATATTACAAAAGAGAGAGATAATCTTAATGGTTAAAGCAGTAATAAACAGTAGTGGTGGCGTTAGAGCTAATATTAATTCTAACACTTCAGCTGGACCTCAACAGGTTTCAGTACAATTACCAAGTGCTGCTGCTGCTCAATCTTTTAAAAATTTAAGCGATGTGAATGTTACGACACTAGAAGACGGTGCCTTAATTCAATATGACTCTGCTAGCGATAAGTTTATAACAAGAACAGAATTATCTACCACAACTGGAACATTAAAGTTTAACGGTGGTAACTTTTAGGAGAATTTAAATGGCAACAATTATTCAGATAAAAAGGTCGTCAGGAACTACCGCCCCACTCGAACTAGCCCAAGGTGAACTGGCCTATACATACGGCACGGGTACCCAAGGCAATCTAGGAGATAGACTCTTTATAGGAACAGGTACAGAAACCGATGGCGTAGCCGCTAATATAGATATTATTGGTGGTAAATATTTTACAAGTTTAACAGATCACGCACCAGGTACTTTAACAGCTTCATCAGCTTTACTAGTAGATAGTAATAAAGCAATTGATGAAATTTTTATAGGTAATAATGCTTCAACAGGTGGTTCTTTAAAATTAAACGAGGGAACCAATAACGGATCAAATTATATTGCACTTAAAGCTCCGAATGCCGTAACAACTTCCACTACTTTCACGTTGCCAGATGGTGATGGATCAAACGGTCAATTCCTAAAAACTGACGGTTCAGGTAATTTAAGTTTCGGTACAGTATCATCAACAATTACACTTGCTGCTGATAGTGGTGCTAATGATACTTACACAACAGGAAATACTTTAACATTTACTGGTGGTACTGGTATTGACACAACAGTTTCAGATGATACAATTACAATTGCTATTGACGCTACAGTAGTAACTGATTCATCTACAACAACATTTACAAATAAAACTTTTGATGCTAACGGAACAGGTAACTCAATATCAAATATTGAAGTTGCTGACTTTGCTTCAGGTGTTGTTGATACAGATATATCAAGTGTATCTGCAAGTGATGATACTATCGCTTCTGCGAAAGCAATCAAAACTTATGTTGATGCACAAGACGCAAATATTGCTTCTGATACATTAACATTTACAAATAAAACATTTGACGCTAATGGTACAGGTAACTCAATATCAAACATTGAAGTTGCTGATTTTGCTACTGGCGTAGTAGATACAGATTTAAGTTCTGTTTCTGCTAGTGACGATACTCTCGCTTCTGCGAAAGCAATTAAAGCTTATGTTGACTCACAAGTTACAGCACAAGACTTAGACTTCCAAGCTGATACTGGTGGTGCTCTTGCTATTGATTTAGATAGTGAAACACTAACCTTTACAGGTGGTACTGGTATTGATACAAGTGGTTCTGGTAATACAGTTACCTTTGCGATTGATAGTACAGTAACTACAAACACAGGAACTCAAACTTTAACAAACAAAACAATTGATACCGCAAACAACACGATAACAATTGTTGAGGCAGACATTTCTGACTTAGGTGCTTATATCACTGCTTCAAGTACAGATACATTAACAAACAAAACGATTAATAGTGCTTCAAACACAATCACTATTACTGAAGCAAACATTTCTGACTTAGGTGCTTATATTACAGCTTCATCTACTGATACATTAACTAATAAATCAATTAGTTTAACTACAAACACAGTATCAGGAACATTAGCAGAATTTAATACTGCTGTATCAGACGCTACTTTAGTTTCTACATCTGGTACTGAAACATTATCAAATAAAACACTTACAGCTCCTAAATTTGTTGACGGTGGTTATATTGCTGACGCTAATGGTAATGAGTTAATTCTTTTACAAACAACTACAAGTGCTGTAAATGAATTAGAAATTACTAACGCTGCTACAGGTAATGCGGTACAAATTGCTACAACAGGTAGTGATACAAACATTGACTTAAAAATCAGTCCTAAAGGCTCTGGTGTTGTTGACGTTGATTCAAGTAGAATTACAAACGTAACTGATCCATCAAGTGCTCAGGACGCTGCTACTAAAGCATATGTTGATAGTGTTGCCAATGGTTTAGATGTAAAAGCTTCAGTTAGAGTTGCTACAACAGCCGCTCTTGCTACTTCTACATATAACAATGGCGCTGGAACAATTACTGCTGACGCTAACGGTGCTCTTACAATTGACGGAGTTTCTGTTTCAGAAAACGATAGAATTTTAGTTAAAAACCAAGCAAGTGCTGTACAAAACGGTTTATATAAAGTAACTGCTACTGGTGGTGCTGGTTCACAATGGGTATTAACAAGAACACCTGACGGTGATGAAGCTATTGAAATTACAGGTGGTGCTTTCGTATTCGTTGAAGAAGGTACTGCTAATGCTGATAACGGTTATGTATTTACACATAACGGTACACCAACACTAGGTACAACTAATATTACGGTTGCTCAATTCTCTGGTGCTGGCCAAATATCAGCTGGTGACGCTTTAACAAAAACTGGTAATACTTTAGATGTTGCTGTTGATAACACAACAATTGAAGTATCAGGTGACGCTTTACAAGTTAAGGCTTCAGGAATTGGTACTAACCAATTAGCTGATACTGCTGTTACAACAGGTAAAATACAAGACAATGCTGTAACTGCTGGTAAATTAGCAACAACTTTAGATTTATCATCTAACACAATTACTTTACCTAGTACATTTGTTACTACAACTGGAACACAGACATTAACAAATAAAACAATTAATGCTTCACAGTTAGTTGATGGTTCAGTTACAAACGCTAAATTAGCAAATAGTACATTTACAATTAGAGATGATAGTTCTACTACTGATGCAATTGCTCTTGGCGAAACTTTAATTATCGCAGGTGGTGAAGGTATTGATACTACAATAGCGTCAAATACTTTAACAATCGCTGCTGAATTAGCAAGTACATCAAATAAAGGTGTTGCTTCATTTAGTTCAGATAACTTTACAGTTTCTACAGGAGTTGTTACTGTTACAAGTATTGATGGCGGAACATTTTAATTAATTATTAATTTAGGAGATTAATAAGTGGCAACTGTTATTAAATTAAAAAGAAGTACAACGGCTTCTGCTGTACCGACTACTAGTGATTTAGAAGACGGCGAAGTCGCCGTTAATATAACAGACAAAGTAGTTTATATGAGAAGTGGTGGCAGTATTGTTACTGTCGCTAACTTTAATTCAGGTTCAAGTGTTGATTTATCAGCTATTGACCAACATATTTTGCCTGATACAACTGAAACATATGATTTAGGTTCCGTATCTAAAAGATTTCGTTCATTGTATCTAGCAGGTGACACGATTGATATTGGTGGTTCAACTATATCATCTGACGGAACAGGAACAATTTCTATTTCTGCTTCAGGTGCTACATTACCTCTAAACTCAAACGTAGAAGTTGTAAGTGGAGTAACAAAGACACTTGCGTTAGCAGGTGAAGATGGTTCGCCAGTTCAAGCGGTACCATTTTTCACTAAAGCATTAGGTCTAAATACTCAAGCAACAAAACTAGATTTTAAAGCTGATCCTGATAAAGTTGTGGCACAATTTACTTTGGCAAATGGAACAGTTTTAGGGTCATCACAAGGAAACACATTATTTTTCTTTTAGGGAATAACATATGGTAGCAAAAACACCAATACGAACAGTCTTTAACGAAAGTGGAACAGCAACAGGTTTAGCAGAGTTTCAAACAGGTGAATTTGTAGCAGTAGAACACGGTGGTACAGGTAATGTCACTTTAACATCTAACTCTATACTTTTAGGTAATGGAACAAGTGCTGTTCAAAGTTCGACTATTCAAATTTCAGGTAACACAATTTCTTCATCTGATTCCTCTCTTATTACAGTTAATGATGGTTTAAGTATTACAGGTGCTTTATCAGTTACAGGAACAATTACAGGTACTATATCAGGAGCAACAACTTCAGGTAATATTCAAGTAGGCGTTACAGGTAATAATGAAATAGATACCTCTTCTGGTAATTTAACATTAGATTCTGCTGGAGGCACAATTTCAATAGATGATAATTTATCTGTAACAGGTAACGCAACAATCACAGGTAATTTAACAGTCAATGGGACAACAACAACTGTTAATTCAACAACAATTGAAATTACTAATTCATTTACTTTTGAAGGTTCAACGGCTGATGATTATGAAACAGTATTAGGTGTTGTTGACCCTACGGCTGATAGAACAATTAATTTACCAAATGCTTCAGGTACAATTGTATTACAAGATACTACTGATACATTAACAAATAAAACTTTAACATCGCCGATTATTTCTTCAATATCAAATACAGGTACTTTGACATTACCTACATCTACTGATACATTAGTAGGAAGAGCAACAACAGATACTTTAACAAATAAAACTATTAATAGTGCTTCAAACACAATCACTATTACAGAATCAAATATATCAGATTTACAATCTTATATCTTAGCCAATTCAACAGATACTTTAACAAACAAAACAATCAATAGTGCTTCTAACACAATTACAATCACAGAATCAAATATATCAGATTTACAATCATATATTTTAGCAAATTCTACTAATACATTGACAAACAAGACTATTGACGCTGACAATAACACAATTACAAATATTGGAGATAGTGAGTTATCAAGTGGTATTAGCGCTACCAAAATAGGTAACGGAGATGTAGATAATACAGAATTAAGTTATCTAAATGGTGTAACAAGTTCAATTCAAACACAAATAAATACAAAAGCCTCTACTGCCTTTGCTATTGCTCAAGCTGTTGCTCTAGGATAACACACTATTTTTATTATAAATAGTAGTAAACACATATAGGGGTTAATAATGGCAACGCCAGCTACAAGAGAACAATTAAAACAATACGCTTTAAGAGCACTCGGAAAACCAGTCATTGAAATTAACGTAGATGACGACCAACTAGAAGATAGAATAGATGAAGCGTTACAATACTATGCTCAATATCACTATGATGGTATTCGTAGAACCTATCTAAAATATCAATACACCGAAGCTGATAAAGCTAGAATTACAGGTAACTCATCTGAATCTGTTACTAAAAATTCTGTTACAACTGCTTGGAGTGAAGGTAACAATTATATTATTGTACCTGAAAGTGTTTTTTCAGTTATCAACATTTTCCCTTTTTCAGATAAAGGTAATTTAAACTTATTTGACGTAAGATATCAATTAAGATTAAATGATCTTTACGATTTTTCTTCAACATCAATTATTAATTATGATATAGTGTTAAGACACTTAGATTTTTTAGATCACATATTAGTAGGGGAAAAACCATTTAGATTTGTACAAAATGATAATCGTTTGTACATAGATATGGACTGGACAAATGATTTACAAGTAGGTGAATATCTAGTCATTGAAGCATATCGTAAATTAGATCCTGAAACGTTTACAGATATTTACAATGATATGATTTTAAAAAGATATGTAACGGCTTTGTTTAAGAAAAATTGGGGTGCCAATCTTAGTAAGTTTAATGGAGTTGCAATGTTAGGTGGAGTTACTTTAAACGGTCAACAAATTTATTCAGAAGCAATACAAGAGATTGAAAAAATAGAAAACGAAATTAGAAACTCGTTTGAAATGTCACAACCACTTATGATAGGATAATGATATGGCAGTTAATCATTATTTCCAAGGTGGTAACGGTATCGGAAATACCAGTGAAAAAAGATTATACGAAGATTTAATTATAGAAGGCCTAAAGATATACGGCAAAGACGTTTATTACTTACCACGAACATTAGTTAATAGAGATTTAATACTTGGTGAAGACTCACTAAGTAAGTTTGATGATTCATATTTAATTGAAATGTATATGGAAACCACCGAAGGATTTGCTGGTGAACAAGAAATTATCAATAAGTTTGGTTTAGAAATTAGAGAAGATACAACCTTTATGGTTGCTAAGAGAAGATGGCAAGACGCTGTTGATTCTGTACACACTTTAATTAAAGACGGCCGACCTAACGAAGGCGATATTATCTATATGCCTTTAATGAATAGTTTTTTTGAAATACAATTTGTTGAAGACCAAGAGCCATTCTTTCAACTCGGTAACTTACCAGTTTATAAATTAAAATGTACTCGTTGGGAATATTCTTCAGAAAGACTTAATACAGGTGTTACGGATATTGATAGTGCTGAAACACAATACAGTTTAGATCAATTAGCACATCAAGTGTCTTTAGAAAATGAACCAGGTTCAATTTTATTAGAAAATGATAGTGTTACAGGTGAAAGTAATTATATGATATTAGAAACTTACAATATTCAAACACAGGCAAATACATATGCCGATAATTTAGACTTAGATAGTGAGGCAGGTTTTGATACGGCCTCTACTGCTGATGACATATTAGACTTTACTGAAAGAAATCCTTTCGGTGATATAGATGAAGGAGCGTTTTAATGTTTGGCACTTATTTCTATAATGAGTCAATGAGAAGAATGACAATCGCCTTTGGTCAATTGTTTAATAATATTCAAATTAAAAGAAAAGACTCTAACGATACAGTTATACAATCTATTAAAGTTCCTTTGGCTTATGCTCCAAAAGAAAAGTTTTTAGTACGATTAGATCAACAACCCTCTTTAGATGAAAGAGAATTTGCAATTACTTTACCTCGTATGTCTTTTGAAATTACTTCAATTGCTTATGACCCAAGTAGAAAATTAAATCGTATTCAAAAATTTAAAAGAGTAAAAACAGCTGCTGATGGTAAGATATTAGATTATAACTATATGCCAGTACCTTATAACATATCATATAGTTTAAACATATTTACAGCAACAGCAGAAAGTGGCCTACAAATTGTAGAACAGATATTACCTTTCTTTCAACCAGATTATACTGTTACTGTTAATGCTATACCTAGTTTAAATATAAAAAGAGATGTGCCAATTGTTTTAAATAGTGTTACTTATGAAGATAGTTATAATGGTAGTTTTACACAACGTAGAGCTGTTATATATACACTTACATTTACTGCTAAAACTTATCTGTTTGGACCAGCACAAACTCAAAAGGTTATCAAAGAAGTACAATCAGATATACATACTAATCCAACAACAGCTGGTACAGGAAGTGAAAGTAGAGAAGTAAGAATAGTAATAACACCTAATCCTACTTCAGCTGATGCTGATGATGATTTTGGATTTACAACAACAATAACAGATTTTACAGATAGTAAAAACTTTAATCCAACAACAGGTGAAGATGAATAATTATGAGTAAATTAGAAGAAAAAGTAAATGAAATTTTAGGTATAGAAAAAACAGAACCTAAACAAACTAAAGAGTTTAAGCCTTTGGTACCACGTAGAGAAGATAAAGAATCTCCAGATGTTGATAATGATTACAAATATAGTAGAGAAAACTATTATAATTTAATTGAAAGAGGACAAGAAGCTATAGATGGTATACTTGATGTTGCTAGAGAAGGCCAACACCCAAGAGCTTATGAGGTTGCTGGTGCTTTAATTAAAAATGTTGCTGATACTGTAGATAAACTACAAGACTTACAAAAGAAACTTAAAGACTTAAAAGAATTACCTAAAACAGCAAGTGCTAATATAAAAAACGCATTGTTTGTAGGATCAACCGCTGAATTACAGAAAATGTTAAAAAATGAAAATATTAAAAGCAAAACGATCACACCCGAAAAAGACGATACTGAAGATAAGTGATTTAGATTATATTAAATACTATGAAGAAAATGGTATTTACTTACAAGACTTATCAAAAGATTTTGAAATGGTTGAACCAATAGAAATAAATCAGTACACAATATCTGAAACTCCTAGATATGGAGCAAACGGCCAACAATATAAAGAAAAAAAGTTTTCTGTTGTAAAAGGAAATCAAAGAGTTACATTAGCCAAAAAATTAGGTTATACACATATAGAAGGAATAATTTTAAATGTCAACTGATGCATATTTGGGTAACCCCAATCTTAAAAAGGTTAACACACCTGTTGAATTTACACAAGACGAAATTGTAGAATATCAAAAGTGTGCCAAAGACCCTTTATATTTTATGGAGAAATATGTAAAGATTGTTTCTTTAGATGAAGGTCTTGTTTCATTTAAAATGTATGACTTTCAAAAAAAGATTGTTAATACTATACATAAAAATAGATTTACTATTTGTAAACTACCTAGACAGTCAGGTAAATCAACAACAACAATTTCTTATTTAATGCATTTCGCATTATTTAATCCTAATTCTAATATTGCTATATTGGCCAATAAATCATCTACCGCTAGAGATATATTAGGCCGTTTACAATTGGCCTATGAAAATTTACCGAAATGGTTACAACAAGGTGTTATTAACTGGAACAAAGGTAATATAGAATTAGAAAACAAATCAACAATTGTGGCAGCTGCTACTTCATCATCAGCAATTCGAGGAGGTTCTTATAATATAATTTTCCTTGATGAGTTTGCTTTTGTACCTACAAATATTGCCGAATTATTTTTTAGTTCAGTTTATCCTACCATCTCTGCTGGTAAAAATACAAAGATGATTATAGTTTCTACCCCTTATGGTATGAATCAATTTTACAAATTATGGACAGACGCTGAAAATAAAAGAAATGATTATATACCGATAGAAGTACATTGGTCGGAAGTTCCTGGTAGAGATGAAGCTTGGAAAGAACAAACAATAAGAAACACAAGTGAAGAACAATTCCAACAAGAGTTTGAATGTGAATTTTTAGGCTCGGTTAATACTTTAATATCACCTGCTAAAATTAAAACAATGGCCTATATGAATCCTGTTAAATCTTCAGGTAGTGTAGAAGTGTTTGAGGCACCTGTAAAAGGACATACTTATGTTTGTACAGTTGACGTATCCAGAGGTGTAGATAAAGATTATTCTGCCTTTATTGTATTTGATGTTACAAAAATGCCTTATAGAGTTGTGGCTCTTTATAAAAACAATGAAGTTAAACCTTTTGTTTTTCCAAATATTATAGAACAAGTTTGTAAAGGATATAACAGAGCTCATATCTTAACCGAGGTCAACGATATAGGTCAACAAATTGCTGAAGCATTACAGTTTGAAATTGAATATGACAATCTAATGATGACAACTCAAAAAGGCCGTGCTGGTCAAATATTAGGTGCTATGTATAGTGGCCGAGGTACATCTTTAGGTGTTCGTATGACTAAACAGATTAAAAGAATAGGTTGTGCCAATATAAAGACTTTAGTAGAGGGTGATAAACTTGTTGTTAATGCTTTTAAGATTATAGAGGAGATGTCAACTTTTGCTAAAAGAGGTCAAAGTTATGAGGCCGAAGATGGTGCAAATGATGACTTAATGATGTGTTGTGTCATATTTGGTTGGTTATCAAATCAGCCTTATTTTAAAGAGTTAACCAATACAAATGCTCGTCAACAAATGTATGTGGAACAACAAAACTTAATAGAGCAAGATATGGCTCCGTTTGGTTTTTTAGATGACGGTATCAACGAACACGAACAGGCAACTGTAGATGAATATGGTGATGTCTGGCATCCTGTTGATATAAGAAAAGGTATGTAGTTTTGGGTTATTATAAATATCTGTATAATGAAACTTTGACTATGGGCGTATGAATAATACGACTTTTGAACAATAAACAAATGTTAATTAGCTAATTAAGAGGAGAATAAACCTATGGCATTTCAAGTATCACCAGGTGTTCTCGTACAAGAAAAAGATTTAACTAGAATTATACCTGCAGTATCAACTTCTATTGGTGCTATTGCTGGCGAATTTCGTAAAGGACCTTTAAATGAGGTTGTGGCTATCTCTAGTGAACAAGAGCTTGTAGATACGTTCGGTAAACCAGATTCAAATAACTTTGAATACTTTTTTACTGCAGCTAACTTTCTACAATACTCTAATGCTTTGAGAGTAGTACGAGCAACTAATACAAGCTTATCCAATGCTAACGCTTCTGGTTCAAGTGTGCTTATCGAAAACAATGATGATTACACTTCAAACTATGCAAGCGGACAAGGCGTTGTAGGTGCTTGGGCAGCTAGAACAGCAGGAGCGTGGGGTAATAACCTATCTGTTTCTGTATGTGAGTCTGCTGAAGCTTTTGAAAAACAAGCAGTAACAACTGTAAACGACAGCGCAACAGCGACTGGCGACACTACAGTAATTTTAACAAGTTCAGCAAGTATAAACGTTGGCGACATTGTATCGTTTTCAACTACAGCCGCTACAAACGACTATACTGACGGACACGAATATAGAGTAACAGCAAATAATACAGGTACAAACACTATCACTATCGTTAGAAAAGAATCAGGTTCAGGTGGCTTACACGCTGCTATAACTGATGGCGGTAACGTTAGAAGAAGATGGAGATATTATGACTTTGTTGATGGCGCACCAGGCACTTCGCCTTACGCTTCAGCAAGAGGTGGTTCTAATGATGAAATGCACGTTGTAGTCGTTGACGAAGACGGTGGTATTTCAGGTACTGTTGGTCAAGTATTAGAAACTTACTCAAAAGTATCAAAAGGTGCTGACGCTAAATCAAGCGAAGGCGGAACTAACTACTATCCAGATGTTATCTTTAATAGATCAGCATACATTTTCTGGATGGATCACTCAACACTAGGCGTTACAAACGGCTTTGGTTCAAATGTTGCTAGCAAAAACTTTGACAGCACATCAGCAATCACAGCTCCAGTAACAACTTCATTATCAGCAGGTTCTGATGGTTCAGCTGTAACAGCAGGCCAATTAAAAACTGCTTATGAGAAGTTCCAAGACGCTGAAACTGTTGACGTTGGTTTAATCATTGGTGGTAAAACACCTAATGAAACAATTGGAACTCCAGGCGATGGTAAAAATCACGTAAATGATCTTTTACAAATTGCTGAAGATAGAAAAGACGCTATAGCGTTTGTTTCTCCTCCAAGAAACCACGTTGTTGATATAACTAATACAACTACAATCACTAATAATATCATTAATTTCTATGAAGATGTTAATTCTTCTTCATATGTTGTTTTTGATAGTGGTTACAAATATATGTACGACAGATACAATGATGTTTACAGATATGTACCATTAAACGGTGATATGGCTGGTTTGGCTGCTAGAACAGACTTAACAGCTGACGCTTGGTACTCACCTGCTGGCTTTAACAGAGGTCAAGTAAGAGGCGTAGTTAAATTAGCTTACAATCCAACTAAAGCACAAAGAGATCAATTGTATCCTAAGAGAGTAAATC
>Ga0222714_10006080_pt1 | contig 11345 bp, 7 predicted proteins | sample C33_3DmetaG_FD_165048 | JGI IMG/M metagenome (GOLD analysis project Ga0222714, IMG submission 165048) | Estuarine water microbial communities from San Francisco Bay, California, United States - C33_3D | ecosystem: Environmental > Aquatic > Marine > Unclassified | place: USA: California... | reverse complement strand
GATCCATACTAATCTCCTATCTATATGAGCGTTCATTCATATAGGTATATTATATCACAACAAAATAACAGTCAATGAAATTACACCGGTTTTGAACGATAATAAGTTTTTGTTGTTACTACCATATTGAATTAAATATGTTGCGTAAGACAACCATTCGGACAAAAAAGGTCATTTTTCATCAAAAAATATGTTCCCACAATGGACGAAATTTGCACACATAGACAAAAAAAGCCATCGGATACCTATGAAGGTCATCTGATGGCTGATTTTTATTAAGTTGGGTTAAATATAGAGTGCTGTCAAGTATGTGTCAAGTATATAACAAGTGCTATTTTAATGAAAGCAACGTGATAGACTCTACATGGTATGTTTGACTAAACATATCGACAGGTACAACTTTTTTAACATTAAATAAAGTTTTTAATTGTTTCAAATCTCTAGCAAGTGAGGATGGTTCACATGAAATATAAACCATTTTTTTAGGTTTCATTTCCATGACTGCTTCTATAAAAGAAGATTGTAAGCCATCTCTTGGTGGGTCCACAATGACAACATCAAAATGTTTTTTATTTTCAAGCATAAACGTTTCCACTTCAGCACATACAAAATCAACATTTTCAATGTGATTGAGTGTAGCGTTATATGTAGCATCAGAGACCGCATCTGAAATCACTTCAACACCTGTCACATGTTTTGCTTTCCTTGCAGCAAATAAACTAATCGTTCCTACACCACTATAAGCATCTAAGACTGTTTCATTTTTAGTAATATGAGCGAGGTCTAATGCGATGTCATAGAGTTTTTTGGCTTGTGGAGGATTGACTTGATAAAAAGATTGAGGTCTAATTTTAAATGTGAAATCACCAAGCTGATCATGAATAAAACCTTCACCATAAATAACTCTATCGGTATCTCCAATGACTTTATATATCGAAGGATTCACTTGATGAATGATGGTTTTAATATAGGGATGTTTTGAGATTAATGCAGAGATTACTTGAGATTCCTTTTTAAAACCAGGTTCTTGACTAATAATAATGAGCATGAGTTCTTTTGTTTCAATTCCTTTTTTAACAACAGCATGCTTAATCCATCCTTTTTTTGTGACAGGATCATAGGCTTTCACGTGATAGGAATCAAGTAATGTTTTAAGTGTTTGAATGACTTCATTACCATCTTCATGTTCGATTAAACATGTTTTAATGTCTAACACTTTTTTTGTTTTTGCTTGATAAAACCCAGCAATAAGACCGTCTTTAGCATTGGCGAATGCCATTTGAATTTTATTACGGTATAAAATTGGTGACTCACTAGAAACCACTGGTTGAACCGGAACATATAATTTTGCAATATGATTTAGTGCATCTGAAACACGTTTATGTTTCATTTGAAGTTGATGATCATAATTCATATGTTGAAGTTGACATCCACCACATTGTTGATAATAAATGCATGGTGGTGTCACCCGATCTTTCGATAATGAAAGATAGGTTTTTACTTCTCCAATACTGTAATTACTTTTTTTAGAGGTGATTTCTATCTCTGCTTCTTCACCAATCATTAAATTAGGGACGAAGATTAAATCTTTTCCTGTTTTAACAACACCACGTCCATCGTGTGCGTAATCGATTGCTTTTACTTTCATAAGTTTACCAAAAAAAGGTCAGAAGACCTTTTTTATTTGTTGTATTTTCCTTTCAAGTAATTGACATAATGCATTGGATCAAATGGCTTTTGGGTTGCGATCATCATGATTTCTTTCGGTGTTTTTGTTTGCGCATATTGATGAATATGTTCTTTTGTCCAATCATTAATGGCTTTAATATTATTTTCAAGAATCGCTTTTTCAATATCAATTGCTTGTGACATGGCATCATAAATTTGTGCGCCATATGCTGAACCAAGTGCGTATGTTGGAAAGTATCCAAAAGATCCATAAGACCAGTGGATATCTTGAAGGACACCTTCAGTATTGGTATTCGGACGAATCCCTAAATACGCTTCATAGGTATCATTCCAAAGTTGCGGAAGATCTTCAACTTCAATGTCACCTGCAATGAGTTTTTTCTCAATATCGTAACGTACCATAATATGTAGTGCATAGGTTAATTCATCAGCTTCTACACGAATGAGCGTACGTGCACTGTGATTCATGTAATCCATAAAATCCTCTAGAGTGACTTCATCTAATTGAGGTGAAAAGATTAATTGAAGTTTTTGATAATGAACCGTCCAAAAAGCTTTTGAACGTCCAATCATATTTTCATACATCCTTGATTGAGATTCATGAATTCCTAGAGATGTCCCACCATGTAAATACGTATCATCATATTTAGGATCATTTTGAATTTCATATAATCCGTGACCCATTTCATGAATCGTTGAGAATATTGAAGACGCTAGATTATCTTCTAAATAACGCGTTGTAATTCTTGTATCTACAGATGTGACACCAGAGGTAAATGGATGTTCTGAGGTTTTTAATAGTCCTCTTTCTCGGTCATAATAAAAGACATCAAGTAAGTATTCACTAAATGCTTTTTGTTTTTCTTTATCAAAAGTTCCAGTAACAAGTTTTGGATGTAGTGGTTTAGGATGTTTTGTAACTTCTTTAACAAAATCAACAAGCTCTTTTTTTAATGTATCAAAAAAGAAATCATATTCTTTTTGAGTAAAACCTTCTTCATACATATCCAGTAAAAGATCATAGCCTTTTAAATGTTCTTCTTCTAAATATTTAACAAGATTTCTTTGGTATAACAACACTTCTTTTAACGTTGGAACAAATAAAGAAAACTCATTTTTGTGTTTCGCTTCTGCCCAAACATGTACACTTTTTGACATTAAAACTTGATACGCGATGTATTCATCTTTAGGGATTTTTTTAATGAAGCGTAATTCTCGATGTTCTTTTTTAATTTCAATTTGTAAATCGTGTTCGAGTGTATCGAGTTCTTTGAATAATGTTTCAATCGCATTGACATAAGTCTCATTGGATTGAATGGCATAAATTTCACCAGCCATAACCTCAAGTTGTTTCGAACGATACTCAATGGATTTCTTAGGTGCTTCAGTTTCAGCATCCCAACTCATCAGCCACATGACATATTCATATGCTTTTAGTTTTTTTCTTGTTTCTAAATAATGTTGTAATGATGTCATTGTTTGCCTCTTTTCTTAAGTTAAATTATATCATAAAATAGTTAAAAATAAGGTTGCGATTGAAAAATAAATACTAAGTCCAATAAAGTCATTCAGTGTTGTTATTAGCGGTCCTGATGCCACTGCAGGATCTTTTTTAAATCGCATTAATATAACTGGCATCATGAATCCAATCAAGGCTGCAACTGTCATTCCAATAAGTAAAGAAAGACTTACTTGAATAGCGATAACAATAGATTGTTGAAACGTTTCTCCGATCAGTACTAAAAATAACGTTGAAAATAGTAACGTAAAGATACTCATAAGACAAGCATTCATCAAACCAATTCGAATTTCTTTTTGATGATGTTTTTTTAAATTAAACGCATCTTCATCCATTGAAAGAAGCGTAACCCCTAAAGCTTGTGTTGAAATATTTCCTGCCATCCCAAGAATGAGAGGTTGAAACAACACAAGCAATGTCACTTGACTTAATGTGGGTTCAAAGATGGCTAGAATTAAAGCGATCATTGTATTCAATATAAGTGCAATGAGTAACCAAGGCATTCTTTTTAGATATCGTTTAACAGCGTGATCCGCTTCATCAAAGTTGTTAATGTTGGCGAGTCTTTGAAAATCTTCATCATAGCTTTCAATGAGTTCATCAAAGACGTCATCAGAAGTAATAATTCCAACAAGACGATCATTTTCAATGACTGCAATTGCTTCTTTGTCGTAGTCCATCATTTTTTGAATCGCAATAGTAATATCATCATTTGGATGTAAATACGTTGTAAGTGGTTTGTATATGGATTCTATTTTTGTATTTTTTCTTGCAATTAACACTTCACTTAATGTGATTTTTCCGATCAGTTTGTGTTCATCATCTACGACCCATAAAATATCCATATACATATATTCTGAGACGTCATGAATGAGGTGTTTTAATACTTGTCCTGCTGTTTGATGCGTTAAGATTAAGACCACATCGACTTGCATCATACTTCCAACACGTGTGTCATGATACAATAAAATTTTTTCAATATGATGTTTCTTTTGTTTGTCTAACTGATTTAAAATGTTTGCTTGATTGTTTGACACTTTGATCCACTCAACGAGTTCATCAGATGCGAGATGTTTGATAATAAATGCTTGCTTGATTGTTGGTAAAAGGTGATAAGCATGATCTTTTTCTTGTGGGTCTAATAGATTAATAAAATGAGGAAGGTCTTTTAAAGGTAGATGGTTAAGCATACTTTTTTGATCATGATCACTGGCATGTAAATAAGTATCCACATATGTTTGAGGTTGTTTTTTAAATGAAAGTTGAAGGTTTTTTTCAAGCATCATAACCCTCCAAGTAAAAGCGTTGCAATACTAAAATAAATCAGTAGCGCACTAACATCAATAAGTGTTGTAATAAAGGGTCCTGAAGCAATCGCTGGATCAACTTTAAGAAGTTGAAGCATTGAAGGAATCGTGATTGCTATTAGTGGTGCAAAGAAAAGTGTCGATGCAAGACTTAAGCCGATTATAAGTGAAAATGTTAAAGGTGTTGGATCATTAAACCCTCTTAAAGTTGCGTATAGATATGCAAGTAATAACGCAAGTATACCCATTGAAATTGAAATCATGATGGATGTCATGAGTTCTTTAACAAGTGTTTTTTTAAACATGCCTTGTTTTTTAGATAAACTTTGAAGGGTTAGTGCGAGTGTTTGTGTCGCAACATTACCAGCAGTTCCTAAAATAAGTGGCTGAAATAACATTAAAACAACCACTTTTTCTAATAAGGCTTCAAATTGATGAGATAAAAGCATCATCGGAATAAACATGACAAGCAACATGACAAGCCATGGAAGTCTTTGAAGCGCCGCTTGAAAAAAGCTACCATTCAAATTGACTTTTGCAGTAATCATTTTTTCATAATCTTCAATCGCTGCTTCTTCTAGTAAATCCAGTGCATCATCAAGCGTGATCACACCGAGTAACTGATTGTCATCATTTAAAATGGGTAAAACTTTTTGATTGGTTGTTTTTAATAAATGAATTGCCTCATCAATGGGTGTATCTTCATGGCATGACACATATGGATGCAATACATCTTCCATGGTGATGTGCGCTTCTGTTTTTAATAGTGTTTTTAAGTCGATCACACCTTTAAACTGGTGTTGATCGTGGATAACCACCATATCAACAATGTCTAAGTCTGGTGCTTCTTTAATGAGTTTTTTAGTTACGTCTTTTGCTGAAAAAGACATCTCTACCTCACAGTAATCAATAGAGACATGCGCGCCAATTTTACCTTCATCTAGTTCTAAAATAGAGGTTATGATTTCTTTATCTTCATTTTCGTTTAGTAATTTATTTCTGAGTGGTAGAGGTAGTAATCGTAATAAATCAATAACATCATCAGATGCCATTGTTGATATTAAATCTTTTTGTTTAGATACTGGAAAACGTAAAAAGACTTGAACTTGATAGCTTTCATCAATATAAGGTAGGAATTCAGCTGCATGTCCAATATCCATTGTTTTAAATAACAGTTTTTGATTTTTTATCGATAATTTAAATATCTCATCTGCGAGATCATATCCGTGTTGAGTTACATCTATCATATGTTACTCCCAAAAATCATTTTAGCAGTTTGTTCACTCACATGATATGTATTTTCTTGATGGTTGATTTCTATTTGAGATAAAGAAGGGTATTTCTTTATGATTTTAATACGGTCTTGAATGTGAATATGATGTTGCTTTAAATATTGTAATAAACCATAATCATCTTTGACTTGTAAAATTTGAAAAACGACACCTTCTTCCATATCATATAAAGAAGGGTAATTTTTAGTTTTAAATATCGTATCATAACTAGGAATGGGATTGCCGTGTTGACACGTTTCTGGTTTACCAATGAGTTCATACATTTTTTCAATCATTTTATCAGAACCTGCATGTTCTAAATGTTCTGCTTCATGATGGACTTCTTCCCATGAATATCCTAAATACTTTTCTAAAAAAACTTCCCATATACGATGAGAGCGAATCATTCTAATCGCTTCTCTTTCACCTTTTTTAAGAAGTTTCACACCTTGATAAGGCAAGTATTTCACATATCCTTTTTTATGAAGTTTTTTAACCATTTCATTAACACTTTGTTCACTATAAGAAAAATAAGACGCAATGTCTTTTAAACTCAAATGCGTCTTAATATCTGTAGAGGCTTCATAAATATATTTGATATAATCTTCTTCTGATTTATGTAACATCATGACTCCTTAAAATAAGATGAGTGAGATTGCCATAATGGCCATACCTAAAACAAGACCTGTAATCGATAAATGATGTTTTCCGTATTTTTCAGCAGCAGGTAATAATTCATCTAAAGAAATGTAGACCATAATACCAGCAACCGATGCAAAAAGTAACCCAAAGGTCGTTTCAGTAAAAATAGATCTTAATAAAACATAACCAATAATCGCACCTAGTGGTTCAGCAAGTCCAGATAATAATGTAAATCCGACTGCTTTTTTCTTTGAACCTGTTGCATGATAAATAGGTACAGCAACAGCAATGCCCTCGGGTATATTATGAATGGCAATTGCAATGGCAATACTAATTCCTAGCGTTTGATTTTCAAGTGCCCCAATAAACGTAGCAAGTCCTTCAGGAAAATTATGAATAGCAATCGCAAGCGCTGAAAACATCCCTAAACGCATGAGTTTTTTCTTTTTTCCTTTTCCAGTTTGATCATCAATAAACTCATGAGGATTTTCTTGATCTGGAATTAAATAGTCAATGAGTGCAATCACACCCATTCCAAAAAAGAACGCGAGTGTTGTATAAATATAAGCAACTTCAGAGTTAAAACTTGAAGATAACGCATCATATGCTTTAGGAAAGATTTCAACAAAAGACACATAAATCATCACCCCAGCACTTAAGCCTAATGCAAATGATAAAAGCGTTTCTTGTTTAATTTTTTTATTAAACGCAAAAATCGTTCCAAGACCAGTAGAAAGTCCAGCAAATAAAGTTAGTAAAAATGCATAAATCGGTTCCATTATTTATCCTTTTTTAAGGTATACCTTAATTTTAATTTAATGATACCATAAAAAATGGTTTTTGCAACAAAAAAAGCGATGATAATCATCGCTTAATTTTCTTTTATTTTGCTTCGTTTTTAATTTGTTTTCTATTAAACATCGCGTAAATGGTTGGAACAACAAGCAAGGTAAGTAGGGTTGCATAAAGAAGTCCACCAATCGCAGTAATCGCAAGTGGTTGTAAGAGTTCAGATCCCTCACCAACACCAAGTGCTAAAATAAAGAGTGAAATCACTGTCGTTAACGCTGTCATAAAAATTGGACGTAACCGTGTCTCTCCAGCAGTCACAATCGCATCAATGACGCCTAAGCCTTGTTCTCTTAGTTGATTCATATAGTCAATTAAGACAATACCGTTATTCACAACAATACCAACGAGTAACACAAATCCAACAAGTGCAACTAAACTTAAATTACTTCCTGTCACAAGGAGTGCAAGCATCCCACCTGTAAATGCAAGAGGAATCGTTCCTAAAATAATGAGTGGATATTTAAGTGATTGGAACTGAATCGCCATGACCATGTACACAATTAAAATGGCAACGATCAGTCCTAACGCTAAATCTAAGAATAAACTTTGAATTTCTTCATTTTCACCAGCAAACGTCACTGTATATCCACCACCATAACTTAAGAATGTTTCTGATTCTAAGTATGTATTCACGGCATCCACAACATCTTCTGATACAAGGGTAACGTTAAATCCATCTGCAATGCCTGCAGTAACTTCTAAGTATCTTGAGTTACCATCAGTGAAAATGGTTGCAAACCCTGTGACTTTTGAAATCGTAACAACCGTATTTTCATCATAAACAGAAACACCTAAACTTGAAAGTGATGTTGAAGCAGTTGGATTCATCGGATCAAAAGAAGTAAATGCAACAGGAGATAAGTTTTCATCTAACGTCACAAACACCCCAGGATTGACAATCAATTGAACAGGTGTTCCTGCAACGTATGTCGGTAATAAGAAATTAGGAACATAAAGTGGACCGTATAAAGCTTCATCATAACTTGAATCAATGAGTGCTCTCACCTCATCACTAAATAACATGACCCCACCTAAAAATTGTTCATAATCACCAAAAACATCTAGTGATAAACCCAGCGCAGCATCTGTAGGGACATCAACCGTGTAGGTCACACCATCAATAAAGACATCGAGCGTTTCTGTTGTCCCTAAATTACCAAGTAAACTGAACGCTAAACCAAAGTTATCAATGACATCTTGATTGGTAAGTCCTAACTTAATGGCTTCTGCTTGATTGACATCAATAAAGATTCTATCGGCACCAACATTAATACCATTATCTGGATCTTCAACACCTTCGATACCATTCATGATTTCTACAAGATCATTTGCAATTTTTTCAAGTGTTAATAAATCAAAACCTGATATTTTTGCAGTAATTCCAGTTGGTCCAAATGCGCCAGCCGATGAATCTTGTGTTGAAACAGATACTTCAAGTAAGTTATCTATAGACATATTTTCTAAATCTTCAAAATCATAATTTAAAATAAATGATTCAATATCAACCGCGTTCTCTTGAGTAGATTTTGCGCGAGATTCAAGTAATGTGATCGTCATCGCTAATGTTTCACCAGAACCTTGTGCTTGCGGTGGACCAAATACAAACCCACCACCTAATGTTGCAGAGACTGAATCGACATCACGAAGTGCGAGTAAATCAAAAGTGAGTTGATCTGCAAACGCTGTTTTTTCTTCAAATTCTAAATCACCTGCAAAGTTAATATTCACTGAAACCGTACCCTCATCTGTAGGAGGAATTAAAATAAAACCTCTAGAAAATACAATCGCAGATGATCCGATAAGTAAAACAACAATAATAAGAAATGTTAACCATTTATATTTAATTGAAAATAATACACTGTGTTTATAAGCTGATTTAAACTTCTTAGATGCCTTAGACTCTTCTTTGACAACTAAGTCATTTAAAAATCTTGATGCCATCGATGGTACCATCGATAGCGCAATCACTAAACTTGCTCCTAATGCATAGACAATCGTGAGTGCCATAGGAATAAAGATATCCGCCACTAAACCTTCAATAAAAAAGATTGGTAAGAACACAGCTGCTGTTGTTATCGTAGATGCTGCTATCGCTCCACCAACTTCTTTTGAACCTAATACAGCTGCTTCTATCTTAGATTTACCTTCTGAAAGTAGTCTGTAAATATTTTCAATAACAACAACCGAGTTATCAACAAGCATCCCGATTGCCAAGGCAAGACCACCCATTGAAATTATATTGAGTGAAATATTTGATAAAAACATGAGTAAAAAGGCAGCAACAACAGATATTGGAATCGCAAGTCCTACAATAATGGTTGGTTTAATATCTCTTAAAAAGACAAATAAAACCCCAACTGCAAGTAGCCCACCAATAAGTAAGTTAACAAAAACTGAATTAATTGAGTCATTAATGAATGCACCTTGATCAAATAACACACCATAAGAAGCGTCATAAGGACTATTTTCAATAAGTGTATCTAATTTAGATAAAATACGAGAAGTGACTTCAGTGATTCCAACATCTGATTGTTTTTGAAATGATATTTGTATCCCTTGTCTACCATTCACTTTAGAGTAGCTTTGGGTCGCATTATTCACAAACTTAACTGACGTTGAAACATCATTTAAAGTATAGGTCACACCATCAACATAATAAATTGGTAAATTTTTTAATTGGTCAAGTGTTTGTGGTGCATTTCCTAAATATAACAAACGTATGACACCTTCATCGAATGCTGCCCCAACTAAACCTTCTGTATTTTGTTCATTTAAGGTTGTTAAAACATCATCTTGTGTAAGTCCTAGTGTTTCTAAAGTGTTTTCATTTAAATTCACTTCTAAAACGATATCAGCTTCACCTGTTAAGGTCACATCAGCCACACCTGGAATACTTTTTAATTCATTTAAAATATCACGATTGATCCACTCAGTATTTAAAATAAGTGCCTCATCATCAGAGACCGTCTCATCAAAACTACGATACATCGTCACATTCATGACAGGCAATAAATCTGGAGATAATCTTAAAATCGTTGTATTTCCAACACCATCTGGAAATGTTAAGTTATTAATAATTTCTCTTAATTCAACAGTGACACTGTCTAAATTGGTACCATCTTGAAACGTTACAAATGAAATTGCAAAGTTTTCATTGGATTGTGAGGTCACTGTTGCAAAGTTTCCAATCGTAGATACTGCTGCTTCTAATGGATCAGAAACTGAACTCTCAATATCTTCTGGACTTGCACCTGGATAGGATGTGATCGTTACAACAAAAGGTAAGTTTACTTCTGGAAATAACGTTAAAGGTAATCTTGTAATTGAAAATAGTCCTAAGACAATAATAATTAAGATTCCCATTAAAACAGTAATCGGTTTTTTTACACTATAGTTACTCATAATTGCTCCTTAATTTTCTACATGATAAGTATACCAATAACATATATAAAAACCTTATAAAAAACCATTGTTACGATAGTTTTACATATTAAGAAAAAATCAATAAAAAACCACCCGAAGGCGGTTTATTTAGATTCTCCACTTATGGATAATGATTTGACATATACGCTTGGACTACCAAAACCTGAGACATCAAATTTTAAATCGTTTGCAAATCCTTCAATCGCATTCATGACGTCAAAGAAATTTCCAGAAACAACAATCATGTTGACTGGATAGGTGACTTTCCCGTTTTCAATCTTAAAGCCCCTTGCTTGAAGTGAGAACTCACCTGATATCGCTTTGACACCAGCGTGTAAGCCAACGAGTTCTGTGATATAAACGCCGTCGCTAATAGGTTCTATGAGTGCATCAAAACTTTTTTCACCTGGCTCTAAAAAAAGGTTCGTTGTTTGAATACCCCCACTAAAACTATTCCCTGATGGGTCATGATTAAATATGGATGCCATTTTTAAGTCATTGATAAATCCTTGAAAAACACCATCTTTAATGATGTATTTTTTCTTGCAAGCAACCCCTTCATCATCAAATGGAATTTGGAAATATGCTTTTTCATGCAAGGGATCATCAATCAAATTAAAGTTTGATTGTGCAATCGACTCT
>Ga0222714_10006078_pt1 | contig 11348 bp, 5 predicted proteins | sample C33_3DmetaG_FD_165048 | JGI IMG/M metagenome (GOLD analysis project Ga0222714, IMG submission 165048) | Estuarine water microbial communities from San Francisco Bay, California, United States - C33_3D | ecosystem: Environmental > Aquatic > Marine > Unclassified | place: USA: California... | reverse complement strand
CCTTCTCTTTTTGCTGTATCCGACAATAATCTTTCTAACATATATGTATCTGGGTCTAATCCACGTTTAGTAGCATTACTTCCAGCTTGTCCTCTATATCCTTCTACCATTGATATTAAAAATCCTTCTTCTTCCATCCATCTTGTTAAAGCAGTACCGTCACCAAAAATAGATTTATATGCAGGTTTAATAGCTTTAAATAAATATTTAATAAAACTACTTTTTCCAGCACCAGCTATATCTAAATATCTAGCATTAGGTAATAATTTAACACTTCTGTTTAAATCTCTAGCTAAGTTTATTGGCCAGAATGCAGGGTTATATTCAGTAAAAAATTTTCTAAATACATCACCTGATTTTGTCATCCATCTAAACATTTGCATAGTAGCAAATGGATTTTGTTCAAATGCTTGTGCAACAAATTTATTAACAAACCAATTTTCTAATTTACCATCTTTCATATAACTAAATAATTTCATTCCTTTAGGTGCTGGTTCTAATTTACCTTCACCAACAAATTTAGGTTTTTGAATTATTAAATCTTTTCTGTTATTTTTTAAAACTCCTTCATAATTTTCTAACCAAATTTTATTATCTTTTAACCATTGTACTGTCATAGCCATTAATTTATGTCTTCTAGCTTCAATTAATAAAATCATATCTTTTTCCATAGTTGCATTAAACACGTTTTGTATTTCATCTAATGTACCTTTTGATGATTTTAAATATCTTGTAGCGACGTTGTTAGCACCGTATTTTTCTAATCGTTTTAATAAATATTTTTTTACGTTAAATGTTACATATTCTTTATTATTTTCTAATTTAGAAATTAACTCAGCATCATACATTCCGCTTTCTTTTATTTCTGGTATAATCATTCTTTGTCTTACTTCATAGAATGCATCTGTTATTCTTAATAATTCTGGATGTAATTTTGCGTAATAATCAAATATTTCTTTAGCATCTCTTACTTCTAATTTTTTTGCTAATTCTACATCATATTTACGAATACCTAATGAAGATACTAAATTTTCCCTTTGTGTACTTTCAGCTATGTTTCTTAAAAATAACATAGTGGCTATTTCGTGTTCAGTATAACCAAAATCACGTGCTGGTTTAATCACGTGTTTTTTTATTTCATCCATATATCTTTTTAATTTAGCGTGTCTGTATCTAAAATTTTCTATTGCCCAGTTTAATTCTTTAGCAAATGGACTATGCCATCTTTCTCTACCAGAACCGCCTAATCTTCTGTAAATCCAAAAAAAACTATCTATTGCTTCTTGGCCTAACCAATCAACCATATCTGGTTTCCATTCTTTTTCTACTCTATCTAATATTTCTTTATTTACATCTCTAAACATTGTGCCAATAGATTTAACAACATTACCGTATCTAACATTTGGCCCTGCTGTAATATCTATTTGTATTTGTTCCCAGATTGCTTTTACTTCTGGTTTAGCATCAATGTAATAATTCCACATTTCGTAAGTTCTAGGTGCATTATGTTTAACCCAATTTGGTCTTAACAACCAAGCCATCATAAAATCTGCCATTAATTCTCTTGGGCCATCTCTATATTTTGTATATCTAACACCTTCATTATCTGTTCTTGTTCTATCAAAAGGTTTCCATTTCATTGACAAAGATTTTAATTCTTGTTCAATCCATTGTTTGTTTACTAATCCTCTTTCTTTAACTTCTTTTTCAAACATTTGTTTAAAGATTTTATATGCTTCGTCTGTAAGTCTAGGATCAACTGTCTTACCATTAATTTTATCTGCTATTGCTTTAATGTGATGTGACATTAAACCTTTCATAGCATCTTTAACTACTTCTTTTTTTAAACTGTCTGATAATTTTGCAAACACATCATAAAATGCTGGGTCTATTTTTGCTCTAGCATCTGCATCTCTAAATATTTGTAATACTGTTTCTGGTGTAATTTTTAAATCTTCTACTATTTCTTTGTTTGTAGTTTTTTCTCTTTCTTTAGCAATTTTTTCTGCTTGTTTTTTAAGGTTAGCAATTTCTTTTGGATCTAATGGTCTAGCACCATCATTTTTACCATCAATCCATTTATTCATAAAACCTTTTAAACTAGAAATAGATCCTAAAATGTTACCTCTTTTTAAAGTAGCGTCTGGTAAATAATCTATTAAATGTCCTAATTCGTGTGCAAACGTCATTAAAAATTGTTCTGGATTTTTTTGTAATGCTTCGTTGATTACAATACGTGGTGATTTTTTACCTTTAAATTGAAAATAACCATTAAGGCCTTCTGGTAATTTATTTAATTCTGGTGATTTTTCTACAAACACTTTGTACATATCTACAAGATCAATTAAATCTATACCTCTAGGATTATTAAATAATGCTTTCCATCCAGCACTATTTTCACCTATGTTTATAGATGGTTCAGAATATGCCTCATTAGGTATTCCCCAGTTGTCACCACTTCTAGAAGAAGACACTCTATCAAAATGCATACCATCCATATCACCTTTAATTTTATGATCTTTAAAATATCTATCTGCTTGTGCTTTTAATTGACCTTCTGTTCGTCTAGGCATTAAAACAGCAATTAAACTATTTGTTTCTGGATGTAAGAATGCTAACGGTGATGAACCATCAGATGCAACCATATTTGCTTTTTTGACTTTACCATCTTTGTCTGTAAATTTAATTAATTCATTATATGCTTTTCTACTAAAAGATATTGTTTCATTACCTACACGACCAACCATAATATCTACATTTGATAAAGATTGACCTCCGCCTTTAACAGCAAATACAATGCTAACTTTTTTATGTTTAGAAGATAAACCTTTAAATACTCTATTAACTAAATCATTTGCTGTTTTGAATTGCCCTTCCATTCTAACATCTTTTGATGAAAGAATTGCTTTTGATAATTTAGGGTAAAATTTATTACTTACCATTAACATACCATTAGATGATACTTTACCATCCATAGATGTAATTTTTGTTCTTGGCCCTAAATCAGTTAGGGCTTGTATTGGTGTAGATTTGTAAGTACCTGTTTCATCAATAACAAATGCACCATCTTTGTCTTTTGTTAATTCTAAAATGTCTTTATTAAATTCACCGTTTTCTCGTTTTTCTTTAAAAGTATTATCTTGTTTGTTATTAATATTAATTTTATTACCTTCTATTTTTATTTCTATTTCTAAAGGATCTGTTTTTCTTGCTTCTGTTTCTAATATAGGTATTTTTTCACCATTAGGTTTTTGTACTATTAATACATTTTCATTACCTACAGCTTCTTTACCAATAATTTTACCCTGTTCAGTACCAGCAACATTAATATTAATTACTTCATTATTTTTAAATTTAGGTGGCGGTAACAATTTAATGTTATTTTGTTTTTCCATACCTATAAATACAGTTTTTGCACCTTCTGAATATATTGCAGGTATTTCACCAGATATAATTTGATCTTTATACACACCATCTTTTTCTGCCATTGCAACAACATCTCTTGGATGTACTGCGTATTTTGTATAAATATCTTTAATTGTACTTAATCCTCTAATAGATCCGTGTATTCCAAATATCATTACTGTTGCGTGTGCAAAATCTCTAGCAGTTGGAACGTGTCCTTCTAATAAAGAACCTAATGTTGTCATTGTAACAATTTCAGAACCTAATCTTGCTACTGTGCTTCCTGTTACTTTTTGTACTTTACTACCAACACCAAATGTTGCACCACCTACTAATGCGGCTTTACCCCCTGTAACAACAGTTTTCATATCTGCAAAATGTTGAAACCATCCTTTTATATCATTAACTTCACCAGCATCTATTGCTCTCATATAACTATCTCTTATTACTTCTGGTAAAGCAAAACCTCCAGCACCACAAACAACTGGCGCACCAATTCCTCCAGCACCTCCTGTAGCGCCTGTAGCCGCAAAACATCCTGCGGCCATCCAAGGTAAATCATTGACTAATGTAACAAAACCTTGAACAACCTCTTTGCCAAACGATTGTTCTTGGTACATAAAAATATTTCTATATAATTCTTGTAAATCTTCTGGTTTGACATAACCTTGTTTAGCTAATTTTTCTGCATAGTTTTGATGAAAATTATCTATTAATCCATTTACAGAAACATCATAACCATTACTAAATACATTGTATCTACCTTTACCACCAAAAGCGTTTACTACTTTTTTACCGTATGGTAATTTTTCTATTGCTTTTGCTGTTGCGCTTTCAGATGAAAAAAAAGCCATTTGTGGTGATTGATATTCATATAATTGACCCCAAGCACCAAAGTATTTATCAACACGTGCATCTAATTCTGGTAAATCTGCTAATTTGTAATTACCTTGTTCGTCTTTAACATATTTAGAATGCCAATGTTGACGATATAATTGTTTCATTGCATCTGTGTTACCTTTTAAAATTTCTTTAATTAATGCATCAGAACCTACTCTATTAAATTTTTTACTTTCTGGCATTTCAAGTATGTAAGCTAAAGCCAATGCTTTTTGTTGATCTGGTGATAAAATAGTTATGTCTTTATGTTCATATGCTCTTTCTATCCATTTAGGTATTTGAAAATTAGGATTTACTCTTGTTTGAATATTTGTAAATCTATTTAATGCTGTAACCATAGAAGGTTTTGTAATTTGAAAAAAACCTGCGGCTGTACTGTTAGGGTTAATTATGTTTCTATTATCACTTTCTACTGCTGACAAAAAACTAAAAAATTCATTTAAGTTTTGTATTTCAGTATCAGTAGCACCAAAATATTGTTTAGTGTATTCTAATAATTGTAATGTATTTGGGCCAGTTGTATATTCAGTATTTAAAATTTTAGGATATTTTTTACCTTGTTCTTCTATAAAATTTTTTTTTGCTTCTTTATCTAATCTAATAGTTTCAGCATCTAAAAAATCTTTATCAAAAGTATATCTAAAATTTTCTTTATCATATCCAACTTTACCTGTAAGAACGTCTTTTGCAATTTCACTTTGAATTAAATTTTGATCATTAACATCATTAACAGCACTTTCTGCTACTGTTAAATCTTTATCTGTTAAAAAAGCTGATTTATCATATGTAACATTAGGATAATATTGATCCATCCAACTAGATATAAAACCTACACGTCCTTGGTCGTCTTCTTTAAATAATTTATATGCTTCATCAATTCTAGATGTTATGTTTTTTTGATCATCTTCTTTTAATAAATCAAATGTAGTTTTATTAGGTATTTTATATTTTTGTACTTTATCTTGTATTACTTCATTTTGAGATTGTGCTTCTAATTTTTTATCTAATAAAGTTTTTGTATTTAAAGGTGGATTGTTTAAATCACTTGGATTAGGTGCTAATTCATCACTACCTATTGCAACGCTAGTTTTAGGAACAACACCATAAGAATTGTTTATTTCTTGATCTGAGAACCCTGCTGTTTTTAATATTGGTCTTTGTGTTTCTATAAAACTTAAAATAGTTTCATCATCAAAACCAGCTTGTTTTAGTTGTAATGCTGTTAATTTCATTATTCTACTTCTGGTGTTACAAATATGTCACTTATATCAATAGTTTCTATAGAATTACCAGTATAAGCACTTGGTAAATTACTATCGTATTTTATTCCTTTTCTAAGTCTTTTAACATAACTAGACACATCTTCATTTTCTAATCTTTGCGGAATAACTAAATTAGCCATTGAAGCAGTCTTACCAGTAAAATATTCAGACGGCATTATGTAATAATTATCAAATGCTTTTTGACCATTTATGTCATAAACATTTTTAATACCGTTGATTTTACCTTGCAATTCTTTAAATTTAGCTTCTTGTATAGGTGCTTTATAAGTGTCAATAACATCTTTAACAATGTAATTTGGTGATCTTTGATTTGCTAACATATTTTCATAAGCAAAACCTTTTCTTTCACCTTCTGATACTAATGAAAATAAATTATTAACTGAATTATATGCTTCAATAGATAATTGATCATTACTTAACGCAGTAGTTAAAAAAGCTAATCTTTCAGCCGCAGGTAATCCAGCTATTTGTTGAATTAATTGTCCTTTATCACCAGCGCCTACTTCTTTTAAAACAACTTGTATTGCTCTATCTAATAAAGATTTTTTATATGAATTTCGTCCTTTAGTTAGTTCTATAGATTTACTGTATAACGTACCAGCATCTTCTGGTTTTAATAAACCTTGACCCATAATATCTAATATTATTTGTCTTTCTGGTTCTGTGTCCATAGCACCAGAATAAACCAATGATGTTATTATTGCTTTTGCTTGTACACCTTCTGGTGTATCCCAAGTTGCTTTACCTTTAGTCAAATTAGATATTGCTGTATTATATGCTGTTTTTAAAGATAATTTTTCAGATGGTTCTAAAGTATTATCTTTTTCTAATCTAGATAAAAATGTTTTAGAATTATTAACAGCATCTTGGTTTCCTGCTTCAAGTCCAATTATTTCATTAGTAAAATTAGTTTTAGAATTTTGTCCATTAATTTCTTTTTGTTTAGTAAATGTAGCTTGTTGATTGTCAAATAATGTTTTTGTTTCTTTTATTAATTCTTTTCTTTTTGCATCATCTGTAGTTAATATGTTGCCATCTAAATCTTTTAATTCAAAATCTTTATCTTTTAATCTTGTTAAAACAGCATTGTAATCTATTTCAATATTACCATTAGGTGATTGTGTTTTTGCACCTTCTAATGATTGAAACATCATATATTTATTATCAGTAAAAGTTTTAGTATCTTTTAATAATTTTTGATACATTTCATCACCAAATAAACCTGTAGTTAAATTAGTTTTTAAAGATGTTTCGTTGTAAAAATCATAGTTAGATTGAATTTCTTTTAAACTTGTTGCGTTATCAATTTTAGATTTATATTTGTCATATCCTTCATCTAAAGCAATTTTAGCATTAATTAATTTTTGACCTGTAATTTTTTGACTAATTTTAGATTTAGTTTCAAAATATGATTGATAAAATAATGGTTGATATTCTTTCCAAGTTTGTTCATCTAAACTTGATTTAAACTGAGTTTCTTGTTTTTTAAAATTTTTTTCGTAATCTAATAACCAATTATCTGGTGTTAAATAATCTTGTCTAGCATCTAAATTATTTATATAATCTTGATTAAGGCCATAGAATGTACTGTTAGATAATGATTTATTAGTTTCAATTTCTAATCTACGTATTTTAGCATCAAATGCATTTTTTCTAGCACCATATTCACTAACAGCATTCATAGCTGTTTTACCTATTTCAACAAGACCTTGACTTGCACTTGTTCCTGTTGTTAAAGATCTTCCGCTAGAAAGATTTACATCAGCATTTTCATATCTCGGTATCTTCATATGTTATCCTATATTTTGCTGGGCTAAATGTTTTGTATATAGTATTTCCATTACCATCTTTATCAGTATCCCACGCTTTAAAATCTTTGCCTGTTTTTGGTATTTTTTTACTATATCCTTCAAAAATCATTTTTTCTTTATCCCATACTTTTATCTTATACATTAACCCAATCCTTTTTGAGCCGCCTGTCTTCCTTGACTATAATTAGCATAAGACATACCAGCAGATAATAATGTACTACCCGCTTTGTAAGTTTCACTAGCAATAAGACCTGTTACTTCTGCATTCATAGCCGAATTCTTTAAAAAATATCCTTTCTCTAAAAAGAATAAATCATTTTCAAAATTTTCCATATCAACTTTTGTAGTAAGCAAAGGTGATCCTGTGTATTGAACACCACTAGCACCAATTTTTGCTCTCTTAGCACTTAATAATTTTCTTGTTTTTTCAAACAATTTTTGTTTTTCATATTGAATAGAAAGTTCATTTTCATATGCTTTCCAAGCGGCATTAGCTTTAATATTTTTAATATTTTGCTGATGACCCATCAAAGTTAATGCTGTACTTGATGCTAATAATACTGGTACTACCCACGGTGCCATTTTTTTAATCCTCCTTAATCACTTGTTACTAATGTTCCTGTTATACCTAATACCGTCATTGGTAATGGTTGTTCTTGTTTAATTTCTATTTGACCATCTCTATCCCATCCTAAATTAATAACTCTTTTATCGCCAGTAAATTCTGGAATATTTTGACCCATTGGGGTTGATGATGTTCTAAAAGGTAATTGATCACCATTAATTATAATACCTACTGTTTTATGTAATCTTACCATAACTTCATTATACCTTTTTTTACGCCCTTGTGCAGTACCCGCTTGTGATCCTGCTTCTACTCTCATAGTTTTAATTCTAGACGTATATCCTAATCCTATTTCAATACTTTTATAACTTGTATTAGCAGGTAGATTAACAGATATTGCACCATTAGTTACCGTTTGATTTGGATATACTGCATCACCTATAAGGATTTGTACTGTTTCACCTTCTAAATGATCCAATCCAGTAATACTTGTACTATCACCATTAACTACTCCAGATAATCCGCTATCTAGTTTTATTAATGTATCTAAATATTCTATGTATTGTACTATATTTCCGTTTATTCTTCTACGTACAATTAGCCATACTTGATTTTCAGTATCTTCTGCAATAGTTGCTACAGATTTTACTTGTGGTTTTCCTGTAAGTGTATGACTAGATCCTAACCCATCATTAATTTGTAATATTGTTCTATCTATTGCTTGTTCGTATGTAGATGCTAATTCTATTTTATTTGCATCTATTCTATAAACATAATATGTTTTACCTTCTATTAATCCAGCAACTTTAGTACCACCACCAGCACTATAAACTATTTCATCACCAGTTAATAAACCGTGATTTGTAATAGTTATGTATCCATTTTTATTTGGATCTGTAGCGCTGTCAGTAACATCTGATGCACCATTAAATGTAAGTTTATAAGAACCACCTAATATATGTCTATGCCAAGCAATTACATCTTCTTGTCTTTGATAAGTCATTCCTAATAATGTACCATCATCTCTAACTGCCCAATAAATACTATCTGGTTCTTGTGCATAATCTACGTCTGTAATTCCATTACCTGTAATATGTTCTGCAAGTAATGTCATATCAGGTGCTTGGTATGCGTCATCTTCAAATCTATATGTAAATTCTCTAATTTTTTTTCTTTGTCTTTGTAAAAATAATACTGAGTTACCAATTTGTATTGGTTGCGTATTCCATCCACCATATGTAGTTTGTTGTGTAATTTGTACGTTGTCGGGTTGCAATGGTTCACCAGTTGGTCTTCCTACTTTAAATTCACCACCTGCTGTACCAACAATTAAATCTCTTGCAGGTGCTAACCATCTAATTACGTTTACTTTGTTTGCCGCAATAGTATAAATAAATGCGTCTGCTGGATCACCTGCGCCTCTATGAAAATGCTCGTAAAAACCACTTTCACTTGCCCATATAGTTTGAGGATATGCTGTGCTTCCACCAAATACTAATCTTTGTTCAAAAAATGATACTGTTCTTGGATAACCTGTATCATCAGACCAAGCACCTAATGCCCAATCTGTTGTAGCCGCCGCAGATCCAATATCTAATTTAATTTCCCAAGTAACTTGGGTTGTTGATGTAAATGCTGTAATTACACCCCATCCATCTTTCATTCTTACTGATCTACTAACGTCTGATGATTTAAAACCAGCACCATCATTTATACCTGTTGTAGAAGATGCAGTTAGTGTTCTTCCTGTACCAACACCAGATGCAGATGATGTAAATGTTGTAGATGTTTCGTTATCATCTAAATATGGGCCATTAATAAATTGTACAGTTGATAATGTCCAAGACGTATGCCCTGTTCTAGATAATTTTCTAGGTTGTAATGTTTCTTGTACGATATACATAACGTCTGCTGATTGTGTAAACTGTATGTCATACAACATACTTTCAGTAAAAGGTGATGCTATTTCATAAACACTAGCGGCAGTACCACCAGATGTGTATGTAGTATAACCTGTGCTATTTACACCAGATAATTCAAAAGTATTTGTAGTTACGTTTGCAATTCTAAATCTTCTACCATTTACTTCTGTCATACCACCAACACTATTAATCCAAACATCTTGGCCATTTGAATATCCGTGTGATGCAACTGTTACTACAGCAGGATTTGCTTTTGTTATTCCTGTAATATTTTTTGCTGTATTTGTAATTTGTCCGTTGTCTTTAAAAAAACGAATATATTGATCGCCAAATTCTAAAATGTAAGATTGTTCTATATTAAATTCAAAAGGTATTAATCTAGTTGTTTTACTACTATCTTTTACTTCTGCAACAAATCTACTTCCATATCTTCTTGTAGCGCCTCCTTGTGGAAACACCGTCATATTTTCTAATATTTCAACACCATTGTTATATTTTTTAAAATCAACTTGACCAGCAAGTTTGGGAGTTAATTCACCAGCAGTAAAGTTTGTTTGAAAAGGATGTACTCGTGCCATTATTTTCTAAAGTCCGTAAATGTATCAGAAACAAGATCATCAATAAATCCTTCTTGTCCGTCAATACTACGTGCTTCAGAAAGTTTTGCTTGATAGAGTTTTTGCATTTGTTGTTGTACTTGCATACTGTTTGTAACAGGATATGCTAAATCTACAGCAAGTTTTGCAGTTAAAACATCAACAAACATTGGGTCAAATAAATTTGTATCAGTAATTCTTGCTATGTATAAAATATTAGCAGTACCTTCGTCTGTTAATAATACTCTACCGTGTGTTGCTACATTTTCTATTTTGAAAATATAATCTGTGTATTCCATTTCTAATACTCTTAAACAATATGGATTTGTTGGTAATGAGTATTGATAATTAAACCCGTATGCAGGGGCATCTGATAATTTTGCTAAACCTGCTCTAGTTATTGCAAAATTCCAAGGATGTGATCTTAATACAGCATCTCTTGCGTCTGTGTAAAATGCATTACACAATCTGGCTCTTTCTGTATCATCTGTTAATGACGTAATTGGGTCATCCCCTAATCTTCTTAATGCATTTGAACAAATTGATACTTCTGTAGCCATAATATTCTAATATATCAAAGGGGCGATTATAATTCAATATATATCGCCCCTTAATGTTGTTTACTTATTTATTACTCAACAGCGTAAACTACCATACATTTAATTGTACCAGTAGCAGTACCGCCGCCTACAGTAATTAAAACATCTGTTTCAGCATTATTTTCATAGCCGAAACCGTCAATAGCGCCATCTTCTGACATTACTACTTTACCAGCAGTTGCCGCCGCAGTTGCACCAATATATCTTGTTGCACTACCGCTATCACCTACTGATAGAGTTACAGCAGAACCTAAAGCGTCGTGATGA
>Ga0222714_10006077_pt1 | contig 11350 bp, 13 predicted proteins | sample C33_3DmetaG_FD_165048 | JGI IMG/M metagenome (GOLD analysis project Ga0222714, IMG submission 165048) | Estuarine water microbial communities from San Francisco Bay, California, United States - C33_3D | ecosystem: Environmental > Aquatic > Marine > Unclassified | place: USA: California... | reverse complement strand
TGGAGGCAGTAGAGCCGATCGCCCACCTCGACGAGACACGGGTAGGACGCCGCGCCCTCTGTCGCGCCCGAGTGGATGACCACCGCAGACGACCACGTCCCGGCGTCGGGGTCGCGCCGGAAACAGTAGATCGAATCGTTGTCGGTGCGCTCAGCGACCATCACAACGCGATCGCGGTACTTGTCCGATCGCAGGGTGCAGACGTGAGGCGGGCCGTAGTCCGTCGTCGTCGGTGCCCACTGGACCACCTCCCACGCGCTGAACGTGGCGGGGATCTCCCACCCCCGGAAAGCGTTGGTCCCGTCGCCCGTGCGCCTCCACACCATCTGGGCCGCGTCGATGGTGCGCCCAACCGGGCCACCGTCCACCGCCAACAGGTCGATCGACGAGTCGGCCACCTGTAGCCCTTGGGCCTCTAGGACCGCTTCGGAATCGCTCTCAGGGACCGGAACGCCTGCGCGTGGCCCTGCCTGGCTGTAGCTGCTTTGCGCGTCCCACAGGGCCGTGGTGGCCGTCAGGCGGCCATCGGGGATCAGCAGGCCCTGGTATTGGTCGCGGTCCTGAGCACCCATCACCAGCCTCCTGCGCCCATCGTGCGCGCTCTACTCATAGCCACAAAGTCAGCGCCGGGCCTCCTCAGCGCATCGCGCCGGGCAAGCTCATAGGTCCGGCCCTGGTAGGACGGGACTGCCACCACCTGCACCTGTGGCGCGTTGCTGCTGCCCTGCGCCACGTCGATCTGGCGCCGCATGTCGCTCAGGTCCTTGCCAGCTACCACCATGTCACCGGGGGCGAAGTTGGCCGACCCGCCGCCGCGCATCTGGACAACGCCGGGCGTGTCGTTGAATCGGGGCTTCTGCGCGGCGATGACGGCAATCTGCGCGGCCGTTGTTGCGGCGATCCCGGCGGTGGCGAACGCGCCAGCGATAGGGCCAAGCTCAGCGAGCGCGCGGGTGATTGCAACCGCCCCGTTGATGCCTGCCGTCGCGATGCCCGCCGCTTTTGCTGTCGCGAAGGCCTGTTTGGCGGCGGCCTTGTTGCTGTCGCCCTGAGCCTGTGCGGCTGCCATCGCGAGATCCGATACGCCGCCCGTGAAGGTGGCCATAGCGCCCAGGTCCTGCTGAATCGCACGCTGCCGGGCCTGCGTCTCGCGTTCGATGCGGGCAAGTTCCCTGGACGCCGCATCTTGCTTGATCTTGTCGAGGTCTTCGGCCTGCTTGACCCGCAACTCCTGTAACGCCGTCTCGCGCTCCACCAGCGCGGCGTCGAAGGCGGCCGACACCTCTGCGTTGTAGCCGAGCCGCTGTCCAATCTCGTCAAGCAACTGGACCCGCTTATCAAACTCCGCATTGATCGCGGCTTCGGCCTCGGTCCCGTTGCGGCTGGCCTCAATCTCGCCCACCAGCCCGGCCAGCTGCTCGCGGGCCGTCTGCTCTGCCTTGACGCCGGCCAGGAGCTGCCCACGGGTGACCGTCTCGCGTTGTGCCGCCGCCGTGCTTTTCGCTGTGCTCTTTGCGTTGGCGTCGTTGGCCGCGGTCGTCGCGATGACAGCATCCTTGATGCTCTTCTGCGCCTGCGCCTGCTGCTGCACGGCGCGGTCCATCATGCCGAGCTTGCCCTCAGCGTCGGCGATGGAGTCGGAGAATCCGAAGATGGAGTCAGCAGCCGACGCATAGAGCGACCCGAGCGGGCCGACCGTTGCGGTGTCGATGACCTCAAGCCACTTGCGGGCGCTCTCAATCGTCGCCTGTTGCTCTTCGCGCTGTGGCCGTTGGGCCTTGGCGAAGTCCAGCACCGCGTCTCGCGCGGCGCGCTGCGTCGTGATCTGCGCCGCCTGCTCTTTCGTCGTCTCGCCTGTCGCGACGGCCAGCGCCAACTCGGCCGCCTCCAGTTGACGAAGGGCGGGGGTCAGCGAATCGGACATCTCACGGAGCAGCCTGGTAGTGCTGGCCGCCTGCTCCATCTCGCGATTCATGGTCTGATAGGCCACGAAGGCAGCGCCCGCCGCAACGCCCACGACGCCCAGGGTTCCGACCATCGTGGTCAGCGACCCGCCTGCCAGTTGCGCCGCGTTGGATGCGCCCTTGAGCCCGTTGGCGATCGCGCCGACTCGCGCCACCATGCCGCCCAGCTCAGGACTCACCGTGTTGAGCGCCGCGCCCATCGCCGCGAACGATTCGTTGGTCTTGCCTGCCGCGTCGCCCAACGACTTGAGCCCGGCGGCGCTGCCTTGCGCGGCCCTCTTCGCGTCGGCCTCGGCCTTGGCTACCAGTTTGACAGCCTTCGACACTTCGGCGACGGCCTTCTTGGCCTCTTTGCCGGTCGCGCCGGGGATCTCGGCGAGCTTCTTTTTGAGGTCGGCGATCTCAGCCGTGTAGGTGAGCGATACCGTGTCTGCGCGTCCCATCAGCCACTCCGGGCAAGTCGGAGAAGGTCAGCCTGGAGGCCGGCGATTAGGCCAGGCGTTGCGTCCCTGGCGGGCTTTCGGACGTAGAGCGCCCACGGGTTCTTGCCGGCGAGGCTGGCATCCGGCGCCATCGGCGGGGGGTTCGGGCCGTTGATCCGCTCTTTCGCCCGATCGAACGCCGCGGCCTTGGCTTCTTGGCTGCCCTTCTTGCGGGCAAAGGCGCGGGTCCGCGCGTCGGCGATCAACTGCTCTTTCGTGCGCTTGGCGTACCGAATGAACCACGCATACTGGCGCCCGCGGGCGAACGCAGGGTTGAGCAGTTGCACCGATACGCTCGTCTCAGCCACCCGTGACGCGATGTGGAACGCGCCCCGACTGCGCCCCGTAGCCACCGGCCACCGGGCGACTGCGCCCCGCTCAATCGGCTGTAGGGTGTCTGTCGCGATCGTGACGAACCGGCCAGCCGCGCCGTCGCTCACCGCATCAATCGCCCGCAGCGCGGCGGACATGTCCACCTCGACCTTTGCGACGCCGGCTTTGAATGTCTCAGCCATTGGCGGCGCTCCTCATGCGGTAGTCGGCGAGTAATAGGGCCTGGTCGTCTCTGCTCAGTGTATCCCACCATGCCGGGGACTGGCTGTACTCCCGGCAGAGGTGGAGCACCACGCGGATTAGCCCCCCTGAGCCACGGGGGCGTCTGAGAAATCCTCAGCCGCTTTGACCTCTGCCTCAGTGATCGCCGACATAGCCGCCCATTCGCGGGCCTTGTTGAGAATGGCGGCGAGGTCTACCAACTTCATGCCGCTCTCTTTGTAGAGCGCGTCGAAGGCTTCGGCGCCCCAATCTGCCGTGTTCGTCCGCACCGTCCACGGGCGCGGGCGGCGCTTCGCGGGCCAGGCCACCGTCTCGGGCCATGCCATGCGAAGCGCAGCAGCACCGAGGGCGAAGGCCAGCGATACCGGCCCGTCCTCGGTGAGCGTGAGCGCCGCGAGCATAGGCACCGGCTGTAGGGTCGCTGTGATGTTGCCGACCGTGACGGTCGGTGCCTCGTGCTCGGGCATGGTGTCCTCCTCGGATGAATCAGGTGGTCAGGTCAGCGGGCGGTGATGACAGCCACGGCGTCGAGGCTCAGCGGGCCGTAGACGGTGAACTCAAACGAGATGGTAGACACCTCGCCTTCGGTGATCTCCATGCTGGTCAGGACCATGTCTTCGCCGCTGTAGGACCGGGTCTCGCCGCCATAGTCGAAGCTGAAATCGAAGTCCACCGCGAACAGGTCGCCGATGTCCAGCGTGGTCGAGACGGCCGTGGCAGTCTTGCCGAGGGCGAGTTTCTGGAAGTCGGCGGCGGGGCCGGCGAGGGTGGCGCTGACGCTGATGGTCGGGAAGGCGCGGGCGCCCTTGCGGAGCCCGACGACCGCGCCGCGGGATTCGGTGACCACCTGAGCGCGACCGTAGGGCAGCAGGCCGCTCAGCGACTGGTCGCCGTTGGACATGAGAAGCGTAGCGGACAGCGAGTTGTCATCGGTGATCGTGAAGACGCCGTCGGTGAAGTTGGCCGGGATGTTGCTCATGTGGTGCCTCGCGGGAGGTGGAAGGTGATCGCGATCGTCGTGACAACCCACTCAGCCGAGAGGGCCTGGATGTCGAAGGAGGCCGGGCGGCTGCGGGTCTTGCTCGGGCCGCTCCAAGTGGTGAGCCACTCCATCACCGCACGGGTGGCCGCGTGGATTCGGGCCTGGCTCATCGCGTCGTCGTCGGGCGCGTACCGGTGGACGATTGCCAGCGTGCCGGAATGCACCAGAAACCCCGGCGTCAGGCTGGCCCCGCCCAGGTCGAGCCACGCCTCCAGGTGCCGCGCGCCGCTCCCCCGCTCGGGATCGATGTACCGGGCGCGGGTGAATCGGTCGGAGGTGGCCCACTGATAGCCGGACGTGTCGAGTGCTTCGAGCTTCGTGTAGAAATCGTCCAGTTCTGCTGAGTAGGCCGCGGCGGTGACGGCTACCACAGGGGCCGCCCAACCGGGGCGAGCCGGATCACGGGTGAGCCACCGCGACGGATGCCGGGATCTTCGGTGTCATACTGCACTCGGAGCGCCGCCTGCACCTTGAGCATTTCGAAGTGCAGCGCCTTGGACTGCTGCGCCCATGTCGAGTCAGCACCGAAGCTGATGGTGCCCACCGCGAGCTGTAGCGCGCGGGTGAGCAGCCAATCCCGATAGCCGGTGACTTCGCGAATCAGCCACGGCTGCCGGCCGTCCGACAGCAGGCGCCGAACCAGTTCGTAGTACGCCTCATCAATCTGCGGCTGCCAGCCGGCGCCCGAACCGCCACGGCCGACCACGTCCTGCGACTGCGGGACGCGGTGTTGCAACTCGGGGATCCTCACGAAAAGGTCAACGGTGCTGATGACGTTGGGCGGAACGTACTTGCAGAGGTACGCGCTCTGTCTGTACGCCGGATAAACGACCCCGCCGATGGTCAGCGTCCAGAGGACCGTCCACCCTTCGCCGAGGGTCTCCGAGGCGGACGGCGCCACCGTATAGGTCGCGGTCGAGGAGGTGACAGACACCGCCGCCCCGGAGACGAGGTCGGTCCCATCAGGGCGGGTGATCGTGACTGTGCCCGAGTCGGGTTCCACGAGCGACCCGTCTGCGCCATACCGGATCGGAGCGGTGAGGGTCTGAGTAGCCCCCCGCTCGATCAGGTACGGCGCGGAACGGGCCAGCGCGTAGGTTTCGACTCGGATGGCCATCAGGCGAGCAGCATATAGTAGACGTGAACCGCGACGGTGCCGGTGTCGAGGTCGGGGTCTGCGCCGTCGCCGAAGTTGGCGCCGGTCGCGGTGAACTTGGCCTTGATTGCCACGCCCGACCCGCTGGGGTTGACGCCATCGCCCCGGAGCCGGCCAGCGGTCGCGCCGTTCAGCAGTTCCTGAGAAACGATGAAGGCGTTGGGGTCGCCCACGGTGCCGACCTCCAGCCCCACCGCGGAGATGCTGCCCGCGTCCTCGAAGGGCACTACCAAATCCAGGTAGGCCATCACCACCTGAGCCCCGGCGGGCAGGGTGCCGAGGGCAATCGTCTGCGTCGTGGCAGCGTCGATCAGCTCGCTGTAGTCCACAGCGTAGCTCATCTGCAGAAGGTTGACGCCAACGGGGCGGGCAGTATGGAGCGCGGTAGCCATAGGCAGACCTCTACCGCTTGCGCGGCGCGGGGGTGGAGGCGGGCCGCAGCGCCGCCAGATCGTCAGGGGTGTGCTCGGGGGGCAGGTGGGCGAGCAGCTCGCCGACCGTGCGCTTGCCCCGCTCGTCGGATCGGTCCTGCGCGGCGCGAATCGCCCCCACCAGCGGCAGGGTTGCGATCTCCACCTGGACCGGGTCGAGTTCGCCGGGTGTGACCAGCTTGAGGCATTGGGCAAGGAAGGCCAGCCAGCCTGCCTCGTCGAAGTCCCAGGCCACCAGATGCCCGATGCGCCGGGGCCGGTGCCAGGCGTCCGAGTAGAAGGTAACCGCGCGGCCCTGCGCGATGCCCTGGTATCGGTCCAGGTAGGCCGATACCTCGGGATTCGCGCGGGGCGCGCCGAACGCAGTGCAGTCGATGGTGTGGGGCACGGCGATGAACCCGAGCCCCATCATGTTGGATTGATACCCCTCGCCTCGCCCCCAATCCCGCCCGTTCCCGTGAAGGCCGGGCGTGTGCCATGCCTTCGCCAGCGCGGGGAGGATGACACCCTTGTAGCATCGCAGTTTCGTCGGGCTGACCATGTAGGTCCAGGGGTCGCGCTGTCCGGGGAGCGGAAGCGGACCACTGCCGAGAGACGGCCCCGCCAGCGCGGGTGCCATCAGATTCGGGGCTGTCGAGCCGGGGATAGCCATAGGGTGTCCTCCTCAGAACTGGGGGCGAGTGCGATCAGGTGGCGTAGCGGATGGCGGCGAACCGGCCAGCCTCAGCGATGGCAAACCCGTTGTAGCTGACGGTCTCGACGATGCTGACACCACCACCGGGGCGGCGGGCCTCCATCGTGAAAAAGCCAGCGTTGATCAGGGCCATGCTTTCGCGGGGCAGCGTGACCTGCTGATGCTTCGACATCAGGGCGCCGTCAGTGATCAGGATGCCGAGGGTGTCACCACCGTCCGCGTCCAGCTCGCTGTTCAGGTACACGTCGATCCCGTTGAAAGTGCCGACATAGGCGCCGCTCTGCGCGTTGGCGATGAAGCCCTGGGTCTGCGCGGCCATCTGGACGGCACCACCGAGGCTCAGGGCGTCGGCGGCGAGATCCTTGGCGCCCTTGGCGGACACGAGGGCCAGGGCGCGGCTGGTCGCGGCGCCACGGTCCTTGAGGTCATAAACGCCGTTGTTGATGGCGCTCCAGGTGAGCGCGGTGCCGGTGGTGCCGATCTCGTGGGTGGCGGACGCGGCCAGGGCGACGATGCCATCGACGAGGCTGTTTTGCCAGATCCGCGTGCCCTCGTAGGCCAGCAGGGCCTCAGTGGTGGGGCTGATCTCGCCGACCAGCAGGCCGTCCTGGAGGCTGCGGGCGAAGTCGGAGACCTGGCGCGCGAATGCCTTGCGGGCGGGGGTGACCACGATGTTCGCGGTGCTGAAGTTGGTCGGGGAGGCCTCGGTGCCCTCAGCGGTCGCGGCGAGCTTGCCGGTGCCGAGGGTGGCGAAGCTCATGCCGATACCGAGCGCGCCGAGGAGTTGCCCCAGGCCCTGGTCGCGGGCGAGCATGGACTGGAAGACGGGGTGAGCCACCGCCTCCTGGTTCTTGATGCTGTCGCTCAGGGCGACGGCGATCGAGCGGGCGGAGACGGAGATATTGGCGTCGCCAATACCGGAGTTGCTGTACCAGTTGCCAGCGGCCATGATGTACCTCTTGGGTCTGCCTCAGAGGTACACCGGTTACGCCGGGGGTCGGGACGAGGCTTAGCGATGTGATACCACAAGCGGGCGAGGGCGTCAACTTCCCTGCAACGCCGCCAACAACGCGCCCAACCCATCCTCGGGCTTGACCTGCGCGGCCCTGCTCTCGGCCGTCTGCCGGTCAAGCGGGCGCGCTCCGGCGTCCACGCGGGGCGGGGCGCTCTGGCCGGCGCCCTTCGGCGCAGGCGAGGGGGCAGCAGCCGCGGGCAGGTAGCCCTGGAGTACCCGCGGGATCTCAGGGGCCGGCGCCTTCTCCGGGTCGGCCTCGTGCGCCTGGCGGGCGGCAAGGGTCGAGGCCCACCAGTCCGCGGCGCTCTTGCCCCGCTCCGACGCCGGGCGAGACTCCCACGCCTGGCGGACAGCAGTGCGGCCAAGCGGGTCTTTGATGCCGTGCTCCACCAGCGCAAGGTCTTCCTGATGCTGGCGCGCGATCTGCTGCACCTGCTCGGCAGCCTGCGCCTTGAGCGCCTCGGTCTGCGCTTTCATGGCCTCGCGCGCCTCCTGGAACTGGCGGGCCAACTCGGCAAGCTCTTCGCGGGCGGCCTTGAGGTCGCGGGCCTTGGCCGCGAACCGGTCATAGGGGACACGCCCGCCGCGTTGGTCCATGTCGTCGTCATCGTCGGCTGCCGGCCGGCGGCTGGTTGCAGACGTGATGGCGCGAGTGAATCGCTCGATAAGCGCGTCGGTGTCGTCAGGCATGGGTGTCCTCCTCAGACTTCGGGATCTTCGTCAAGGTCGGGCGGCTCATCCGCTGGCATCGCGGGCGGGCCGGCGGGTACTGGCGGCGGCTCAGCGGCGCGGGCCTCGGCAAGCGCCTCGCCGACCTCCTCGCGGTAGAGCACGCCATAGGGCGTCTCGCTCAGTCCGCTCGGCAGGTCGGGGGTACGGTTCGCCATCGCCGCAGCACGGCGCAGGATCTCCGAGTCCAGCCGCCGGGCGTCCGGGTAGAAGGCCGCGATGCCCGACGCCAGCGCCTGGCGCTCGTGCTCCAACGGCTCGCCGCCCGTGCGCTCGTAGCCGACAGGCAGGCCCAGCGAGGACATCGCCGTCATCTCCCAGTCGCGGATCGCCGTGCCCACCACGCCGGGGTCGAAGCCGGGGATGTCCTGCCAGTGGGTGCCGGGCCGCTCTGGGTCGAGGTCCACCCATTGGATGATCGTCTCTGGACCGCTCGGGACACCAGCCGCGCCGTCCCCGTTGTCGGTGTCCATGCCCGCCAGCCCGAGCCCTCGCACATGCCGCTGAGGGTGGCCAGCGTCGCGGATCCCCGCGTGCCAGTGAGTCCACAGGACGCAGGTGGATAGGGTGGCCTCGACCAGCTCGTTGGTGGCGTAGGGGTGGCGGGTGTCGCCCGTCACCACGATCCGGTGGTAGGGCGTGCCGTCCTCGTAGCGCCACCAGTAATCATCGCCCACGAAGGTCTGACCGTGAATTTCCTCGGTCACGTCCTCACCAGAGGCGTAGACGACATAGGACGGCGAGTCAAGGTCGGTCAGGTCGTAGACCTCTTCGACCTCCACCCATCGCCCCCTAAACATCATCTGCCGCAGGTGACGGATCACCGTGGGCTCGGTGGGATCGTGGCTCGTGTACTCCGGGCGCAGAACGTCCGGTTTCACCAGCTCAAGGTAGATGCTCTTCGACCGCTCCGAGTACCCGATCAGCACGCCAGCGTAGCCGGCGGCGATGCGGTAGCCCATCGCCTCGCTCGATACCGTCGCCTGTGGCGTGGGCATCGGTCGGCCACCAGCCTGGGCATACAGGTCGATCGTGGTCCTCGCGCTGTGGTCGCCCATCGCCATCGCCAGCGGTTCGCGCAGGTCATCCACGAATGGCGGCGGGGTCAGGTGCGCCTGATTCACGCGCCGGACATAGGCGCGCATGACGTTGCGGGTCAGGTCGAGCGGCCCGAGTTGGACAGCCCGCGCGCCAAGCTCGGCCTTTGCGCGGTCGGCCACATCTTGCAGGTGGCGACCGTCCATGATGCGGACGATCAGGTCTACCTGCTGCTCAGGCGTCCGGGCGCGGGTGCCGGCGTTGCGGGTCAGGATGGGAACCAGCATGGCGCCTCAGTGTTCGGAGCCTTCAACCATCGGAACGGCGATGTACCTCAGAGCGTCGATCCCATGCTTCCACGGGTCGGTCGCAGAGGTCGAGCCCTGCCAGGAGTTCAAGTCGTCGATCAGCGTAGCACAACGCGGGCTGACGGTAAAGCGCGGGGGCGACTGGACCATCAGTCGGTGAAGGATCTCCGCGCCTTCCCATACGCTTTGATCGTACTTTCGGGGAGTTCGCATGAATCGAAGGGGCTGCGGGAGTTGGTCGCTCCACCCGCGGCGCGAGGTGTCCATGCCCATCTGTTGAGCCATCGACATACGGAGCCAGGTGTTTCGCTTTTTTCCGCCCCGGTGGTCGCCGTGGTGCGCCCGGTCCCCTACCCATTGGTCCACGTCTGCGAGGGCCAGGCCCTGCCGCTCCAGCATCGCGAGGATGGCGCGAGCGTCGTCGGCTGTCTCTGTCCGCCCGTCGCCCCGGTATTCGTCCAAGACATGCACCTGAGAGTAGAGGCCGCGCCCGCCGACCGCGGCGAGGATCGCCCGCTGGCTACCGGGGCTTGACCCGTGGTCGATCCCGATGCCAACGCGCCACCCGGCAAGGTCGCGCATATGGCGCTCCACCACCAGCTCGCCGCGCCATGCCGAGAAGTAGGCCGCATCCGTGCGCGGGGTGCGGGTGCGCCCCATCCGCATGTCGGCCTCAACCCGCGATAGCCCCTGCTCGAACTGGTTGATCTCGTCCTGCGTCATCCACGGCAGTTCAAAGAGCCCGCCGCGCGGGGTGACGGCCTCCAGGGTCAGCGGGACGTGAATCTCCCCCGCCCACGGTAGTCCGGGGTCGTCTACCAGTTGCCACAGGTAGCCCAGCTCGTGAGCGGTCCCGAGCGTCGGGGTGAAGCCGGTATACATCCGCCCGCCGCGCCCCAACAGGCGCGGCCACAACTCGTTGTAGATCTTCTCGGGCAAGGGCTCGTCAGACACCACCGCAGACGCACGCGGGCCGGCGAGGGTGCGCGCGCCCGCCGTGAAGGTGCCCAGCCGCAGTTCCCCGCCCTTGCCTGGCCCCGCCACAATGTCAAACACCTGCATCCGCTGGCCCTTCATGCCGCCAGCTTCGTAGCGCACGCCTTCCTTTAGGTAGCCCTTGAGCCGGCCCTCCATCGCATAGCGGATCGTGCTGCCGAGCTGCGTCCAGGTGTTGCCGGCGAGGATCACCGTCTGCGGGCCAGGCTTCTGCCAGGACATCGCGCCTTCGATTAGCCGCGTGGTCAACTCGGCCATCACCACCGACTTCCCGATCCCGTTCGCGCCCCACAGGACCGTCAACTTGAACGGCGAGTCAAGAAACCGCTGTTGAGGGTCGGTCCATCGCGATTGGGGCAGCCCCACCGCCTCCGCACGGGTGGCGCGGGCGCTGGTCAGCAGTCGGCGCACCATCAGACCGCCGCGCGCACGAGCCGGGGCTCACCGTCCTCCACCATCAGGCGCAGGCCCACCCGCGTCAGCCACTCGTGAGCGTAGACCTCCAGGTCCTGGTCGGTCGCCTGCTGCGCGTCCTCCAGCACGGCCTGACGCCACTCCTCCGGGGTCATCGTGGACCGGTCGGCCTCGACCTCGGTGGCCATCGCTGCGGCCTTCTCCATCGCTGCATACTTGGCCGCGGCCACCCATGACCCGTCGCCCTCGGCCAGCCCGCGGAGGATCTGGATGCGCTCGACCTCGGTGGTGGCAGCGACGGCTTTGCGCGCCATCTCGCGCCTGTGCAGTTCCGCCTGGACCTTGCCGAGATCGGCCCGCGCGGCGATCGCGTGGTTCAGTTTGTCGCTCTCAATTGCCGTCTCCATGATCAGCCTGAGCTGCCGGGCCTGCTCTCGCAGAGCCGCCTCGATGGCCGGCTCGTCTGCACCGCGCATAAATCCTCCTCAAATATTCACTCGGGGGGGTTGTATGTCGAAATCGACAC
>Ga0222714_10006076_pt1 | contig 11352 bp, 8 predicted proteins | sample C33_3DmetaG_FD_165048 | JGI IMG/M metagenome (GOLD analysis project Ga0222714, IMG submission 165048) | Estuarine water microbial communities from San Francisco Bay, California, United States - C33_3D | ecosystem: Environmental > Aquatic > Marine > Unclassified | place: USA: California... | reverse complement strand
GAAATCCGGAGCGTGGATATCACGGTGATCGGTGCGAAGATCCCTGGGCGCTATACGGTTCCAGGAATCGCCTCGCCGTATCACGTGCTGCACTTGGCTTCTGGCCCGGCTGCCATGGGATCTTACCGGAGCATATTCCACCTAAGGAATGGGGAGATTGTCGGAGAAATAGATTTGTACGAGCTCTTGGGGAAAGGAACCAAGAATGACGACCTGCGATTGGAAGATGGGGATGTTATTTTTATCCCACCACATTCTGGACGAATAAGTCTCGACGGCGAGTTCAAACGGGCACGTACGTTCGAAATGCGGCCCGGGGAGACCTTCCAAGACATTTTCGCTCTCTCTGGTGGTTTCACCGAACAAGCTTTCAAGCAGCAGATATTTGTAGAGCGCATTACAGACGTTGGATTTGAAGCTCAAACGCTCTTGCCTCAAGGATTTGCAGAATTCCAACTGCAACCCGGTGATCGATTCGTAGCGGACACTTTGAATGATCGTTTTCGAAATCGAATTGCGCTGACAGGGGCGGTGCAATCCACGGGATATTTTGGCCTCCACCATTCGTCAATGACCTTGGGTCAGTTGGTACAAATGGCTGGTGGATATCGGGAAGACGCAGTTCGTGATATGGCGGTCATTTCGAGACAAGACAGCGCAGGAAAGCGGGCATATGCCTCCATATACGGAGATTTAGGGTCGTTTGTTTTATCCGAGGGGGATTCCATTCTCATCCCTCAAACGTCGTATTTTATCCGAAAGGAGTTTGTTCAAGTGTCCGGTGAAGTGAACAATCCAGGCGAACTTCGTTGGGCCGAGGGGTTGACAGTCTGGGATGCTATTTTACTTTCGGGGGGTTTCTCGGATGATGCGGACACGCGTACTCTCGAATATTCGACCAAAGGGGACTTCGGGAGATCCTATCGCAGCATGATGCTCGATGAGGAAAGTGCCAAATCTCAGCGCGTTCAGGCAGGGGATCTCATTTCTGTCAAGCGGACGCGCCTAAGGGAACAGGTAGCTTCAGTCACGCTGGAAGGCGAGGTAGCAAATCAGGGCGCCTACGGATTAACATCCCCCTTTGAGAATCTGCAAGACGTCCTGTCGCGCGCAGGGGGTTTGACGACCTATGCAGACCCCTATGGAGCCTATGTAGTGCGTCAGGTGAAATTAAATGTGAGCGACAGCGCGGTAGGGATGGGCAAAAACGCCTTTGCATTGCGCGGCGAGCTGTATTCTTTTGATACCATCGCTATTTCGGTCATGGCGCTTCAGGGTCGGACGCCTTTTACCTTGGAAAATCGCGACCAAGTATACATTAGTGCTCAGACAACGAGCATCAAAATTGGAGGTGAGGTTTACGCGCCGAAGCGGGTTTCATATCAAGCCAATATGGGATTTAACGCCTACCTCCGTTTGGGAGGAGGGGTGACCCAAGAAGGGAATAATCGACGGGCCTATGTGGTGTATCCCAATGGTCTTTCCAAGGCAACACGGCGATTTGGCCTCTGGCTGATTCGTCCTGAGGTCGTTCCGGGATCCCAAATCGTTGTCCCCCAAAAGCCATTGCGTTCTCAAGAAGGCTGGGGCCCTGGAGAGTTGTCGGCACTCACCGGAACCTTGGCGTCGATAAGTACCATGACCATTGCCATCGTTCAGCTACTCAAACCATGACACAGCATAGCATTAAGACTCTTGTTGCCGGCCAGAGCACCCTGGGAGAATGGGCGCTTTCTATGTTAGGCATTGGTTCTGCCCTTCGCAAACGTTGGAAATGGTGGCTCTTAATCACCTTGATGGGTATGGCTGCCGGCCTGGTCTATGGCTTTATGCATCCCCAGAAGTTTAAAGCCACGCTCATTATCGCGGTAGAAGACGACGACTCCAATGGATGGCAGAATCTGTTGCAGCAATTTGGGATAGATGTCGGAGGGAATAATCCTGGGGGAATTTTCAAAGGAGAATCCTTGGTGCGGTTATTCACTACCCGAAACCAGGTAGAGCGGACCCTCCTTCAAGAGGTCACTTTTGCGGACGGTAAAACAGAAATTCTAGCCAACCGCATTTTTCAACAAACGCCCTTCGCCGAAAAGGCGATTTTTTCGGATTTGACATTTACCGAGGACCGCAAAACTTTTAGCCCTCTTCAAGACTCGGCGTTGATGCTGCTTTACCACTACACGGTCGAGGAGGTCATTGCCGCAGATAAGCCGGAGCGTAAGTTGAGCCTCATCCAACTCACCGCTGTTCACCCGGACAAATATGTGGCAAAGGCCATCACGGAGGAGCTGATTGAACAGACATCGGAATACTATGTGGAGTTGCTTACCAAAAAGGCGCGACTCAACATGAAGGTGCTTCAACGCGAAGCGGATTCTGTCCGCATCCTGATGAATGCGAATTTGACGAATAGCGCGAGCTCTACGGACTTGAATATTAACCCCAACCGGGCCTCCCTGCGCATTGATCAAAACAGAGCGTTGGTTGAGTTGCAAGTCAGTGTGGCCTTGTATGGCGAAATCATCAAGAATTTGAAGTTGGCCGAAATCGGCCTACGCAAGCAAACTCCGATTATCCAAATTGTCGATGTCCCACAATTTCCCTTACCCAAAGTTGGGCTTCTCCTGTGGCAGTGGTCCTTCATCGTCGGATTTGGTTGCTCTCTGGCCTTCATTCTTTTTGTTTCGCTGCTTCCCAACGAAGAATGAACCCGTCCACCCAATGGGCTCTACTTGTAGCCTATGGCTACACCGAAGAAAAGCGTGACGCATGGCTCCGCTTTCTGCATCAAGCGGGTTTCTCAACCGAATTTAGCGTGGTGCTGGACAATCAAGCACCGGTCTTACCGGGTGTTCTGCCTGGAAGCAATCGACATTACGAGTTTTCTGGGTACCGGGAAATTCTATCCCATGTCTCGCATCACGTGCAACCAGAGGATCAGGTCTTCCTCTTTAATGATACCCTATTTACGCACCATTGGTTGGCCGGTTGGGCGCGACTGATTGCTCGTCGGCGCTATGCAGGTCTGATTATGGGCGATATCCGCCATGAACCGGTCCTATTCGAAGGTCGACCGCTTACTATCCTAGCATCTTGGCATTTTGCCCTCCGAGGCACCGAAGCCCTTCAACTCCTGCAATCGGGCGTCGAAAAAGTCCTGGACGTATTTGAGCAGCCCATAGACGAAACAGCCTACCAGGACTACCTGGCCAACTACTTAGAGCCACGCTGGTGGAGAGGCTACACGCGCGTTTTAACTCCTGAAGCGCGGCACGTGAAAGAGCAATGTATCTGGGCCGAGCATCGCCTCGGTCGCTACATAGAGCAAGAAAGTGGCTTGCGGGCGTATCCGGGCAACCTCTATCCTTGGGTGCATCGAGTCGATCGACTTTTGGCCGCTAAGCGTCGAATTCAGCATCTTTGGACCGCATGATTCAGGCCCTACTGCATTACCTCATTTTCACCCCGAGTATCAATATTCCTCTGGGATTTGGTGATATTGAGACCTTTCCGTGGGCCTTAATTTTCTGTTTGAGTCCCAAGCTTGTACTCGACCGAATCTACATCTATCTGATGGTCGTTTTTGGTCTCAGTGCGGCCATCACGATAGGGATGTATGGCAATGGATTGGCGGTGGCGCGCTCCTATCTCGCGATCCTAAATGGGAGTTTGATCTTCTTTCGTGTTTTGGGGGCGGACAAGGATGAATTTCTCAAGCTGATCCAAGCCCTGATCACCATTTTCATCTTAAATATCCTCGTTTCAGGCATTGAGTTTGCCGGTTTATTCCCCGAAGCGATTGAACCCTATTACCGCATGTTGGTTCCTCGATTTACCCATGAAACCTTGGACGGGGGCCGTGGGGTAGGGGGGCTCTATGCCGAACCCGCCTATTCCAGTTATGCCATGCACTTCATGTTCGCCTTCATGATGCTTTGGTGGAAGTGGTATCCTTTTGAACGACGAGGCGCCATCGCATTTCTCGGCATGCTCGCTTTCGATCTTTTCATCAATAAATCTGCGACAGGCGCCGCTTTTCTTGTGGTGCTCTTCGTCTCCTTCATGGATCGCAAAACCATTGGAAAATTCATCCTTGCGAGCCTGGCGTTTTTTGCCGCGATCCTGTGGATGGCCAATTCGATGGAAGAACCGCCGCGAGCGGTGGATCTCGTCAATAATATCCTCTTTACCTGGGATACAGATGATATCTACATGACCCTCATGAATGAATCCGGCCACCGCCTCTTCTCCATTCTTTCCGCCTACAAATATGGACTCACGCATTGGATCGGTGGTGGAATAGGATCCTGGCCCGTTTCCAGTGTCATTGCCATGGAGGCCATGGGCATTGAATCCTTTGAAATCTACTACTTCCTGGAGTTCAATGACGGTTTCTTCTTGGGTATCCGCCCCACCGCTTTTGCCGCGGGCCTGTTCTTAGAAGTGGGTATCATCGGTTGTGTGGCCTATTGCTTCACCTTCTTCCGCCATGTATGGACCCTCCCTTATGCCCAAAACCCCTTCTGGCGCGCAGTTTTCAACCTCTTTTTATTCAACTTCTTCCTGATTGGCACCATTGGAGACCCCATGCCTTACATCACTTTGGCCATGGCGTATCTTGCGCTATCTAAATTTGCCCTAGTCCAAACCACCGATGAACCGCATTCCGACCACCTCGCCTAATACGCTCCACACGCTGGCCGCAAGCTTGCTGTGCGCGCTGATGCTGGGGTTTTCGGCACATGCGCAGTCGGTTTCTTTGCTGAATAAATCCCTCAATGATGCGGTGCGCCGCGCCCAACTTTGGGGCGATGTCCCCTTGACTTCCAGTTTTTGCGTGCGTCCCGTTCACGCATCCCGAGCGCTGGGCATTGAAAACCCCTTCGGGCTCGATCCCCATTACGACTTTAGTGGACAGGTCGACACGCTCTCCATTGGGGACGACCCCATTTTCCGCAACTACGGTCAACCCCTGGTTCTTCAGGCCTGGGAAGCGTACACAGACACCTCTATGGGGTGGAACCTAGACTGGAAGCAGCCCGTCCTGCCGCGTTTCAATGCGCATCCCTACTTCACGGGTGCCAAACAGGCCTGGCTGCAACTCCGCTCCACGCCTTATGTATCCCGCATCCAATTTAATTCCCACCACGACTACGGCTGGCAAGACGGCCCCATGATTCCCAATAAGGGCCTTCAGACCTACACCAATTTTGGGGTGTGGGGGAGAGTGGGCTTCCTAGAATTCCAGTATGCCCCAGAAAAGGTGTATGCCGCGAATGAAGATGTACCGGCGCCGGGAGTGCGAGGCAACATGGGAGACCATCCCGATCGATTTGGTACCGAACCCTATGCGCGGACCTTTTCGGGGCAGAGTTACGTAAAGGTGCATGTAGGCCCCCTGGCTGCAGGAATTAGTTCTGAGAACGTCTATTGGGGTCCTGGACGTTTTGCTGGTATAGTCATGAGTGACAATGCTCCCGGTATGGGGCACTTTACGGTAGAGTCAGCCAAACCGCTCAAAACCAAGTGGGGTACCTTGGAAGGGCAATTTCTCACTGGGAATAAAATGCACTCCGGATTCTTATATTCCCGTGGACCTACACCGGATGGAAGTTCACTGTCGGAGGTAGAGCGTACGCCCCAGATGGATAGTGTGTTTTCCGTTTTTACAGGTGCTGTGGGGGTATGGAATCCCATTTGGTTTCCCGGCATGAGCCTGGGTATTACTCGTGAAATCTGGACCGATGGTCCTGTGGCCACGGATTCCAAGCCCTGGGATTACATTGCCCTTTTTTACTCTAATCCTTTTCGCGGATCTGGAGGAGGAACACAGGCAAACATTGACCAAATGGCTTCCATGTTCTTCCGCTATGTGATGCCGGAATCTCATGCGGAGGTGTATGGCGAATATGGTTTTGATGACAACCGCTATGACCTGGAGGACATGCTCGTCTCCCCTGAGCACAGCCGTGCCTACCTCATTGGTTTTCACAAAATCCATCCCCTAAAAGAGAAAACGGAGTTCATGGAGCTTACCTATGAAGTGACGCAAATTGAGGGCTCCAAAGAGATGATTAACCGCATTCAATTTGGCTACCCCGTCTTTTACGACTCTGATTATAACCATTATGGTCAGCAAATTGGTGCGGGTATTGGAAACGGGAGTAATCAGTGGATCTTGAACATCGACCACGTGAAAAATACACGTCGCATAGGTTTTGTCTATGAACGCATTGCTCGAAATAATGACCTTTTGTATTCTAGGAACGTGCCCTGGGTAGCTACCTGGTACGGTTTCGATTTTACCAAGAAATACATTGAATCTTCCCTGGGTCTGAACTACGAAGAACGATTTGGCCCCATCCTTGTTTGGGGTAAGGCTCTACTTACACAGACCTACAATTGGAACTATTGGTACGATCCGGCTGGCACCGGTTCGCCCATGCGTGCCAATGGTTATAACTTTAAAAGCCTGAATCTTTTTTCGGGCATCACGCTTTTACTCTAAATCAAAACGTATGAAGCCTAAGTATTTCCTTACTTCTTTATTCATTCTGGCTACCATGGTTGTGTTGGGACAGTCCCTTGTGGGAGTGAATGTGGATGACCTCAGCAATGCCCAAATCACCCAAATTTTAAAGCGCGGTGCGTCCCAGGGTTTGTCGGAGGCTGAAGCCGAAGCGATGGCCCTTTCTTTGGGCCTTTCGCCTACAGAAGCAGCAAAATTCAAACAGCGTGTCGCCGAGCTTCAACTGGACGAAGAAGATGTCAAGGGCATGGAACCCCCCTCGGCGGTACAATTTCGAGAAGGAGCCACTGCGAATTCCGCAAGTGAGGAGACTAAAACCACGGCAAGTGGGCAAGACAGTTCTAGTATTTTTGGACATCAAATTTTCCGGGATGCAGACATTGAGGTCTACGACCGAGGGAGCGATGCTAAAGCGGGCCCAGACTATGTTTTAGGTTCCGGGGACCAAATTTCCCTGACCGTTTACGGTACTTCCTATTTCCAGAAAGTCTACACCGTGGATCCTCAAGGAGCGATTTCCATGGACCAATGGGGTAAGGTCCAAGTAGGGAGTTTATCCTTTGAATCCGTTCAGAAGTTGATAAAAGCCAAAATTCGACCCTATTTCAATTCCTCATCCAACGATGTAGACATTGCCTTGGCCTATTCTCGCAATATCACGATCCATGTTGTCGGCGAGGTCGTTCATCCGGGCTCCTACAGTTTCCCAGCATTGAATACGGCCTTCAATGCCCTGGTGGCCGCTGGCGGCCCGACGAACCAGGGCACCCTCCGTGACATCCACATTGTCCGCCATGGAAAAGTGGTTGCCACGTTTGACGTGTATGCCTTTTTATTCGCTCCGGAGCGGATAGCGAACATTTACATGCAGGATCAAGACTTTGTTCACGTGGGCGCCTTAGGTCGCATTGTATCTATCCAGGGTGCTGTAAGGCGTCCCTTTAAATACGAAGCCAAAGCGGGAGAATCCCCAATAGAACTGCTTGTCTATGCTGGGGGCATATCGGAAGACGCTCAATCTTCTGGCATGGAGTGGTACAAACGGGGACCTGGTGGCTATGTGGTTCAATCAGCTAGTGCCTCTACCGAAACTCTTTCCTCAGGGGACTCTATTTATGTGGGTCAGCAAATGATGGAGCTACGTAGTTATGTGGAAATTACCGGTGGAGTAGAAATTCCAGGCAAATACTCATATACGGAGGGTATGACGCTTTCTGCACTTTTGGAACAAGCGGGCGGGCTTCAGCCTGATGCCCTCAGGGACGCCATGTATATTTCGAGAGAACTTTCCGACAAGTCCCGCACTTTCCTTGTTCTCCATGCCGAAGACGCCCATACATGCGTACTACAGAACAAGGACAAGCTCTATATTTTGGAAGTTCCAGACTCAGATGCCATGCCCATCTCGGTGCAAGGTGCGGTGCGGTCGCCTCTGAAAATCCCCTTTGCAGATGGGATGACCTTGGGCGACGCATTGCGTCAGGCTGGAGGACTAAAAAATTCCGCGGACTATACGCGGGTGGAAGTGAATCGACTCGGGGCATTTGCGGATTTCCGTTCAGGAACGAATAGGGACATCTATACCACGGCGCTCGTGACTTCTGTGCCGCGTGAGCTTTCTAGAGACTTGACGGTTCAAGATGAACGTCTTGATTTTACGCTGCAGCCCTATGATCAGATCATTGTGCGGGAGATACCGGAGTACCAGTTGCAGAACATGGTCTATATCGGCGGAGAGGTGCTCTATCCAGGGCTCTATGTCCGCCTTAGCAAGGATGAGAAAATTAACTCGTTGGTTGAGCGCGCCGGCGGCATCACGTTGAACGGTAGTACCGCTCAAGCATCCTTGAAACGTCAGAACAAACCGAATATTCGACTGAATTTGGATCGGGCATTGAGTATTCCCATGTCGAACTCAAATTTGACCATTTCTGATGGAGACAGTCTATTTGTGCCTGAAAAGGAAGGTTTAGTCACCATCGATGGACCCGGCACCAAATACTACGTTCGCAATGGTAAAACCACATTTAATGCCCCTTTTGAACCCAATCGCCGCAGCGCCTACTTCGTGAAGCAATTCGGATTGGGTTTTGCTAAGAAGGCATCCATTAAGGATACGTACGTAAGTTATCCCAATGGTCAGTTCTCCAAAGTGCGCGACTATGGCTTATTCTGGATGCACCCCATCGTCCGCCCTGGCGCCACGATTCATACAGTTTTAAAGGAACCGAAGCCACAAAAGAGAAAGGCAGAGCCTAATCCTCTCGATTGGAATCAGGTGGTAGCCACGTTAACAAGCGCAGCGATGGGCTTTGGAACCGTGTACACCTTGCTTAGCCGCTAAGCCACCAGTACCTCATGGAGCCCGCTCCATCTCTCACACCGGAACCCCATACCACCAGCCAGGAAGCCCAGCTTCCCTGGTTGGTGATTTACACCAAGCCCCGCCAAGAAAAGAAACTGGCCGAACGCCTCCAGCAAGCCGGCTATACGGTCTACTGCCCCACCCAACGCATGAAAAAGCGCTGGAGCGACCGCTGGAAGTGGATAGAGCAACCGCTCTTCACCTCTCATATTCTCATTCAGATCGATCCAGAGCGCCGCGATGCGATTTACTTCGTTCCGGGCTTTGTGCGCTTCCTTTTCTGGCTCAAACGCCCTGCACAGGTGCGGCCCAAGGAGATTGAGACATTGAAAAAATGGCTTCAAGATTTTGACCCAGAGGCCCTTCAGGTCGTTGCCCTAGAGCGGGGTCAACACGTGGAGGTTAAATCTGGCCCATTATTGGGGCGTACTGGGAAAGTGCTAGAACAGCGCGGTGGTACCCTGGAGTTAATCCTAGAGGAGCTTCAAATCAAAGTGAAAGTGGACCTAAGCCTCACTGAAGTCGTATCGCACTAATGCCGCCAGGAGTTCAAGCAAATGGAACTCTTGCGGCAACCATTAGGACGTTAGTTCCTTCGCCTGACGATTTAAATCCCGCAAAAATTCTCGTCCACCAAAGAACAGAACAGTAAGGAAACTCCCAAGAAAAGCAGCAATAACTGCGGTTTTTGCCTTCGAGGTCCTTACTCGGAGTGGATAGTGGGGCCTGTCGACGATGGTAATCAGGGGCTCCTCCCGGGCCATCATAGTCTTGCTCAACTCTAAGTTCTTCACCAATTCCCCATAAAGGGTTGTCAACATCGTTACTTTGATTTGCTTTTGCATCGAGGGCACCTTCGCAACAGATTGCACGGTAAATTGATTCTGGTCTTGAGATTGCGAGTAGCCCACCATGGCGGCGTTGAGCTCTGCGGATACACTGTCCACGCGACGTTCTAACTTATCAATGTTCGCTCGAGAGTTGGACATTTTCGTTTCGATGTAGAAGTCTGAAGCTTTGGCACTGAGCAATTCCACAAATTGCTTGGCAAAGACTGGATCATGTCCCGTATACGTAACTGTGACAAAGCTCAATTTCTTGTCCACTTTGGAGACCGCTAGAGATTGCTCGGTTAGCGTTTTGACGATGATTCCTAATGCGGAGTCTTGGTGGCGAGTTACGTCTTCAATATTCGTGAAGGGATAAAGCCCCAGAGAGTCCCAGGTCTTTGCCAATTTGGGTATTGTCGCAACATATTGGTTAACGAGAAGTGTAGAGTCGCCATCGATAGAAAGTGGCGAGAAAAGGACATCGTCAATAATTCTGCGACTTTTCATTAATGAAAGAAGGTTATCCCCCCCCAGTCCATCACCCCCTGAGCCCATGGAAAATCCAAATTGGGAGGCAAGTCCAGACAAACCTCCACCCGTTCCACCTTGTTCCAACGAGAATGTCAAACTTGCCGTGTAGGTAGGCTTCGCTAAATACACCTTCAAATATCCGCCAAGGCCAAAAAGCAAACCCACCAGGACAATCCAGCCTTTCTTACGCCAAATGAAAGCGATCACCGATTTTGCCTTGAGCCATAATTCTGCCAAGGAGATTTCATCGTCGTTCTGTAGGTGTTGCGGCGCTTCTGACATGTCGTGATCCATTTGTTCGTCTACAAAGATAACAGGTCACGTTCGATACTTCTGCGGGATGCTTTGAGCTGATTCCGGGCCGAATGATATTAGGTAGCATCTGCGCGAAATATCAATTGCCATTTCTTGCGATGACAAGTCTTAGTTCCGTTATTTGTGTTCAAATTAATTGCTCACTTCAGCACAGCTTCGCTGTGGCTCTGTGAGTGACCGGGCGAAGCCATGTGAAACATCATCGAGTTCACCCCAAGAATTAAAACTCTCTACCATTTTAGCCTCCCTCATTACCAGCAAAACACGACTGAAGCTCTTAATCAAGTTCTTCAGTCATCCGAACGCACAGGGTTATCTGCGTGGCTTAGCAGAAGAATTTGGCGATTCAACAAATGCCGTGCGCATCGAACTCATAAAACTGGAAGAAGCGGGCTTGCTCAAAAGTTCAACCCAAGGCCAACGAGTGGTGTATGAGGTTAACACGACGAATCCATTTTATGATGAATTGGTTTCTATAGTCTCTAAGTTTCTCGGTTTCGATGATCTCATTGAAATGGTTCTCGACAAGATTGGCAACATACAAAAAGCCTATGTGGTCGGGGATTACGCCAGAGGTGTAGATTCAGGGACGATTCATCTTGTTCTAGTGGGTGAAGTAAACGAAGAGACTTTGAGGAATTTAGTCCAAAAAGTATCACTCAAGATTAAGCGAGAAATTGATGTGGTGGTTCTTCACGATTTTGATGGTGCGGATTCGCCTGAGTCACTTGGATTAATTTGATTAGTGTGGTCCATGCCAAAAACGCTCAATTTTGATTATC
>Ga0222714_10006074_pt1 | contig 11353 bp, 12 predicted proteins | sample C33_3DmetaG_FD_165048 | JGI IMG/M metagenome (GOLD analysis project Ga0222714, IMG submission 165048) | Estuarine water microbial communities from San Francisco Bay, California, United States - C33_3D | ecosystem: Environmental > Aquatic > Marine > Unclassified | place: USA: California... | reverse complement strand
AAGCGCGGCAAGACCTGGCGCGACTACAACAACCCTTTCGCTCAGCTTATTGGAGCAAGTAACAAATGAATTTTTTAATCGGTATTGATCCAGGCGCGTCCGGCGCCGTTGCGATCCTGGAGAAGAGCGGAAAGCTGGTCCATGTCTTTGACATGCCATCAGTCGAAGTCATGGCAGGTGGCAAAGCCAAAAAACGAGTGAGCCCGGAGATGCTGGCCGCCGAGCTCAGGCTTTACGCCGACCAGGGCGCCACAGCTGTGGTCGAGCAAGTGGGCGCGATGCCTGGCCAGGGCGTGAGCTCCATGTTTGCCTTCGGTGAATCTTTTGGCTTGGCCAAGGGAGTCCTGGCCGGCCTGGGCATCCCGACCAGCACCGTGACGCCTGGTAAGTGGAAAAAAGCAATGGGAGTCAACGCAGGCAAGGACGGCAGCCGGGCCAAGGCAGCGCAGCTGTGGCCGACCCAGGCGGGCGAGTTCAAGCGCGTCAAGGACGATGGCCGCGCCGAGGCAGCGCTAATTGCCGAATGGAGCCGTCTTAACTGACACATGTTGACATTTCCGATGATAGTTGAGACAATCTCAACATCAAATTAAGGAGTCCCAAAAAATGGCACTTATTCTCAGAGGCGACAACTATTGGATGGACGTCCAGATCAATGGCAAGCGTTTGCGTGAATCACTCAAGACCGGCGACAAGAAGCTGGCCCAGCAGCTGCACGACATGCGCAAGGCTGAGCTCTGGCGCGAGGGGGTCTTGAAGGAGAAGCCCAAGAAGACATTCAAGGAGGCATGCGCACGCTGGCTGGTCGAGCGCGCACACAAGCGCTCGCTGCCTGATGACGAGCTCAAGATCAAGTTTCTCCTCCCAAAGATAGGCACTGTGCTGCTGTCTGAGCTCACTCGAGACAAGATTGAAAGCGTGCTGCCCAAGGAGGTTGCAGGCGCCACCAGGAACCGCTACCGCGCCCTGATCCGCGCCATGCTGCGTGCTGCTGAGCGCGAGTGGGACTGGCTTGACCGCGCCCCTATCCTCAGAACAGAGGCAGAGCCAAAGCGCCGCGTCGCATATTTGACACGCGAGCAGGCCGAGGTTTTGATCACTTGTCTCCCGGAAAAGTATCGGATGCCAGTCCGTTTCGCTTTACTCACCGGGTTGAGAAGATCGAATGTTTTTGGCTTGACCTGGGAGGCTGTAGACCTGGCCAATGGCATGGTGCATGTGGCCGAGGAAGACGCCAAAGCTGGCCAGCGCATCCTGGTCCCGCTGAACAAGTCGGCCAAGGCACTGCTGGAATCCTTCCCTGAGCCCCGCAAAGGCCGCGTGTGGGGCGATATGGACCGCGTCTGGGCCAACACCTGGACAGGCGCCTGCAAGCGCGCTGGCGTGCCTGGCTTTCGTTTCCATGATCTGCGCCACACCTGGGCGTCCTGGCACGCTATGGCCGGCACTCCCCTGTCGGTGCTCCAGGAGCTGGGTGGCTGGCACTCGCATGAGATGGTGCAGCGATACGCCCACCTGTCGCCAGAGCACCTGGCGAATGCTGCTGAGCGCGTTAACTTCTGAGGGTGCTGGGGTGGCCGATGGGACTCGAACCCACGACCGCTGGAATCACAATCCAGAGCTCTACCAGCTGAGCTACGGCCACCGCTGCTTTGAATCTACGACACAAAAATGTCACAACAACTCAAAAATCACAACTTGGAAATGCCGAAAGCCTTGATTCTATTGGGGTGGCTGATGGGGCTCGAACCCACGACAACAGGAATCACAATCTGAGTTTACCAAAAAAAGCCCCCAATTACGGGGGCAAAGGTGCAGATGGCAACTGCTCTGTCACAAATCAATGGCACAAAAATGTCACATTTATTCTTCCTCGGTTTCCATCGAGCTGAGGAACAAAGCCTTCTCAGCTTTGCGCCGTTTGACCAGGCCCGGCAATTCTTTGCCGCCTCCCCTGGTCCACTGCATGAAGGCCTCCGCGGCCCCCTCCCAGTCCTGGCGCCCGATCTTCATCCGAATAGTGGAACGCTGAAAGTTTCCCAGCCCGGCATTGAACGCAAAGCTGGTACACGCGTCGAAAGCGCCTTGATTGCCAAGCAGATTGGGAGCAAGTCGTAAAACACCACGCTCAAAACTAGCGACGTCACTTGCGAATAGCGCATCGATCTCTTGTTGACTCCAAACACGGCTGTCCTCCGGTCTCAGTGGGTATTCCTTGCGGATCACGGGGCTGTGAATCTCCTTCACCCGCACCATTGGCAGCCTGATCTGCTCCTGGTAGAGCACATGGCCCCAGCCAATCGTCCAGATGTGCGCGGGGCATAGGTAGGGCCGGTTTCTGCAGCCCTCGTACTGGTGCATGAGATCTGCACCGGCCTTGCTCAACTTCACTTCTTGCTCCAGCTGCGTGAGCCAAACCAGAAGCCGATGATCCCGCCAAGCATGGCCATCTCATCGCTGCTGAAGATGATGTCGGAGGCGCGGATCAGGTCGTCAATGCTGCCGATCAGGTTTGGGTGCTCGTAGATGTAGAACGCGATCCAGGCGTTGATCGCACACAGCTCGAGCACAAAGATGTAGGTCACCACAGGCCGCACAGTGCCGACGAAGTTGACGACCCAGGTGCTGGCTCGCTCCAGAACCTTCTTGTCGTGGTCATACGCGGCCACCGTCATCTGCGCGTCGGTCTGCATGGCGATCTGATCGGTGCGGATCTCCTCGACCCTCTGCTGGGCCGCAAAGCCCTTGGCCGCCAGCTCGAGCTCGCGTTCTGTCTGGACCCTGGCCAGCGCCAGCTCATGCTTCTGGTCCGCTTTGTTTTGGAAGAAGTCCAGGAGCTTGGGAAGGCCTGAGATCAGCAGGCCACCGAGGGTTGAGAACAGAGACAGCATTTTTAAAGTCCAATCATTCCAAGAAACTTAGCCACAACCTTGTCCGACAGTGAGTCGGGCAAGAACTTCAGAAAACCCAGCGCGTACCAGGCGACGCACATACGCACGAAAATCTTGAGCCAAAGGTCAAACTGCTTTTGGTACTCATTCATCGACCACACTTTCGAGCGCCATTGCACAGCTCAGTCAGCTCGTTAATGCCGATGCCGACCAGAAGCAGAACGAACACCGTGCCGCCAATGATGATGGCCAGCTCGATCTGCTCTTGTTCCTTTTGCTTCTTTTTCTTTTCTGCTTCTTTGAGTCTGCGTGCTTCTATTGCATCGTCTCTGTCCATCTCGGCTTTGCGAGCCATCATCTTGTTGTAGACGTCAATGTTGCCGGTCTGCATGTAGAGCAGCTGAAGCTCTCTTTGCAGATTCCTACTGTTCATCAATGCGTTTTCAATACGCATTGCAATTTCAAAGTTGGATTTGCCGCCAGCCTTTTTGGCAGCAAGCATGGACTTGGTCGCATTGCTCTCAGCGTCAAAAAGACGCCCGACCATGACCGACAGGCCGCCGATATCGTTGGCGACCTTTTGCGCTTTCTTGACGAGACTGACGGCTTTCTCTAAGCCTTCCAACGCGCTGATCGGATCGATCATGGCAGCCTCCACATGAAGACCATGACGTAGACCGACCACATCACCAGGCCGCACATGGCTGCTGCAGCGATGAACGCGATCAGCCAGTCCTTCATGCTGATCACTTGGGGAGAGAGTTATGGCCTGCGAGCCACATGGCGAGGCCAATGACAGCTACGCCTGTGAGCCAGGCGAGCTTCTTTAAAACTGTTTTTCCGACTTCTGTGTAGACCTTGTTGAGAGCGACCTCAGCCGCCCGCTCTGCAATGTGCTCGATCTGCTCGTCAGTCAGTGACACTTCCTTCATCTGCAACCCCTTCGGTGTTCTTTGGGAGCTGCATCTCTGCCTGGGCGCGGATCTTGGCCGCGATGGGCCAGGTGTTGGTGTTCGTCGGGAGTGCCCCGATCGCGTCCAGTACCGCGTTGACTTCGTTCAGCTCGAGTTTGAGTGTGATTTCCATGTGATTCCTTTGGAGGTGTCGTGGGTTGCTTTTTTGTAATGGTGTGGCGATTATCGCATCGCCAGGGGCGTGGATTAAGCAGGCGTATTGGGATCAACCCACTGAGGGTTGAGTGTCCATGCGCCAGCGTCGTACAGGTACTTGCAGCCATCCCAGTCTTCCGGGGGTGTCACGTTTTCAACGACCGTTGCATTGGTGCTGTTCATGTCCGATATGTTGCAGTCAGGCGCGGCTGTCATGTCGTTGCCCAAGGTAATCACAGCATCATCTGCCCAGATGTACTTAGATTCCCTCGTTACGTTTTCGATTAGTGTCTTCATGCTTATCCTTTGATAACGAGTTTAGTGGCCGTAAGCGCCAGCCCTGCGTAGGGCTGAGAAGTTGTGGCTGACGACAAACCTCCATTTGGTGTGACGTAATATTTCAAGCCTGGAGTAAGTCCAGACTGAGCATCATCAGTCGAGCCAACGGTTTGAATTGTGGCTGTCTGCCCGTTTGTATACGCGGCGCTTGAAATGCCGAGGAAGTTTGTAGCTGTGAGTGTTGACGAATACGCGGTAGCCATCTCAATGTACGGGTATGAAGCACTGTTTATCGTACCCTGAATAATGGCGTTAGCGACTGTGTTGACAGCATACGATTTAGCAGCGTTATCACTCATGTACTGCTGACTTCCAACAGTAATTGTCCCTCCAGACACGGTTAATCTGTTTGTGTATCTCCCGTAGAACGCATAAAAACTACTTGTCAACGAGTAATTAAGCACCGCATACGGTAAATAAGAGTTGTATCCAGTAAGGAGCGTTTCTGGCGTTCCTATCGATGCTGTTGAACCAGAAACTGTGACGCTAACGGCCCGTAGCGCACCACTGTTTCTACCGTATAGAGCTAAATACATCTCCAATTCTGGGCTGTAAGCTATTGCCTTCGGATAGCTTGAAGTTGTGTTCGACTCAACCACAACCGTAGTTCCAAATGTAATAGTAAGCCCCGAAAGCGTTCCAGCTCTAATGCTTGGATAGCCGCTGGTCCCTGTAAAGGCAACAACAATGGTATTTGTTGATCCATTTGCAGCGACAGCATCCAGACTGTTATAGCCGGCTGTCGTGTAGTTCATGGGACTGCCAAAGGAAATGTATGGGTAACCGACCGTCAAGTTACTTGCAATTGCATATTGAATACCGTTGTCGCCGTAATAGGTAAGCACGGCCTTTGCGTTAACGTCATCAACACAGGCGTTGTGTCCAAACATGCCAATAAGTTCACCGCCGCCATTCTTACTCCAAACCGCAAGGTTGGAGCCGTAACTAGAAAACGTCGTGTTTTCAATTACCCCGCAAGCGGTATCGCCCTGACCGTTTGAATTTTTTCTATAGAAAACGTAAAACCTATTTCTGGCCGTACAAAATACGGCTTTAGGTCCATTGGTTCCGTTACCAACAGCCTCATAAACAACAATAGTTTCGTCCCCAAATGTAATTGTTGATCCATTAACAGAACCAACTCGTGCATAAAGGTAGTTGTTAGAACTATTTGTGTAGAAGAAAACAATTTTGTTGTCTATCGGGCTGTACGCGGTTGCTGTTGTACCGGTGGTAGTAGACGCGGCCCCCGAGGTGGCGGCCCCGTTTGCAATCGTGGTTAGTGAACCGGTAGATGCGGCAATTGCGCTCACTGTCCCATCGCTGTTTAAGATCACCTTAGTGCCATCACTCAACGCACCAGACGCAACCGCAGTCACAGTGCCAGCAGACGCGGGAGGTGCAGCCCAAGTGGGAGCAGCTCCAGAACCACCAGAAGTCAAAACCTGTCCGGATGTGCCGTAGCTGCCGTTAAATGCCACCGCGCCGGTGCTGCTAATTTTCAAACGCTCAGTTGGTGACGCAGCGCCGTCAGCGGTCGTGAAAAACGACAGAGCACCAGGCACGTCGTTTGTGCCAGGCGTGCCGTCCGAGTAACCAATGATCGCGGCAGACTGCAAATAGTTTGCGCCGTCAAACGATCTAAAGACAATGTTTCCTAAGTTGTCGCCGCTTTGAACAATCGCGCCCGCACGATCCTTATCGAACACCAGGTAAGAGGCGCTCGAGTCGTTGGTCTTGTTGCGGTTGACGACCTGGGGGTAGTAGCCGCTGTTAGAGACCAACGCAATGCCTGCTGACGTCACGTTGTCAGGAGTCGTCGTTCCAATCCCGACAGCACCTGTCGAAGACACCACAAACGGCGTTGCGTCAGCTGCGACGTCCTCGATGTACAAAGCATTGCCGCTGCCGGTCTGAGTGATCGACAGAGCCGCGTTGGATGAGTTGTCGGTGATGGTCTGGTTGGCAGTGAAGACGTTTGCAGCACCCAGCTGTGCAAAGCCAGCAGTTGGCAAGTACGCAGCCACCCATGCAGAACCGTCATACACCTTCATTGCATTGCTGGTGGTGTTCCAGTACAGAGCACCAGTCAGCAAAGGATTGCCGTCGTTGTCGGTCGTTGGGTCAGATGCTTTGGCGCCCAGGTAGCGATCGTCAAATGAGTCGTAAGAGGCAGCTGCTGCGCTTGCAGATGAAGCAGCAGCACTTGCACTGCCAGATGCAGACGAGGCAGAGGACGACGCAGCTGAAGCAGACGCAGCAGCAGCAGCTGCAGAAGCAGCCGCCGTAGTCGTCGATCCAAAGATCGTGTCGATGTAGTTCTTGGTCGCAGCGTCCTGGGCCAACGTTGGATCACCAAGGCCGGTGATCTTGTTTGTGCCCATCGCGATCGCGCCTGACATCGTGCCGCCGGTCAGGTTCAGCTTGAGCGCCAGGCCTGAGTCCACCTCTGTCTTGGTGTAGGCGTCAGTGATGCCGAAGCCGGCCAAGGTTGTTGGGTTTGTGCCGGCAGTCACGCGGCCCCATTGGTCAACAGTCACCGACTTGTAGGTCGATGCAGTGACGCCCGTGGTGGCCAAGTCAATCTCGTCTGAGCCGACGACAATGCGCGAGCTCGAGGCGGTGTTCACGTTGAGCGTGTTGCCGGTCTTGCTCATGCCCGTGCCGGCAATCACTTGGCCAGCGCCTGAGAACTGCTCAAACGTCACAGCTGTGACGCCCAAGGTCCCCCCTGGTGCAGATGTGCAGACCCAGCCGGTGTTGTCGTTGACAGTGCCGTCTTCGACAAACGTGAACGCGCCGACGAGCTCAGCCCATGTGTCCGCGTCAGGTGAACGCGTCCAGCTGCCTGCAGCCACGACATAGATGCCGTTGTTGGCTGCTGTCGATTGATCCTTGACCAGCACGCGATCGCCTGCAATCAAGGCCACGCCGTCAATTGTTTGAGCGCCAGACAGGGTGATGTTTGCAACCGTCGCAGCGCGGCAGGAGGCTTTGACATCGAGGCCCTGGGCGACGCTGTCAACGTAGGCCTTTGTGGCCGCGTCCTGGTCAGCCGTTGGAGTGGCCAGGCCTGTGACTTTGCTGTTGCCCATGGCGATCGCACCAGACATCGTGCCACCTGTCAGTGCTAGGCGAAGCGCGTCCTGCGTGTCAACGTAGGCCTTGTTGGCTGCGTCGCTTGGGTTGGTTGGGTTGCTCAGACCTGTAATGGTCGCGGAGCTGCCGGCAGTCATGTCCAGCTCTCCAGTGATCACGACATCGTTAAATGTCGATGTGCCAGAGCCAGCGGTCACGTTGCCGGTGACGTTGCCAACAACGCCACCCGTTGCGGTTAAAGCACCAGTCAGGGCAAGCGTAGAACTGAAGGTGGCCGCGCCGCCTACAGAAAAAGTGCCACCCACAGACGCGTTGCCTACAGCGGTCAGCGCCTTGCCAGAGGGGATCGTCAGGCCGACAGTCGAGAACTGAGCGGTGTTGACGCCTAGAACGGCCATCCAGGTCGAGCCTGAGCCAGAGCGATACAAACCGGTGTTGGTCTCGTTCAGGTAGGACAGGCCAGGGCCGCTGACAGAGCCGTCAGCGATGCGGAAAGGCGCCAGCATGCCGCCAGCGCCAGTGCGCGAAAGGGAGTTCGTCAGCGCGTCAGCAACGTCCTCCAGGGTCGTATTGGCCCAATCGGCCTCGATGACGTCACCAGGCGTGACGGGGTTGCCGCCTGGTAGCGTGTAAATACCGGATGCGTTGCGTGGCATGTCTTACTCCTTTAATTCGACGTAGCAGCTGCGGGTACGCCGCGCAGCATGGACAGCAGGTATTGCTCTTGTGCATTCAGCGGAGCACCTGCCCTCAATTTTCGCTCAAGTACCTGCACCATTTGTTGCGGGTTTTGGAGCGCTTCTGCAAGCGCTCTGTCTTTGGTGGCCGTGGCCAGCTCGCCTAGCTTGTTTAAGGCTGCACTCACGCCTGTGGCGGTCATGCTGCCGGATGCGCCAACCGCGTCGGCAACCTTGCCGGCAGCCTTGGCTGCATACATGTTGGAAGCTGTGTCGCTGCCACCGCCAGCCGTTGCAGAGCGCTTGACGCCCTGGACGATGTTCTGGGCCCTCAGAGCCTCCAGGATCGACTCCAGGCGCGTGTTGGCCTCGTTGGACAGCAGCAGGCTCTTGTCGGGCCCACGGGCTGCATTCATGGCGCGGCCAAGGCCTGCCTCGGTGATCTTAGGAACGTCGCCAGCTGCATCAGCAGCAACGCCCAGAACGCGACCAGTCTCCTGGTCGTAAAAGGTCTGACGAACGCGGCCAGCAGCCTTGGCTGCGTCAACGGGTCCGCTGTCTCTGGCGTAACCACTTACCACACCCTGCCAGCGATTATTTGTCGCGTTGTTTAGGATGCTGTCAATGTCCCGCATCAAATTCAAACGCGCAGCAGAGTCACGCGGAGCTGCCGCGTAGACGTTGGGATTGGTTGGGTTGAACTTGGCGCTCAGGTTCTGGCGAATCGTTGCCAGGTTCTGGGGACCAAACTGATCACCCAGTCGGTCCATTTCACCTTGCACCGCTCTGAGCATGTTCAGCACCGCCGGGTTTGACGCATCGGGTGACCGCATGGCCGATTCAAGAGTGTTGGACAAGTTGCCGATGTCGTTGCCCCAGGCAGATTCATTGACGCCTGAGAACGCTTGATTCTTGCGAAGGTCAATGTTGCGCTGACGCAAAGCACGGCGAGCCGCTAGCTCATCAGCCGAGGCAGTAGCACCGCGCACAGCGTTGGCCACTGAGGCCGCTTGGTTTTGATCAAAGTCGTACCAATTGGCGCCGTTGCGAGAGCGGCTGCCTTGCTCAAGACGTGCAAGGGCCGGGTCTCTCAGCTGCGCAGCCGTGGACAATGGAATGTCGCCCTGCTGCGCTTGTCTGAGGCGATCGATGGTCTGACGCAAGACGGTTGCCTCATCAGCGCCGCCCTCAGTCAAAGTCCTGGCCAGCTCATTGCCTGCACGGTTTTGACCACCGCCTCGGGTCACTGAGTTGTAGACGCCCTTCACAGCTGACGTGGCCATCGGCAGCACTCCGCTAGACGCGCCGCCTACCACCATGTTCATGCCGCGGCTCTCACCCTCGACCGTTGGGTCAAGAGCGCTCAAGCCAGCGCCAACGCCGACGTTGGACGCAAAACCTTTGAGGCCAGCCAGGCGAGCTGCAGGCAGCAACATCGTCGGGGCTGTCTTGCCGTAGAACTGAGCTGTTGAGCCGATCGTTGGCGTGTCGATGCCAAGCACCTGGTCAGGCAGCACGCCCATGTCGGTGCGCTTCGAGAGGTACTTGTCCACCTCACGCTTGTCTGCGCTTTCTCGATCGAGCTGCTTTGCTCTGTCTGCGTCGCGGTTAAAGATCTGCTTGACAGCAAGAGGGATGTCGGCAAAGCCGGCGCCTAGGCTGCGGAAGACGCGCTCAGGGCCGCTCATCTCATCGATGGCTTGCTTCTCGAGCTCCACGCCGTAGTTGATCTTGCCGTCACGCATGGAGGCGCCAGAAGCCGCAGCTCTGGACGCCATGTCGGGGCCTTGCGATTCAGCCGCAGCAGCTCGAGCGCGAGCTTGCGCCATTGCTAGGGCACGCTTTTGCTCGATCGTCATTTCCATAATGCGCGCTCCTGCGGTGTCATGTACTTCCACACGTTGGGATCAACGCCGGCAGGAGCATTGCCAGAGGGCGCTGCCGAACCGCCGCGGAACTTGGGATCGCTGATCACGTTCTCAGGATTGAGCCTGCGACGATCGGCAATTGAGATGTAGTCGTTGGCGACCTTCTGCACTTTGGCTGTGGCCGCGTCGTTGTAGAGCTTGGCCAGGCCGTTGATCTGGTTGATCGTGTTGAGGTCCAAAGGCATGCCGCGCAAGATGCGATCGGAAAGGTTTCGCGCTTGGCCTTCTAAGCCTTGAGCTTTCACCACACGATCAAATTCACCCTCACGCACGACAGAGCCTGGGTCCAGAAACTTGTTGAGCAGAATCACTAGCGACTGCTGAGTGATAGCGTCGGGCTTTTGACCTGGCGGTGTGGCGCTGACGATCTGAGTGATCTTGCTAGTCGCGTTGATCTCCTCGCGCAAGTCCTTTGTCTGCTTGTCGAAGTCACCGCGCAAGGTGTCCTCAGCTCTCCACATCCGGCTGTCCTGGGCGCCGCTGTGATCGCGGGCAGCCAAAGATGCGTTGCGGTAGGCGTTCAAATTTGCCTCTGACGCCAAGCGGTCTTCGCGGCGCTCGCCTGCGATCTTTTCATCACTGAGCATCTTTTCAATGCCACCAGCCTGGCGCTCAAGCGCGGTCGGACGCGCACCTCCCTGCGCAAACGGGTCTTTAATGAACTGGCCGTCAGGCGTCAGGATGCCGCCGCCCATCTTCATGGGATCAGACGCTGAGGCTGCACGCTTGAGGTACTGCGATTGAACAGGGTCAAACGACTCGCCTGCGTACTGAGCAGCCAACGCGTTCAGCATGGCGCCCTGGCCTGCATCGCTTTGCTGCTTGGCAAACGCTTGCAGGGCAGACGTGTCAACTTCTTGCGTGTCCAGCCTGTCGATCTCGCCGTAAATTTTGCCAAGGCGATCGCGAGTGTTGGGCAGCATTGATCCCTGCCCAACTTGCACGCTGTTGGACAAAACGCCACCAGGCGACTGAATCTTCGCCCGCGCTTTTTTTAGGAGGCCGTAGCTCGGTTGCTCCTCCTCGTTGTTGAACAGGGTGTAATCGGTCATGATTAATACCCAGCACCGTAGTCGGTTCTGTCCATAGTGCCGTCACCAGTCATGCCCATTTGCTTGCGGCGCAAGCGCTCGCGCATCGCATCGAGACTCATGGCTTGCTTCGCGTTCATTGAGCGCATACCGCTGTCAACGCCCTGCTGCCCTTGTGAGGCCAGGTAGCCCTGGCCCAGCTGTGCAATCGCCTGGCCGAGGCCTGGTGCAACGTAGTGCTTGCCGACCATCTCGCCCTGCATTGGAGACATCGAGTTT
>Ga0222714_10006073_pt1 | contig 11354 bp, 10 predicted proteins | sample C33_3DmetaG_FD_165048 | JGI IMG/M metagenome (GOLD analysis project Ga0222714, IMG submission 165048) | Estuarine water microbial communities from San Francisco Bay, California, United States - C33_3D | ecosystem: Environmental > Aquatic > Marine > Unclassified | place: USA: California... | reverse complement strand
TCGAGGCGGGACGACTGCCCTCGCTCCTCTTTTGGGGCCCGCCGGGGGTTGGTAAAACGAGCCTAGCCCAACTCCTCGCGCAGCATGTATCCCTGCCTTTTTCGACCCTCAGCGCAGTGTCGGCGGGCGTCAAAGACGTGCGCGACGAGATTGCACGGGCGGAATCCGACCGAATGTTTGCCCCCAACGGGCGTATGCTCTTTATCGATGAGATTCACCGTTTCAACAAAGGACAGCAAGATGCCCTGCTCGGCGCGGTTGAGCGCGGAAGCATCACACTCGTCGGAGCTACCACTGAAAATCCAAGTTTTGAGGTCAATGCGGCGCTTCTTTCCCGATGCCAACTATTTGTACTTCAGTCGCTTTCAATCGAAGACCTGAAGGCATTGGGTGAACGTGCGATGGCTAATGATTCTGAACTCAAGCAGTACGGAATCCAGCACATCGAATGGGACGCCCTAACACCGCTTGGTGGCGGAGATGCCCGGCGCTTTCTCAACTTGCTGGAATCGTTAGCGCTGGCTGCACACCACGACGGCGTGCACGAACTCACCGCTGAGTGGATTGCCGAAAACGCACCACGTGCCGCAGTCCGCTACGACCGTGCCGGAGACATGCACTACGACATCGCCAGCGCGATGATCAAATCGATTCGCGGAAGCGACCCGCAGGCCGCGGTGTACTGGCTTGCTCGAATGATTTCGGGAGGTGAAAAGCCCGAATTCATTGCCCGTCGCCTCATTATTGCTGCAGCTGAGGACATCGGACTGGCCCACCCCAATGCGATGGTCGTAGCCAACGCGTGCGCTCAGGCTGTGGAGCGCCTTGGGTTTCCGGAAGCGCGGATTCCGCTCGCCGAATGCGCCATTTATTTGGCCTGCAGCCCCAAAAGCAATTCCGCCTACCTCGCTATTGATGCCGCGCTGGCAGAGGTACAGCGAAGCGGCGACCTTCCCGTGCCCTTTCACCTGCGGAATGCGCCGACGCAAACCATGAAAAAGCTGGGATTTGGTGTGGAATATCAGTACCCGCACGACTTTGCGGGGAGTTTTGTGTCCCAGAACTACCTGCCGGATGGGCTGCGCGACGCCTCGTGGTTTACGCCTGGCGAGAATGCTACTGAGGCAAAAATTGCCGAGTTTTTAGCCACGCGCTGGGGCAGCTAAGGCCAGGCTTAAAGGATCAGAACTTCGGTGCGTCGGTTACGCGCACGTCCTTGTTCGCTGTCGTTGGATTCAACCGGCATGCTCATACCAAAACCATTGAATTCAAGCCTACTGGAATCAATACCTTGAAGTATTAGTTCACGGTACACTCCCTCTGCGCGACGCCGCGAAAGGTCGAAGTTGTAGGCGGCGGAACCTTGGTTGTCGGTGTGCCCTTGGATTTGAACGCGCACGCTAGGATTCGCCTTGAGCCATACCGCCAGGCTTTGAAGTTCAGGACGGGATTCGGGCAGGAGGACGTCAGAGTCGGTCGCGAAGTAGACGTTCTCAAGGCGCGTGCGCTGGCCTGACTTGATGGGGTCCAGCCACAAGGTGTCAGTGCGTGCGTCGCTCGAGCGTTCACCCAAGACCTTGCGCTCGCTGAGCAGCTGGTAGCCCGGAGCTTGAATCTGAAATCCACGGGGACTTCCCAGCGGAAGCGCAACCTGGTAGTTGGGGCCTTGGTGGGCGATAGTTGCGGAACGCTCGGGGTCCGAAATGCTCCATTCGCTCTGAGGAACAGGGCGACCGGTGGTACGGTCAGCCACCCACACCGTCCACCACAAGATGGGCGTAGGCTGGTAGGCCTTCGGCAGGCTCAGCTGGTACAGGTCGACGCGCTCAGCGCCCTCGTACATTCCGCCGCGGGCCAAAAACGCTTCAGACCCGTCCGGTCGCACCACTAGTCCGAAGTTGTCGAGGTGGTCGTTCAAGGGGTACGCGAGGTGCTGGGGCACCGACCAAGTGGTGTCGTTCAGACGGCGGGACAGGTAGAGGTCGGTTCCGCCCAAGCCCAAATGGCCGTTAGAGGCAAAGTAGAGGCTGCGCCCGTCGGCGTGCAAAAACGGCGTAGACTCCATGCCGGGCGTATTAATCGTGGCCGGGAGCGGCCGAACGTCCACCCAACGCCCCTCGCGCAGTTCGGCCCGCCAAATGTTGGCATTCCCCTGACCCTGACGCGATTCGCGCACAAAAAAGAGCTCTCGACCGTCGGCAGACAGGCAGGGCTGGGACTCCCACTGGGTAGTGTTGATTGCAGGTCCGGCGTTTTGGGCTTCAGACCAAGTTCCGTCAGCGCGCCGGATGCTGAAGTAAATGTCGCAGGATCCGTAGCCGTCACCCCGCTCACATGCCGCAAAAGCCATGACTCGCTGGTCGCCGCGAATGCTCACGGCTCCTTCGTTTCCGCGGGTATTCAAGCTTCCGGGAAGCGGTTGGGCAGCGCCCCAGTCCGCTGCAGTACGCCGGCTTGCGAGAATCACTTCGTCGCTTTGTTCGGAGCGCTGGCGCGCCGTAAAGTACAAGGTCGCATTGTCGCCTGAAATACTTGGAAAGTAGTTCATATCTAGACGATTCACCGAATCGCTCAAGCGCCGAAACGCATAATTCTCGGGGCGAAGCACCGCCGACTGGGCAAAGCGCGCCGAAGCACGGATTTTTTCGGCTTCTACCCTTTGGACTCCGGGTGTTTTGGGCAGATCGAGGTAGGCTGATGCGGCTGAATCGGCGTGGGCGTACCAACCCTGGTTCATCGCGTTGTGCATCCATCGAAACATGGACTGGCGTTCGGCCCCCGCAGCGGCTCCGCGCACAAAGGCGTGGCGCGCTTTAGCTGCATCAAAGGGTGCAAACGCAGAATAAGCCTCTCCCAACCCCACCCACGCGGCGGCGTACGCGGGACTCGATGCGGTGAGTTTTTCGAGCGCCGTTCGCGCCTTTTCTACCTGTGGCGGACTGCTTCTCAGGAGCTCCATTGCCTTCTGAAAGCGCTGAACCTCAGACTTCGATTGCCCGAACATGGCACCCGCAGCTGAAAGCCCAATAATCAGCAAAATCACTCGCTTCATCGGCTGCAAGGTACGCGGCGAAAACCTACCTTTGCCCTTTGGTCCCACGACCCCATGTCTGAAACACAGCTCGACCACGTACGTGACGTTTTCACCCGCTACCTCATAGATCGAGGGCAGCGAAAGACTCCTGAACGCTATGCTATTCTGAGCGAAGTCTATGCCCAAGACGGCCACTTCGACGTCGAGACGCTCTACGCCAGCATGAAGGCCAAAAACTATCGGGTAAGCCGAGCGACACTCTACAACACGATGGACCTGCTACTTGAATGCGGACTCGTTCGCCGCCATCAGTTTGCCACCAACCAAGCGCACTACGAGAAATCCTACTTCAACCGCCAGCACGACCACCTACTGCTCGTGGATAGCGGCGAAGTCAAAGAATTCTGTGACCCGCGCATTCAACAAATTAAAGCCAGCATTGCCGACCTCTTTGGGGTCGAAGTGACGGGCCACCAACTGTACATCTACGCTAAATCCAAAACTGAACAATGAAGGGTGCTGACATACTCCTCGGCCTGCAATGGGGCGACGAAGGGAAAGGTAAAATTGTGGACGTCCTCACGCGGGACTACGACGTCGTAGCGCGCTTTCAGGGCGGCCCGAACGCCGGACACACCCTTGAATTTGAAGGCATTAAGCACGTACTGCACACGATTCCGAGCGGAATTTTTCACGCCAAAGCCGTCAACATCGTCGGAAACGGCGTCGTCATCGACCCCGTGATTTTCATGCGCGAAATCGACAAGTTGACCCCAATGGGCGTTCACTGTGCCGACTGCCTGCGCATCTCACGCAAAGCTCACCTCATTCTGCCGACTCACCGTTTGCTCGACGCCGCTTCAGAAGCAGCCAAAGGCAAGAATAAAATCGGTTCGACACTCAAGGGAATCGGCCCTACGTACATGGACAAGACTGGCCGCAACGGTCTACGGGTAGGTGACGTGGAGCTTCCCGACTTCATGGAGCGCTACGATGCATTGAAATCGAAGCACTTACAAATGATGGACGGAGCCGAACACGCCTTTGACCTCGCCGCCGCCGAGACCGAATGGCACGCTGCGATGGACCGCCTCAAGTCGCTTCCGCTCGCGGATACCGACGTGCTCATCCAAGAGGCCTACCGCGCGGGCAAACGCATCCTCGCCGAGGGCGCGCAGGGCACGATGCTCGATGTGGACTTCGGAACCTACCCCTTTGTAACCTCTTCGACCACCACTGCCGCGGGAGCGTGCACGGGTCTGGGTCTTGCTCCGAACCGCATCGGGGAAGTCATCGGAATCTTTAAAGCCTACTGCACCCGCGTGGGCAGCGGCCCCTTCCCTACTGAGCTCGACAACGACTTGGGCGAAGAAATCCGGCAGAAGGGCCACGAGTTTGGATCTACCACAGGACGCCCTCGCCGCACCGGATGGCTCGACTTGGTCGCGCTCAAGTACGCCGTCGAAGTCAACGGTGTTACTCAACTGATGATGATGAAGGCGGACGTACTGAGCGGCCTCGAATCACTCGACGTGTGTACTGCGTACCGCTACCGCGGAGAAGAGGTGTCGCACCTGCCCTACCGACTTGATTCTAATTTGCTCGAGCCAGTGTACCAAAGCCTTCCGGGATGGAGCGAGGACCTGACTGGGGTTCGCCACACCAAAGACCTTCCTGCGACCTTGGAATCCTACGTTCGCTTTATTGAGGACTACACGGGAGTTCCGGTGGTGCTGGTGTCCGTCGGGCCCGACCGCGAGCAAACGCTATGGCGCCGCTGAGTCGGATCCTAAGTATACTTTTTTTTGCCGCAGGCTGTGCCGCGGCAGGTCAGTCCCTTCAACTCAAAAAGGTCCGAAAGATGACCGTCGAGCAGTTCGGGGGTCGCAACGTCACCAAACTCAGAGGAGACGTGCAGCTTTCAGGCGCTGATGGGGTTTTTACGTGCGACAGTGCGGATTGGTTCCGCAACGAAAACCGTTTTTTTGCCTATTCCAACGTGCGCTTTAGCGGGCGAGACGGCATGGTGGTTCGGTCGCGCACCCTCGAATACTTGAACGGAGAAAGCTACTTTTCGGGCGGAGTAACCGTCACCGAGGGCGACCAAACCCTGCGCACGTCAAGCCTGCGCTACAGTACCAAAGGTCGCAAGGGCTCATTCAGCCAACCCGCGGAGGTGCACACCAAAGACGGTGATTTGACGTGCCGAAGAGGTTCATTCGAAGGTGACACGTACCGCTTTTTAGGGGACGTACGCTGGGTCGGGGCCGACCAAAAGCTGTTTGGAGAACAAATGGACTATGCGGCCACGTCGCGAAGCGCCGTACTACCCAAGGGCGGTTCAGGAACATTTGAAAAGGATTCAGTGGTTTTTGGCCACGGACAGTTTGCCCTAAGTGGCGCACGAACCATTGACTTGTCGGGAGGTGTTCAGGGGTGGGGCGAAACGCGCTGGTTCTCTTCAACCCGTTTTCGCCGCGAACCCGAAGCGGACCGCACCGAATGGAGCGGCAATGCGAAGCTCGCAGATTGGGAAAAGGATAGTACCGAAGTCACCGCCGACATCCTTGTGACGACCAAAGACAGCATCAATGCCCGCGGCAATGCCTCTGTGGCGATGCCGTCGTGGAGCGGACGAGCCGAACGCTGGCGGGGGCACCGATCGGATTCTGCCTACGTCCTCGAGGGAAATCCAGTAGTTTGGAGCCAAGACTACCAAATTCTCGCCAAGCAATTCTTCATGAACCAGCGCGGGCCAGGTGACAGCATGTGGGCATATGAGGGCGTACACCTCGGTGAGGTTGCGGACAGTTCCGGTCGCTGCAACCAAATGGCGGCAGAGGCCTTAAGGGCGCGGATTCGCGACCGCCGCATGCAGCGCATGGACCTCGAAACCAACGCACAAGCCCTTTTTTACCCCAAAGATGGTCCGGCGAGCCGCATGAAGTCGGCCCGCATCGAACTGTGGTTCAAACCCGAAGGCGGCGTCGACGAGGTTCGCTTCTACCCCAATCCCAGCGGTAGCGCCGTCAACGAATCAGAACCCAGCTTTCTGCCCGGCTACGCCGACCGCTGGGGCGAGCGTCCCTCGAGGACCGACGCGATGTCTGGCCGAAAGTAGTTCGGACCCTTCATCACCTTGCCATCCTCGCGGTACAGCGGCTCCCCGTCGGGGCCCAACTTGCTCAGATTGCTTTGGTGAATCTCACGAAACACATCCTCTATCAGGTGCTGCAGACCGTGCGTAATGATGGTTCCGCACAAAATATAGAGTTTGTCGCCAAGGGCGTCGGCCACCTCGACGAGGTTTCCGGCCTGCGCAGCCTCGAGGTACTCCTCGTTTTCTTCAGCCATCAAACGGTGTCGAAGCGCTACGAGCTCCGGGCTCGGCGTGGCCACGGGCACATCAGACATCGGCACCCGATAAATGCGGTGAAATTCTGTAACGGAATCAAGGGGCTCCTTCATTTTAGCTGTATTTTTGAGCAAATTACGCCATGGACAACATTGGAACCGGACACTGGATATTTGCAGGCATTTTTGCCCTGACATTTGTCGGCTACCTCGTGTGGAGCTACCGTTCCGATCGATCTACCCACGAAATGCACTACCGCGGTGCCTACCGCTATCTTTTGGGTATTTTTGTCCTCTTGATGGTCATTTACATTTTTAAACGAGTACTTTAAACGCATGCGCTTCACCGCCCTTATCGCCTTAATCGGCGCCGCCGCTACCCGCTTCCTCTTGATTCCCAACGGCTCTGCCGTACTCGCTGCGAATACATTGAGCGGAACCTGGTTTCGCAAACCCTGGATGCAAATCCTTCTGCCGCTTGCCGTGCTCTATGCCTCAGACTTGGTACTGAACAACACGGTCTACGCCGCCTATTCTGAAGGCTTTGCCTGGGGCTTTGCCGACAGCCTCGGAATCTATGCCGCGCACCTCGCCGTGCTCGCCTATGCCCAATTCGCCAAGCCCAAAGCTGAAGGCCTTGCATGGATGGGCCACAGCGCCGCGAGCAACCTCATCTTTTTTGGGTTGAGCAACCTTGCCGTGTGGTACGTGGGCAACGGACTTTCGCTTCCCGCTACCTACATCGCGGCACTGCCTTTCCTCGGAATTTCGTTTGGAGCGACCACCATGTGGGGCTACGCCATTGGTTTTGCGCTGCAGCGCGCACAACATACGGCTAACGCCTAGCACGGTCACTGGTTTCTCGTTTCTGGTTTCCACGAAACTAGCAACTGGTAACTAGCCACTAGAAACGCAAAAACCCGGGCCTTGCCCGGGTTTTTGCTTTATGGCATCCAGATCGCCGCCGTCGGAACGATTCCGGCAGGAACAGTCGCTTCGAGCTGCCCCCCGGCGCTGTAGCGCCGCACCTCACCCGTTTGCTGAAAGTCTTTGGCGTCAAGCACATAGAGCTGGCGGGTCGATGGATCCGCACACAATCCGTAGGCAGACCCCGAAATCCAAGCATCGACGGGGTAGTCCACATCGTTCGTATTCATGCGCAGCACGTCGCCCGTGTATCCGTCACGGATCCAGTACAGCACCTGGCCGTCAGTGTGAAGCTTAGTGGGACGGTCGCCTGGGTTTACAGCGGGATAGGTCGCAGTTACGCTCCGCGTTGCCAAGTCGACGCGAACGAGCGACGCGCTGCGGTCGGCTCCGCCCCCACTCCAGTCGGTGTAGCCCGAGCAAAGCACGTAGAGCGAAGAACCTAGTTTGACCACCGAAGTCGGATTGATGCCGACCTGAACCGTAGCGAGCACGTCAAGAGTGGATGCATCCAGAACCGTGAGCGTGCTGTCCATGCCGTAGGCTCCGCTGTGGGTAACCCAAATCTCGTCCTGATGCAGCACCATCGCCTCGGGACCTCCTGCGAGGTCGACCGAATCGATGCGCTGGAGCGACGACGCACTCACGCGGTACAGACGGTTGCGACCCCAGTCGGTTACGGCAAGATCGCCGCCGTCAAGCACGACAGCATGACGCGGCGAGGCGAATCCAGTGGCACGGCCCACCGAGGCGAGCCCGGGGTATTCGAGGACTTCGACGGCGGCGGCTCCGTTGAGCACCACATACAGGCGGTCGGCGTCCGCGGTGATTCCGTTGCCCAAGTTGCCCAAACTACGGCCGTTGGCCACGGCAAAGGCATCGGTCGTCACGCTATCGTCGGTAGACCAGTGGGTGATTGTGGCGGTTCCGCCCATAAAGGCGCCTTCGTTGAGTACAAAAAGGCCCGACTCAAAGGATCCGGGGGTAGTTTGGGGTTCGCATGCCATTAAGGTGGCCAGGCCGAGTACGGCGGGGATCAGGTTGCGCATTAGGTTGAAGATTTAGGGGTTGTGGATATGGGTGTGGTCCATGAGATTCCGAAGTAGCGACCCGGAAGCGGATATCCGAGCTGCAAGAGCACGGGTGAATTCGTGGAGTTGTACAGGCTGAATTCGAGCATCGAACGCTTCACCGACCATTGTGCGTGAATGTCAATTTGGCCCTGTGAGGGCAGCCATGTGCCTCGGTCATTCGACCACGCAGTGGGCGTTGCAGCGCGGAACCTTGGTTCAGCACGAAATGTCCACGAGCCGACTTTGCGCGCCCCCAGTGCCGAAATGGACCAAGGGGCTACATAGGGTACGCGCAACCCGAGGTCGTTCACGCTGCGCACCGCCTGCACGCGAAGCGTTCCAGACCATGCGCCGCGCACCCAATTAACGTGGGCGCTCCCGCCCCAACGCGAGATGGACGCGACGTTGCGCGGGGTCCAGACGGTTCCGACGGGCATCCATACAATGGCATCAGCGAGTTCCCCGTGGTAGATTTCAGCCGCTGCAGATTTGCGGTTGAGGTTTGCTCGAACCTCCCAACCGAGTTCGGCGCGCAGCATTGGATTGCCGCCCGGAACCCAGAACAGGTCGTTCAACGTCGGGAACCGCTGGTGGCGGTGAACCTTGACGTTCCACTGCAGCTTCGCTTTTTCGGCCGCGCTCAGCTGAAGCATTGGAAGCATTCGACCCGCTTCGGAACCCTGACTCAAATGACTCAAACCCCAGTGGTAGCGAAGCTTGCCCGGAAGCAAACCCGTTCCGCGCAGCATCGCCTGAACTCTAAGTACCGATGCCGGGGCCTTGTTTGGTCCCTGCGCCATGAGCCGGGTCGCATCAATTGACGACGAGAACAGGTGCCGAAGGACCCATGCCTGCGCCCGCATCCTGATGCCCACCGTTTGGGCGCGGTTGGTGTCGTGGATTCCGCCAAATTGGTCGTAGTCGTAGCGCTGGGACGTGAGCGTGGCATACTGTACGCTCTGCCAAAAGATTCGCCCGCTCTGCAGCGTTTGCCGCTGCACCACCGTCGCCCGCAGGTCGCGCTGCACGGCTCCTTGGCGGCGCACTTGAGTGACGGCCTCGGGCAGCCCTTGCTGCAGCACGACCAGGTAGGCGGCGCCGTTCTGCTTCAGCGCGGTTTGAGTTCGGCGCCACGCCGTGCGGACTTCAGCTCGCTGCACCCCCGCTCCAAGCCTCACATGCTGTTGGCCCAAATAGTCGCGGTAGGCGTAGCGGTTGAGGGCGGAACTCAGATTCACCCCAACGTCTGCGCTGCGTCCGGGAACCCATACCGACAGGCCGGCATTGCCCAGCGAAGCAGCCTCAGCGCGAAATTCCGGGTGGGCCAAGGAGCGCAGGCGCAGGCCGTCGGCACTGCGTTCCAGCTGCAGACCGGCACTCGGAAGCAAGCGCACGTCCATGATTCCGAGGTCGGACGCCTGAAGGGCAACCCCCTCCCACTCGATCCAGGTGTGCGTTGCGGGGAGTCCGTCAATTGCGAGCCACGCGCTGCCTCCGGGTACTGATTGCCTAAGGTCGAGGCCTGCGGCGAGCAGCGCCGAAGCATTTAAGCCCAGGGCTCGGGGTGAAATTTGGGCAGTTGCCCGGGATTGGGTGCGCCACATTCCGGCCTCAACCGGAACTTCGGGCAGCACATAGTTCAGGGTTTCACGGTCAATTGGATTGACCCAGACGCGCAGCGTGTCTTCGGACTGTTCCGCCGAATAGCCCGCAAGGGCACAAAACCATAAGCCAGCAGCCCAAAGGCCGCGAAGCAGTCGCTGCATCATCTTCAGGGCGCACTCTTCCCGGCACGCTCGGATTATCGTTCGAGGCAGGTCTTCTGGCTCGTTCCCCGACACGCCCCCTTCCCGGTTGCCCAGTGGGTTGTTGCGGCGTGCGGTGGGTGTGGAACTTACAGCTGCGGGTACAGCTCCGGTATTGCACCGGATTCCCTTTTCAGCACGCGGATTGAGACGTTCTCATCGCGTGCACCGCGAACAGGTCAAAGGTAGTTAAAAAACGCGCGGGCCGCATTGTGGGCCGACTCCAGCGCCAGCGGCTTGACGCCAAACGACGCTCCGCGAGCCGTGGCAAAGGTGAGCAAGGCTTCAGACGGCAAATTGCCCACCAGGTGGTTTTGGGCAAAGGGGCATCCGCCCAAGCCGAGCAGTGCGGAATCAAATCGGCGAATTCCGGAATCCCATGCCGCCTCGAGCAACCCGTTTGTCAACGCCTCAGCCGCCGGCATGTGAAGGTGCAGACCGAGGCGCGTACCACCTGCCGCCTGCTGGACCGTGGCGACCACGTCGCGAATGCTTTGCGGAGTCGCGCTTCCGACGGTATCGCTAATTGAAAGCACGGACGGATTCCAGCGATCTACGGCCTTTTGCGTCCAGTCGGCCACCAGGTCAAGCGTGCTCGGTTCGCCGTAGGGGTTGCCAAAGGCCATCGACAGATAGACCACGAGGTCCTTGCCGGCCGCATGGGCGCGCTCGATGGCGGGCGTCCATTCGTCCAACACCTGAGTTTGGTTGCGGTTGGTGTTGCGGCGTTGAAACTGCTCGCTAATCGAGAACGGAACCCCTACCACGTCCACCGCGGGATGAGCGGTTGCGCGCTCTATGCCTTGGGCATTGGCGGCAATAACCAAGAATTTATTGACTCCCTTGTCGGGCGCTAGGGCGTCTAGAACTTTTGCGGAATCCGCCATCTGCGGAATCGCCTTGGGCGACACGAAGCTCGCGATGTCGAGGGTGTCAAAGCCCACAGGGAGCAGCCTTCGCAGGTACTCAATCTTGTCTTCGGTGGCAAACACCGTGGGATAGCCTTGCATTGCGTCGCGCGGGCACTCGATCCACGTCAGGCGTTCCATGCGGCAGAGAGTTGGCGAACCATGGCCGGTCCTTCGTAGACCAGTCCCGAATAAACTTGCACGAGGTCGGCTCCGGCATTGCGCTTGTCAATCACGTCTTGAGCCGTGCGCA
>Ga0222714_10006071_pt1 | contig 11355 bp, 16 predicted proteins | sample C33_3DmetaG_FD_165048 | JGI IMG/M metagenome (GOLD analysis project Ga0222714, IMG submission 165048) | Estuarine water microbial communities from San Francisco Bay, California, United States - C33_3D | ecosystem: Environmental > Aquatic > Marine > Unclassified | place: USA: California... | reverse complement strand
TGTAAAGAAATCTGCGGACGCCGGCGTAGTTGCCATGGTGCCTAAAATTTTTAATGTGCCTGAGAATCCTGAAGTGTAAACAGCAATTGTATGTAAAGCATCATTATTGTTCTGTCCTGGGTAAGCCTGAATGGTACCATTAGATGTATATCTTAATGGCCATGGATTATTGGTAGTATTACTATTGAATGAACTTACTTCTGTACTTGCAACAAAAGAAGGAAATCCGCCATCTATTAACTCTACTGTGCCTGCTGAATTGTATCCTGTATCTGCATAGGTAACTTGATATGAAACACTAGAACCATCTGTTAACACTTCTCTTACCGAGTAATCATAAAATTTAGAATCAAGTGCTAGTAGATCTCCATCTGTAATAGTAACAGATGCTGTGCCTTTAGTTGCAAATGTAGAACCATCATCTAATATGGTTAATGTACGTGTTAGCACTGCTTTTTTACTAGTAGTGTCTATAAGAGCAAATTCAAATGTCTTACTTGTGACATCTTGTGCCTTTTGATCTTCGTTTTTAAAGGTGAAAGTAATAGGATTTGATACACCTCTAAAAATCTTTAAACGTCTGTCGTACACCTTAGAATTCCTTCCGTGATAACCATTTATATAGGCTATTACCAAATTTGTAAGTAAATACCTCGATACTGTTTGCATATAGCATATTTAACAGTATTTATTGAATAGCATGAACGAAGTTTTTGAAACATTAGGGAAGAAATTTCCTTTTTTATCACTCATACGCAAAGGAGACCTTGAGTTTGTGGGTATTATTTCCAATCAAGATGCTCAAGTAACCAGTTTCTACGACTATGCTAGAATTATGATGCCAGAAGATAAAATGAAATACCTTAAACTAGGTGAAACTTGGTGGTGGGAATCTAATAGAAAAATACCAATCAATATATTCTTAAAAGGTGACTGGAGTTATTTTAGAACCACTCTGATATCTTTAGCAACCAAAGACATTCAAATTGTACACGGTCCTTGTGTGCGTCTTAGCGATATTGCAAAGAAAAGAATCAAGCGAAGAACAATACAATTAGTTAGAAGACCTATCTAATATAAGTCAAAAGCAAAGCACGTTGTCCACGATGCCATTTCATTTGAACTTTCTTTTTTATCCAAATGTTTTTCCATTCTAGAAAATCGTGTTGTAAAAATGCTTCAGTGTTCCAATCTCTATCTGTTTTTAATCTAACAGATTGTTTGGTATCCTTAACATGGTCACACCAATGTGCCAGTTCAACGGCGCAGTTTTGGTCGGAGGATAGATCTACTGTTTTGTATTTGATTTTTTTAGTGAGTTTCAGTTTCTGGTTGTACACTAAAATTATATTTACCTTTTTTAATCAAATTCATCTGTACCACAATGGCTTGAGCATAAGCCACTGCGTGTGATTTTTTAAAAAAGTAACTGCCATCTTTAGGTTTGATCCAAACTTCTTTTAAAATTTCTTTCCAATACTTGTACATTAAATTTCTTTTAGCAGGTCTTATGATAGCCAACACTGCCGCTAACTGTTCAATGTTTTTTGGTTCTAGTTTTGATACAATATCATAATGTCCATTTAGATGAAATAGTTGATCCACAATAGTTTTGTCTTTTAGCATTGTCCAATCAGGCTCTTCTATCATTAATCTCACTAGCTCTTCTTCCGATTCAACTGCTTTATAGATGTTAACATTTAGGCAATCAATTTTAAAATAACCTCTATCTTCTGCTCGTTTATAATCTATGCTAGAATAACTAGATACAGGATCTGTAGGTATGTTATGAAAATAAACTCCTGTCTTGTGTTTTTCAATTGTGTCGTCTTTGATAATAGAAGCAGGTGTGTGCTTGAACAATTTTAGTGCTTGTTCTCTATCAAAAAAATCTATATCTACATCCGGCATTTTAAAATCCTCCTGTAAAAAGTATTATTATAAGTGTGATCATAATCACTGTCAAGAAACTAATTCTATGGAAATCTAACCAGTACTGGAAAAATGCATTTAAAAGATTGGCTTGCCACAGTATGAAACGTTTTATAAATTTTGGTATATAATCCAAACACATATGTTCTATTACTGCGGTTCTTTCAGCAAATTGTCCTTTGAAGAACCTCTGTAGTTTTTGATATTCTTCATGATTATCAACTGCAATTTTCCAATCTTTGTAAAATGCTTTGATAAATCTTCTCATTAATGTAATTTGTTTTTATTATGTTTATTAAAACTTTCTTCTGCGCCAGGTTTTAATATATCCAGTACTTTCAACATTTTTTTGTAACCTTCTGTCTGTTGAGTTTGTTTGGTCATTTCTGGCAGTATTACTTTGCCTAATGATCCATCTGCTTTGATAACAATAACACTGTCACCTACTTCTATATCTAGATGATCGTCCACCTCAATACTAACTTTACTCAATGTGTGCCTCCTTGGCTGTTTCTTGTACAAATATATAATCTGCTGGATAGTTTTTAAATTTGTTACGCCAAAATTCTGGATCGATATAAGTTTGTACCATTTGTAATTGTTCGTCTGTAAATGATTGTAACATTTTTTTGCCTGCATCACAACCCAATATCAACCATGGACTAATATGTCCAGATTGAATGTGTTGCACAGCACGACTGGTGTTAACCAAACGAAAATAGTCTGCCCATTGCACATTCTGTTCAGTGGCCCAATCCATCATGGTTGCAATAGATCTTCTCAACGCCATTTCTACAGATTCTGTTTTAAGAGTGTCTTTAAGATACTGTTCATACAGATCATCTCTGCTCCAATGATCTAATTTAACTCTGGATAGTATCACATAGTCTATGTATTTTTCTGGATACAACGGATTGGTATGCATCATGTATCTACCAAATTTTACAAAAGCATTGTAATAAGCTGAATTACAAAAGTCTTCATATGATTTTGCTTTTCCATTTTTTTGATGTATTTCATAAAATCTACGAAACACTATGTAAGCATTCTGCACCCATTTTTCAGATTTTTGTAGATGTCTTCTTTTGGGTTCACACATATGCACCTGTAGAGTTCTTTCTCTTTGAAAACTTTTATCGCAATAGGTACAAGTAAAATTATTCTGTGATTCCATGTGCCTCTAATAGTTCTTCTAGTTCTCGATCTGTAATAAGTTGATCCAGCGTTTCAAGATCTGATTCTTTGGCCTGTGGAAATATCTGTTGCAACAATTTTAAAGATTTGTTTGGAATCCTTTTCATTGGTTTGATCCACGGATGGAACTGCTGTTTTAATCCACCACACATCGCAGTCAGTATCCAACACAGTTTTTTGTGTTTGCTAGATAGAGTGAATAGGTGTTTGTTTACACATTCATTAATCATTTCTACATAATGTTCTTGATAAAACTTGTCGCCGGTTACACTAGAAGCATATCTCATAATCATATACGGTGAGTATAGTGATCTTTCATGATCATCGATACGATCATAATAATCCTTGTTTCTAAAATCAACAGCCTTTAATCCGTTCCTTAATTCAAAAAATTTTCTTTTTGGTTCTTTGCTCATAGGTTAATCTAAACATTGTAGCATCCTTCGGTGATGCAAATCTAATGGTAATTTTATTTTCATGGTATTTTAAAGATTTTACTTTTACGTGAGTATCTTTAATTTGATCAAGCAAATCTGGTAACCACTCTTTATCCATCCACACAGCCATTTTTTCTTTGGGAGCATTGTGTATCATTAGTACAGGTGCATCTAGAGTCACACTCGACGACCTTAACTTTTTTTTAGAAACATTGACCATAGTCTAATTGTTCACACTGTCTCGAAATATCTTTAACAAAATATGCACAAGGTGGATTTTTTTCATCAGTTAAAGGCACAGCCAACAATTGGCCCGATTTAATTTTTGGAAAGTACCACTTGACTTCTGTGTAGATATCTACAATATCAATAGGTGCAAACTCTGGCATACCACCTGTGAGTGGATTAAAAAGAAATGCATCAAAACCTCGATCATTCAAACTGGTTATAGGCATTACATGGAGTTCACCTTGCTCCGCCTCACCAATTACCATCTTCCAATCTAGTGGCATGGCTATCTTATATTTGCCAATCTGTAACACAGCCGCTGGAGAATTAAATGATTCTAAGAATATTAACGGAATATAGAAGTAGTCTGGATTGTTAGGATCAGAATTATCCAGCACAGCAAATCTTAATTTTTCATCCACATACTCTGGTATCTTTTCTAGTTTGTATGTTTCGTTATCAAGTGTAAGAATTTTCATAATTTATCTTTTCTATATTATACGGATAATTGGCTTCTTTGTAAAACTTTTTTCTTTGACCTAGATGTCTTTTTGCAAATTTGCATGAACTGGTAATGTCCCAAATTTCCACATGATCTTTGTCTTCGGCTTTCCTGATGCCTCGGCCTATGGATTGAATCACTCGAACAAAAGACTTGCCCGGTTCTATGAGAACAAGATTAAAAATACGAGGAATATTAATGCCAACGCTGGCAACTCCATATGTGGCAATAATAATTTTATTTGTTGCTGTAGATACTTCATCATACTGTTCCTTTCTGTCTGGATTTTTGGTTGAGCCTGATATAAAAACCGATCCTGGCAGTTTCTTTTCAAGCAGTTCACCAGCAGAAATTCTGTCCACAAGTATCAGTGTGTTGCCTGAACTTGCTATAGTGTTTATCGTCTGAGCCACATAACTCATACGTTTGTCGTCTGTGGTTAACCATTTTAATTCTTCTTGATAGTTAGAAAACTCTTTGGTTTCTAGAGTTTGTAATACATTAACATTGCAGTTAGCCAACACTCCTTTGTCTTGTAGAGTACTTGCCGCAATTCTGTTCACCACTTCTCCAATAGAACATTTTATTCCCATAAACTCATAATCCGCTTTGGGCACAGTACCTGTTAATCCCCAACGTATGCCACAATGAGCAAACGGTCCAGTTAACATTCTTTTCAATACATCTGCTTTTGCCATATGCACCTCGTCGATGATTACAGTATTGATACCTTTGATGGCTTCCAAAAACTCTGCGGTGTGTTCATCCTTGCTTCTTTTTTCTAATACGTTTAATGATTGCCAAGTAGCAATGGTGTTATATCTGCCTAGTTCTTTTCTGTCACCGTAATAAACACCTGTGTCTAAATTACAAGTTAAAAAATCTTCTTCGGTTTGTGTGACTAGTGATTTGTTTGGCACAATGGTCAATGTTCTTCCATATGGTTCAACCAGTTGGCACAGTGCCGCTGTGATAATAGTCTTGCCTGCACCGGTTGCGATCTCTTGAATACATTGCGGGTTCTCAATAAATTTATTAATAGTTTCTACTTGATAATCTCTTAGTTCAATGGGTTGTCCGTGTGCAGGATGATTCTTTGGCCAAGTAATATGAGATAGATAATTTTTATCTATTCTTTTAAATTCAAAATTATGTTGCTGTCTTTGGTCTTCAAACTCTACATATACGCCACCTTCTTCTAGTATAGGCAGTATCTGTTCTACCAGTGCCAGATAAGTGGTTCCACCCAATCCAAAGAAAGCAATCTTGCCATCCCATCTGCCTAATCTTACTGCTGGTAGATGTCGAGCATAGGGTATTTCGTATTTGAATTTGTTGTGTAACTTTTGACGCCAATAGAGATCTAAATTTTCAAATTTAACATTTACTTCGTCTTTGATTACTAGTTTACATGAACTCATAGTTTTATTATAGCATGATCACGCCATTCATAACTTACTGGCTGTGAGTTACTATAATACAACTTTTTTGGCAAATTATCAAGTAGTCTTTTGACATTTTCTCCGCCGGTAGCATAATAACCACCACCCAGTGCCATAATACCACATCCAAACTGTATATTAGATCTCATCAATGTTCTTGGTATTCTGTTCCTTACAAAATACACCTTGGTATCTGTATTAATTTGTTTGAAATTTTTGCTCAATTGGCACAGATCCCAAGCAAGGTCATACACGTGTTCTTCTAATTCTTCTGTACGTCCTTCTAGTTTCATCCAATACTTTTCATCATCGTCTGCGTCTTGCCAACGTTTAGGATCTTTAAATTCAAAACCCCAAGATAGATTTTTATGTCTATCGATACCGTGCTTGTCAAAACAATTTAACCAATCGTGAAAATCTTCAAGATCATTTTTGTCAGTTACAACATCGCCCGACACAGGCATCATGATTGGAAAACTTTCTAACTCTAACAAACCTTGTATCAAATCATCTTTGGAATATGAATCTTTGTCAATCCATAATTGTGTATTGGTGCTATGAGCTAATCTGTCTCCTACCTTAGTGTTGGCAGGTACTTGTAATCCATTTTGTTTTATATTAAAATTTTTAAGATTATCTAATTGTATCAGTAGTTTTTTATTAGAGATATGTTCCTGCCAATAGTTGTATAATGATTCATTAATATTTTTTAGAGAAATTTGATCTCCATTTAAGGAGGCACAAGGTCTTTTAAAAGCATTTTTTTCTTTTTTAATTTCTTCGTATTCGTCTAACAAACTTTCTGATACAAAAGTAAAATTATACCGCACTGCTATCTGCGTCATGTAGTAGGTAGTCACATCAGATTTTACAATGGTCCAAAGTTTGGCTTCGCCATCAAATAAAAAATAACCCCCAGGCAAACCACGTCGTTCTTTACAGCATCTAATTAGATCTACAATTTTTTTATCATATGGAAATTTAACTTCAATAATTTCTTTACCATCTTTGTCCTGTGTGACTTCTATAGTTTTAACAGAACTGATTACTCTGAATGGTGACTCAAAAACAGGATTCTCAACGAGTGGTCTAAGGTCCATTGCAATGGTATCAAATTTGGTTAGATATCTTTTAAGTATTGCTACTGCTAATCGCCCTTGTTTTTCAGTCCAAGCATACTGAGATTCTGCTAGTGATACCACTGTAGGTTTGTCTTTAGGATGAGGATCGATGTTATCTGACTGATTTTTTATGGTCCATGCCCAATCATTATATGCTAATATTTTGATTGCTTCGTTTATGGTTTTTGGTATATTATTAGTAGTTTTTCCGCTCATATTTTTGGATAATTAGTAGTATATTATCAGTATAACACACTTGATAATTTTGTCAATCTGTATGAAAAAACGAGCAAAAAATGTTAGAAAATCTCTTAAAATAAGGGTCAAAAACGCTCTTAAAAAGAGAGAACATATAAAGGCTTATAGACCCACTTTACCAGTAGCACAGAGCTGGTTTAGAACCCTTAACAGGGGTCTTTTTAACGGTCGATTAATAGAACCTCACTTACACATAGGTCGGCTAATGGGGGATTGGGGCAGATGCTGTGCTAATTGGGACAATAGAAAAACTCGTAAAGGTACCTATGACCAGAGAGTTATTCCATATAATAAAGCATCTATTGATTATTCTATAGAACTGCACTCCAAGTTTCCAAGTTGGAAAGATTTTATAGAAACACTAGCACACGAAATGGTGCATCTTTACCAAATGCAGGTTATGGAAGACCCATATGCTAATCACAATCAAAACTTCTACAGTTTCAAATCACGATTTAAGACGCACGGCCTAACACTGTATCGTTAAATTCTTTGTAAGACATCACAGAAGTATTTTTAAGATCTGTACCAGTTTGTAGGTGACCAAAGTATTCTGGTGGATCATTATGTACTACTGTAAAATGACAGTATGGTCTTTGTTTGATCATCCGTCTAAATTGTGTTAACCATTCTGCAAATATTGTATCACTGTGTCGAGGACCATAGTTTTCTGAGTCTTGATAGATATTGTTTAATTGATCCTTACCAAATTCTCGAAAATCAAATCCTATGAGATATAATTTTTTATGTCCGTGCACCGTGGCTGTCCATATGGCTTGATTGCCTGATGTGTAATGTGGATTGTTTGGAATAAGATTTAGTCCTTCGTTTCTGTTTACTTCTAGGCTAGGTGCATAGCATACACATTTTTCCCACACACGACTCTTAGAAATTTCTTGTGTCATTTTTGCATCTACACTGAATAGATAGTTAGGTACAAAGTCTCTGTACAGAGCATTACATCCATATACTTGTCCAGTTGGTTTTAAAAGATTAAGATCAAAACCTTTTCTGGAAGGGCCGTTTCCTATGATGTAAGCATTGCCTCGAGGTACTGCTTTTACTTTGTCTTCATAGTAAGCAGTTTCTTGAATTCTTTGTCCTTTTCTTATTATAGTTTTTACTATAACAGTTTCGCCAGTGTATGGTTTCCATTCAATAGGCTCTATTACATTTTTAAGATTTATGTTTACAGTTTTCATTTTAGATATTTCTCTTCAATTCTTTTTCTAATTCTTGCCCACGGAGTACCTTCTTTGATCTCATCAGTCCACCATTCTGTATAAGCAAGTCGATGAGCCCATTGCTCTCGATTAGGCATAGCAGGTCGATTAATATCAGCATACCCGTGATTACCAACATCATAACATAAACTAGATTGGGAAACAAAAACTGGTATGCCATTAATTACAGATTCAATAGCAGGATTGGATGAGTGATTTACTACTGCCCATGTGCTTTTTAATATTTTTTTAAAGTCTGTATCATCATATGTTGCCCAATCTCTTTTAGGATGAGATACTCGAATATTTTTAAATTCAGTGGTAGAAATTTCGACAGGGTTACGTGGATGTGGTCTAATCAATATTGGTTTATCGGTATATTTTCTAATATCTCTAACCTGCTGTGTTATCCATTTTTGCATTCGAGGTAAATTTTTCCATTGCTGACTGGAATCGTGTTGACCTAGTATAACAATTATATTTCCAGTCTGTTTCCATGGCTGAAACTCTATATTAAATTTTTTCCATCTTTGATCATCAAAAGTTTGATTAGCAAAATCTGCATCTCTGTTTATTCCATTAATACCCATCTTCCAAGTAGTATTCCTTTTAATTCCTCCTACTTCAAGCACCACAACTGGTTTACCTCTGGCTTTGAAATCTTCCCAAACTTTTTTATTCTGTTCCATTCGACCTCGCCACAGCACAGACCAAATCACTGCTACATCTGTAGAATTATCCCACTTATTAATTTGAAAATTTTCATGTTTGTTTCGTAAATTTTCAATAAAAGCGTCAAAGACTGGCTTTGAATTTAGACTGCCGTAATCTGGAAACACACTGATTTTCATTAATTGCCTTGCTTGCCTTTGGCTACTTTACTAACAATGTCTTCTGCTTGTTTTGGATCAAATTTAATTCCACCAAAAGGATCGTAGTTTTCAACATTACGCCAGTAATCTTCTTTTCTGTTTATACGTAAATCGGATCGAGAACTCTTGCCTTTGATTTTTCTTTTACCTTTCATATGGTCAATATAATCACCCAGCACACTGTTTACAAAAACATGGTGTCCTTTAACACCAGCACCTTTGCCAATATCTACACCATCATTAGGAGCAAACCGTTTTAACATCTGCCAAAATAGATAACTGTCATGCCATTCTAATTCTTTAAAAATTGCATCAGTAGTATACAATTTTGTCCATTCAGACATAAACTTTTCTATAAGAGAATGCCGTCGATTATAACAGACCCAACCGCATTCTGGATACTTGTCTCCTCTGCCTAGATAATTTACTAATTTGTCTTCTGGCAATAATCCTATTACAAACTCTTTTGTGATTGGACGGAATGTGTATGTGTCAGCATCTAACCATAACACATAATCAGTATGGATATTTTTAATTGCATGAGCCACAGCAAAAGTTTTGTGTGAGAATCTCACAGCGTCCCAAAGATAAGAACCTTTGCCTCGATCGTTACCGCCTGCACTAGGATCACGTCTAACACCTCCAGGTATTTCTTGTGTTTCTCCGTTGGCTACAGGGTCATTACGATGTTTATTTTTAAAAGCAACTAGTTCAGGATTTACGGTTTCAATATCCACATAAACAATTTTTTCGTGTTTTAAGTCCGGTTGGGGACCTTCGTGATAAGCATAAAGTTTTACATCATCTGGCCAATACTTTATATGACTCTCTAACATTCGTTGAGCATAAGCATTCCATCTGTTAGGCGGAAATGTAGTTATAACTGCAAGTGTTTTCATTTAAAAACCTAATTTATCTTTGAATCTTTTAAACACCAGTCCACTTTTAATTTCTTTAGTGCTCCAAAGTTTATAACCTAGATCATTAAGCCACTGTGTTCTGTCTGGCATATCTGGTGTTTCGATTTTGTTTAGATCTTTATTGGCTACAGGCCAACAAAGTGCAAGATCTGACGTGCAAAATGTAGGAATTCCCCTAACACAGGAATCTGTAGATGCAGTAGAGTTATGAGTAATAACAGCATGGCAATTAGTTATTGCTTCTTGGAAATGAAATCTATAGTGCTTTTTCTCATCTCCAATAAAATGTTTTTGTCCAATAGCAACTTCTACGTCGGATGGAAATTCATGCAGACGTTGTGCAATAGCATCCACATGATTAGGATGTGGTCGAGCAATAAATTTTCTTTTGGTTAATGGTCTAATTTTTTCATAAACATCTTTAAACCAACGTATTGGATCTAACTCATTCATTGACCAGTTGTCTTTAGGTTGTAACACAAACAGTATTGGATCTTCTGGATTTGATTTACGCCACGGTTCGTATCGTATATTAAATTCTTTTTTTAACATTTCCCAACGATCGGCTGGTGAATTATCTGAAAGGAAATCTCCATTGTTCATTGGAGAGTACAGGCTTACACGCCAATAGTGATTAGGATAGGTAGATACATTGCCAAAACTTGAAAGCAATCCACCATCAAAAGTTATAATCTTAATACCTTTGGCTTTGGCTCGTTCTACTAGATCCAATCTTCTACCTTTGGTATGATGTCTTTGGTTGGTTCCACCGTAGCCAAACATACAGCCAATTGGCTCTGTAGGTTCCATTTCGCCATCTACAGTAGGACCAGAACGGTTTTCATTGACCATTATAGGTTCATCACCACAAGCACGAATACCTTCTTCCATCCATTTAAGAAGATCATAACTGGACCCTCTTTTCCTATCTTTTACTGTTCTTCTAAAAATTTCAACTTTCATTTAGTATTCTCCATGCAGTACCATTAGACATCTCTTCTAGGCTAAAGTTATTATATGATAAACTTGCAAATAACTCTAATCTGTCTTCGTATTTAGGCGTTTCTATTCGAGAAAAGTCAGTTTCTGATATAGGAGCCGCGGCACTGTTCGTAGCATCACAGAACACAGGTACACCATTGGTTAGACTTGCAATGGCTGTGTTACTGTTATAAGTTACTGTGGCATGATAGTCTGACCATACAATTTCTCCTTGATGATTTGTA